>SXGT01267263.1_pt1 | contig 14150 bp, 9 predicted proteins | sample 3176221 | NCBI WGS metagenome assembly SXGT01 (sample SAMN11356862, study PRJNA531348) | freshwater metagenome | isolation source: freshwater sample F1-120 | place: China: Fuxian Lake, Yuxi | collected 2017-12-25 | reverse complement strand
GTTGAAACACCTCTAGTTGAAACACCTCTAGTTGAAACACCTCTAGTTGAAACACCTCTAGTTGAAACACCTCTAGTTGAAACACCTCTAGTTGAAACACCTCTAGTTGAACCTGTAAAAAAACCTCCTATTCGCAATTATCCTTTCACACCTATTGCTCAAATTCCAGTCGAACCAGTCAAACCAGTCGAACCAGTCGAACCCTTGACTGTAAAAAGTGTTCCACCGCTGATTAAGCCTGACAAAAATCCTTTTTTTGATAAACCTATCAAAACACCTCCTATTGATCCTGTTGATCCTGTTAATTCTACACATGAATATTATAAGGGGACAAATAATTATTTTAACTCCAATTCATATTACCATATCGGGGGGTTAGAAGTACATGAAGAAGACGACGTAAAAGAAGACGACGTAAAAGAAGGTAAAGACTACAATGAAATCTTCTCTGATATTTTAACGAAATGTAAAATTATCAATACTTTAACCTTTAAAAAGGATCTTGAAAATGTAATAGAATTTATACGTGATGTAAATGCGCCTTCAGAAATGAAACTTGTTTTAGCTGAATGGCTTTATCGGAAAATTCATATCTTTTATCGAGCAAAAAAGAAGGATATACCGCCGATTTGTGATTATCTTTTTGAACCAATTGACAAATGTCAGAATATAGTTCTTAAAGGTCTTTACGTTCACTATCATAACGAAAATGCTCTAAGGTATCTATGTGAACACTTTTTCTTCAATCGTCACCATGAAAATTTCTTTCTTTTACAAATGTTAAATGATGTTCAACTTATTCAATGCATTCCATATGATGATATTACTGATCATTTTCTCAAGTGGATTAAGAAGACGAAAAATTATGAGCAACAGTGCAATCTACTAGATGTCCTTTTACGACATTTTCCAAAGAATAAAGAGGTTAAGGAGGTTCATCGTAAAATGATGTACGGAGAGAATAAGGGTAAGGTAGTTAATCTGTACGATAATGATCAAAATGCACACGATAAAGATATTGTTGAAGAAACTTTAACCGCATCAGTAGAGTTACTAAATTGGTATAAAAATAATAAGTTTAATCTTGAGCCTGGTTATGGAGAATATTTTGAAGATCAAACAGAACTTGATCTAGCAATTAAATCTTTGGAACAATACGGAGAGATTAAACACCTTGATGATGTTTTGACTCGTGCAAAAATAGATAACACTAAATTTAAAGGCGGATTTACGATTATGAAACTGTTTATAGCTTTATGTCGCTATATCGAACTATCTCCTCATTCCAAAGAATTAGTTTCTCGTCTCCAAGAAGAATTTGCGGAAATGAATGGATTATGTAGCTCTGGATACGTAAATAGGTTTATAAATACTCTCCAAGGCTTTGATGAAAAATATTCTGTTAAAATTCCTTTTAAAAAGCAATTACAAGCTTCGCTATGTTATCATATCAATCTTGCTCTCCAAGAAGCATCTGAGGAAGAAATAGCTGGTTCATATCAAATAGAATATCAAGACTGTTATGTTAACTTTATTTTACACCATGTAAACAAAAATCTCCCAAAGATGATTGAACAATATGGAAACAAAGATGTTACGGAAAATATTATTTATGCTGTGGAAGAAATGACAGGAATTGCAGGTAACTGGAATTTTAAAGAAAAATTGACTTTTAAAAAAATGTAGCTCCGGAAAATCACCCTTTCCTTTCTCTCTTTTCTCTCTCTTTCTTCTCAAAATGTCTGTTTTTTTCATTCTTCGCCGAGTCCTGTCTGCTACTACTGCTCAAGTTCTGCCTACTACTCAAACTCTTCCTGTCGTTCGAGTTATGCCTAGTACTGCTCGAGTTTTGTCGAGCACACCAAAGGTGTCAGACACTACTTTGAGTAGCGCCCTTGCGATGCAGTTTCCGTACAAGTATTCCATCATTCCTCGAGATGTGATGAGTCGCTGAACGCAGTGAACACATGGAAACAAAAAGAATAATTAAATCCTCAGGGATTTAATAAACCCCTATTATAGTTCAAATTTTGTAGTAAAATTGACTTTACTACAAAATTTAAGTAGGAAAGATTACCTTGTCTTCCTCATCACTTCCTTTCAAATTCCTCACTCTCACTCATCATGTCTGTTTTTTACACTTTTTACATGCTCCAACGCGGTCTTTTGAGGAATCTTCCTACCGCTGTACCGTCTTCACAGGTGTCTTCACAGGTGTCTTCACAGGTGTCTTCACAGGTGTCTTCACAGGTGTCTTCACAGGTGTCTTCACAGGTGTCTCCATATTTCTCAAAGCATTATTTTTCCTTTGTAGCTACTCAAATCGGTTCTCACCGGTTTCCGTACAAGTATTCCAGTATTCCATCATTCCTCGAGATGTGATAAGTTGCTGAACGCCGTGAACACGCTGAATACAGTATACGCCGAACACATGGAAACAAAAAGAATAATTAAATCCTCAGGGATTTAATAAACCCTTGTAGAAAATTGATTAGTCAGAATAGGCTGGAAGGAAATTTTTTACTCTTTTGATGTACGCTCTCTTATATCTAATTTACTATCGGGTTTCCAAAAACAGCAACGGGAACCCTAACGGGAACCCCGACCCTCCGGAATATACCAACCAAATAGCGGAGTTATATCTAGAACACTCTGTGGGATGTTTGATAGATTTTTGTATGGAATATTTTGGCATAGATGAATATTTTGACGAATAATTAAATCCCTAGGGATTTAATCTAACTACTTACCCTTACTCTAACTAATGTAGCTACATTCGGTATGTTTGTGTAAAACTTTTACACGTTCTTTAGTCTTGAATTCACTTGTAGAGTGTTGTTGGAGATATTCATCGTATGTTCTCTTTTTTAAAAATCCTTCAGCTGATACACATGAACTTTTATGTGATAGCTTTATCTTTTTTCTATTGGAAGAATCCATATTTATTTAAAATACTTATTTTTATAATACTCCATGGAGTATTATTCACGTCTTCGTGTATTCACTTCTTCACGTCTTCGTGTATTCACTTCTTCGTAGTCTTTGCTTTAGGTTTCCTTGCAACCCGCGCAGACCTTGTACTCTTCACACTCTTCGACCTATTCTTACCACGATTCTTCCTATCCTCTGCAGAGTTAAGTGCTTCTTCATTTTCGATCCACTTCTTTCTGTATCGCTTGTAGGCTTCCTCAAATTCATCAAGTTCTTTAGACCACATTTGACGGGTAGTTGTATCTTCCGTGATCTTTAGTTCAGCTTGAAGTCGATCAATAACACCATCAAGCTTACCAATCATATCTTCGGTAAAACTATCAATTGGCATCTTCAAAAGATATTCATATGTACCATCATGATGAGGATACTTTCCTTCTTCCAAAATTGTGATGATTTCAGTTCGCTTCTTTCGATAGACCTTAATTGTGTCGTTGATAATCTCTTCTACAAAACGACGCTTTGCAGTGGAAACTACCAATTTTTCTTTCAAGTCAGTTACAATGTAATTCTTTCGAGTGTTATACCACTTCAGGCGACTTTGCGCAAAGTCATAGATGATTTCATCTACACTGGTATATCGATGAATCTTTCCCTCAGAGTTGAAAGCTACCATGTTTGTTGTTGGCAAGGATGTACTTAGTCCAAGGTTCTTGATAGTACAAGTAAATCCTTCAGAGTACTCAGAAACAACAAAATGAACACGAGTTTTACTACTGTAATCTTCGAAATCAATGATCTTACCTTCTTCACGGAGACTCATCAACTTTAAACGAAACTTATCAGTTGATAGTCCAATTGGCAGTTCAATAATTTCTGTAGTCCTATCATTTGGTTTCAGAATTACACCAGTACTGATGTACTTTCCTTTTTCTTTTTGAATTGTTCCAGTAAATCCTTGATACCATGGTGCAATTTCAGGAAGATCGGAGAGAATTACATCTCCGCTCATATCGAGACTCTCCAAGTTGTCTCGAATCCACACCCGAAGACAAGTCAAAATATCCATTGGATTGTGAGCTGGAACTCGAGACGAAAATCCTGTACCGATACCTCCTCGAACACCGTTGATAAGAAGCAATGGAACTACAGGAACATAGTAAGTTGGTTCGATAACCAAATCTTCTCCTTGAATATAGTTCAAGATTGCCATATCTTCTGGACGGAAAATATAAGGAGTAATCTCTTGTTGTTTAGTTTCAATATAACGTGCATTTGCAGCATCTTTGCCCATTGCAAGCCGAGAACCAAATTGTCCGTCAGGAGAAAGAAGTGGAATGTTGTTACTTCCAACAAAATCCCACACCATTCCAGTGATAGTATCCCAAAGACACTGTTCACCATGAACATATTCGGTCATACTTCCAACATCACCACTCAAGCGATATACCTTTTTACTCGGCTTGTCAAAGGTAAGCTTTTGCTTGAACAAAGTATACAGAATCTTACGTTGTGATTCTTTAAGACCATCCATCATATGAGGTAGAGAACGAGCACAGTTAGCAATTGAAAAAACAACTAATTCAGTATCGACAAAATCTGAACAATTACTTTGAATATTCACGACATCTTCATCTTCAAGAATCATAATATTCTTTGCATCATAGGAAGTAATCCAATCCTTACGGGCGGCAGTTTCCTTTTTTCCAAATGCCTTAATCATGCTTTCATCTACCTTGTCATCGTCAACGTAGTGAACAATACGTCGCCCAAAACAGTCGATAACATCCGAGTCCTTATTGGTTCCAAGACCCTTAAAATGTCGAGGCTTACCCTTGATAAGCTTTTCATTTTGATGCTGAAAATCCTTAAAAGCTTGTTGACGGTAGAAAGCCTTTTCCTCTCCAGTTTTGAGTGTGACACGAACAAGAGGTGTTTTCATAGACGTGATAAATGGCGGAAAACGCTTCATCAAAGAAGGAAACAATGCGTGGAAAAAATTGTGACACAGTCCCTCGATATGAATGCCATCGTCATCTGCATCAGTCATAATCATGAGACTTCCATACCGAAGTCGATAGTAATTACTATCGATAGAGTAATCCATTCCAATTTCCAATCCGAGAGATTGAATCAGCATTTGAATACCTTCGTTGTCTCCAATCTTTTCAGCATTCGCATTACGAACATTTAGAATCTTACCACCACATGGAAGAATACCAAAGTAGTTTCGACCTTGTTTTAAGGTATCTCCTTCGCCGATACCTCGTTCAATTCCAGCTACTGCAAAGGTTTTTGCTGAGTCTCCTTCACAATAGATAAGGACACACTTATGACCTTCAGGTGTACCAGCCAAATTCGCATCTTCAAGTTTCTTCACATTTGGATGTGCAGTACGAGAACCTTCTAACTTCTTCTTCTGAAGTCGCAATTGCTTACTTTCAAGTAGTTCCTTAATCTTGGTAATAACATTCCACTTCATCATCTTGTTGATTTGAACTAGATTGAATTTGGTATCAGGCTTTGGAGCAGTAAGCTTTGACTTCTCCTGACTTGTAAAGCTTGGATTGTCAAGAGAGCACGAAATAAAGATAGTGAAATACGCTCGTACCTCTGCCATTGTTAGCTTCGGTCCCTCGGTTGGATTTAACTTTGATGTCAAAGGTGAGAAAATGGCACGAGCCCAGACATCTACATGAACTCCGCCATCTGGGTTTGGAATACCATTGGTAAATGCAACAGTCATTGGCGGACGATGAGGAACAACAACTACTTCAGAAGTATCTGTTCGAATGTGCAAAATCTCTTCGGTCGGGGAAGGAAGGAACGACTGTGCATAGTCAACCAAACTCTTCACAGGAATAAGTACACCGTTACAGTACACTGGAATTTTCGTCAACATTGCAATGTCATAGAGATACTTTTTCAAAAGACCAATCACAGGTTCAGTGAGTCCAGTCATCTTGAAGCGTTGGTAATCAGGAAGCCATGTAACCTTGGTAAAACCAGTACCCTTTCGCGGAGTAACAGATGCGGTTCCACATTTTGACATATTTTCAGACCATGTTTGTGAAAAGAAAAGACCAGCCGTTTCATCCTGTGTCTCAACTGTAAACGACTTTGACAGTGTATTGCAAATCTTTGAACCGTAACCATTTCGACCACTGCTTCGACGCTTCTCATTGTCATCGTAATTTGTTGAAGACATGTACACCCCGAAAACGATACTGGGATTGTACATACCTCGCACACTTTCAATCTGACTCTGCTTTACTGGAATGGTCAGACCATCGTTCCAGAAACTCAACACTCCATCAGAAGTGTACTCGAAGCGAATACTTGTACACTTCGCTCCAAATTGCCTTGAACGCCACACATTGTCAATACAGTTACTTCCAACTTCAATAACACATCGTTCGAATGCTGGATTGTAATGGACTACGTCAGGAGTAATTTTACCTCCTTTCACGATAGAAACTTTGTAGTCATCACAGACAAAGTTTCCGAGATAGGTATCAGGACGTGCGAGAACGTGTTCGCGAAGGTCTTCTTTCACCTGAATTTCAGGAAAGGCAAGAGATGCAGTAGTTGTAGTTGACATTTTCGGGAGAGGATTTTGACTAATTCAAAAATTTTCTGTAGTTTTTCACTTTTACTCACTTTCTCTTATCTCAATCCTTCCCCCCCCCCCCCTCTCCTCGTGACTAAATTATCGAATTCGATAATTTACTTTTTCAAATATCCTCTTACTTTTTTTGGGTCTAAATTACCCCTTAAATGAACTATTATTTTATTTGGTTGCACAGGTGTATTAGTAGTAGTAGTAGTGTACATGATACTTGAATCTGATATTAATTCATCGTCAAAAAGTACTTGAGTGCTTTCTATATCCGTATGTGCAACTGAATTATTAATAAAGTCGTTTATGTTATGTCTTTGATTTGGATAGATTCCTGTGAGATAAAACTTATCAATGTTTTCTTGTGAGATTTCAAATGTTAACCCATGTGATATACTCACTGGATGATGTGGCTTGTCCTTACCGAGTATTGTTCCTATCAGACCAAGAAATATGATTAAAAAGAGAACATTCAAAATTACCTTTCTCATTTTATTTTGTAGCTAATAAAAAAATATATCCAATAAAGTAAGAATGACTTTTCTAAACGGTAAAAAATTCCCAATCTACGGAATAGACACTCAAGAGTCTCGTAAAAATCGGATAGCGTGGATTCTTAAAACACATCCAAATTTTGTAAGTACAGAGCCAGAAGACCTTATTGATCTTTTACCAGATACAAATATCTTAAGCTACAATTTAATGGATTTGATAAAAGAAAGCGCACTTGAAGGAGATTTTCCTTCCTTTTATGAAAGCGTTAAAGATAAATACCAAATAGGATTAGATGTTCTTTTATACACATGGTTTCAACATCTTCCAAATTATAATGAATCTATTGATCTCCTAACTATTACGATTGAAGATGCTTTCCCCGGTGTTCACGTCAAAAAAATACTTGAGTATAAAGATCATGATCAGACAAGTACAATTCAATCTTTTCTCGAAGAGCAAGAACTTGTTGAAAAAAGGTTACAAGACTTTTCAAGTAATATCATACCAGTTGAAATGGGAGAGTTAGACGTTCAAAAAATCACATTCGAAGTTGTATTTCGAATTGACGTTGATTTAATTGAAATTTTTGATAGATTACACGTGTCAGCTGAATTGCCATATGTGAATAATGGTGGTGATAGGCATAAGATCTACAAAAATTTCAAAAATATCGGAGAAAACTGGGAATTCGGTCGAGCTGATATGGTAAGTTTTTATGTGCTAAATACCAAATTCCCTCCATTTAAATTTACTGAAAAGGCATATTCTGCAGGTGTTATTGCTCTTTCTGAAAAGCGCGGAGAAGCTATTATGGATATTGAAACAGTTGTAGGTGCAAAAAATAACTTAGATTCTCTTCTTGATCGTGTATTTTCCTCTCTCCGTATTGAAAAGAGTAATGTAATTGAAATTCGAGAACACAGTATTAATTCAACTGTTAACATTCCAAAACAGAGATTCAATAAATATGTCATGTCTGATATTATTGTTAATGATCCATTGGTTAGCACTTTGTGCTATATCGATGAATCTGCAAAGATCGGACGTATTCGAAGCGGTATATCTTTTTTCTATCATCCTGTTGGTGCAGATGGAAAGGTTACAATCTCTTTTACCGAAAGTCAAGTTGAATTAAAAGAATATCGTAAGAATCCTCGTTTATATCCTATGGACTCGAGATATATTCGAGTTCATATCAATCGTGTAAAAAATAAAGCAATTGCTCAACAGATTGTATCCTTTATTGGACGTATTTTTAAGATATATCTTGATAATAAAGATAGTATAGTTCAAACCTATACCAAATTTATTCCAGGGTTTGTCGAACTTGAAGATAAAAAGATGAGGCAATATACCCAAAGAGGTAGTCGTCTTCAAGATATTATTCCAGAAATATTCATACCAGGATATGCCCGAGCTTGTCAACGTCCGCCTACTATTGGAGACAATCTCGTTGCTTCATCTGTTGTTTCCGCCACCTCTCCGTATATTATTGAAAATCCAACTCCTCAACATACTCAGGCTATGCTTTTCCCCAAAACATCAGATGAAGGTCCTCAACACTGGTACGTTTGTCCTCCTGGAAAATATCCAGGGCTTCGTGTAAATTCTTTACCAAACGCAGAGAAGTTTCCCTATTTACCCTGTTGTTATCCTATGGATCAGACAGGAAAGAAAAATTATAAAAATTATTATCTCGAATATGATATTCAAGATACTCAAGATACGTTTACTCATATCCTAACTACTCCAAAATTTTTGAGTAAAGGTGAATTAGGTACCATTCCATCTAATCTCGATACCCTTTTTCAAAACTTAACTAAAGGTACAGTTAATTTTTATCGTACTGGATCTCCGCTTTCTCCAACATCTTTTATTGATGCAGTGAGTATAGCTATAGGAAAACAGATCGATAAAAGAAAGATAACATCAGAAATGTTTGCATGCTGTCGACAAAACGCTTATACTCTTACAGTTGAACAATTAAGAGACCAATTCGTCAACGGAGATCAATATTTAAATCCAAGCATTTACTATCGAGCACTTGAGGAATATTTGAAGTGCTATATTTATCTGTTTACACGAACTTCAACAAATCATGGAGCTGTTATACATCCTATTCATAAACATGCATTTTTACGGTTTAAACGTGAAAATCGTCCAGTGATATTAATTCTTGAACATATGGGTGCTGAGTCTGATGTTGCTCAATACCCGCAATGTGAAGCAATCATTACTATGAATGAAAATGTAAAAACCTCTCTCTTTAAAGGTGATTTTGCTGACGAAATTGACAGAGTTTATCGAAATACGATTGAATGGTATTCTGGAACGAATAAAATTAAGGAAACAGATTTGAACGATATGTTCAGTAATATAGTTTCTCAAGGTATTGATTCAATGGGAAAAACACGTATTCTAGAAATACGAAATGGCAATAGTACTGTTCATGTACTTACTGATCCTTTACCACCCCTTCCTGTACGAGAAAAAAATATAACTCCTAATAATGAGTTTCAAACAATTCAAGATTTTATCAAGAGTCAAAAGTTAACAACTCTATCTGTAACTCCTGATAAGTACACCGTTACTAAAAATGGATATACTTATTATTTGCCTTATCAAGTAACTCAGACAAGTACATTAGATATGTACAATCATAATCAACGAATTGCCCGATATCTTCAAGAATACGCATATTATATGTATAGTCAATATGCACTCGAAAAAGGTATGAATCCAAACAATATTAATACCTTTTTAAGGGAGAAGACAATTGTGAAAGAAAATTATGTTTACCCGAAGATAACACGTAAATTTAATTTGGAAGGTCCATATTTGTCAAATGGTCGGCTAATTGTTCATAATCTTGAAATGGCACAACGACTAGGATTTTCAATCGAATTAATGATTCGACGAAGTGAAAAGAGACTGGCGGAGTATCGCACATACGAACTTATTCAAGATTACTATTTAGATAAGAACGATTTTACACCTGATAATGATGCTGTTATTCTTATGACAGATGAAGCTTTACGAAACTGGATATCAGAAAATTCAGTTGAGTACACTTTACTTGAACTTCCATCAAAAGATGAGAATACATTTTATCTTTCGCTCAAAGGCAAAATAGTTTTGATACAAAAAGCCGAAACTTTTGAATCTGCAGTCAATATTGCACGGACATGGAATGAACAAGGATATAATACCCGATCAGTAGTTGAAGATGTTGATAGCAATTACAGTTATTATGTATTTGAAACCCCTAAAGAAATTACTCTTTACGGAACAAGTAAAAACAAAGTATTAGTGTGGAGAGAGGAAGATGAACTTTATTATGGCGCTATTTTAGTGTAAGTGGTTTTATTAAATCCTCTTGAGGATTTAATTATTCTTTTGTCGGCATCACGTTCTCACGTTCCTGATCCTCTTATCCCCGTGAAACAAATGTTTGAAAAAGACTGGTAAGGTTTAGCTTTGGCATTGTCTTAATAGACACATTTGTTGGACGCATTCCACTAAGGGGTTCAAGAGATTCGACATCTGGAAAGCTTGAAATGTTCAAAGTGTCAGGACGCATATCTCGGAGAGCGTCAAGAGAATCAATCTCTGAGAAAAAATGGAGCGTCAAATTAGTAGGTCGCATGTCACGAAGGGGGTCGAAAGATTTAACTTCCGACAGATATTCGATAACCAAAGTCTCCGGACGCATTTCACTCAAGGGTTGCAGAGAAGAAACTTCAGTAATGTTCTTAAGAACCAAAGTCTCTGGACGCATTTCACTCAAGGGTTGCAGAGAAGAAACTTCTGGAAACTTCACCAAGGTCAAGCTTGTTGGACGAAGATCTTGAAGGGGGTTTAGAGTGAGAACACATGGGAACTCTTCAAGAGTGAGTGAGTGAAGACGAAGCTTCCCGATAGGTTCAAGAGAACTGACTCTGGGAAAGTCAATAAGAGTCAGTTCAGTTAGTCCAGTCATGTTCTTAAGGAAATCAAGAGAACGAATGTTCTGAAACTTCTTCAGACTCAACTTCTTCAGTTGAGTCAAGTTTTCAAGAGATTGAAGAGACGAGCCCTCAAAACCGTAAAGAGTTAGCTCTGAAAATTCCAAATCTCGAAGAGCTTCAAATGTTTTCACATTGTAGCAATACTGAAGTTCAATGTGCTTCAAACTTGAAGCATTCAAGGATGGAAGTACATTCAGCATCTTGGCAGTAATGAAATCAATGCGAAGAAATTGGGTTCGCTTTCCAACGAGTGCCTTCAAAATACGGAGAGATGTTTCTTGCTCTGTGACGATGACACATTCAAGACCACCAGCGTCTTGAATGTCTTGAAGATTCGCATTCGTCCAATCGACGCATTCACTTGGACTGAAGGACATATTGAAAAGAGTTGAAGGAAAAGAGTTGAAGGAAAAGAGAAGGAAAAGAGAAGGAAAAGAGAAGGAAAAGAGAAGTACTATCGGTACCAATCAGAATAAAAAAAATCATTTTTTTATTCTCGAGAGGATTGTTATTCTTTTTCAAATCTCAAACTTCAAACCGTAACGATAATACCTTTCACTCGATTTACCCTTATAAGAATAAATGTACGCAGGACCATCGAGTCGATGAAGTTCACCATTTTGATACCATTTTTGTAGTAACTCATCATCTTCATCAGAAGATACCTCCGCGGGACCATCTTCACGATGAAGTTTTCCGTTCTGATACCATGCTTCTAGATTAGATTTATATGAAAGAATTTCTACTTTTTGGGTAAGGGCTGGTCCATCGTCTCGATGAATTTCTCCATTTTTATACCAAGTATCATACCAACTATCTTCGTCAAAAGAGTGTTCGAGAATACGACGTAATTCTCCACGAATATACCATTTTTTTTCGGTTGTGCTACCATCTTCATTGTAAACAATAACAGCGGGTCCATTTTCTCGATGCAGTTTTTGATCTTGATAATACTCTTCAACATTTTTGTAACAATAATCGTTATCTTCCGCATCATCCCAGTTCCAAACTTCATCGTATAAGATCCTTGCAGGATAATCACCTTCGCGGTAAAGTTTTCCGTGCTGATACCACTCTTCAAGAACCTTGGAAGAACGCTTTTCATCACTCCTAAATTGAATGATTTTGTACTCTATCCGTGCTGGACCATTTTCACGATGGAGTCCTCCTTCATTATACCATTCTTTGAGTTCTACATTTGATACCCAATAACCTTCGTCTTCACTTTCGTCGCCATCGACAAAATACTCTCGGTCATATCGAACAATTGCAGGTTCTCCATTAACTGAGTGAAGTTTGCCATCTTTGAAGATTCGCTTATCATCACAATGCATTGGTTGATGAGTTGGAATAGAAGAAACACTCATTGTTGGATGAATTTAAAAAGGAAATTTTAGCTTTTATCAGGAATCATTTTTTAAAAATGATTTTCCTTCTTAAAGATAACGTAAATGTACTTTCAATGAGTACCAGAACTTCTCTTCCTTTCTCCTCTTCGAATAAGAATTATCACCAGATAATTCCGAATCTGTTTCTTGGAAACTATCATCTTGCGAATGATCTTGAACTCTTGAAAAAATTGGGCATTACACATATCCTCAATTGTTCAATTGAACATCCAAATTACTTCCCAAATGACTTTGTTTATCTTCATCTCCATATTCATGATGATCCTTCATTTAAAATTTCACAACATTTTCAACAAACACGGAAATTTATCGATAGTGCAAAGAAGATTTATGTTCATTGCCATGCGGGTATTTCACGTTCATCAACAATTGTTATTGATTATCTGATGAAAAAGTTTAACAGTGATTTGGAGACAATTTTGAGTTATGTTCAAAATATTCGAGAAGTCGTTCAACCAAATGAAGGCTTTTTACTTGAGCTTGAACGTGAATCACTTTGTTAAAAACTAATAGTTTAATTAAATGAACACTTATGAAAATTGTCATGAGATAATTCCAAATCTGTTTCTTGGTAATTATCTTATTGCTAATGACATTGAATTTTTAAAGTCATTAGGTATTACACATATCCTCAATTGTTCAATTGAACATCCAATGTATTTTCCAAATGAATTTGTTTATCTTCATCTTCCCATTTATGATATATTTTCTCAGAATATACTTCAATATCTTAATGAAACCTATGAATTTATTAATAAGTCAACACGAGTATACGTGCATTGTCATGCAGGTATTTCACGTTCGTCAAGTATTACGATTGCTTACTTGATGAAAAAATATTCAATAAATTTTCAAAAAGCTTTAAAGTATGTTCAAAGTATAAGAAAAATTGTTGAACCAAATGAAGGGTTTCAAATTCAACTCGAATGTTATGAGGATGAAGTGTTTCGAAGTATTTAAACCCCTTGGGGTTTAAATTTTAGATACTTAAAGTTCTTTCTCTTCAGGGGATATTTCCACATTTTCACGATGAATTTCACCATTCCGATACCACTCTTCATAATAAGTATCTAAAATAATCGTTCCATCAACCTTTGAATATGTTTTCAAAATCGAAGTATAAGCGGGTCCATCTTCTCGATGTAGTTCGCCGTTTTCATTGTACCACTTTGTTTTTGAAAAAATGTTATAATACGTATTCTTATCGTCGTCTTCCTCGTCTTCCTCGTCGAAATATTTATCATCGAAATGATCGTAAGAACGAACCAATTTTCCTTCAATGTACCATTTTTGTTCAGAAATAACTCCGTCGATATAGTATTCAGTACGCGCGGGACCATCTTCACGATGAAGTTCACCGTGCTGATACCACTCTTCAAGAGTTAAAATACTTTTTTCAAAATAAGAATCTGGCGGTTTATACTTGGTACGCGCGGGACCATTTTCACGATGAAGTTTACCGTTATTGTACCACTCTTCAAGAGTTAAGGAACATTTCGTTTCAAGAGAATCTACTGGCGGTTTATACTTGGTACGCGCGGGACCATCTTCACGATGAAGTTTACCGTTTTGGTACCATTCAGCAAGTGTGACATATGATAACCAATATTTAGTTCCTTCGTATCCGTCTTCGCCGTCTTCACTTTCACTTTCAACAAACTGTACCCGTTCATATTCAACTACAGCAGG
>SXGT01885313.1_pt1 | contig 14151 bp, 13 predicted proteins | sample 3176221 | NCBI WGS metagenome assembly SXGT01 (sample SAMN11356862, study PRJNA531348) | freshwater metagenome | isolation source: freshwater sample F1-120 | place: China: Fuxian Lake, Yuxi | collected 2017-12-25 | reverse complement strand
GAGACCGCCGCGGTCAACGAGTTCAACGCCGAGACCGACTTCGTGGCCCGCACCGAGCTGTTCCAGAACGCCGCCAAGGCCTTCGCCGAAGCCGCGCTGGACGCCGAGGGCGTCGAGGGCGTCAACGCCGCGACCCTGCCGGGCGGCAAGACCGTGCAGGACGAGGTGACCAACCTGATCGCCACCATCGGCGAGAACATGCAGGTGCGCCGCGTGGCCCGTCACACGGTGTCCGAAGGCGTGGTCGCGTCCTATGTGCACAACGCCGTGGCCCCCTCGCTGGGCCGCATCGGCGTGCTGGTGGCGCTGGAAGGCGCCGCGGACAAGGCCGCCTTGCGCGACCTGGGCCGCAAGATCGGCATGCACATCGCCGCCACCGCGCCGCTGTCGCTGAACACCGACGACCTGGACCCGGCGGCCATCGAGCGCGAGCGCGCGGTGCTGACCGAGAAGGCCAGGGAAGACGGCCGTCCGGACAACATGATCGCCAAGATCGTGGACGGCCAGATCGCCAAGTTCCAGAAGGAAGTGGTGCTGTCCAAGCAGCCCTTCGTCATGAACCCGGACCAGACCATCGAGCAGCTGGTGGCCGACTCCGGTAAGGAGTTCGGCGCCGAGCTGAAGCTGGTGGGCTTCACCCGCATGGCCCTGGGCGAAGGCGTCGAGAAGGCGGCCGAGCCCGACTTCGCCGCCGAAGTCGCGAGCATGACGGGCGGCTGAGTGTGTCGGGGGTCGGGGCGTCCGCGCCCTGCACCCCAACCCTGACCCAACTAAAAGGGGCGCGTCGGCTTTAAGGTCGGCGCGCCCTTCGTCTAGTATGCGCCCGCCGATTCCGGCGCCCCGACCCGAGAGAGCATCGCCATGAGCCCGACCCGCGCCGATCCGAAATACAAGCGCGTGCTGGTCAAGGTGTCGGGCGAGGTGCTGATGGGGGACAAGGGCTACGGTCTGGACATCAAGACCGTGGACGCCATCGCCGCCGAGATCGCCGAGGTGGCGCGGACCGGGGTGCAGCTGTGCCTGGTCATCGGCGGCGGCAACATCTTCCGCGGCCTGTCGGGCGCGGCCAGCGGCATGGAGCGCGCCAGCGCCGACTACATGGGCATGCTGGCGACGGTGATGAACGCCCTGGCCATGCAGAACGCCCTGGAGCGGCTGGACGTGGACACCCGCGTGCAGTCGGCGATCCAGATGGACACCATCTGCGAACCCTATATCCGCCGCCGGGCCCTGCGCCATCTGGAGAAGGGGCGGGTGGTGATCTTCGCCGCGGGGGTGGGCGCGCCGTTCTTCACCACGGACTCGGGGGCCGCCCTGCGCGCCGCCGAGATGGGCTGTGACGCCCTGCTGAAGGGCACCAGTGTGGACGGTGTCTATACGGCCGATCCCAAGAAGGATTCTTCGGCCACGCGCTATGACACCCTGACCTATCACGACGTGCTGGCCAGGGACCTGCGGGTCATGGACGCCTCGGCCATCGCCCTGATGCGCGACAACGGCATCCCCATAGTGGTCTTCTCGATCCGCGAACACGGCGCCCTGAAGGCTGTGCTCGAGGGCAGGGGAGTCTATACGGTCATCAGCGACAACCCGGCGAACGGGGCCTGAGGTCAAAGGAAACACGGACAAGAGCATGAGCAAACCCGATCTCGCATCCTATCGAAACCGCATGGACAAGGCGGTCGCCGCCCTGAAGGAAGAGTTCAGCGGCCTGCGCACCGGCCGGGCCAACTCCGGCCTGCTGGATCCCGTGCAGGTGGAGGCCTACGGCTCGGTGTCGCCGCTGAACGCGGTGGCGGCCATCAGCGTGCCGGAACCGCGCATGATCACGGTCAATGTCTGGGACAAGGGCATGGTGGTCTCGGTCGAGAAGGCCATCCGCGCCGCCGGCCTGGGCCTGAACCCCATCGTCGACGGCCAGACCCTGCGCATCCCGATCCCGCCCCTGACCGAGGAGCGGCGCAAGGATCTGGTCAAGCTGGCGGGCAAGTACGCCGAGCAGCAGAAGATCGCCGTGCGCGACGTGCGCCGCGACGCCAACGACGACCTGAAGAAGGCCGAGAAGGCGGGCGACGTCAGCCAGGACGAGCAGAAAAAGATGGAGGCCGAGGTCCAGAAGGATACGGACGCCGCCATCAAGCGCATCGACGAGACGCTGAAGACCAAGGAAGCGGAGATCATGCAGGTCTGAGGCGGTTTGACCGCCCGGCCCGGCACACAGGGAATGGCTGACGACATGCGCGCGATGGCTGCGCCCACCGACGGCCCTTCCGATCCGGGGCCCCGGCATGTGGCGATCATCATGGACGGCAACGGCCGCTGGGCCGCCGCCAGGGGACTGCCGCGCGCGGCTGGCCACAAGGAAGGCGTGGCCGCCCTGAAGCGCACCGTGCGCGGCTGCGCCGGGCTGGGCGTGCGCTGCCTGACCGTATTCGGATTCTCGACCGAGAACTGGCGCCGTCCGGCCGACGAGGTCTCGGACCTGATGGGGCTGGTGCGGTCCTATGTGGCCAGCGACCTGACGGGGCTGGCGAAGGAGGGCGTGCGCATCCGGGTGCTGGGCCGCCGGGAGGGCCTGCCGCCCGACATCGCCGCCATCGTCCGGAAGGCCGAGCGGGACACCGCCCACAATGACCGCTTCCTGCTGCAGGTGGCGTTCAACTACGGCGGCCAGGCCGACATCGTGGACGCGGCGCGGCGGCATGCCGAGCGGGTGCTGGCGGGCGAGGCTCCGGTGGACATCAGCGAGGCGGATTTCGGGGAGCTGCTGTCGACCGCCGGGGCGCCGCCGCTGGATCTGATCGTGCGGACCTCGGGCGAGGTGCGGCTGTCGAACTTCCTGCTGTGGGAGGCGGCCTACGCCGAACTGGTTTTTCAGGACATCCTGTGGCCCGACTACGGGCCTGAGGCGTTGAAGGCGGCGATTGACGAGTATCAGGCGCGGGAGCGCCGCTTCGGCGGACGTCCCGCCCAGACGGCGATTACCGCCCAGACGGCGAAGGCGAACTGATGGCGTTTCGGGCGAAAGACATCGGATTGCGGGCGGCCTCGGCCCTGGTGCTGGCGCCCGCCGCCATTCTGGCCACCTGGGGCGGGGGCTGGTGGTTCGCCGCCCTGATCGCCGCCGCCTGCGTCCTGCTGGCCCGCGAGTGGGCCCTGATGAGCGCGCGCGGCGCGCAGCGGCTGGTGTGGGGCGCGGTGGCCGCCGCCCTGGTGGCGGTGGTGCTGATCGCCCATGTGGGCCATGTGCCGGCGGCCCTGATCACCCTGGTGTTCGGCGCGGGACTGGCGGGCGCGTTCGCGCGGCGGCTGGGCCAGCAGGGGCTGGATGCCGCTTACGGGGTTCTGTACCTGGGCTGGCCCGCGATCCTGTTCATCTGGCTGAGGGGACAGCCCGAGGGGCTGGGCTGGACCGTGCTGCTGTTCATGACGGCCTGGTCGGCGGACGTGCTGGCCTATCTGGTCGGCACCCTGCTGAAGGGGCCGCGGCTGTGGCCCCGGTTTTCACCCAACAAGACCTGGTCCGGCTTCATCGGCGGCCTGATCGGCGGCCTGGCCGCGGGCGCGCTGGTGACGGCGTCGCCGTGGCCGGATCTGGGGACGCTGAGCGTGGCCTGGGGCGCGGTGCTGGGTCTGGCGGGCGCCATCGCCACCATGGCGGGCGACCTGTGGGAGTCGGCGTTGAAGCGGCGTTACGGCGTCAAGGACGCGGGCGACCTGATCCCCGGCCACGGCGGCCTGATGGACCGGGTCGACGGACTGATGTTCGCGGTGGTGGTGATCGCCGCGGGATTTGTCCTGCTGCAATGGATAGGCGTGGCCTGATGATCCGTCGCCGCGTGACCATCCTGGGCGCCACCGGATCGGTGGGGCGTTCGACCCTGGACCTGATGGATCAGGCCGAGCAGGCGGGCAGCGGCGCGTTCGAGGTGGAGGTCCTGACCGGGGCGGGCAACATCGCCCTGCTGGCGGAACAGGCGCGACGCTGGCGGCCCCGGATGGTGGTGACGGCCGAGGCGGAGCGGCTGGATGACCTGAAAGCGGCCGTGGCCGGGCTGGATGTGGCCGTGACGGCCGGGCCCGAGGCGGTGGTGGAGGCGGCGACGCGGCCCGTGGACTGGGTCATGGCGGCCATCGTGGGCGCGGCCGGGCTGCGCTCCGCCTGGGCGGCGGCGGGGACCGGGGCGACCCTGGCCCTGGCCAACAAGGAGAGCCTGGTCAGCTGCGGACCAGCCCTGATGTCGCGGGTGCGGCAGGCGGGCGGGCGGCTGATCCCCGTGGATTCCGAGCATTCGGCCATTTTCCAGGTGTTTCCCGCCGAGGCGCCCGAGCGGGTGGCGCGGGTGGTGCTGACGGCCTCGGGCGGACCGTTCAGGGCGCTGTCCCGCGCGGAGATGGCGCGGGTGACGCCGGAACAGGCCGTGGCCCATCCCAACTGGAGCATGGGGGCCAAGATCTCGGTGGACAGCGCCACCATGGCCAACAAGGGCCTGGAGATGATCGAGGCGGCCTATCTGTTCGGGCTGGAGGCGGGGCGCATCGACGTGGTGGTGCATCCGGAATCCATCATCCACAGCCTGGTGGAGATGATCGACGGCTCGACCCTGGCGCAGATGGGGCCGCCGGACATGAAGACGCCCATCGCCTGCGCCCTGGCCTGGCCGGACCGAATCGCCTGGCCCGCGCCGCGGCTGGATCTGGCGGCGCTGGGGGCGCTGACCTTCGAGGCGCCCGATGAGACGCGGTTTCCGGCCCTGGCGCTGGCGCGGCAGGCGCTGGAGGCGGGCGGCGCGGCGCCGGCGGTGTTCAACGCCGCAAACGAGGTGGGCGCGCGCGCTTTCCTTGACCGCAAGCTGGGCTTTCTCAATATTGCCGCAGTCGTGGCCGAAACCATGGAGCGACTGGCGCGAGCCGACGAGGCCGCCGACGCTCCGGATGCATGCGATGCCGCTCTGCGCATCGACGCCCTGGCGCGACGGACGGCCCAGCGGATCGTGGCCGATCACGCCCAGGCGGCGTGACCAAGTGTGCGTAAAGAGGGGGAGTCGTCGAATCCCTCGACGGCTTTAGGGAGACGCTTCGCTTCATGTTGGATTTCATCGGCCAGGCGCTGATCTATGTCGTGCCGTTCCTGCTGGTGCTGACGCTGGTGGTGACCATCCACGAGCTGGGGCACTTCTGGGTGGCGCGGGCCTTCGGCGTGAAGGTGGACCGATTCTCCATCGGCTTCGGCAAGGGCGTGCTCAGCCGCACCGACAAGCACGGCATCGAGTGGCGGCTGGGCTGGATACCCCTGGGCGGCTATGTGAAATTCTCGGGCGATATAGATGCGTCCAGCGTGCCGGACGCGCGGGGGCTGGACGCCATGCGCGACGAGATCACGGCGACCCGCGGGGCCGGGGCCGAGAAAGACTACTTCCATTTCAAGCCGGTGTGGCAGCGGGCCCTGATCGTGGCGGCGGGTCCGTTCGCCAATTTCGTGCTGGCCATCACCATCTTCGCGTTTCTGTTCAGTCTGATCGGCGTGGAGGTGCGGCCGCCCCGCATCGCGGGCGTGGCGCCGGAGAGCGCGGCCGAGGCGGCGGGCTTCCAGACCGGCGACCTGATCCTGCGCATCAACGGCCGGGCGGTGGAGGATGACGCCACGGTGCGCCGCATGGTGGCGCTGAGCGCCGACGATTCGATGGATTTCGTGGTGCTGCGCGGCGAGACCGAGGTGGCGCTGACGGCCACGCCAGAGCGAATCGAGCGGTCGGACCCCATCGCCGGTCCGGTGCGGATGGGCGTTCTGGGCGTCGAACTGCAGCCCCTGGCCGGCGAACGGCGTCATGTGCGCTATCCGCCCCACGAGGCCGTCTGGCAGGGCGTCAAGGAGACGGGTTCCGTACTCGAGACGACCGTCACCTATCTGGGGCGCATCATCACGGGGCGGGAATCAGGGGACCAGCTCAGCGGGCCCCTGGGCATCGCCAAGGCCTCGGGCGCCCTGACCAACGCCGCGGCCGACGTCGAGGCGTCCGCCGGAATTCGCCTTGCGAACGTATCCCTGACCCTAATCAGCTTCGCCGCCATACTTTCGATCGGAATTGGCTTTCTAAACCTGTTGCCGATACCGGTTCTGGACGGCGGGCACCTGCTGTTCTACGGCTACGAGGCCGTGGCCCGGCGTCCGCTGGGCGCCGGTGTCCAGGAGATGGGGTATCGCATTGGTCTTGTATTGCTGGTCGGATTAATGTTGTTCGCCACCTGGAACGACCTGCGCAAGCTCAGTCTCTTTCAATTCCTCGGCGGGCTCTCTTCATGAGCAATCGCCGCTCGCCGATGGTTTTCTCCATGATTCAACGACGCCCTGAAGCTTTCCGCACCCATGGCCGCGCCAGCGTTCTGGCGTTGATCATCGCCGCGGGGCTGGGGGGACCGGCCCTGGCGCAGGACGCCGCCGCGCAGCCGGCGCCCGCCGCCGACGAAGTCCAGCTGCCGCAAGCGGAGCAGCCCCCGGTCGTCCAGCAAGCCCAGAGCGGCGTGGCCAACCGGATCCTGGTCCAGGGCAATCAGCGGATCGACCAGACCACGATCCTGTCCTACCTGCCGATCCAGCCGGGCGACACGGTGGAGCCGGTGGTGCTGGATGTGGCGGTCCGCACCCTTTACCGCACCAACCTGTTCGCCGACGTGCAGATGGCGCTCGACGGCACGGACCTGATCATCCAGGTGGTCGAGAACCCCGTGATCAACCAGGTGGTGTTCGAGGGCAACAGCGCCGTCAGCGAGGAGAAGCTGCGCGAGGAGGTCACCATCCGGCCCCGCGGCATCTACACCCCCGCCCGGGTGCAGGAGGACGTGCAGAGCATCGTCGAGCTGTACCGTCTGTCGGGCCGCATCTCGGCCACGGTGACCCCCAAGCTGATCCAGCTGGAGCAGAACCGCGTCGATCTGGTGTTCGAGATCGACGAGGGCGTGTCCACGGGCGTGCGCGGCATCAATTTCCTGGGCAACCGGGCGTTCTCGGACAGCGACCTGCGCGGCGTGATGGTCACCAAGACCTCGCGCTGGTGGCGGCTGTTCTCCAGCAACGACAACTATGACCCCAACCGCCTGGACTATGACCAGGAGCAGCTGCGCAGCTTCTACACCAACCGGGGCTATTACGATTTCCGCGTGGTGTCGGCGATCGCCGAACTGTCGCCCAGCCAGGATGACTTCCTGGTCACCCTGACGGTGGACGAGGGCGAGCAGTACAATTTCGGCGACATCACCGTCGAAACCCAGAGCGAACGCCTGAACGCGGAGTTCCTGCGCCGTCTGCTGCCCCTGCAGGAAGGCGATCTGTACGAAAGCGACCGCATCGAGCAATCGGTGGACGCCCTGACCTTCGCGGCGGGGTCGGCCGGCTACGCCTTCGTGGACATCCGTCCCACCTATCAGGCCAATCCCGAGACCCGCACGGTGGACGTGACCTTCAACGTCCGCGAGGGCGAGCGGGTCTATGTCGAGCGCATCGACGTGGTGGGCAACACCCGCACCATCGACCCGGTCATCCGGCGCGAGCTGCTGCTGGTGGAAGGCGACGCCTTCAACCGGACCCTGGTGGAGCGTTCGCGCAACAATCTGCGGGCCCTGGGCTTCTTTGAGGACGTCGAGATCACCGAGGTGCGCGGCAGCGAGCCGGACCGCAGCGTGGTGACGGTCCAGGTGACCGAACAGCCCACCGGCGAACTGTCGGTCGGCGCCGGCTTCAGCTCGGTGGACTCCTTCATCATCAATCTGGGCATCACGGAGCGGAACTTCCGCGGCCGGGGACAGAATGTGGTGGCGCGCCTCGAATGGGGTTCGATCCGTCAGCAGATCGACTTCCGCTTCACCGAGCCCAAATTCCTGGGCCGTGACGTGCGCGCCGGCTGGGACCTGTATCACTCGCGCTACGACTACAGCGAGTTCTCGTCCTACAGCTACGCCTCGACCGGCGGGGGCTTCCGGCTTTCCTGGCCCATCAACGGCTACACCCTGCTGTCGACCCGCTACTCCCTGCGGGCCGACGATGTGACCGTGCCGGGCAATTTCTGCACCGGCGGTGCGGGCTCGCGGGCCCTGTGCGAACAGATCGGGGAGTCCATCAACTCGTCGATCGGCTACACACTGCTGGTGGATCGCCGCAACGACCCGATCCGCCCCACGCGCGGCTGGACCGGCACCCTGCGTCAGGACTTCGCCGGCGTCGGCGGCGATGTGAACTATGTGCGCAGCGAACTGGACGCGGCCTGGTATCACGGCTTCAGCCCCGAGTGGGTCGTGACCGTGCAGGGCTCGACCGGTTATGTGGCGGGCTGGAGCGGCGACGCCATCCGGATCAACGACCGCTTCTTCAAGGGCGGCAACAGCTTCCGGGGCTTCGAGACCGCGGGCATCGGACCGCGCGACCTGGCCCAGGGGACGAGCAGCCGGGGCAACGCCCTGGGCGGCAATTTCTACGCCATCGGCACGGTCGAGCTGACGGTTCCCAACTATCTGCCGGAGGAATACGGCATCCGCACCTCCCTGTTCGTGGACGTCGGCACGCTGGGGATCCTGGATGACCGCTACAAGTTGCTCGCCGACGGCACCCTCGATACGCAGATCGTCGATGAGTTGGCGCTGCGCGCTTCGGCGGGTCTCAGTGTCCACTGGCGCTCGCCCATGGGGCCGATCCGCCTCGATTTCAGCCAGGTCCTCGCCGAAGAGGACTACGACGTTACGGAAACTTTCCGTTTCTCAACCTCGACCCAGTTCTAAAGGTTCAAAATGAAACGTCTTCTTCTCACCGCCGTCGCGGGCGTCATCGCGCTCTCGGCCCAGGCCGCCGCCGCCCAGACCCAGCTTCAGAACCCGGGTCCCGCCATTCCGGGCATGTGCGTCTATCACAACGAACGCCTGCTGGCGCAGTCGTCGGCCGGTCAGTCCCTGGCCCAGGGCATGCAGCGCCTGATCCAGGAAGTTCAGGGTGAACTGGCGCCTTACGGCACCTCCATCCAGAGCGACGCCACGGCCATCCAGCAACTGCCGGAAGACCAGCAGGGTCCGCGCGTCCAGGCCCTGCAACAGCGCATCCAGGAAGCCCAGCAGCTGGAGCAGACCCGCGACACCGAGCTGCGCTACACCCGCGCCCAGCAGATCAACGCCATCGCCACCGCCGTGGACCCGATCATCGTCGCGGTCTACCAGGAGCGCGGCTGCGGCATGCTGGTGGATCGGGAAAGCGTCTATGTGATGAACCCGGCCATGGACATCACCGACACGGTGATCGAGCGCCTGAACAGCGCCCTGCCGTCGCTGAGCTTCACGCGCCAGTCGCCGCCGCCGCAACAGCAGCAGCAGTAAGTCGCGGGGCGGGTTGATCCGGCATGCCCGACGCCCGCTTTTTCACGACCACTGACCCGCTGAGCGTTGCGGACATCGCCGCCCTGACCGGGGCGGAGGTGGTTCGCGGCGCCGATGCGGTCATCAAGACCGTCGCGCCCCTGTCCCATGCGGACCGGGGCGCGATCGCGTTTCTGGGGGACCGACGCCATCTGGCCGCCCTGGACTCCACCGGCGCGGGGGCCGTGTTCGTCCCCGCCGCCATGGTCGAGCGGGCGCCGGGCGGCGTCGCTGTCCTGACGACCCGTTTTCCCCAGGCGGCGTGGGCCATGACCGCCACGCGGCTGCATCCGGCCATCGAGGCGGACGACACGGCGGGCGTCCACCCGACGGCCGAGCTGGAGGACGGCGTCCGGCTGGGCGCGGGGGTGGTGATCGGCGCGGGGGCCCGGGTGGGCCGGGCAAGCGTGATCGGCGCCAACACCGTGATCGGGCCGGGGGTCGCCATCGGCCGGGCCTGCCGCATCGGCGCCAATGTCTCCATCGCCTTCGCCCTGATCGGAGACCGGGTGCGCATCGCCTCGGGCGGCGTGATCGGGGAGGCGGGATTCGGCGCGGCGGCCTCCGCCAAAGGGCCGGTGGACATTCCCCAGCTGGGCCGGGTGGTCATCCAGGACGACGTCTCGATCGGCGCGGGGACCTGCATCGATCGCGGCGCCTATGGGGACACGGTGATCGGGGAGGGGAGCAAGCTCGATAATCTGGTCCACATCGCGCACAATGTGGTCCTCGGCCGGTTCTGCCTGATCGCCGCCCAGGTGGGGATTTCCGGCTCTGTGGTCATCGGCGACGGGGTCATGTTCGGCGGCCAGGCGGGCGTGGGAGACCATCAGACCATCGGCGCCGGCGCCCGGATCGCCGGAGCGGCGGCCGTACTTTCGGATGTTCCGCCGGGCGAGACCTGGTCGGGTTATCCCGCCAGACCGCTGCGCCGGTTCTTGCGTGAAACCGTCTGGCTGGCCAAACAGGCGAAGGCGCGCAGCAAGGGAACGAGTGATGAGTGAGGCGGCAACAGGCGAGGCGATCGACTATGCGGAGGTTCTGCGGCGGATCCCGCACCGGTATCCCTTCCTGCTGGTGGACCGGGCCGAGGATTACCGCGCCAATGAATCCATCGTCGGCATCAAGAACGTCACCGCCAACGAGCCGTTCTTCCAGGGCCATTTCCCCAACAATCCGGTGATGCCCGGGGTGCTGATCGTCGAGGCCATGGGCCAGTCGGGGGCCCTGCTGATGTCCAAGACGCTGGACGCCGATGTGTCGGGCAGGACCATCATGTTCATGGCCGTGGACGGAGCGCGGTTCCGCCGACCCGTGCGGCCGGGGGACGTGCTGCGCCTGCATGTGCATGTGACGAAGCACCGGGGCGACCTGTTCAAGTTCCGGGGCGAGGCCTTCGTGGACGGCAAGATGGCGGCGGAATGCGAGTTCGCGGCCATGGTCGTCGACAACCCGAAATCCGAGACCCCCGCAACATGACCATTCACCCCACCGCGACGGTCGACGCCTCGGTGACCATGGCCGACGACGTGGTGATCGGGCCGTGGTGCGTGGTGGGGCCGGGCGTGGCCCTGGCCGAGGGGGTTGAGCTGCGCGGCCATGCCGTGGTCGAGCGGGACACCATCGTCGGCCCGCGCACGGTGATCCATCCCTTCGCGGTGGTCGGGGGCGATCCCCAGCACATGGGCTACAAGGGCGAGACTGTGCGCCTGGAGATCGGCGCCGACAACGTCATCCGCGAGCACGCGACCCTGAACCGGGGCACGCCCCAAGGGCATGGCGTGACGCGCATCGGCTCGAACAACATGCTGATGACCGGCGCGCACGTGGGGCATGACTGCGTGGTCGGGGACAATGTGGTCATGGCCAACAACGCCACCCTGGGCGGGCACACGGTCGTGGGCGACAAGGTGTTCCTGGGCGGGCTGTGCGCCGTGCACCAGAACGGCCGGGTGGGCGAGGGCGCCATGGTGGGCGGGCTGTCGGCGGTGACGCGGGATGTGATCCCGTTCGGCTCGGTGTGGGGCAATCACGCCCGGCTGCACGGTCTGAATCTGGTGGGGCTGAAACGGCGCGGATACGGCAAGGCGGACCTGCGGCGATTGCTGGGCGCCTATCGCGAGATGTTCGAGGGCGAGGGCGCGTTCGCGGACCGGCTTGACGCGGCTGCGGACGAATACGCGGACCTGCCGGAGATCATGCGGATCATCGCCTTCATCCGCGAGGATTCGAAACGGCCGCTGTGCCTGCCGGAACGATGAGAAAGCTGGGCATCGTGGCCGGGGGCGGCGACCTGCCCCAGGCGGTGGCGCGGCGGTGCCAGGCGGAGGGCCGGCCGTTTTTCATTGTTCGGATCAAGGGCTTCGCCGACAGCGCTCTTGGGCGATATGAAGGTGCGGACTCCCGGATCGGTGAGTTCGGGCGGACCATCAAGCTGTTGAAGGCCGCGGGCTGCGAGGCCGTCTGTTTCGCGGGCGTCGTTCAGCGCCCTGACTTTCGCGACATGAAGCCGGACCTGAAGGGCGCCGCTGTGTTGCCCGGCATGATCGCTGCGGCCACGAAGGGCGACGACGCCCTGTTGCGCTATGTGCTGGGCGTGTTCGAGGCGGAAGGGTTCGCCATCGAGGGCGCCGATCAGGTGCTGGGGGGCGAGACGGCCCCGGTCGGCGCGCTGGGTCGTCATGCGCCGGATGAAGCGGCGCTGGCGGATCTGCGCAAGGCGCTGGAGGTGGCGCGGGCCACGGGCGAGCTGGACATCGGGCAGGGCGCGGTGGTCTGCGACGGCCTTGTGCTGGCGGTGGAGGCCCAGGAGGGCACCGACGCCATGCTGGCGCGGGTGGCCGGCCTGCCCGAGACGCTCCGCGGGCGGCCGGACGCGCGGCGCGGGGCCCTGGCCAAGGCGCCCAAGCCCATTCAGGACGAACGTGTGGACATGCCGGTGATCGGGGTGCGCACCATCGAGGGCGCGGCGGCGGCGGGGCTGGCCGGAGTGGCGGGCATGGCGGGCAAGCTGATCCTGATCGACCGCGAGGCGATTATTGAAGCCGCCGACCGGCTGGGCCTGTTCGTGTGGGGGGAGGATCACCGATGAGCCGGCCCCTGAAGATCATGCTGGTGGCCGCCGAGGCGTCGGGCGACGGGCTGGGCGCCGGTCTGGCGCGGGCTCTGAAGGACCGGCTGGGCGCGGCGGTGACCTTTGTAGGCGTGGGCGGGCCGCGGATGGCGGCGGAGGGAGTGGAGAGCCCCTTCGACATCGGCGAGCTGTCCATCCTGGGCTTTATCGAGGGCATCCGCGCCTACGGCCGGGTCAAGCGGCGGGTGGCGGAGACGGCGGCCCTGGCGGCGCGTGAAGCCCCGGATGCGGTGGTGCTGATCGACAGCTGGGGCTTCACCATCCGGGTGGCCCAGGCGATCCGGGCGGCGTCGCCCGACACCCCCCTGATCAAATATGTGGGGCCGCAGGTGTGGGCCTCGCGGCCGGGGCGGGCGAAGACCCTGGCGCGGGCGGTGGATCATCTGCTGGCGCTGTACGGGTTCGATGCGCCGTGGTTCGAGCGCGAAGGCTTGCCGGTCACGGTGGTGGGATCAGCGGCCCTGCATGTGGACATGGCGCGCGCCGACGGGGCGGCCTTCCGGGCGCGGCGGGGGATTGCGCCGGACGCGCCGCTGCTGCTGGTGCTGCCGGGCAGCCGGCCCGGCGAGATCGCGCGCATGACGCCGGTCTATGAGGCGACGGTGAAGCGGTTGAAGGGCGAAATTCCGGGGCTTGAGGTGGGCGTGGCGGCGGCGGGCACAGTGGCCACGGACGTGACGTCGCGGGTGGCCGCCTGGCCGTTCCGCGCGCATCTGGTGGACGAGACCGAGAAATACGACGCCATGGCCGCCGCCGACGCGGCCTTGGCCACCAGCGGCACCGTGTCCACCGAGGTGGCGCTGGCGGGCGCGCCCATGGTCATCGCCTATCGCATGGACGGTCTCAGCTGGGCCGTGATCAAGCGCATCGCCACCACGAAGTACGTCACTCTGCTCAATGTGGCGGCGGATGAGGCCATCGCACCGGAGTTTCTTCAGGACGACGCCACGCCCGAGAAGTTGGCCGCCGCCGTGGGGCGGTTGCTGACCGACCGCGAGGCCGCCGCCGATCAGGCGCGGCGCCAGACCGAGGCGCTGGACCTGATGGGTCGGGGCGGACCGGACCCGTCAGAACTGGCGGCGGACGCGGTGCTGCGGGTGATCGTGGAGAAGGCGGGGGGTCAGGACGCCGGCGCCTCCAGCCCGCGCTCGCGGTAGGAGGGCAGGACCGGGGCGTCCTCCGGCGGCGGGGCGGCCTCAAGTCGGGCGATGTGGCGCTCCATCTCCGTGATCTCGCGGACCTGGGCCTCAATGATCTCGTCGGCCAGGCGCCGCACCTCGGGGTCCTGAATATTCGCGCGCTCGCTGGTCATGATGGCGATGGAGTGGTGCGGGATCATGGCCTTCATGTAGCTGACGTCGCCCACCGTGGCCTGGCTGCGCACGAGGGTCAGGGAGACCGCGAACACGGCGACCGCGCCCACCACGATGGCGATGTTGGCGCGCTCGCTGGTCATGATGGCGATGGAGTGGTGCGGGATCATGGCCTTCATGTAGCTGACGTCGCCGACGGTGGCCTGACTGCGCACGAGGGTCAGGGCGACGGCGAACACGGCGACCGCCGCGACCACTATGGCGACGTTGGCGCGGATGTTCTTGGACATGCCCCACATGAAGCCGAGCATG
>SXGT01412868.1_pt1 | contig 14151 bp, 12 predicted proteins | sample 3176221 | NCBI WGS metagenome assembly SXGT01 (sample SAMN11356862, study PRJNA531348) | freshwater metagenome | isolation source: freshwater sample F1-120 | place: China: Fuxian Lake, Yuxi | collected 2017-12-25 | reverse complement strand
GCGCGCGACGTCGGCGAGGACGCCGCGCGCGGGCGCCTCTACCTGCCGCGCGCGTGGCTGCGAGAGGCCGGCGTCGACCCCGAGGCGTGGCTCGCGGCGCCTACTCCGAGCGCCGAGCTGCGCGCGATCGTGGCCCGGCTGCTCGACGTGGCCGAGGTCCTCTACCGCCGCGCCGATCGTGGCATCGCCCTGCTCCCCGCCGACTGTCGCGTCGCGATCCGGGCGGCCCGGCTCATCTACTCGGACCTTGGGCGCAGCATCGCCGCGGCGGGCTACGACTCGGTCACCCGTCGCGCCGTCGTGTCGAAGGGGCGCAAGCTGTGGCTCCTCCTGCGCGCGCTCCGCCCGCGCCTCGGAGCGCCCCCTGACGCCGCCGGGCCGCCGCTCGACGCGGTCGTGTTCCTGGTCGAGGCGTGTCGGAGCGCCTCGTGAGCGCGAAGGCCGAGCGGGCGAGCGCCATCGTGCGCGACGCGGGTGGGGCGGAGCTCGCGGAGCGCCTCTCTCACCTCGAGCGGCTCGGCGACAGGCCGCGTGAGCCCGTGCCGGCGCCGGCCGCGCCGTCACGGGCGTGCGCCGTGGACTTCGACGTGGCCATCGCCGGTGGCGGCCTCTGGTCCCTGCTGGCGCCCGTCCTCGCGGCGCGCGGTCTCTCCGTGGTGGTGGTCGAGCGCGCGCGCGCCGCGTCCGCGCACCGCGAGTGGAACGCGAGCGGGCCGGAGCTCGAGGCGCTCGTGCGCGCGGGGCTCTTCACCGCGACCGAGCTCTCGGAGCTCGTCGTGGCGCGCTACGACCACGGCGTGTGTCGCTTCCACGGGGGCGGGAGCTACCCCGTGACGGGAGTCCTCGATCACGCCGTCGACGCCGGCCTGCTCTTGGCGCGCGCGAGGAGGCTCGCGGAGGAGCGCGGCGCGACGTTCCTCGACGGTCACGAGGTGCTCTCCCACGCTGCGGGGGAGAGCGCGGTGCGGGTGCTCGCGCGGCCCACGGGCGAGCTCACCGCGCCCCGTCGCGAGCTCACGGCGCGGCTCCTCGTCGATGCGCGAGGTGCCGCGAGCCCGCACGCCTCCGCGGACCTCGTGTGCCCCACGGTGGGTGGCGTCCTCCGTGGTCTCGCGACCGGAGACGCGCCCGACGAGATGAACCCGCGCGCAGGCGAGATTTTGGCCACGGTCGACCCCGTCGTCGAAGGCCGTCAGCACGTGTGGGAGGCGTTCCCGGGGCGCGAGGGCGAGACCACCGTCTACCTGTTTTACTACGGGCGGGCCGGCGAGCGGGTGTCGCTAGGGGAGCTCTTCGCGGACTTCTTCGCGACGCTCCCGCGGTACAAGCGAGGCGACGTGGAGCTCGTGCGGCCGACCTTCGGTCTCATCCCCGGGTGGTCGCGCCTCACGCCCGCGCCGCGCGCGCCCGAGCCGCGGGTGGTGCTTGTGGGCGACGCCGCCTCACGCCACTCGCCGCTCACGTACTGCGGCTTCGGCGCGACCCTGCGCTCTCTCGAGCCGGCGGCGCGCGCCATCGCGCGCGGAGTGGAGGCCGACCGGCCCGAGCTCGGCACCGTCGTCGACGACGCGCCGGTTCACGCGCTCACCGGGGCGCTCGCGCACATGATGGCTTCGCGCGCGTTTCGGGGCGATGAGCTCAACGCGCTGCTCGACGCGGCGTTCGGCGTGCTCTTCGCCATGGGCAACGAGCGCTACGCGAGCCTGCTCCGCGACGAGATGCCACCGAGCGGCGTCGTGGAGTTTCTCCGTCGCACCGCGGCGCGGCACCCCGCCGTTTGGGCCAAGGTCGCGCGGGGACTCGGCGTGCGCATGGCCGGTCGCTGGAGCCTGAGCGTGGCGAGCGCGCTAGCCCGAGGCTAGCCAGGATCGACGAGCTGGACCCGTCCCGTCGGCTCTCGTAGGCTCGGCGGTGCCTCGCGTCGCCGCTCCCCTCCGGAGGCGCGAGGTCCCGTCGTCGGCGCCCGGTGGTGCTTGCCAACCCGGCGCCGAGCTTGGTCCGTCAACCCGCTCGGTGCCCTGGGGACCGGGCGCGCGCGCGGCGCTCCAGCTCACGGACGCCAAAGAAGAAGCCGAACGGAGCCCCTCCCGCAGTGCCTGTATGATGCACGCGATGCGCCCGAACGATGCCCCGGACCATCCGAAGTCGCAGCAAGAAGCCTACCGGCAGGCGCCCGTGGCAGAGCCCGTCGTGGACGAGGAGATAGCCGAGGCCGAAGGCGCTCATCCCCACGCCCGCGCCGAACGCGATCTCGCGCCCCACGGTCGGCTCGGCGACGCAGCCCACCACGATGAGCGCGATCGCGAGGGGAGCGTGCAGCAGCGAGAGGGCGTCGTTCGCCTCGAGCCTCGGGCGCGGCCCGGATCCGGGGTGCGGCGCGTGGTGCGAGCGATGGATGGCCCACAGCCATCCGTGCCATACGTTGCCGTGCAGGAGCGCGGCCCACACATCCATGGCGACGGCGACGACGAGCGCCACGGGGATCCACACGAGCGCGTGCGCGAGCGGCCCGCCGGCGCTCACAGGGTGGCCTCGGCGCGCGGGGCGGCCGCGTGATCCCTGCCCTGAGCGGTGACGATCTGGCCGCGTGGGAGCCGGTCTTCGAGGCGCGCCCGAGCCGGCTCGTGGGGTTGGTCCAGGTCGCGCTCGCGTGGCCCACGCGCTCCCGCGCGCGCTGAGGTCGCCGCCGCCACGCGAGGGGTCATCGAGCCTCCTCCGTGAACCTGCCGCCGCCCTCGGGGAGCAGGTGAACGCCTCGCCACACGGTGCGCCGCGTGAGGCACGCGCGCGCGAACGCGGCGAGGAGGAGGACGTCGGCGAGGACCACGTCGCCGAGGAGAGAGAGGGCGCGGGTTCCTCGCCCCCCGAGCGCCCTCGCGCGGACACCCACGGCGACGCGGGTGCCGATCGTGAGCGCGGCGGCCGCCAGGGCTCGGGCTCCGCCGCCAGGCGCGCTGGCGAGCGCCGCGAGCGTCGCCGTAGCGACGATGAGGGGCGCGGCGCAGAGCAGGAGGGGGTAGGTGGGGAGCAGGTGCGGTCGCTGCGCGCGGATGACGCGGATCCACCGTGCATAACGTTCGATCACCCCCGCCCATGAGCGCCCCTGCGCGCGTGAGCGCGCAACGAGCGGCGCGAGCGTGGTGGAGAAGCCCGCCTCGCGCAGCCTTCGCGCGAGTTCCATGTCCTCGCCGAGGTGCGCGGTGAGGGCCTCGAAGCCGCCGACCCTCGCGAGGGCATCGGCCCGAATCACGAAGAGCTTGCCGACCATTCCGTCGGGGTCGAGCGCGGAGAGGAGGGGGAACGCGTGGAGCGACGCGTCGAGGACGGCGGCGGACCCGCGGTCGGCCACGGTCGTCGGGCTGATCTCCACGGGCGCGGCCCAGGCAGCGCCGACCGTGTCGTCGGAGAGAGCGCCGACGAGCGCGTCGAGGGGGGCGCCCTCGAGGTCGACGTCACTGTCGGCGACGACCACGAGCTCGGCCTCGCGCGGCCCGGAGGCGAGGGCCCGCGCGAGCTGCGCGGCCTTGCGGTTTGCGGCGCGGGCGTGGGTGACCACGGCCGACGCGGGCAGACCGGCACGCGCGAGGGCGTCTACCGCCCGGTCGACGGCGGGCGCCCCCGTGTCCCGCGTCGACTCGACCGCGAAGCGCGCGGTCATCGGGAACGAGCGGCGGGCGTGCGCGGCGGACGCGAGCGTGCGATCGAGCTCCGGCTCGAGCCCCGCGCAGGGACGGAGGAGTAGCACGCGCGGGCCGATCGGTTGGTCGCGCTGCGGGGGCGGGAGCGCTGCCGTTCGCCACGACCGCAGGAGGGCCCAGAGCGCGCAGCTCGCGTAGGCCAGGGACCAGACCAGGGCGAAGGACGAGGCGTCGTGGCTCATGGGCGACCTATCTTGAACCCGAGCAGGAAGCGAACCCAGCCTTGGGCGAGCCGGTCGAGAGACATGGTCTCGTGCATCGCGACGACCGAGCGCCCCCCGAGGCGCGTCTCGACGAGCGTGCGCGCGTAGAACGGGCCGTCCTCGAGCTCGCGGTGTACGCGCGGGGGGCCTCCCTCGGTGCGCGCGCTCCGCGGGAGGCGCCAGAGGGTCGTGGGGAGAGGCTCGAGGGAGGCCACCGGCACGGGCTCGACCTCGGCCACGTCGCCGTCGGCGCGGTTGATCTCCAGGGCGAGGCTGCGCTCCCGGCCGCGGTTGTCGACCACGTCGTAGGTGATCGCCGCGCGGTGGTCGCCAACCCGCGCGCGGCTCCACGACCAGCGCGAGAACGCGCTCTCGAGCGGGGCGTCGCCGGCGTTCGCGTCGTGGTAACCGTGCCCGGTGAAGCGAACCCCGGGCTCGCGGAGCTCGACCTCGATGCGGCCCATCGGCGCCACCGGCCACCACATGTGGAGGCCGGCCTCATCAAGGGGAAAGGACGCCTGACCCACGCCGCCAGGTCGAAAGGTCACGCGGCCCCTCACCCGCTCGGGCACCGCGCGCGGGAAAGGTGAGGTGACCTCGTCGAGATCGACGACGAGCTGGTCGCCCTCCCAGCGCATCGAGCTGCGCCCCAGCGAGAGCGCGCTCGCCTCGCGGTCGGCGTCGTCGATGCGCCGCTCGGTGAGCGCCCACAGTCGACCTCGAGGCCCGTACACGGCGACGTTCATCGCGCAGAAATCGAGCGCTCGTGCGGGACCCCTCGCGCTCCTCTCGCGCGCGTAGCGGGGCGAGAACGGGCTGCCGAGCAGGGCGATAATGACGATCGCGGTGGAGCCGTCCTCGCTTACCCCGTCCAGGTAGAGCCACTGGTAGCCACCTGCCGCGATCGCGCGATCGAAGCGAGGTCCGCCCTGACGCACTCGGCCGCGAGTCGCCCGCTCAATGCGGCCATCGGCACGCCCGGGCCAGGGTGAACGCTCCCGCCCGCGAGATAGAGCCCCGGCAGGCGCGTCCGCGCGCCCTCCCTCGAGAGAGACGAGAGCGGCCCGCGCGCGCTCGCTCCGTAGAGCGCCCCGCCCGCGCCCGGAAAGAGCCTGCTCCACTCGAGCGGGGTTGTCAGCACTCGCTCGCTCACCTCGAGCGTCACGCCACATCGCGCCATCGCCGCCGCCGTGTTCCTCTCGCATCTCTCTCTCTCCTCGTGGGTCCATCGGCCGGGCTCGTCGCCCGTCGCTGGCGCGTTGACAATGATGAGCATCCTCTCGGGGCCCTCCCCCGATGCGCTCGCGTCGTCGCCCCGGTCTTGCGCGCACAGGTACGCGGTGGGCGCCTCCGGCACGCGGCCGGCGGCGAGCGCCTTGAACTCTGCGGAGTAGTCGTCAGAGAAGAAGACGTTGTGGTGGACGAGCGGCAGGCCGGCGGGCCGCGCCGCCAGCGCGAGCGTGACCGCCGAGAGCGAGCGTGAGCTCACGTCGGTTCGCTTCACCGAGCGCCTCGCACCCTCCCCTAGGAGGCCCGAGGCCAGCGCGGCCACGTCGGCGTTCGACACCACGGCCTGCGCAGGGACGCGCTCGCCCGAGGCGAGCTCCACGCCCTCGGCGCGGCCTCCGGTCACGACGACGCGCGCGACCTCGGCCCTGGCGCGGATCTCCACGCCCAGGCTCTCGGCCAGGGCGCGGAGCGCCTCGGCCAGCTTCCCCATGCCGCCCACGACTCGGTGGACGCCTTCAGCCTCGACGTGCGCGATGAGGTTGAGGGTGGCGGGCGCCTCGTAGGGCGACGAGCCGCAGTACGTGGCGTAGCGCGAGAAGAGCTGGCGCAGGCGCGGGTCGCGGAAGTGGGAGTCCACCGCGCGCGCCATCGTGCGGTGCGCGTCGATGCGCGAGAGCGCCCCGAGGCCGAGCGTTCCGCTCTGCTTGAGGAGGTCGCCGAACGTCGGGCGCTGCGCGCGCAGGAAGGGGCCCTCGACGGTCTCGTAGATGCGCCGCGTGTAGTCGCAGAAGGCCAGGAACCGCCGCGCCTCGTCCGGCCCAGCGAGGGCGCCGATGGCGTCGGCCGAGCGCGAGGGGTCGGCGAAGAGGTCGAGCGTCGCGCCGCCGTTCCAGGCGTGCCGGGCGAGCACCTCCGACGCCTCGAGGCGCACAAAGTCCTCCAGGCGCCGGCCAGCGACCGCGAAGAGCTCGTCGAAGACCCACCGCATGGTGAGCACGGTCGGCCCCGCGTCGACGTGCAGGCCGCCCACCTCGACGGTGCGCAGCTTCCCGCCCGCCACGTGCCCGCGCTCCAGCACCGTGACGGCGCAGCCTGACGCGGCGAGGTCGATCGCACACGCGAGCCCGCCCACCCCGGCGCCAACCACGAGAACCCTCGGTGAGAATGCCTTCATGTTCAAACATTGTACAACACATCTTGCGCTTGTCCATGGTTTGGATATGTTTTGTTCATGGCATGCTCCTCACCGCCCTGGCCTTCCCCCGCCGCGTCGTCGCTCCGCGCGGTGTCCCTCCTGCACCACCGCCTCCTCGCGCGCGTCGAGGGCGCCCTGCGGGAGCACGTCGACCGAGTCGTCGGACCCGGATGCCCGCCTCGTCTCGCCGCTGCCCAGAGGCACGCGCTGTTCCCGGGCGGGCAGCGGCTTCGCCCCAGCTTGTGCCTGGTCGTCGCCCTCGCCGAGGGGGATGCGCGGCCGCGCGTCGCGACCGGGGCCGCCGTCGCCGTCGAGCTCCTCCATTCGGCGTCGCTCGTCCACGATGACCTCCCGTGCTTCGACGACGCGCCGACGCGGAGGGGCCTCCCGAGCGTACACGCGCGTTTCGGCGAGCCCCTCGCCGTGCTCACGGGGGACGCGCTCATCGCGCAGTCGTTCGAGGCCTTGGGCCGGGCGATCGCCGACGCGCCCGACGCGCTCCCGGCGTTGCCGGCGCTCCTCTCCGCGCTCGCGGCGGCCGCGGGTACGACGCGTGGTCTCCTCGCAGGGCAGGCGAGGGAGTCCGAGCCCTCGGCGCCCCTCGACGAGTACCACCGCGCGAAGACGGCGTCGCTGTTCGAGGCCTCGGCGGCCATGGGCGCGATCGCGGCAGGGGTGGCGCCCGAGCGTTGGCGCGCCGTCGGGGAGCTCGTGGGCCTCGCCTACCAGGCCCTCGACGATGTGCGCGACGCGGTCGGTGACGCGGCGCGCCTCGGCAAGCCTACCGGACAGGACGCCGCGCTCGGGCGGCCGAGCCTCGTCCGCGCGAGCGGGCTCGAGGGGGCGCGCCGTCGGGTGCGCGAGCGCCTCGACGCCGCGGCCTCGGCGGTGCCCGCGTGCGGAGGCGAGGCGCTCGTCCACGCCTGGCTCTCGGCGTTCGGCGAGCGCCTCGAGGGCGCGTAGACACTCGCGCGCGGCGCGCCCCTCGCGTGGGGGCGCCGTCCGCGGGGTGACTTTCGGGCCATTGCAATGGGCTGTCAGGATACCGACGGACGGATACCCCTCCGCTACATGGTTTTGGATACCCCTCCGCTACATGGTTTTGATGGTCCTCCAGAGGGCCTCGGCAAAGGCGTCGGGGGCCTCGATCTGGGCGCAGTGGCCGACGGAGGGGAGCACCACGTGCGAGGCGTTCATGGCGGCGGCCACCCGCCTCGGGGTCTCGGCGCCTATCAGGATATCGAGGGCGCCGCTGATCACGGTCGTGGGTATTTTTAGCGTCCCCAGGCGATCGCCTGGGATCCACTGGCGGAGGGCGTCCAGGTTGAGGAGCGCGGCCTCGAGCCTCTGCCCGTGGCCCTCGGCGATCAGCCTCTCCCAGAAGGCGTCCCTGGGGCAGGCGGGGGCGAGGGGCCCGAGGGCCCTGGCCAGGATCCCTGGATCCGCCGAGAGGGCGCGCTGGTGGGCGGCGTTGTCGAAGACCGGCGGTAGCCCGTCGATCCAGGCCGGGGAGAGGGCGGTGAGCGAGCGCGGCCTCCCCGGGCAGTCGAGGGCGACCTGCATCGCGACCGCGCTCCCCAGCGAGTGGCCCACGAGGTGAAAATCAGCGAGGCCCAGCGCGTCGGCGAAGCTCACCAGATCCCCGGCGAGCGAGGGGATGGAGTAGCTCGAGTCGGGCCCCACGGTGCGCCCCCGGCCCCTCATGTCGTAGGCGATGCCTCGCACCCCGGTCGGTAGCCGCTCCAGGGCGGGCTCCCACCAGGAGCTGGTCGACCAGTTGCCATGACAAAAAATGACCGGCGCCCCGGCTCCCCGCTCGATCCAGAAGACCTCCAGATCACCTGCTCGTACCTTTGGCATCGCTCTCCCGGGGGTTGGCGTCACGCGGCGCCGTGCTCCGCGCGCAGCGCGGGCTTGTCGATCTTGCCGGCGGCGGTCCGAGGGAGGGCCTCCAGGAAGCGGAGGTCCCTGGGGACCTTGTAGCGCGCCAGCCGCTCCCGGCAGAACGAGAGGAGCTCCTCGGCGCTCACCGGGCTCCCCGGCCTCTGCACCACCAGCGCCCGGCCGACCTCGCCCCACCTCGGGTCGGGGACCCCGATGAGGGTGGCCTCGGCGACGGCGGGGTGCGAGAGCAGGACCCCCTCGACCTCCGCCGGATAGACGTTCTCGCCTCCAGAGATGATGAGATCCTTCAGGCGCCCCACGATCCAGAAGCACCCCTCGGGGTCCTGGCGCGCCAGATCGCCCGTGTGGAGCCAGCCGTCCTCGAGGGCCCTGGCGGTCTCCTCGGGGCGCTCCCAGTAGCCGGCGAAGACATGAGGTCCCCGCAGGAGGAGCTCGCCGGTCTCGAGCTCCCTGCACTCCCGCCCCTCGGGGCCCGCGATGCGGGCGTCGACCATGAAGAGGGGATATCCGACGCTGCCAGGTTTGTCCCGGACGAGCCCGGGAGGGAGCCAGAAATTGTTGGGCCCGGCCTCCGTGAGGCCGTATCCCGTCTTCATGTCGACCCCGCGGGCCCAGAAGGCCTGGAGGATGGGCTCGGGGCAGGGGGCGCCCCCGCTGATGACCAGCTTCAACCCCGAGAGATCGCTCCCTGCCCAGCCGGGGTGCTGGAGCAGGGCGAGGAACATCGTGGGGACACCGAAGAAGGCCGTGACGCCGGCCTCGCGGACCAGCTCGAACACCTGCCCTGCGTCGAAGGCCTCGCACACGATGGACGTCCCTCCCACCAGGACCAGCGGGGTGGTGAGCACGCCGAGCCCGCCCACGTGGAAGAGCGGCGCGTTGAGGATGGCCACGTCCCTGGAGTCGAGCCCCCAGCTCGAGACCGTGTTGACCGCGTTCGCCATCACGCTGCCGTGGGTGAGCACCGCCCCCTTGGGTACCCCGGTGCTGCCGCCCGTATAGCAGACGATCCAGGGATCGTCCGGGCCGACCTCCGCTGCAGGAGGCAGGGCGCTGCTCACCGAGTCCCTCTCCGAGAACGAGAGCGTGCCCGGGGCAGCTCCGTCGAGCGAGACCCAGCTCCAGGAGGCTCCTTCGCTCATGAGCGCCCTCACCGGATCTTCCACGGCCGCCCCGTAAAATAGCGCCGCGGGAGGGGAGGCCGAGAGCAGGGGAGAGAGCTCCCTCTGCGTGAGGCGCCAGTTGAGCGTCTGGAGGACGACCCCGAGCTTGCCGCAGGCGAACAGGAGATCCAGGTACTCGACCCGGTTCTTGGCCAGGATGGCCACCCTGTCGCCCCGCTTGACGCCCAGGCGCTCGCTCATCCAGCGGGCCGTCCGGTTGGCCGCGCGGTTCCACTCCCGGTAGGTGATGGGGGAGCGCCGCCCGGACACAGCGTCGACCAGCGCGACCTTGTCGGGGGTGAGCATCTCTCGCCGAGCTAGCCAGTCGCAGTACAAGGCGCTCCTCCCCGGGCGTCGCCCCAGCGCACGACGCTCGCCGACCACGCGTACCCTATCCCGGCGGCCACCATGACCATGAGATCGCCGTCCTTCAGCCTCCCTGTCGCCAGGCCCCTCCTGATGGAGGCGGCCTGGTCCTGCTGGCCGATATGCCCCAGATCCGAGAGGTAAGAGCTCTGCTCCTGGCGGAGCCCCAGAGAGCCAAGTACGAAATCGTGAGCCGAGCGCTTCATGTGGAGGATATTCAGGTATCCTATGTCCCCTCGGCCATATCCGCTCTCCAGGAGGGCCTCGTCGATGACGGCGAGGAAGTTCTGCATCGAGAGGGCGTCGAGGCGCGATTTCATCCCCTCGGGATCGGGGACGTCGAAGCGGTAACTTCCGCTGGCCAGGTCCTCGGGGGTGAGGGGCCTCGCGGTGCCGCCCACCGGGATGATGACGTCGTGGGAGAACGAGCCGTCCACCCTCACCGAGGTGCCCAGCAGCTCGTTTCGTGGGTGGCCCCTCCGGAGGAGCAGCGCGCCCCCTCCCGCGGAGAGGTTGGTGAGGAAGCGAGAGCGCGGGTTCTTGTAATCGACGAGATCGCCGTTACGGTACCCTCCGGCCACGAGCACGGTGCGCACCCCGGGGTCGGTGAGCATGAGGGCCCTGGCCATCTTGAGGGCGGCCATCGTGGTCGCGCACCTCATCTGCACGTCGATGGCCCAGGCCCGGGTGGCGCCTATGTCGTGGGCCAGCTTGATGCCGGCCGTCCATAGAGGGTATTCCTTCCACTCCTCGGTGGTGCAGAGGACCACGTCGATCTCCCGGCCTTCCATCCCGGCCTGGCGCAGCGCGTCCTCGGCGGCCCAGGTCGCCATGGCGTTGGTGTGGTCGTCGGGGCCAGGGACGGGCTTCTGGACGATACCGAACTTGGTGGCGATCACGTCCTCGGGTATCCCTGTCTCCCTGGCGATCTCCGCCGCGGTGATGAAGGTCTTCGGGACGTAGAGGCCCGCGGACACGATGCCTATTCTCTCGCCGGCGGCGGCCTTCGCGTTCATCGGACCCTCCCCGTTATCACAGGCAACCGCATCGCAAAGGGCGGGCGAGGGGAAAATCACAGGGAGAGGAGGCTCAGCGGGGCCGGATCCGTAGATCGATCCTGCGGCCCACGGCCAGGGCAAAGAAGGCCTGACCCTCGCGGCCCGCGTAGCTCCCTCCGACCGCGAACACGTCCCCGTGGAGGCCGTCGTGGACCGTGTCCCTCGACACCGTGGCCACCAGGTGGAGCCGGGTGACCTTGCCCCTCGACGTGAAGCTCCGCCCCCCGATCAGGGCCAGGGTGCGGGCGACCCCCGCCCGGAGAGGGGCGGTGCCCCCCTGGCCCACGTGGGTGGCGGTCAGCTTGCCGCCCTCGTCCAGGGTGAGCTGCACCTCGAGCTCGCCAGCGTCGCCGAAGGGAGCCTCCAGCCAGGAGGGATCGGCGCTGGCGGCCTGGGGAAAGCCGCGAGTAAAGGCCGTGGCCAGATCGGCGGCCGAGCGATCGCCGGCCGCGCCATAGACGGCGCCAGGGGAGCCGTCGCCCGAGCCAGGCTCCGAGCCGGCCGCGCTGGAGCTCGCAGGGCGCAGAGGCCTGGAAGGAGGAGCAGGAGCCCCCGGGCCCGACCTCGGCGGAGGGGCCGGGGCCGCCCTGGGCTCGGGGCTCGAGGGAGCGTGAGCCTCGCCCGCTCCTGGAGCCTCCGAGGGCTCGTCGGTCACCGAGTCAGGGACAGGGAGGGCGAAGGTGTCGCCCACCAGCGACTGCTGGGGCGAGGCCTCCGCGGGCGCCTCTTCCCTCGGGCGAGGACGGTGGGGTGCGATCAGCGTCGCGGCGACGGCGCCGTGGACGAGAAGGGACAGGAGCGAGCTTGCTGCCAGGACGGTCGGGCGCACGAGGTTCTCCCTCAGTGTCGCACAAAGGGTGAAAGTTCCGAGGCCCTGGACGCCAGAGCCAGGCTATCGCCTCATACGAGAGGTGCGTTTTTCTTTGCGCTGCAACCGCGGCTATGACAGGAAGACGCGCCATGCAGGGTGGGTCCTCTCGCGTCGCTGGCGTCACCTTGCCCCTGGCCGCGCTCCGTACGCGCGGTGACTGGGGCATAGGCCAGATCGCCGATCTTGTCCCCTTCGCCGAGCTGGTGCGCCGCGCAGGGCACACCCTCGTCCAGATCTTGCCGCCCTACGAGCTGGGCCCGGGAGAGACGAGCCCCTACGGGGCCTGCACCGCCTTCGGGCTGGAGCCGCTCTACCTCACGCTCGAGGCCATCCCCGAGCTCCAGGGTGGGATCCTGGAGGCGGTGCTGGGGGAGGGCGGGAGGGCCGAGCGCCGGAGGTTGCGGGAGACCGCCAGGGTCGATTTCGCGGCCGTGCGCTTGCTGAAGGGCAGGCTCCTCCGGGCGGCCTGGGAGCGCTTCCGCGACAGGGAGCTCGGGCTCTCCTCCCCTCGCGCCGAGGCCTTCCTCGCGTTCTGCGGGGAGTCCCGCTGGGCCAGGGAGCTCGGTGTGTACTTGGCGTTGCGGGAGTCCCACGGGGGCTGGGGCTGGTCCAGCTGGCCCGAGGAGGAGCGCGATCTTGGGCCGTCCGTCCAGGCGATGATCGAGGCCCCTGCCAGCCTGGATACGCCGCTGGGCTGTGCCGTGCTGGAGCAGCTCTATCGCCAGTGGCTGCTGGACATCGAGTGGCAGAGGACCCGGGCCGAGCTCTCGGCGCTGGGGGTCGAGCTCATGGGCGATCTGCCCTTCATCGTCGGCGCCGAGAGCGCCGACGTCTGGACCCACAGGAGCGAGTTCAGGACGGACGTCTCCCTGGGAGCGCCCCCCGACGGCTTCTCGGCCGACGGCCAGGACTGGGGCCTCCCCGCCTACGACTGGGGCGTGATGGACAGCGGCTCCCTCCGCTGGATCCGGGAGCGCACCGCCCACGCGGCCCGCCTCTACGATCGCTTTCGCCTCGACCACGTCGTCGGCTATTTCCGTCAGTGGGTGAAGCCCCCCGGGGGCAAGGGGTGCTTCGACCCAACCACGGAGAAGGAGCAGCGCGCCAGGGGGGAGAAGGTCCTCCGGGCCATCCTGGAGGCGGCGGGGAGCTCGCGGGTCATCGCCGAGGATCTGGGCGTCATCCCTCCCTTCGTGCACGAGGTGCTGAAGGAGCTACACCTCCCCGGTTACCGGGTGCTCCCCTGGGAGCGGGTCGACAGGCACTACAAGAGCGCCGACGCGGTGCCCGAGATCAGCGTGGCCTCGTGGAGCACCCACGACACCGCGCCCATCACGGCCTGGTGGTGCGAGCTCGAGGAGTGGGAGCGGAGGGCCCTGGCGCGCACCTGGCGCCTGGACCTCTCGGGCGACGAGGACGCCAGGAACTTCGAGCTCCTCCGGGCCCTCTACGAGACCCGGGCCGAGCTCGCCCTGGTGCTGGTCCAGGAGCTCCTCTTCGAGAAGACGAGGATCAACACCCCGGGCACGGTGGGCCCCGAGAACTGGACCTACCGCCTCCCCGACACCCTCGAGGCCCTCTCGGCCGATCCGGTCCTGGGGGCGCGCCTCGACCGTATCTCTGGCCTGGTGAAGGGCGCTCGCCGAGGCTGATCCAGGGCGCCCGTTCCTCGTGTAGCTTCCGTGGCGATGGGCTACACGCTGCGGCCGGGACGCCACACGCCACTGGGGGCCAACCCCGACGTGGGCGGGGTCAACTTCGCGCTCTTCTCCGAGCACGCCACGGGCGTGGATCTCTGCCTCTTCGACGAGCTGGGTCAGGAGACCAGGATCCCGCTCAGGGAGCGCACCGCGTACGTGTGGCACGGCTACCTGGTCGGGGTCCGCCCTGGACAGCGCTACGGCTACCGGGTCCACGGCCTCTACGATCCCAGGCGGGGCCACCGCTTCAACCCCCACAAGCTCCTGGTCGATCCCTACGCCAGGGCGGTGGAGGGCAAGGTCGACTACTCGGCGCCCATCTTCGGATATCCGCACAAGCGCAGGGACGATCTGATCATGGACACGGGCGACAGCGCCCGCGGCGTGCCCAAGTGCGTCGTGGTGGAGATCGCCGGCTTCGACTGGGAGGACGACGCCCCGCCCGACATCCCCTGGGCCGACACCGTGCTCTACGAGGCCCACGTCAAGGGGCTCACCAAGCTCCACCCGGGGATCCCCGAGGAGCTCCGGGGCACCTACGAGGGTCTCTCCCATCAGACCTGCATCGACCACCTGACGTCCCTCGGAATAACCACGCTCGAGCTCCTCCCGGTGCACGAGCACGCGGATGAGCCCGGCATCGTGGCCAGGGGGCTCACCAACTTCTGGGGGTACTCCACGCTCTCGTTCTTCGCGCCCGCCCAGCGCTTCGCCCGGACGCGCGGCGCCCAGATCGACGAGTTCAGGCGCATGGTCAAGAGG
>SXGT01299634.1_pt1 | contig 14151 bp, 7 predicted proteins | sample 3176221 | NCBI WGS metagenome assembly SXGT01 (sample SAMN11356862, study PRJNA531348) | freshwater metagenome | isolation source: freshwater sample F1-120 | place: China: Fuxian Lake, Yuxi | collected 2017-12-25 | reverse complement strand
ATCCCGCCGGTGCCGAGTCGCCGAACGAGCGCGAGTCCGGGCGGGTTCGGGGGGAGCGACTCTTCGACCGGTTCCGCGTGCGCGCGGATGTGCGCCTCGGGGCCGTCGGTCGCCGCGGGGCGGCGCGTCTCCGCGGGCGGGTCGATGATCGGCCGGGTCCGCACGCACACGGGGCACACGCCGTCGACCGAGCGGGCCGGGAGCGGGCGCGAGCAGACGGCACACGAAACGGGTTCGGGATCCATAGCGAACCGCCGTGGGAGCGCGAGAGTTGCCGCGGAAGGAGCATACGTCCCGTTTCGAGCCGATGCAATCACCAAAATCGGAACGTGCGCGCGCGGGCCGGCTAGTGCCTCGGTGCAGCGGCCAACAGTTCGGCCGCACGGTCCACACCGTCCTCGGTCGTGTAGCGCCCGACACTCAGCCGCACCGCGCCGCGGCCCACCTCCGGTGGAACGCCCATCGCCGCGAGCACCGGCGACAACTGCACCCGCCCCTCGTGGCACGCGGACCCGGTGGACGCGGCAATATCGGGCACCGCGGCCAGCAGCTCCGCGCCCGTGCGCCCGACGAAGTTCAGGTTCAGCGTGTTCGGCAGCCGCGCGGTCGGGTGGCCGTTCAGCACGAGGCCGTCGCCGAGCGCGCTCAGGAGCTTCCCGTGGAGCCGGTCGCGCAGTGCGCGGAGCCGCTCCGTTGCCGCCGGCAGCGAGTGCCGCGCGAGTTCGCACGCCGCGCCGAGGCCGACGAGGTAGGGGACGTTCTCCGTTCCGGCCCGCCGACCGCGCTCGTGCCCGGCCCCGTGGATCAGCGGTTCGAGCTGTACCCCGCGGCGCACGAACAGCGCCCCGACGCCCTTCGGCGCGTACAACTTGTGCCCCGCGATGGTGAGCAGATCCGCGCCCAGTTCGCGCACGTTCACAGCGACCTTTCCCAGCGACTGCGCGCAGTCCGTGTGAACCAGAACCCCGCGCTCGCGGCACACCAAAGCGACCTCGCGCACCGGCATCAGCGTGCCGACCTCGTTGTTCGAGTGCATCACCGAGACGAGCCGCGTGTGCGGCGTGAGCGCGTTGTGCACGGCGTCGGGATCGACCGTTCCGAACCGGTCCACCGGCACCACGGTCACGCTCGCGCCCCGCGTGCGAAGCCACTCGACCGGCTGCGCGGTGGCCGGGTGCTCGACCGCGGTGGTGACGATGTGCGCGCCGTCCGTGAGTGCGCCCTTGATGGCGTGGTTGCTGGCTTCCGAGCCGCCGCCGGTGAACACGATCTCGTCCGGGTCCGCGCCGATCAGCGCCGCGACCTGCGCGCGGGCCGCCTCCACCGCGTCGCGCGCGGCCGCCCCGAAGGCGTGCGCGCTGGACGGGTTCCCGAAGTGCTCACGCAGGTAGGGCAGCATCGCGTCGACCACGGCCGGATCGACGGGCGTTGTGGCGTTGTAATCGAGGTAGATCGGCGGCACGGCGACACCCACGCGCGGGACGGGCGAGACGCGGGGCTAAGGTACGGCGAGCGGTTTCGGGAAGCCAATGGCATCCGCCGCGCGTTCGGCGTAGAGTGCTGGCAGTCACTGGTCGCTCCCACCCGCGCGAGGTTCCCATGCGCTCCCTCTCCGCGCTCGCCGTTGTGCTGCTGTCCGTCGCGTTCGGCACGGCAGCGGACCTGAAAGACGTCGATCCCAACGTGTTCCCGAAGGACGATCCGCGGGCCAAAGAGCTGCCCAAAATGATGTGGGCCGACGCCACGAAGCGCATGAAGGAGGCGAACCTGCGCGAGTCGAAGGCGTTCGCGGACGTGACCACCAAAGAGCAGTGGGAGAAGTACCGCGACGTTCGCATCGCGAAGCTGAAGGAGTCGCTCGGCGCGTGGCCCGACGCACCGAAGGACATGAAGGTGAAGGTGACGCGCGAGATCGAGGGCGACGGGTTCGTGATTCACAACACGGTGTACGAGTCGCGCCCGGGCCTGTGGGTGGCGGCGAACCTGTACTTGCCCGCGAAGCCACCTGAGAAGATGCCGGGCATCATCATCGCGCACGCGCACCACGGCGGCAAATCAGGCGGCGAGCTGCAAGACATGGGCATGACGTGGGCGCGGGCCGGGGTCGCGGTGATCGTGCCCGATCAACTCGGCTACGGCGAGCGCCGGCAGCACGACTTCCACTCCGACAAGGACTACGACAAGCCGTTCCGTGCCGGCCGCCAGGACTACTACTTCCGGTACAACTCGAATCTGCAACTGAGTGCCGCAGGCGAGTCGCTGATGGGCTGGATGGCGTGGGACCTGATGCGCGGCGTTGATGTGCTGCTCAAGCAGAAGAACATCGACAAGGACCGGATCATCATGATGGGTTCGGTGGCCGGGGGCGGCGACCCGGTGGGCGTGGCCGCGGCGCTGGACAACCGGATCGCGTGCGTGGTGCCGTTCAACTTCGGCGGCTGGCAGCCGGAGTCGAGCGTTCTGGAGAACCCCGACCGCGACTTCGCGTGGTTCGGCGAGGGCTACTGGGAGAGCACCCGCGGGCTGAAGAACGGGGCGCGGGACGGGTTCGCGCACTTCGTCATCGTCGGCAGCGTCGCGCCGCGCAAGGTGATCTACGCGCACGAGTTCGCCTGGGACGCGAAGACCGACCCCGCGTGGCCGCGCCTCCAGAAGGTGTTCGGCTTCTACGACGCGAAGGACGCGCTCCGCGTCGCGCACGGCAAGGGGAGCGTGCGCGGCCCCGGCGGGCCGGACAACACGCACTGCAACCACATCGGCGCGGTCCACCGCAAGATGATCTACCCCGCGCTGAAGGACTGGTTCGGGATGCCGGTGCCGGAGGAGTACAGCAAGCGTCGAACCGGCGACGAGCTGCGCTGCTGGACCGAAGAGGCGAAGAAAGAGTTGAAGCCGAAGAAACTGCATGAGGTGATAGGTCAACTCAACGAGAAGGAGCGGCTCGCCGAGTTAGTGATGGGAAGCTTTCCGAAGGGCCATCCGCTTCCGCAGAACTTTCCCGATCTGCCACGAGAAGAACGTCGAGCACTGCTAGGGAATGCGTGGGCAAAAATACTTGGCGGCATTGAGCCTGCCGAGAAGCCGAAACTGATCGAGGGAAAGTCCGAAGATGTCGCGAGTGGGCGTCTGAGGCGTTTCGCTCTGGAGGTCGATGCGGGCATCCTCGTTCCCTTCGTTCTCCTCACACCGAAGGACGCGAAAGAAAAGAACGCCGTCGTCGTGATGGTTGCTCAAGGCGGTAAGGCCGCATTTCTGAAGCAGCGAGGCGAGGTGATCGAGGCGTTCTTGAAAGCAGGGGTTGCCGTGTGCTTGGTCGATGTTCGGGGTACTGGCGAATCGCAGCCGGGTGATGGCTCACCGGGACGCGGGGGTTCGCGCACATCAGTATCGCAAACGAGTCTGATCCTCGGCCAGCCCGTTCTCGGTGCCCAACTCCGTGACTTGAGAACGGTAATCCGCTGGCTCCAGGATCACAAGGAACTCAACGGCAAGAAACTCGCGGTGTGGGGTGACTCGTTCGCAAGAGTGAATCCGGTGGGTACGAGGTTCGCAGTGCCACTCGATGCACCGGATCTACCCCACTACGGAGAACCGGGGGGCGCGACTCTCGCACTTCTGGCCGGGTTTTACGAAGGCGGAGTCAAGGCGATCTACACCCACGGCGGCATCCTAACGACTGCGCTGATTCTGGATAGCCCCTATGTGTATGTCCCCCACGAAGCGATTATTCCCGATTGGCACCGGCTCGGGGATCGAGCCGCGCTCGCGATTTATTGTCCGCAACCACACGAACAGTCAGGGCACATCTCAGGGCGAAACGTTGGACGAAACGAACCGCCATTGACAGCGAATGCAGAGTGGGTGGTCGAGAAGCTCAGGGCAAAGTAACCACACGACCTCACGCGGCCCGCGCCGGGGCTTCGCTCGGCGCGGGGAGCTTCAGCGTTGCCAGTTCGCCCTTAGCTCGCCAGGCGCGGTAGCGCAGCGTGCCCCACGTCACGAGCGCGCCGGCGAACGCGAACCAGTTACCCGGCACCACGCCCATGCACCACGGGCCGACGAGCCACGCGCTCGCGGCCAGCGGTACGCCCCACACGCTGATCGCGACGAAGTCGCGCCGCAGCGTCGGCCGCTCCGCGAGCACCTTCGCCAACAGCCAGAAGCCCGGCGCGAGGAACGGCAGGAACCAGCGGATCGAGACGCACGCCCCGCCGTGGTTCTTCGACAGCGCGCCGTACATCAGCCACCCGGCCGCGCACCACCCACACAGCGCGAGCAGTTCCACACGATGCGGCGTCGCCCGCTGCCGCAGCACCGCCACCCCCGCGAGCAGCGGCAGCATCAGCGACGGGTTGTGCATGAAGAAGCCCTTCTTGCCGAAGAGCATGTCGAACGTGTAGAGGAACTGCGCGAACGGCCGCGGGCGGATGATGCCCGTCATGGTGGTGGTGAACGGGCTGCCCGGCCACGCGAGGTACTCCGGATTCATGTTCAGCGGCTTCAAGAAGTCGCCGCCAATCTGGTAGTTGATGAGGTGGCCTGTCAGGATGCAAGGTAAGGTCGCGAGGCCGCACGCGACGACCGCTGCAAGGCGGCGCGTGCGCACGGCGACGACGAGCAGCACCGCCGGCACCAGCGGCGGGCCGACGCCGAGGTCGAGGTTGTAGGCGAACCCGGTCAGCAGACCCGCGCCGACGAGCGCGCCCCACGCCGTGCGCCCGGCGCGGGCCGCGTCCGCGATCCGGCACAGTAACACGCACAGCGCCGCGACCGCGCCGAGTTGCGCGATATGGTTGTTCGCGCTGCGGGTGTACGCGGGGAGCATGGTCGCCATCACGAACGCGCCGAGCCACCACAGCCGCCACTTCGGTTCGAGGCCGGCGCGCGTGCCGAGCGCCCACATGCACCCGATCGCGACCGCGAACCCGGTGCCGCTGAGCAGCACGCACATGACCCACGCGAACACGTCCGGGCGCGCGCTCGGCGCGGGCGCGCCCAGCGCCACGAGCGCGCGGTACGCGCCGGCCAGCGGCAGGCTCACCAGCGGCGGCTTGTCGGAGTAATAGCGGCCGTTGATGAGGAGCTTGTCGAGGGTGGCGCGTGCCAGGACCGGGTTCGCCGGGTCGTAGGCCGGCGGGCCGCCGCGCTCCAGAAACGTGGTGCCGTCAATGCAGAATGTGCCGCGCTCGACGAGCGCCTCCACCGACGCGAGCCGGCTCCCGTCGTTCCACGACGACGCATACGGCTTCGCCCCGGCCGCCGCGAGCACGAACGCGCACGCCGCCAGAACCCACGCCGCCGCCGGACGATCCGCCCACGTCATGCACACCCCCCGCGAGACGGCGGACGATAGCGAACCGCGTGTAACGACGCAACGCCGACCGTTACGCCCGCGTTACGTCGCGCGGTACACTGGGTTCGTCGGAACATCGGTTGTCGGTCACACTTCGCGAACGGAGGGCGTGTCATGTCACGTGCAATGGTGGTTCTCTCGGCGCTGTGCGGAACCCTTCTGGCCGCGGTGGTCGCGCTGGGCGACCCGCTGCCCACAGCCCCCATGCCCAAAGTGGTGCCCGAGGCCATGATCGACAAGGACATCACCGCGGACGTAAAGGACTGGAACTCGGCCAAGTTCGCGGCCCCGCCCAGCCAGTTCCGCGCCGGCCACGTCAAGCCGCGCAAACTCGACGCGAAGGCGCACAAGAAACTGGCCGACGGGTTCAGCGTGCAACTGCCCAGCGGCGCGCCGATCCCCACGCCCACCGTCTACCGCGGCAAGGTGTACGTGAGCGGCGGGTTCCACAGCAAGGAGTTCTACTGCTTCGACGCGACCACCGGGGCACTGGTGTGGGCCATCGACCTCGACGACGACGGCCCGACCGCGGCCGTGTGCGACGGCAGCGTGTGCGTGTTCAACACCGAGAGTTGCACGCTGTTCGCCGTGGACGCCGACACCGGCAAACACCTCTGGTCGCACTGGCTCGGCGACCCGCTCACCAGTACGCCGACCATCGCCAACGGCGTCGTGTTCACCTCGTACCCGGCCAACGGCGGCGGCGTGGGTGGGCAGCAGCAGAACCTCAACCCTGGCCAGAACGCCAACCCCGCGCCGAACATCAAGCCCGACGTAAAGGAGCAACCTCAGCCGATCAAAGAGCAGCCCGCGAAGCCGGCGGACATGAAGAAGGCCCCGCCGTGTTCGCACGTACTGATCGCGCTCGACCTGAAGACCGGCAAGATTCTGTGGCAGAAGTGGATCGAGAGCGACGTAATGAGCGCCCCGGTCGCCACCGATAAGGAACTATTCTTCACTACGTTCGGCGGCGTGGTCTACAAGTTGGCGCAGAAGGACGGCGAGGTGCTGTCCGCGGTGCGGACCCGCGCGACCTCGGCCCCGGTGGTGGTGGGCGACGACGTGTTTTTCAGCCGCCGCACCGACAAGAACGGGGCCGCGTGCGCCGAAGAGGGGAACGTTGCGTGGAGCCAGAAGGGGGGCGCGCAGCGCGCCACCGGCCGCGCCCGCGAAGCCGTGTACCTCGACGAGCGGGTGCAGGCCGTGACCGAACTCGCCAAGAACGCGCAAGCGCTCGACGCAAGCAACGGGTTCGCGGGCGGCGCGCCGGCACAGGCCAACCCCGGCGCGGCGAAGGGCAACATCGGCCAGTCCAACGTGAGCAGTATGCAGGCGTTTCAAGGCTCGCGCGTGCTGCACATGGGCGGCCGGAACTACAGTTGCATGGGTGACTCGGTGGTGTGCAACGACCCCAAGACCGGCAAGGAACTGTGGAGCTACAAACTCGACGGCGACCTGAAGAAGCAGGGCGGGTTCCTGGGCGCGCCCCCGGCCGCCGCGGGCGGCGATCTCATCATGACGACGCTCAAGGGCGACGTGATCCGCCTGAACGCCGAGGGCAAGGTGGTGAAAACGTGGGAAACGAAGTCGCCGACGCGGTTCCAGGCCGCGGTCGAGGGCGGGCGCATCTACGTGGGCACACAAGACGGCAAGCTGATCTGCATCGACACGGGCGACAAGGCGCTGACCGGCTGGACCTGCTGGGGCGGCAACCCCCAACACACCGGCGTGGGGAAGAAGTAACGCCAACGAGTCGCGCACAAATGCGCAGAACGCGCCTCGGGCGAACGCCGGGGGCGCGATCCGAGTGGTTCGGTCGTCTCAAGTCCTGAGCGGAGGGAGCGCGCCGTGAAGCAACTGACAATTGTGGTGAAGCCGTTTCGCGCCGAGGCCGTGCTGCGCGCGATCGCCGCGCTCGGTGTGACCGCGTGCGCGGTGCGCGAGGCGAAGGGCTACGGCCGGCAGAAGGGCTACCTGGACCGCTACCGCGGGTCCGAGTACAGCACCGCGTACCTGCCCAAAGTCGAGATCACCGTGTGGGCGACGGACGAGCAGGCCGCGGCGCTGGGCGAGGCCGTGCCGAAGGTGGCCCGCACCGGGCGCATCGGCGACGGCAAGGTGTTCGTCGTGCCCGCTGCCTGGAACGAGCCGCTCGAGTTCTGAACGGCCCGCCCCGTGGTGACATCACTGCGGTGGCTGCTGCTCCTCGTTCTTGATGCTCTCCTTCGGCGGGTGGAAGAACACCGCCAGCAGCAGCGCCCCGGCGAACGCCGCGCCCATCGAGTACTGGAAGATCGCCGAGTACTGCAGCTTGTCGCCGGTCTTGTACATCACGCCGAGTTGCCCGCAGATCAGGTTCGCCACGAACGGCCCGAAGCCGAGGATCAGCACGTTGAACAGCCCCTGCGCGCTGGAGCGCACGTCCTTCGGGAAGAACTCGTCCACGAAGATGTAGACCGTGGCGAAGAAGAACGCGTAGCAGATGCCGTGCAGCACGTTCACCGTGATCGCGGCCCACGGCTCCGGGTAGAACGCGAACACCGCGAACCGCGCCCCGTGGCCCAGCACGCCCACGATCATCGTCGTGCGCCAGCCGAAGCTCTTGAGCACGTAGCCCAGTGCGAGCATCGTCAGGATTTCCGCGATCTGACCGATCTTCATCACCGGCAGCACCCAGTTCGCCGGGATGCCAACCCCGCCGTCGGCGCGGGGCGTCTGGAGGAACCCGGCGGTCCAGTAGAAGAAGCTCTGGTGAACGGCCGCGTCGATGAACGTGACCAGGAACAGCACCGCGACGAACGGGTGCCGCAGCAGCTTCGCGGCCTTGAGCGCGGCGAACGACCCCTCGCCGGGCGCGGCCGGTTTGGGCGGCGTGTGCGGCAGCGTCGGGCTGATCGCCGCGAGCACGAACGCCGACACCCCCGCGACCAGGAAGATGTACCGCTGCGCGGTCGAGGCTTCGAGGCCGTCCTTCGAGGTGCCCAGCGCCTTGCCGATCCACTCGAAGAAGCCGACGTCGCCCATCGCGGGCACTTTGGCCCAGTTCACCAGGATGAAGATGAACGGCCAGCTCGCGACGATCCAGCCGATGGTGCCCCACACGCGCACCGGGCCGAACTCGCGGGCCGGGTCTTTGAGGTTCGCGAACGCGATCGAGTTGGTGATCGAGACGGTCGGCACGTAGAAGATGCAGTGCAGGAACATCAGCCCGAAGAACAGCCAGAACGGGGCCAGCGGGGTCTTCGCGTCGCCCAGCGCCCAGTCCTGCCCGGCCGCGTCCTTCTTCCGCTCCGCGACCACGAACGTCACGTTGAACCGCGGGTCTTTGAGCTTCTTCGCGGCGCGCTCGTCGGGTGTCGCGGCGTCGAACGCCTTCTTGTCGTGCTCGAACGCGGCCCAGAACTTGGTGGCCTTGCCGATGTCCGGGGCCAGCTTCGCGCGGTCTTCGGGCTTCGCGTTCACGTAGTCCCGGAGCTGCACCTTCTCGTCCTCGGACCAATCGGCCCTGTCCTTGTCGTCGGTCGCGGTCACGTTGTCCACGATCACGCGCGTCTTGTCCGGGAACTCGCCCACCCCCTGCGTGAGCTTGTCGTCCTTCGCCACGATCTTCACTTCGGCCACCTGACCGGGGCCGGTGCCGACGGGCACTTGCAGGAAGAACAGGCCGAGGATCGCGGCCCCGCCGATGACGTGGCTGAGGCCGAGGAACTTCTCCGCCGCGAACTTCCGGTCGGCGAACTGAGTGCTGAACAGCAGCGCGACCAGCGCGCCGATGTTGAACGCCCCGAAGATGAGCGCGTTCTGCCAACCGGCGAACTTCAGACTCGGGATGTAGGCGAAGCCCAACTCGAACCACGCTCCCCAGATGAAGATCTGGAGGAACATCATCAGGCACAGCTTGCGGCGCAGGGTTTTTGCGCGAGCATCGGGAAGAGGATCGGCGGACATGTCGGCTCCGGGTGTGGCGCGAGGAATGCCGCTGAATGTAAAACCGCGACCGCCCCGCGGCAACTAAGAAGCCGAGAACCGCGGATCGGGCCGACCCGCGGGGGGCGAATTGGTAGTTTCGAAAAAGTGTTGCACAAATCCTCAGTACCCGAGATCGCGCCCGCGCCGGGCGAATTGGTAGCGCGCGAAAAGTGTTGCACAAAACACCCCCGATGGAAGGTTGTCGCGGCCCGAGGCGGGCGACCCGCGAGCGCCTTGCACAAAACCGGTGGCCCCGAGCGGGCGGATCGCGAACCTGTTACACAAGACATCACCGTTGAATGTGCCCTCCGCCCACAAACTCGCCACCACCTCGAATAATATACGGAATTACAGATTCGTCAAGGTCGGTTGCCGCGCGTATCACGTCAGAATCGCACCTCTCCCGGAGTCGCGGCATGAACTCGCTCCTGCTCTCCGTCGCGCTGCTCGCGCCCGCGCAGCCCGCCGCCAATGACGTCGGCGTTCTCCCGCTCGGCGCGGACGGCAAGCCGCTCAACCTCGACTTCGAGACCGGCACGCTCAAGGACTGGACGCTCGCCGGCGACGCCTTCAAGGACCAGCCCATCAAGGGCGACACGGTCGTGAAGCGCCGCGCGGACAACCGCAGCCGGCACCAGGGCGAGTACTGGATCGGCGGGTTCGAGAAGGTGCAAGACAAACCGGTCGGCACGCTCACGAGTGTGCCGTTCAAGGTGACGCACCCGTGGGCCAGCTTCCTCGTCGGCGGCGGGCCGCACACGCTCGAAACGTGCGTCGAGGTCGTGCACGGCAAGGACGTGATCTTCCGCGCCGCCGGCACCGAGGCCGAGGACATGTACCGCGTGGTGGTTGACCTCGCCAAGTACAAGGACAAGGACATCTTCGTGCGCGTGGTGGACAAGCACACGGGGCACTGGGGCCACATCAACTTCGACGATTTCCGCTTTCACGCCCAGAAGCCGAGCTTCCCGCAAGCGCCGCAGCCGTTGACCGCGGACACCTACAAGCACGCCGGCTTGAAGCCCGAAGAGGCGGTAAAAGCGATGACGCTGCCGCCGGGGTTCACGGCCAGCGTGTTCGCCGCGGAGCCGGACGTTCACCAGCCGGTCGCGTTCACCATCGACCACCGCGGCCGGCTGTGGGTGGTGGAGGCGTACTGCTACCCGCGCCGGCACCCGGAGAAGGGGCCGATCATTCCCGCGGTCGCGGGCAAGCCGCGCGAGGGCGACAAGATCGTCATCTTCGAGGACACCGACGGCGACGGGAAGCATGACAAGCGCACGGTGTTCATGGAGGGGCTGAACCTCGTCAGCGGCATCGAGGTCGGCTTCGGCGGTGTGTGGGTCGGAGCGGCTCCGTACCTGCTGTTCATTCCGCACGACGAGAAGACCGACAAGGCCGGCGAGGTGAAGATTCTGCTCGACGGCTGGGGCTATCGCGACACGCACGAAACTCTGAACAGCTTCATCTGGGGGCCGGACGGCTGGCTGTACGGCTGCCACGGCGTGTTCACCTACTCGAACGTCGGCAAACCGGGCTGCGAGGACAAGGACCGCGCCTACATCGACGCCGGCATCTGGCGCTACCACCCGACGCGGCACACGTTCGAGGTGTTCGCGCACGGCACCAGCAACCCGTGGGGGCTGGACTACAACGCCACCGGCGACTTCTTCATCGAGGCGTGCGTCATCCCGCACATGTGGCACATCGTCCAGGGCGGGCGGTACGCGCGGCAGGCGGGCAAGCACGTCAACGACTACACCTACGACGACATCAAGACGATTGCCAAGCACCGACACTACGCCGGGCCGACCCCGCACGGCGGCAACGGCCGCAGCGACAGCGCCGGCGGCGGGCACGCGCACGCCGGCCTCATCTGCTACCAGGGCGGGGTGTGGCCGAAGGAGTACCACGGCAAGCTGTTCATGGGCAACCTGCACGGCCACCGGCTCAACGTGGACGTTATCACGCCGAAGGGGAGCGGCTACGAGGCCGACCGCAACCCGGACTTTATGCTGATGAACGACAAGTGGTCGATCCCGCTGGCTCTGCGCATCGGGCCGGCCGGCAACGTCTACATGCTCGACTGGTACGACAGGCAAATCTGCCACACCAATAACCCGCAGGTGTGGGACCGCACCAACGGCCGCATCTACAAGATCAGCTACAAGGACGCGAAGCCGGTCAAAAACCTCGACCTGTCAAAAGCGACGTGGGCGGAGTTGGTGAAGTATCAGGAGCACGAGAACGACTGGTACGCGCGCACGGCGCGGCGAATCATGCAGGAGCGCGTTAGCCGCGAGCCGAAGACGAGCGCGGATGCCCGCGCCGCGCTGGTGAAGATGGCGAAGGAGAATAAAGAAGAAGCCATTCGCCTTCGCGCGATGTGGGCGCTGCACGTCACCGGCGGTGTTCCGGCCATCAATCGCGAAGAAACGGACCAAGAGGTGGCGTGGGTTGCGCGTCTCGCTAGCGAGGAGAATGACCCGCAGGTAATAGCTGGGCTATGTAGGTCAATCGCCCGGAATCGGTCCGCACCAATCACACGTAGGGCTGTTGCTTCGGCGTTACTCAGGGTGCCTGCCGAGGAACGGTGGGGCACGCTCGAAATCCTCGTTCGTTCAGACGATGCGGCCGACCACAACCTGCCGTACCTGTACTGGTACGCGCTCGAACCACTGTGCGCGAGCGACCCGGTGAAGGCGCTCGAACTGGCCGCGCAGGGCAAAATCCCCTTCGTGTTCCAGTGCGCCGCGCGGCGGGTTGGCGCGCTCGGCACGCCGAAAGCCTTCGACCTGCTCACACTCAGGCTCGCGATCGCGCGGACGGACGGCGAGCGCGTCGCGTACTTCCGCGGGCTGCAAGAAGGGGCGAAGGGCCAGCGTTCCCTACCGATGCCGAAGGACTGGGCCGTTGCGTTCGAGGTGCTGATGAAGTCCCCGGATGCAGCGGTGCGGAATCAGGCGCTCGGCCTCGCGGCCACCTTCGGCGACGCTCGGGCACTGAGTACGCTCCGCAAGGTGCTGGCCGATGCGAAGGCCGACACCGCGGCCCGACTCGCGGCCCTCACGGCGCTCGTGGATGCCCGCGATGCCGAGATGGTGAACCTCCTTCTGGACTTCGTCAACAACACCGAGCCCCCGGCCGCCGGCATCCGCGGGGCCGCCCTTCGCGGGCTGGCGGCGTTCGACGACGCCCGAACCTCGGGCGTCATCATCGCCAAGTACGCCGCGTTCTCGCTGGCCGAGAAGCGCGACGCGCTCGCCACGCTCGCGGCCCGTAAGAGCTATGCGAGCGACCTGATGAACGCGGTCGCGGCGAAGACGGTGCCTTCGACCGACGTGCCCGCGGAGATCGTCCGCCAGTTGCGCGGCTACGGCGACGCCACGCTCGACAAGCAGATCGCGGACCTGTGGGGCATCGTTCGCGACACGCCCGCGGAGCGCAAGCAGCTCATCGCCGGGTGGAAGAAGCGGCTGACGGCGAACACCGCGCCGCCGGGCGACGCGAACCTCGGCCGCACCGTGTACGCCAAGACGTGCCTGAACTGCCACGCGCTCTACGGCACCGGCGGGAAGGTCGGCCCGGAGATCACCGGCGCGAACCGCGGCAACATCGACTACCTGCTCGACAACATCCTCGACCCCAGCGCGGTCATCCCGAAGGAGTACACCGCGACCCGCATCGTCACCACGGACGACCGCAACATCGTCGGCATCGTGAAGAGCGAAGTGAACGGCGTGCTCACCATTCAGACCGAGCGCGAAGTTCTCACGCTCGCGGTGAAGGACATCGCCAGCCGCAAGGCGTCGGAGCTGTCCATGATGCCCGACGACATCCTGAAGCAGGTGAACGAGCACGAGTTCCGGTCGCTGATCGCGTACCTGCAAACGCAGTCGCAGGTGCCGATGCTCGCGAACGCCGATAACGCGAAGGAGTTCTTCAACGGCAAAGACCTGACCGGCTGGGACGGCGACGCCGGCCTGTGGGCCGTCGAAAACGGCGAGATCGTCGGCAAGTCCGCGACCGGCCTGAAGAAGAACACGTTCCTGAAGTCGCACGTCGCGGTGGAGAACTTCAAGCTGTCGCTGAAGGCGAAGCTTACGCCGAACAAGGAGAACAGCGGCATTCAGTTCCGCAGCGTGCCGCTGCCGGACGGCGAGATGCGCGGCCCGCAGGCCGACATCGGGGCCGGCTGGTGGGGCAAACTCTACGAGGAGAGCGGTCGCGGGTTGCTGGCGAAGGAGGGCGGCGAGAAGTTCGTGAAGCCGGACGAGTGGAACGAGTACGTCGTGGAAGCTGTCGGCGCGCGCGTGCGCATCTGGATCAACGGCAACCTCTGCACCGACTACGAAGACGACAAGCTCGCCCGCCGCGGCATCGTCGGCCTGCAACTGCACAGCGGCGGCCCGCTCGAAGTGCGGTTCAAGGAACTGAAACTGGAAGTGCTGAAGTAAATCAAGGAGTCTCACGCAAAGCCGCGAAGACGCAAAGAAGACAAGAGAAGGCGAGGCGAGTGTAAAGGCAACGCGCCGACAAACTGGCCCGTCTTGTCTGACAGTCCTTCTGCCGTCTTCTCCTGCATTCTTTGCGTCTTCGCGGCTTTGCGTGAGACGGCTATTTATTGGGAACCTCAATGAAGCTCACGCTGTACGTTTGGCGGCAGAAGTCGCGCACCGAGGCCGGGCGGATGGTCCGCTACTACCTCGACGGCATCAGCCCCGATATGTCGTTCCTCGAGATGCTCGACACCCTTAACGAGCAGCTCACGCGCGGCGGCGAGGAGCCGGTCGCGTTCGACCACGACTGCCGCGAGGGGATCTGCGGCT
>SXGT01041387.1_pt1 | contig 14153 bp, 15 predicted proteins | sample 3176221 | NCBI WGS metagenome assembly SXGT01 (sample SAMN11356862, study PRJNA531348) | freshwater metagenome | isolation source: freshwater sample F1-120 | place: China: Fuxian Lake, Yuxi | collected 2017-12-25 | reverse complement strand
CATCAAGGCGTCCACCGCCCGCGCATCTTTGATCTCGCCGCACGCCTTGGCCGCATGCTCTTTCACCCGCCATCGCTCGTCCTTCAGGCACTTGACCAGCCGCTCGACGACCGCCGGCCCCATCTGCGCCATGGCGGCCACGGCCGCGCCCCGCACTTCCATGATGGGATCGTTGAACAGGCCGACAAGCGATTCCACCGCCCTGGATCCGCCGATCTTCCCCAGCCCCTGACAGACATAGGCCCGGACGGACCAGAATTCGTCCTCGCGGGCGCGAATCAAGGCTTCCAGCGTGTTCGGGTCGGCCAGCTCGGCCAGCGCCTTGGCTGCCTCTTCACGCGTGGCGTCATCAACGTCTTCGAGCGCTTCCAGCAAATCTTCGACTACGTGAGCCATAAGTCCCTCAATACGGACGGTCCGCTACTCCCCTCGACATCAGTATTCGCGCTGCCCCCCGTAGGGCTGTGTGCGGCTGCACTTGATCGTCAACACCTGGGTCCCCCGCCCGCTCACGCACTGATCCAGCGACGGAGCGAATTCCAAGACTCCTTCGAGCGTGACCACGAAGGGAAAGTCGAACGTGAACGTCCCGAACCGATAGGAGCCGGGTTTGAGCTTGAGTTCGTGCGGCACGGTCGTCCGCAGCGCCTCGGTGCTCTCCGGGTCCAGCGTCATGATCATCGGCGTTTTGCCCGGGACCTGCCACCAAGTCGGCGGTGTCAACGCGGAGGCATCAACCGTAATGGTGTATTCCTTCGAATAGGGGGCCGGCGGCGCGGCGGAAGCGGACAACGTTTGCGTGAGCAGACACAAGCCCATGGCCAAGCTGGCCAACCGGCGATCCCATCTCATCTTGCTCCTGTTGCCGGCAAAACGACGTCTCATCACCACCCTAATTCCCCATGCTCCCCGGCCGACCTGACCGGGCCCCATCCTCCGCAGCGGCCATCCTGGGCGCGGTGAAAATCTCCTCGACCGCCCGGCTCTCCCATTCCGTATAGGTCTCCAGCCCGAGCGTCCGCAATACCGTCGCGCCCGTGTCAATAATGGAGACGGGCGCCTTGATGGCATAGCCGGCCTTGATGCCGGCGCCCCAGGCGATCCAGGGAATCTGCGGGAGCCCTGTCCCCGCCTCTTTGCTCGCACCGTTCGCCTTGCCTGTCTCGTCGCTATTGACCACGGTCACAAAAACGGTGGTGCGGGTCAGCAACCCCAGGTCCTTATACATGCCCAGGATCGAGCCCATGGCCCCATCCACTGACCGCAACGCATCCTTGTAAGCCTTGGAGTTCCGTCCCTGCGCGAGCCCGACCCGCCCCGCTTCCGGCAGGTGCACGACCAGGAAATGGGGCAGGGACAGGATCGCATGGCCGTAGCCATGCCCGCTGGTGGCCTTGCGGAAGTATTGATTGATGTACCCGACGACCGTCGCCGTGCTGCACTCTGGCTTGAGCGGCCCGCACATCTGATAGTCCGTATAAGGCTCCGGCTTGGCCAGCTGATAGAGCGACTCGTCCATGAAGAAGATCGCGCTGTCCCTGCCGCCGCTCAAATCCAGATAATCGAACACCGTCGGCGGGCGGGGATAGCCGCGGATGAAGTCGAACGCATTCCAGGTGATTCCATGCTTTTCCACCGGCATGCCGGTCACCAGCGAGGCCATGGCCGGCAACCGCAGCGCCGGCTTGACCGAGGTCGCCGCCCAGGTCGCCGAACCCTCTTTGACCAGGCGAGTCAGGACCGGCATGGGCCCGGCCTTCAAGGCCGGCTGATCCACCCCTTCAAGCACAAACAGGATCACATGTTCCGTGGACGCAGCCGTCGTTGCGGATGCAGCCGGCTCGGCGCGAAGCGGCGCGGGCACGCTTCCGATAAGCAGGGCTACCACCCCCGCAACGAGTCGACCGATCTTCTGCCAGCCATGACCTGCCATAACCTCTCCCATAGTCTCCGTCCCGAGCCGATTTTCCACTGCTGGAGCAGGGTACCTTAACATGCTGATTTCCGCGAAGGCAAGCGACAGCCATCACGGTTGGGCCGACCTTAAGTTGCGGGATTTATGCGGATTTGCGGGAGACTCAACGTGCGCGCAATGGGCGCCTGCACACAGCGCTACCCGCCGACGGGAGCCCTTCAAACACGTTGCGGTGACAACCGGAGGATTCAGCTACTTGATCTTTGTAAGAGCCTGCTCGACAATCCAGTCCTCAACCGGAGCATACCCGCTCTTCCGCACCTCAGCCTGCCCTTCCCGGCTAAAGACGTAACGAAGGAACTCCCGAACGACCGGCGGCAGCGGCTGCGAGCCTTTGAGAATTTTTCGAGGGGCCTGATTGACATAGACATAGAGATAGCGTCTCAAGGGGTACCGCCGATCCATGATGTTCTGGTCGGTTGGCTCCACATACGGCGAGAATTCAAACTCGGCCAGAGGAACCATGCGTACGCCGGTCGTCGCCGCCTCACTGCCGCCGTAGCCCAAGCCATAGGGATCCGCCGAGACTTTTTGGACCACGGACCGGGAATCGGGCTCTTCGTTGATATCGGTTTTAAACTCGGCATTGCGCAACACGTGAGTCCTGAGAAACTCATAGGTCCCGGTAGTGTGCGGCAATCCGTACAGATTAATAGAGGCATCCGTCCACTGTTCGGTCAGATCAAGCCCGCCCCACTTGGTGATAGGAGCGAGGCGATAGCGGGACGACTTGGAAAAAATCTCCTCGACCTGTTCCATCGTTAACCCCTGAATGGGGTTGTCCTTGTGGATATAGAATACGAGCGCATCCACGGCCACGGCATAGGCGGTCGGTCGATAACCAAGCTTCGTCTGGAACTGAGCCAACTCGCTTTCCTCCATCATGCGCGACATGGGCGTAATGTGAGAAGCCCCATCTATCAGGGCGATCGTGCTGGCGTTGACACCTTTATTGTCCACCTGAATCTGGGCGCCCGGATAGTAGCGCCGAAAGCCTTCCGCCCACAGGGCCATCAATTTATTCAACGAACCGGATCCGACGCTTGTGAGCGTGCCCGACACCCCATCCACTTTGTTGTACGGCTTCAAGACAGGGGACAGTGGCGGCCGGTCTTCAGCCTGAGCCGGCGAACTCATCACGCCGGCAGATGCGCCGAGCAGCAGGAATGCCCCAGCCAGAACCCACACTCGTTTACCCATGATGACGTCCTTACTTCGAGAGAGTTGAGATGCTTGCATCGGACACAGCTGGGCCATGCTAAAGAAGCATGGGGCTGAAATCAAGCGATCGGCTTATAGGTGTCGGCGTCGGATTGCGCCCCGGCTCCATTTTCAGGTATGAAAGGCTCGCGCTGTGGCCATCCGAGGGAATGCCTCTATGCCGGTGGGCAACAATTTTCAACATTCCGTCTATTCACGGTCCGATCCGGGTGACCGCCTGGCCTTTCGCGAGGTCACAACCAACGCCCCGCCGGACTCGCTCGCCTGGCAGGACGAGATGACCCGGCTTGGCCGGCAGATGGCCGGGGCCGGAGTCCGCGCCTGCCTGTTCCTGCACGGCACTTATTTGGGCGCCGACTTGTTCGGCATGCAGCGATTGGACGAAGTGGGCGGACTCAAACGCGGCTATTCGCGCGGCATTGCCGGCCTGGATGCCCTGCTCTCCCTCATGCGGGAAGAAAGCAACGGCCTGTCCAAGCCGCCACAGGGTCTGACCCCGCCCTTCAACGACGACGACAAGACCAAATCATGGCTCGACGAACAAGCAGGCGACGCCTGCAACTTCACGAATGCCTACGTCGAGGCCTTCAACAAGGCGGTGAACCGCAATGCATCGCATCCGATTGATTGCCGGCGCTGGCTCTGGTCGTCGGAACAGCACCATCTGGGCAGGGCCCTGGCTGCCTGCCGCCTGCTCAACCAACTCCAAGCCCTCTCACATGAGCTGAAGCTGGGCCAGGGAGATCGCCTGCTGGTCCAGGCGCATGGACAGGCGGGGCTCGTCCTGGCCCTGGTATCGAATCTGTTGGCCCCCGGCGAGTCGTCGGGACGGGACCGGCTGCTTCAGATTCTCATCAACTATGCCAAGCAGACACAGGCAGCCGAGCTAACGGAGCAGCTCGGCCAGGCCGACAGTGCGATCAAAGCGGGCAACGTGCTGAGCGGCGCCCTGCTGGATGTGGTGACCTTTGGGATGCCCATCCGGTACGGCTGGGACCCCTCCGGGCTCGGCAAGCTGCTGCACTTCGTCAACCACCGTCCGATGAGGACCGACGGCAAACGCTGGCTGGCTAAAATGGAACTGCCGCAGGTCACGATGGAAATGCCGATCGCCTGGGGCGGGGACTATGTCCAACAACTGGCCACGGCCGTGACCGACGCCCTGCCGGCGACGCCGGAAGCCAAAGCGGCGACCAAAGCTATCTGGGAGATCGTGGAGCCCTATGACGGCTTCGAGCGTTGGCTGGAATGTGCGCGCAAGAGCGTCCGCTGCGCGAACGACGGCCAGTGCTTGTTGGTGGATTATAAGGACGCGACCGGCGCGACCAACCCCCGCGAGCACCTCTACGGCCACGCGGCCTATACGCGCCTGACGAATCTGTTGTTCAATGCGACTGAGATCGTGCAAGCACTGTACGCCTGATCTCCGGTCGCTTCATCCTGCACCAAGCCTCTGTTCTCGGGGCCCTATGGCAGTCAAGAAAGAGCAAGCAGGCGCCACTCGCAAGCCAGCCTCCCCGGCGGCGCCGGCCGGCCTCCCCGACGACGTCATTCAACCGCTCGTCGAGCATGAGCCGGCTTTCCGCGCCTTTCTGCGCCGCCGGGTGAACGATGACGCTCTCGCGGAGGACCTGCTCCAGCACAGCTTCATGCGGGCAATCGAACATCACCATGCGCTCCATAGGAACGAGAGCGCGCTGCCTTGGTTTTACCGCATCCTGCGGCATGCCATCACCGATTACTACCGGTCGCAGGCATCCGACGTCAGCAAACACGAGGCGTTCCTCCACAAGCTCACGGCTTCCGGCGAGGACAAAGCGGCGCCGCCCGATGACGTGAAGCCGACCGTCTGCGCCTGCCTCTACAAGCTGCTGCCCGCGATCCGTCCGAACTATGCCGAACTCATCCGGCGCATCGATCTGGAAGGCGAAGCTCCGCAAACGGTGGCGCGGGAGCTTCGGATCACCCCCAACAATCTCACGGTGCGGCTCCACCGCGCGCGCCAGGCCCTCCGCGCCGGGCTGGAAGAGTCCTGCGGCATCTGCAGCAAGCACGGCTGTCTGAACTGCGCCTGCGAATAACCTCGCCTTCTCGCGCACTTAGCAACCACGATCACCGGCGCCTCCTATCGCCACCACCCGGCGGGAGGTATGCTGTAATAATAGTCCTCCTCCTCCGTCTACAGGAGTGACAGGCGCGCGGCGCCGAGGAGAACCATTCACAGGAGGAGGACGCCATGGAGACAGCTATGCACGCCGAACATCATCACCATCACCACCATGACCACAGCCAGCAGGAGAGCCAGTCGCTCACGCGACAGGCAATCACCGCCACCGCCCACTGCCTGATCGGCTGCGGGATCGGGGAAGTCCTGGGCCTGGTCATCGCCACGGCGCTGGGCTGGGGCAATAGCACCTCGATCGCCCTGGCCGTGCTCCTGGCCTTCGGCTTCGGTTATGCCTTCACGCTGGTCCCGTTGATGAAGAGCGGGATGACCTTCGCCACGGCGGCGGCCCTGGCCTTTGCCGCCGATACCGTATCGGTGGCCACGATGGAGGTGGCGGACAATGTCACCATGCTGGTGATTCCCGGCGCGATGGACGCGGGCCTGACCGACCCGCTCTTTTGGGCAAGCCTGGCGGCCTCGCTGGCGGTGGCATTCGTGGCGGCCGTGCCGGTCAATCGCTGGCTCATCGAACGGGGCCTGGGCCATGCGGTGGTCCATGCCCATCACCAACATCACTGAGCCGGATCGAGGAGCTTGGTTATCATGCGGAGGAACGTTCTCATCTCTCTCATGGGCATCGCGGCGGGGCTGACGTTGGCCCTGGCCGCGACGGCCTGCACCCAGTTGGAGCAGCGGGACAAGCGCTTCTATTACCGCGCCCTCTGGAACTTTTCGCTCCGGGAGAATCTCCAGGAGCTCGACGCCGACTTCAACGGGATCGACTTCGGCCATTCCAACCTGTACGAGACCCTGCTCTTGACCGGGGCCAAGGACGTGCCGGCGATCGAGGAGCGGGCGAGACAGGAGACGCTCCGGTTTATCGCCTCCAGGCCCACGCTCCCGCCCAACGAGGAGGCGATCGCGCCGACATACATGAAGCTCGCCTGGCGCGCGCAAAACGCTTTCGACGAAGCCCATGCCTTGCATCGGGCCACCTACGACATCTACCTCTCGGACCTGTCCGCGCCGGACAAGGACCGGGCCGTCCGCAAAGTCCTGGCCTACTACCAGGACAGCCGCTACGCGATCACCGCAAAGCGGCTGGACCACAAACGGCTCGACAGCCTGCCCTATGCCACTTCGTTCCGGAGCAAGTTCCCGCGCTTCAACGCCACGATCTGGGCCTACCACTACCTGCAGGTGGCGGTCTACGATCCGCTGAGCGCGGCGCCAGATCTGTCCGCCAAGCAGCAAGTCGTTCGACCGATCCTGGCCACCTACTATGGGTACCTGAAACAACCGCCGCTCGACTGGACGTTCATGCCCCTGACCGCCGAGTACAGCCCGCGATTCGCCGAACAATATCCAGCCATCGCCAACATCTTCGACAACCTGCACATGCTGCACGACACAATCAGCGACATCCTGGCCAGCGACTTGCTGCCGACCTGGGAAGCCAAGCGCAAAGAAATCTACCGCGTCCTGGACACCTATTACTTGGCAAGCGCCGACGCCAGTAACCCTATGGTTTTGCCCATGGTCTTGCCCACAACCCAGCGGGAGGCGCCGGCCGGCCCGCCCGCGCACCAGCACCGATGAGGCACGGGATCATGAGACGGATCATCAGCCTCTGGCTCGCAGCCCTTCTCCCCTTTGCGGGATCGGCCTGGGCTCTGGATCATGACAACCTGGACCCGAACCGTCCGATCCAGATGGAAGACGCCTACGCCGTGGCCCAGGGGGAAATCGGCCTCGAAAGCGGCGTGCGCGTCAACGACCGGCGGGAAGGCAAGACGCGCGTGACGTACCAGCCCCAGATCATCTACGGCGCCTTCGCCAACACACAGATCGAAATTCAGGGCGACGTCTACACGGACCCGCACACCCTCGTGGGCGCCAACAAGTCGGGAGACCTGCACCTGGGGGTACTGTACAATTTCAACCAGGAAACACTCGACCTCCCCGCCTTCGCCATGCGCATCGGAGCGGAGCTGCCGACGGGCCTGAACTCAAAGGGCGTGGATACCCAGGTCACCGGCATCCTCACCCGCTCCTATGGGCGGGCGCGAGTCCACCTCAACGCAGGCTATACCTTCGTCGGGACGCCGCAGGGGCAGGAACGGAGCGGGGCGTACCGGGCCGTGGCGGCCGTGAGCTACCCCCTCGGCTACCCGGACCGGTTTCAGGACACCCTGATCGTGGATGTCTACACCAAGCAATCGGACCTCGTCGGGCAGCGCAACAACACGGGGATCGAAATCGGCTTGCGGCATCAATTGACGTCCCGCATCGTGCTGGACGGAGGGATCGGGACGGAGTTCTACGGGCCGGCCGATCGGTCGGCGTTCACAGGCACCATCGGTCTGTCGGTGGGATTCTGAAGAAGGGACAACCGGTTCGACCGCCCGCTGAGACCGGGCCTCAGGCCATACGGCTTCTATGCGGACCTATGCGATGCGGTTCAAGACAACGGAGAGCGTGTGGCTGTGGCACCGAGCACCGGCGGATCCGTGACTTGAGCGGAGAGGCCGAGGTCCTGGCGCGGAGGGGCCATGTACTCGGCCAACAAACCCGACGCCATCCGTAAGCGCAGGCTGGTGATCCGGGCGAACTTGCGCCACACCTTGAAGCCCAGCGCAGGGTAGTCTTCCATCATTTGCAGAAAGGCAGCCCGGTCCAGTTCCAGCGCGCGAAACGGCGTTTGGGTGACCACGGTGGCCGACGCGTTGGAATTGTCGAGCAACGACATCTCCCCCACCACGGCGCCCTTGCCGACGGCGGAAATCACGACCTGCTGACCGGCGTCATCGGCTTTGAGCACCGACGTGTCCCCGCATTGGAGAACATACAGTTTGTGGACCGGTTCCCCTTCCCAGAGCAGCCGTTCCCCCGCCGACCCGTCGACGAGACGGCACACGGAAGCCACGTGGACGATCTCCGCCCGGCTCAGGTCGGCAAAGAGCGGAGTGTCTTCCAAGAGATCCACAATCTGCGAAAGAGAAGCCGTCGACTCCATACGTCTTGTATCGGCATCCCCTCCCCTTGACTGAAGTGCTCACCGGTTCGTCCGGCCGGGAAATCTTCCAATCCTATGACGGGTTTGAACAGTGGGTGGAATGTTCCCGCAAGAGCGTCCGCTGCACGAACGACGGCCGGTGCTTGTAGCGGATCACAAGGGCGCGACCGGCCTCACCAACCCGCGCGACCACCTCTACGGTCATGCTGCCTCTACGCGCCTGACGAATCTGCTGTTCAATACGACAGAGATCGTGCAAGCTCTGTATCCGGCCCATTGACGGAAGGCGCCATGCGGCTCAGCCTGCTCTCCATCGTTCTGGCATTCCCGACGCTCTTGGGCGCGATGGTCCAGGCCCAGGAGCAAGTGGCTGTCTGCCCCGATCCGGCTCAGCCCTGCACGAGCGCCGAGAAGACCTTCGCGCCCTACGAGCTGACGTTTCAGCTGCCGGACAAGCTCGAACCGAACAAAAACTACAAGACCCGCCCCTTCCAGGCGGTGGTCCTCAAGACCTTTCCGAAGTTCGAACCGGGCGGCGATGAATGCGACGGGGGCGAGTTTTCCACGAAGATCGAACAACAGCGACTGAAGCTACAGAAGCTCTTTCCGGACCGCAAAGTCTTCGCCGGACATCAATGTCCGGACATGGGCGCGGTCCTCTATCAGGTCAACGGCCGGCCCTACGACCAGTTCTTCATCGCCGTCTACGGAGGAGAGACGAAGGCGGAAGCCAAGCGGGTGATTGCCCAGGTTCGCGGCAAACTCTCCCGCCCCACCATCAAAGAGATGCAGGCAGTGTATACGTTGCTGGCAGAGTGAACTGGACGAGCGAAAACGGTTCCAGGTATCTTTTGGATTTCCCAGGCTCTATTGAGATGGCAACAGCTCCCTATTCTGCATGAGGAAGGCTTCTAACACCTTCTCCTTCTCTCCATTTCCCCGTGGCAGCATTTCTAGTCCTTTTCTAGATCGGAAAGCTTGCCAAGCTCTTCTTCCAACTGTGCAACGTATTCAAGCTGTCTTTTCCGAAGAGCCAAGCTTTCAGACGCAACACCAGTGCGATTTATTTTAATATTGTAATGTTCGATCACAGAACTAAGCGCGCTCAAACGAGCTGTGCGTTGAAGTGCTTCTACTTGGCGAGCTAAGGCTTGCTCAGATTTTTCCTGGGCATCAGCAGAACGAGCTAATTGAGTACGGGTAAGCTCGAGTTCTCGCCGTTGCAAGGCAAGCTCCTGCCTTTGCAAGTAGATCGTAAAAATTACGCCAGCGAATGCCAGCCCTGAGAATAGACTGTTTACGGCCCCAAACATATCGCCAAATTGTCCTCGCTCAGGCCAGCTTGGGAATGCATCAATAATCAAAGTGCCGGCTATGATCCACAACAAGAGCACTGCGACAGCAGTTCCAATTAGAGGGCGGAGACTAGTTAAGTCGTGTGCATCTTCTGCATCGTGTTGCATCAATGCCCCCTTCACTCAATCTTGCTCGGATAGAAGCTGGAATATCTGCTCACAGAAGGTATTGATTTCCGCAAAGGTTTGCTCAGACCACACGGTGGAACTTGTCGATGATTGGCGCGTTTTCACTGGCGGCGGAAGAAGGGGATTCAATGCTGGGTATAGCTCACTGGTAAGATTGAGAAGTTTGTTATAATCATCGGCAAATTTGCCACTTGGAGTATTAGCGCGCTGCTTCTCATCCATCTTCTCAATTGACAACGTGAAGCCTCTGGCCTTGGCCATGAGTTCCTTTTTCGTAATCCCAGTTGCCATCTACTGCACCTCCCGCAAACCTCTCGATTTAATCAAGGATGCGCTATTTCTATTTTCCCCAAACCCATCTTCAGCGGCACACGGAGAGGCCCAGGCGTGGGTCGGTGTTGATCGTTTCGGCGTGCACAAGCCGCTTGGTCTTTTTCAGCATCCTGCTCACGCTGCATTCCAGGGCTTCGGTCTCATCCCCCCAACATTCCTGGCGCTATGGACCACCGCCAGGATCTGTGCGTTGCCCTTTCGCACACGATAGATGATGCGGTACGTGGACACGATGAGTTCCCGCACCTTGAGGTCGGAGGCTTCGGGAACGGCTCTGCCGCTTTGGGGAAAGGACTTTAGGCGTTCGACTGAGAGGATCAGTCGCTCAATAACCGAATCGGCATATTCCGGGGACTCTCGCGCGAGGTAATCTTGGATATTCTCGAGGTCGGTGACGGCGGGGTCGGTCCACTCCAGGCGGGTCATTTGATGAATCGCTTTTTCACTTCCTCATGCGGGACCACTCGCCCCTCGTCGGCAGCCTGGATGCCTGCCGCGATCTTCTTGCGGACGTAAATCTCATACATAATATCGTCCCAAGTCGCCTGCTCCGGCAGCTTCTTGATCATCTCGATGACCTGCTTCTTTGTCGTAGCCATGAGGCGTCTCCTTGGAAGACTGCTTGAGTGTAGGCGGAGCCCTCGGGGCTGTCAAGATTACGGATGGGCCGCCCGCCAGTTGTGACCGACGCCGATGTCAACCTTGAGAAGGGACGGTCTCTTTTCCTACGCCGAGCAGAATCCCGGCTAGTCAGCCGTGGTGCGCTACGCTGGCGAATAGCGCATCACATCCACGGAAAGGCGTCGAATCGGATGGCTGGTGCCTTTGGCAAGCCGTTCCATAACCTTGTACACATCTGCGGAAAAGTATTTCTCCCCGCACTGACGGCAAATCTTGGCCGGTACGTTTTCGATAATTTTCAAGTCGTCGCCCCACCAGAAGTCCACGCTGATTGCTTCTTCGACAACCTCTCCCTTGCAAAAGTAACAACTCTTCTTCATTCGGGAGTTCCTCCCTTTCTTGTCTTCCAGCCCCCTTCCCATTCGTTTGGATCAGGTTCGTAGGCCGTGATGATCAGTATGCGGCCTTCTTCCAGATTTCCGCACACCACATGGATGGGGCGATTCGCCGCCGCATACCCCAAAATGAGGCATGACGGCCCCCTTGGATCGTTCGGGTACGACTCGATGACCTCACCGGCAATGACAACATGCTCCAATGTTTCCGCCTCAATTTTTCTCCGACGAAGCTTTTCGGTATGGGTGAACGAAATATCATACTGTCCATTTCGTATCTTTCGGCGTAGTTGTTCAATATCCATTGGACAATAGCACTAAGTTTAGGCACCCCACCAAATGGTGTCAAGGAACTAGCAGGCTGTTGACAAACTATTGTGGAACCACTCGGATGCCAATGGCTCGCTGGCCCGAGATGACAGGAGAATTCCCCCGCAGGATGGTCAAAAAGGCCGTCCAGCGAGGCCGCAGCGAGCAAAGAGGCGACGCGTACTCCCTGCCGTACGTGGAGCCTCTGAGCGATGCGAGAACGAAGCTGGCGGACTTTTTCAACATCCTGCTAGGGATGGGCGGCTCGCCAGTTATGCCCGACCCCCAAATCCACCTTCAGTGGCACGGAGAGGCCCAGGCTTGGTCCGGCGGCGACCATTTCCGACTGCACCAGCTGTTTGACCTTTTCCAGATCCTTCTCCGGCGTCTCGAAGATCAGCTCGTCGTGGACCTGGAGGATCATTCTGGTCTTGGGCAGCTCAGTCTTGAGCTTCCGGCTGACCGCGATCATCGCCAGCTTGATCAGGTCCGCCGCCGAACCCTGAATGGGGCTGTTCACCGCCATCCGCTCGCCGAAGCCGCGCTGGGCCGGATCGGCACTTTGCAACTCCGGGATCGGTCTGCGGCGGCCCAGGATCGTCGTGGTATAGCCCTTCTCCTTGGCTTCCGCGATGGTCCGATCCATGAGGGCTTTGACCCCCGCGTACCGTTCGAAATAGGTATCGATGTACTTCTTGGCCTCCTGCTGCGTGACGCCGATATTGGCCGCGAGGCCGAAGGGACTGATGCCGTACACGATCCCGAACACCACGCTCTTGGCTGCGCGGCGCATCTCTTTGCTGATCTGCTCCGGCGGCAAGCGGAAAATCTCGACGGCGGTCGCCATGTGGATGTCCTCGCCCCGCTCAAAGACTTTGATCAAGCGTTCGTCTTGTGACAAATGCGCCAGAATGCGCGGCTCGATCTGGCTGTAATCGGCACAGAGCAGGGTATGGCCCGGCGAGGCGATGAACGCTTCGCGGATACGCAACCCAAACTCCCCCTTCACCGGAATGTTCTGCAAGTTGGGCTCGGTGGAGGAGAGACGCCCCGTGGCCGCGACCGTCTGGTTGAGCGACGTGTGCAAGCGGCCGGTCTCCGGATTCACCAGCTCCGGCAGGGCATCCACATAAGTGGACTTGAGCTTGCTCAAACTGCGGTAGTTCAGGATTTGCGCCGGCAGTTCATGCTGGGCGGCCAGTTGCGTGAGCGTGTCTTCGTCCGTGGAGTAGCCGGTCTTGGTCTTCCGCAGTGGTTTGAGGCCCAGCTTCTCGAAGAGGACCGTGGCGAGTTGCTTGGGCGAATTGACGTTGAACTCGCCTCCGGCCAGGCCGGTGATCGTCGTCATCATCCGGTCCAATTCACGCTCCAGTTCCTTGCTGAGCGAGGCCAGGGCCACGACGTCCAGCTTGAATCCGTTCCGCTCGATCTCGGCCAGCACCGGCACCAGCGGCATTTCCACGTCGGTGAACAGCTGCCAGCTCCCCTGCTCGCTCAATCGTTCTTTCAACGCCGGCACGAGCCGGCGTATCGCCGCTGCCGCTTCGCTTGCCTTGGCCTGTTCCGCCTCGCCGATCAAATCCGGTTGGTCGAAGAGATCCTTGGGCGGCTCAGGCTGCCGTTCCGTCTGCCCGCTTTCCAGCCTCGTGCCCAGCAGGTCCAACGCCACCGATTCCAAGCTGTGGCCACGCCGATTGGGGTTCAGCAGATAGGCGGCAATCATCGTATCGAAGCAGGGAGGCTGGACCTCGACACCGGCCCGCAGCAGCGCCAGTAAAGCCGGCTTGAGATCGTGCGCCGCCTTGAGCAATGTCCGATGTCCGAACAACTCCGCCAGAGGTCCGAAGAGCCGGTCGGCGAACAGGGTCTGGCCGTTTCCGTCTCTCATAGCCAGCCCGAGCAGATTGGCCGAGACCCCGCTTCCGTCCGTGACACAGTGGAAGGCGATCACGTCGCTGTGCTGGGACCGGTCCGCAAATCGTCTGGCCGTCGATTCATCCCGAACGACCAGCACCTCCGCCGGCGACGCGTCGTTCGCAGCCGCCGGCTGAATGGCCTTGAGCAACGTCGGAAATTCCATCTCCCGAAAGAAGGCCACCAGCGGCTCAGCCGGCGGCGGCACGACCTTGAACCGTTCCGGGTCGAAGTCCACCGGGCAGTCCGTCTGGATCGTGGCCAGCCTCTTGCTCAAGCGGGCATTCTCCGCCTGTTCGGTGAGGAGCGTTTTGGTTTTGGCCGCCGTCACCTCGTCGAGACGGGCCAGGAGGTTCTCGATCGTTCCGAATTGGGCGATCAGCTTCATCGCCGTCTTTTCGCCGATCCCCTTCACGCCGGGAATATTGTCCGCCTGGTCCCCCATCAACCCCATGACCTCGACCACGCGCGCCGGCTCCACGCCAAACCGCTCGCGACATTCGGCCTCGCCGAACCACTTGTCTTTGACCGGGTCGTAGATGCGCGTCGCCGGGGTCAGGAGCTGGAACATGTCCTTGTCGCCGGTCACGATCACGACCTCGAACCCCGCCGCCTCGGCCTGACGCGCGAGGGTGCCGATCAAGTCGTCGGCCTCGTAGCCGGCGGCGCGCACGGCGGGAATCCCGAACGTTTCCACGACCCGGTGGATGTAGGGAAT
>SXGT01179900.1_pt1 | contig 14154 bp, 7 predicted proteins | sample 3176221 | NCBI WGS metagenome assembly SXGT01 (sample SAMN11356862, study PRJNA531348) | freshwater metagenome | isolation source: freshwater sample F1-120 | place: China: Fuxian Lake, Yuxi | collected 2017-12-25 | reverse complement strand
TCCCCTGCTCTCACCGCTGAGCTACGGGCCCGATGAGCGGGCAGTTTAGCCGATGCACGCCACCGCCGTTGAAGCGAGGCCCGGCTACTCGACAGCCGGCTTCGCCGCCGCCGGATCGACCCTCTTCAGCAGCCGGAAGAAGTCGCTGTCGGTCGTGAACACGACCGTGCTGTCGCCACCAAGCGTCTTTTTGTACGTGTCGAGCGTCTGGATGAATGCGTAGAAGTCGGCCGCCTGCGGACTCGAGGCATACGCCTTGGCATAGACAGCGGAGGCCTGGGCGTCTGCCGCACCCTTGATCTCCTGCACCTTGCGGTAGGCATCGGACTGGATCCGCTGCAGGTCCTTGTCGCGTCGCCCCTCGATCTTGGCCGCCTCGCCCGCTCCCTCCGAACGGAACCGCTCCGCGATCTGCATCCGCTCCGAAATCATCCGGTCGTAGATCTTCTCGATCACGCCTTCCTTGTAGTTCACCCGCTTCACGCGGACGTCGAGCAACTCGATCCCCCAGAGCCCCATCTTCGGAGTGGCGGCCGCGAGGATCTCCCGCTCGAGCTCCTTGCGGCCGAACCGGATCGGCGGCAGCGTGCCGACCGTCGCGGACGCCTCCGCGATCGTGGCATCCTGCTCGGGCGTGCGCGACTTGTCGGACCGCACCAACTCGATCAGATCGTGCCGAGCGACCACGTTGCGGGTCTCGCTGCCGATGATGTCGTCGATCCGTGAAAGCGCACTGCGCTCGTCGCGAAGGCTCTGAAAATAGACGAGCGGATCGACGATCCGCCACCGGGCGAAGGTGTCGACCACAACGTAGAGCTTGTCGCGGGTGGTCATCTCGTTGGGGATGCCGTCCCACTCGAGGATCCGCTTTTCGAACCGGTTGGCCTGCTGGATGAATGGCACCTTGAAGTAGAGCCCCGCCCCCGCGCCCTCGCCGGAGTTGGAGTTGATCGGGCTGCCCACCGGCCGGCCAAACTGCGTGAGCACCACCTGCTCGGTCTGCTGCACCGTGTAGGCGCAGCCGAAGATCAGCACCGCGGCCGCGAGGCCGGCGATCGCGCCGAGCGGTGAGAAGAGCCAGTCGGCGATCCGCCGTGCCCACTGGAGGAGTGGATGGTTGATCGGAAGCGAGTTCATTCGGCCACCCCCTTTCCCTGCCCAAGTCTTGGTGCCGGCAGGCTCATCAGCGGCAGAAACTGCCGCGCGTCTTCGTCGAGAATGATCTTGCCTCCGAGTCGCGGGAGCACCTCGGCCATCGTCTCGAGATAGAGCCGCTGCCGCGTCACCGCCGGGGCTTTTTCATACTGTTCGAGGAGCGCCTTGAATCGGGCGACGTCGCCCTCCGCCTCGTTCACCCGCTTCAGTGCGTAGCCCTCCGACTCGCGGAGCTTCCGCTCGGCTTCACCGCTGGCCCGCGGCACGACCTTGTTGTATTCGCCGTTGGCCTGGTTGATCATCTGCTCCCGCTCCTGCTGCGCGCGATTGACCTCGTCGAAGGACCGCTGCACGGCCGTGGGCGGATGAACGTTCTTGAGCTGCACCTGCTGCACCCGCAGGCCCATCTTCAAATCCTGCACGAGGCCCGTGAGCTTGGCGATGGCGTCGGTCTCGATGCCCTGGCGGCCGATGGTGAGCACCTCGTCCACCGTCCGGTCGCCCACAACCTCCCGCATCACGCTCTCGGCGAGATCGCGGAGCGTGGGGCCGGGTTCACGCATGTTGAAGAGATAGGCCTCTGGATCGGCGATCTCGTACTGCACGACCCATTCGACGTGGGCGGCGTTGAGGTCGCCCGTCACCATGTCGCTCTCCCGCGACTGCTCCACCGAAACCTGATCGGGGTTCGAGGCGCCGGACGAGCCGAAACCAAACTCCATCTTGAGTTGTCGCTTCACCGGCAGGATCGTGACCGTGTCGACACCGAACGGAAATTTGAACCGCAGGCCGGGCCCCACCGTACCCACATAGCGGCCGAACCGCTGCACCACGCCCACACTCTCCGGGCCGACGGTGTAGACGCCACGGGCGAGGCCGGCGACCACGAGAATGAGGATCGCGAGGGCCGCGGGGCCCCGGAAGTCGAAGCCGCCGGGGCCGACGCCGCGATGAATGGAGAATGGCTGGCCGGGGCCGGGCATGGGAGTGCAGACCTGCGGGGAATTGCTGGGAAAAGGTCGGATGACCGATATACTGTATTACCCTCGCCAAGCCGTCGCGTCGAATCGCGGAAAACCAACGGCCCCCGTGGGATTTTCAGGAGAACAGGTGCCGCATGCCACGCTTGCGTTTGCCCATCGCCGCCACGATTCTCCTCCTGGCCGGTCGGTGCGGGCTTGCCGCGGGCCCCGATTTTGCCCGGGAGGTTCGGCCCGTCCTCTCGAATCGCTGTTTCAAGTGCCACGGTCCGGACGCCGAGCGGCAGGAGGCCGGCCTGCGGCTTGACCTGCGGGAGGCGGCGATGGCCGAACTCGACAGCGGCACGCGGGCGATCGTCCCCGGCCATCCCGACGACAGCGAAGCCGTGGCCAGGATCACGAGCGACGACCCCGATCTGGTGATGCCTCCGCCCCACACCAAGGTGTCGCTCACGGAGGACGAAAAACGAATCCTCACCGAATGGATCGCGGCGGGTGCCGAATACAAGGAGCACTGGGCGTTCGTGAAGCCGACGAAGCCCACGGTGCCCACGCCCGCCAACACGACATGGCCCCGCAATGACATCGATCGCTTCGTCCTCGCGAGACTCGAGCAGGAAGGCCTCACCCCCGCGGCCGAGGCCGACAAGGCGATTCTCTGCCGGCGGGTCTTCCTCGATCTCATTGGCATCCCGCCGTCACCGGCCGAGCTCGACGCCTTCCTGGCCGACAAGTCGTCGGACGCCTACGAGAAACTCGTCGACTCCCTGCTCGACAGCCCCCGCTACGGCGAACGCTGGGCCCGCCGCTGGCTCGATCTCGCCCGCTATGCCGACACCAACGGCTATGAGAAGGATCGCGAGCGGTCGATGTGGCCCTGGCGCGACTGGGTGATCCGGGCCCTCAACGAAGACATGCCGTTTGATCGGTTCACGATCAGGCAGATCGCCGGCGATCTGCTCCCCGGTGCCACCACCGACGATGTCATCGCCACGGGTTTTCACCGCAACACGATGTTCAACGAGGAGGGGGGGATCGACCCGCTCGAGTTCCGCTTCCAGGCGATGGTCGATCGCGTCGGCACCACGGGTGCGACCTGGCTCGGTCTGACCACGGCCTGCGCCCAATGCCACACCCACAAGTTCGACCCGATCCTCCACACGGACTACTACGGGCTCATGGCGCTGCTCAACAATGCCGACGAGCCGCTCTGGACCATTCCGAGTCCGGAACACGCGGCCCGACAGGCCGCCATCAGGCGGCAGATCGAGGAGGCTTGGAGCAGCCTGCCCGGCAAGTGGCCGGCGACCGCGGAGCCCGCCGGTGGCATGGCGGCGCGGTTCGCCGCCTGGAAGCGGGAAGAGGCAGAGCGGGCGATCGACTGGCGGATCTGCCGGCCAACCGCGATGGAGTCAAACCTCCCGCATCTCGTGCTGCAGGACGACGACTCGGTGCTCGTCAGCGGCGACATCACCAAGAGCGACACCTACACGCTGACGCTGCCGCCGTCGCGAAAGCCGGTGCGGGCCCTGCGGCTGGAGGCTCTGCGCGACCCGAGCCTGCCGGGACAGGGCCCCGGCCTGACCTACTACGAATGGCCCCGGGGCGATTTCTTCCTGTCGGAGATCGAGTTCACGGCAAAGGGCGGCAGGGTTCCGGTCGCGAAGGCCACCGACTCCTTTCATGCCAGGGCGGCCGGCCGCGCCGGGGATACCGCGGCCAAGGCGGTCGACGGGGAGATGTCGACCGGCTGGAGTGCGAACGGCGAGTTTGGCCGCGACAACTCGGCGGTGTTCCAGTTCGCCAAGCCCGTGCCGGCTGGTGTGTCGTTGGTGGTGACGCTTCGCTTCGAGCGGCACTTTGCCTGCGGTCTGGGCCGCTTTCGGATCGCGGTGACCGATGACGAGGCCGCCGAGTCGCGTGGTCGCTCCGCCGACGTGGAGGCCGTGCTGGCGAAGTTGCCGGGGAAACCCACGCCGGCGGAGAATGACGTGCTGGAGCGGGGCTTTCTCGAGTCGGCGCCGGAGCTGACAGGGCATGTGCAGGCGATCCGGACGCTGGAGTCCAGCCTCGGCGAGGGAGTCAGGACGCTCGTGCTGCGGGAGCGGCCCGACGACAACCCTCGCAAGACCTTCCGGCATCATCGTGGCGAGTTCACGCAGCCCAAGGAGGAGATCGCCCCGGCAACCCCCTCCTTCCTGCCCCAGCTCCCGGCAGAAGCGCCCGCGAACCGGTTGGCGCTGGCCCGGTGGCTCGTCTCGCCGGACAACCCGCTCACGGCTCGTGTCGTCGCAAACCGCAACTGGCAGGCGTTCTTCGGCCGGGGAATCGTCTACACCCTGGAGGACTTTGGCTACCAGAGCCCTCCGCCGTCGCATCCGCAGTTGCTCGACTGGCTCGCCACCACGTTCACGGACGACCTGGGCTGGTCGGTGAAACAGCTCCAGCGCCTGATCGTGACCAGCGCCACCTACCGTCAGTCGTCGACGGCCACCCCCGCGCTGGCGGAACGTGATCCGCAAAACATCCTCCTCGCCCGTGGCCCCCGGGTGCGGCTCGAGGCCGAGGTGATCCGCGACTCGATGCTCAAGGCGGCCGGGCTGCTCTCGGACAAGATGTATGGGCCCGGTGTCCGTCCGCCGCAGCCGCAGGGGGCGACCGAGGCGGCGCATGGCGATGCCAAGTGGGAGCCCAGCGGCGGGGAAGACCGCCATCGCCGGAGCATCTACACGTTTCAGAAAAGGACCGCCCCGTTCGCGATGACGACCACCTTCGACGGGCCCACGGGCGAAGCCTGCATGCCCCGGCGGGATGTCTCCAACTCCGCCCTGCAGGCGCTCGCGCTGCTCAACGATCCCATGTTCGTGGAGGTGGCCCAGGCCATGGGCCGGGCCGCGATGACGGCCGGCCCCGACGACGCCGCCCGGCTCCGCGAACTCGCCCGGCGGGTGCTCTCTCGGGAGTTTGCGGCCGACGAACTCGCGGCCATGACCGACTACCTCGCCGAACAGCGGCGGCGGCTCGCGGCCGGCGAGATCGACCCTCGGCAACTCGCCGGAGGCGATGGGCCCGAAACGGTCGAGCGGGCCGTCTGGATGCTCGCCGCCCGAACCGTCATGAATCTCGACGAGTCGATCGTCAAACAATAAGGGGTCATCATGCGGCACCTGCTCGACATCACCCGGCGGCATTTTTTCCAAGACTGCGGCATCGGCGTCGGAAAGATCGCCCTGGCGGGGCTGCTCGCGGAATCGCTGCCGGCCTCGGCCGGCACGGGTGGCATCGCCGCGCCGCCGTCGCCCCTGAGCCCCCGGCCGCCCCATTTTCCCGGGCGGGCGAAGGCGGTGATCCAGCTCTTCATGGCCGGGGCCCCGAGCCAGCTCGATATGTTCGACTCCAAGCCGAAGCTCGCGGCGATGGAGGGCAAGCCGATTCCCCCCGAGGTGATCGGTGGCCAGCGGTATGCGTTCATCCGTCCGGACGCCGCGGTGCTGGGTCCGCAGTTCGGCTTCTCACAGCATGGCCAGAGCGGAGCCGAGCTCTCCTCCGCGCTTCCGCACCTCGCGAAGGTGGTCGATGACATCGCGATCGTGAAGAGCTGCCGCACCGATCAGTTCAATCACGCACCTGCGCAGATTTTCATGAACTGCGGCTTCGCGCAGCCCGGCCGGCCGAGCATTGGTTCATGGGTGAACTACGGCATCGGCAGCGAGAGTCGCGACCTGCCGGCCTTCGTCGTGATGAGCACCGGCGCCGGCATCAGTGGCGGTGCCGCCAACTGGTCGAGCGGATTTCTCCCGAGCGTCTACACGGGGACACGGTTTCGCAATGCGGGCACGCCGATCCTCAACGTGGATTCCCCCGGCGGGGCCGACCGGCGTCTGGCCGAAGACACGCTCGCGGTGATCTCATCGCTCAACCGCCGTCGGGCGGCGGTCGATGGCGATCCCGAGATCGCCACGCGGATCGCCAGTTATGAGATGGCCCACCAGCTGCAGACGTCCGCCCCTGAACTCATGAACCTCGCCGAGGAGACGCCCGAAACGCTCGCCTTATACGGCTGCAAACCGGCGGAGGCAAGCTTCGCCCGGGCCTGCCTGATCGCCCGCCGGCTGGTGGAGCGGGGGGTGCGATTCGTCACGATCTATCACGAGGGCTGGGACGGGCACTCCGACGTGGCCGGCAACGTGAGGGAAAACTGCGCGAAGACCGACCAGGCGAGCGCGGCGCTCGTGACCGACCTCAAGCGGCGGGGCATGCTCGACAGCACGCTCGTCGTGTGGGGGGGAGAGTTCGGGCGGACACCGATGGTGGAGGCGAGTGCCGTGCTGAATCGGTCCAAGGGTCGCGACCACCATCCCAATGCGTTCACGATGTGGTTGGCCGGCGGCGGGATCCGGGGTGGTGTCACGTATGGCGAAACCGACGAACTCGGCTTCCACATCGCCCGCGACGAGGTTCATGTGCACGATCTCCAGGCGACGATCATGCATTGCCTCGGGCTCGATCACGAGCGGCTGACCTACCGCTACCAGGGCCGTGACTTCCGGCTCACCGACGTGCACGGGCACGTGGTCAAGGGAATCCTCTCCTGAGTAAGATAGGCTGAGGGGCTGGTTTCGCCGGTGACGAGTCGCCGGCACCCCCCCTCCTTGTCGCTCCGGAGATTTCGATGCCCGCGCTCCTGGTTTCCGTCGTGTTGCTCGCATTCGCCTTCACGGCTCGTGCCGACGACCGGTGGCTCGTCGTCGAGGGGGGCCATGGGCCCGGCGCGGGCAAGCACGTCGTGTTGGTGAGCGGCGACGAGGAGTATCGCAGCGAGGAAGCGCTCACGCAGCTGGCGAGGATCCTCGCGAAGCACCACGGCTTCACCTGCACGGTGCTCTACGCGATCGATCCGGCGACCGGTGAGATCAGCCCCAACACCGGCGACAACATCCCGGGCCTCGAGTCGCTGCGGACGGCCGATCTGATGGTGATCGCCACCCGGTTCCGGAACCTGCCCGATGAACAGATGAAGGAGATCGACGACTACCTGCGGGCCGGCAAGCCCGTGATCGGGATGCGGACGGCGACGCACGCCTTCAACATCCCCGTGGAGAGGGCCTACGCGCACTACGGCAACGGCTACGCGGGCGGGAAGAAGGAGTGGACCGACGGCTTTGGCCGTGCGGTGCTCGGCGAGAGGTGGATCAATCACCACGGCCACCACGGCCACGAGAGCTCCCGCGGTCTGCTCGCTGCCGCCGCGAAGGATCACCCCATTCTCCGCGGCATCGCCGACGGTGATATCTGGGGACCGACCGACGTCTACGGCGTGCGGCTGCCCCTTCCCGGAGACTCACAGCCGCTCGTGCTCGGGCAGGTGCTCGCCGGCATGAAACCGGAGTCGCCGCCGGTGTCCGGGGGCAAGAACGATCCGATGATGCCAGTGGCATGGGTGAAGACCTACGCCGTGGAAGGCGGGCCGACCGGCCGAGTGTTCACGACGACGATGGGAGCGGCGACCGACCTCGCCTCCGAGGGGCTCCGGCGGCTGCTGGTCAATGCCTGCTACTGGGCGACGGGGCTCGAGGGGCAGATTCCGGAGAAGTCGGTCGTCGATGTCGTCGGCACCTACGAGCCGACGGCGTTCGGATTCAACGGCGGCAAAAAGGGACTGAAGCCCGCCGATCTGCGGTGATCGACCCCTCGTGTCGCCTGGAGATCAGCCATGCCTGCCTCGCCTCAGGGTGATCGGAGTGACGAACGGCTCACGGAACTGGCCCGTTACCACGACTACCGCTACGCCTCCAATCCGCTCTCCGACGGCACGCTGGCCGGGGTGCCCGCCGGTCGCTGGGCCGCCGAACTGCACGAACGCGGGCCGACCAGAACGCTGCCGCTGGATTCGAGCGTGTCGCTCGGTGTGATCGGGCCGGCCACCACGCCGAGCCTGTGCGCCAACTTCGTCCACATCGGTCCGGGGGATGCGCACGTCACCGACGTCAACGCGACGAGCCAGCTGTTCTTCGTGATGCGGGGGACGGGATCGACGCGGCTCGGCGACGGCACCGAGTATGCGTGGCACACGGGCGACCTCTTCACGCTGCCCGCCCGCAGCCGGGCGCAGCATGCCGCGGCCGAGGATGCCGCCCTTTACTGGGTGCACGACGGGCCGCTGCTCCGCTACCTCGGCGTCGAGGCCCATGAGCCCAGGTTTTCACCGACGATCTACCGCCGTGCGGAGATCATGCAGACGCTCGACACGATCATCCGTGATCCGTCGAGCGCGACGGCGAACCGGCTCAGCGTGCTGCTCGGCAGCCGGCTCTTTCCCCAGACGATGACGATCACGCATGTCATGTGGGCGATGTTCGGCCTCCTGCCGGTGGGGGCCGTGCAGGCCCCCCACCGCCACCAGTCCGTCGCCATCGACCTCGTCGTGGACGCGAAGCCCGGGTGCTACACGCTCGTCGGCAAATCGCTCGACAAGGAAGGCCGCGTCGCGGAGGGCCAGCGATTCGACTGGCACCCCAGCTCCGTGTTTGTCACTCCCCCTGGGCTCTGGCATTCCCACCACAACGAATCGGGCTTCCCGGCCCACGTTCTCCCGATTCAGGACGCGGGCCTGCACACCCATCTGCGGACGCTCGACATCCGCTTCGCCAAGAGCCTCGCGGGGGGCGCGTGCGAGGTCATGGATCACGCCGGCTGAAGACGGGCAGGCAGGGAGGGTGAGGCCCGGCCGCCTCCGGTGCGAGAGGCTCGTCTGGTGAACGCCCTGGCCGGAGGAGCGACGGGGCAGGTCCGGATTACCAGCGGCCCTCGAGGCCGATGCTCACGCCCTGCAGGACGACGCTGCCGTTGGCGTTGATGGCGCCGACCGCGGGCTGGCCCGGGGTCAACTGCTGACTGGTGAGCTGCTGGGTCGGCTGGGCGATTCCCGAGAGCCACAGACCGAAGTAGCCGAGCCGGACATCCAGGCAGGGCGTCAGCGGAACGACGCCCGTCAGCCCCACCTCGCCGACGAAAGCGGCGTTCAGAGGCGACTCGCCGACCGTCACCCCCGCCGTGCCGGGATTGGCCGGATCGTTGGTCGTGTAGAGAGACGACTGGACCGCGTTATTGTAGTAGGCACCGGCCTTGACGACCGAATCGAACCGTATCCACGGTGTCGCCAGGAGATTGGCATCGAGCCCGATCTGCCCGCCGTACAGGTCATTGATGCAGTTGGTCTGGAAATAGTCGCTCCCGCCCCCGGCCGAGTTCGCCTGCATGGAGAACTGTTCCTGCCATTCCGCCCAGCGGAATCCGGCCAGGAACCGGACACAGCGCGAGATGGAGTGATGGCGATTGAATTCGAAACTCTGGATGCGGGCGCCGAGGTCGGCGTTGGCGGCGTCGATGGCGGGTCCTGGATTGCCGTAGATGCCCGGTGAAGCCAGTTCGTAGGGTGAGCTCAAGGCGGAGAGCGGCCGCAGGCTGCGGAAGTTGGCCGCCCGAAGATAGGTCGCCTCGATGGCATGGCCCGTGCAGTTGTTGACGCGGAAGATCGAGAGCCGCGGCCCCGCGGCGGCAGGGCTATCCATGCCGCCGGCATTCAGATTGCCTCCCGGGATGAGCGGGTTATCGACAATCGGGGCGTCCGGCGGGGCGTTCCGCCAGAGAATGAGGGCATCGGCCCGGCCGACCCAACAGGCATTTTTGGAGTGGCATTGATCACCGAGATCGCCAAAAGAGCCCACGGCGTCGGTGCATTGGACACAGCCAGCCCCGTCGCACTGGATGCAAGTGCCGTCGCCGAAGAATGCATTCTGGGAATCGGCCACCGTGAAGGAGGAGTCTCCGATCGGACCGTATTCACCTGTGAAGCCGGCACCGTGGCCGCCGGTGATGTCGGGACCGCCGGGCTCATCTCCGGAGCCGACGATCACCGATTGCATGCCAGCCTCTTCCCATGCCTGGCTGGCGTTCGCCGCCGAGTGGGGTTCAGCCATCGCGAAAAGTGTCGCGAGGGCGAATGCGGCGGCCGGCACGGATGGGCCGGTTGTCCGGATGCCGAAACAGCGCACAGCCATCTTTACTGTCTCCAAGGATAATACCGTCACGACTGGTGGAATCGGTCGTGAGGGTCGTCCGAGGGCAGCCTTCCGGTTGAGGTGCGCGTCCGGCAAGTTAGGCAGTCTGGGCGCCTGCACCGAAGGCGTCGAGCGCCTCGCCGGTGTGGCTGCGGAGCAGGGGGCCGGCCGATCCGGTGCCCTTGCCCGCCGCGGCCTGCTGCTGCCGCCAGCGGCGGGCATGGATCACGATGTCTTCCGGCGGGCCCTCGACCACGACGTGCCCGCCGCCGACGCCCGCCTCCGGGCCGAGATCGAGCACCCAGTCGGCCGCCGAGATCACCTCGAGGTTGTGCTCCACCACGAGCACCGTGTTGCCCGCGTCCACCAGCCGCTCGAGCACATGCAGGAGCTTCTCGATGTCGGCGAAGTGGAGCCCCGTCGTCGGCTCGTCGAGAATGTAAAGCGTGCTCCCCGTGCCCGGCTTCGCCAGTTCACGGGAGAGCTTCACCCGCTGCGCCTCCCCGCCGGAAAGTTGCGGCGCCGGCTGTCCGAGGGTGACGTAGCCCAGGCCGACGTCCACGAGCGTGTCGAGGATCCGCGCGACCTGCGGCACCGTCCCGAAAAATGCCGCGGCGTCGGCCACGCTCATCTCCAGCACATCGGCGATCGATTTCCCGTGCCACTTCGCCTGCAGGGTCTCCGACGAGTAGCGGCGGCCGCGGCAGGCCTCGCACTCGACCCAGATGTCGGGCAGAAAGTGCATCTCGACCCGGCGCTGGCCGAGCCCCTCGCAGGCCTCGCAGCGGCCTCCGGCGACGTTGAAGGAAAACGTGCGGGGGGTGAAGCCGCGGGTTCGCGATTCGGGCACCTTCGCGTAGAGCTGGCGGATGTGGTCGAAGACGCCCGTGTAGGTTGCCGGCGTCGAGCCGGGGGTCGAGCCGATCGAGTCTTGATCCACCAGGATCACCTTGTCGATCCGGTCGAGCCCCTTGAGGGTGTCGAACTGCCCAGGCTGCTCGCGGGCGGCGTGCAGCCGCCGCGCCAGCGCCCGCCAGAGCACCTCCAGCACGAGCGACGTCTTTCCAGAACCACTCGGGCCGGTGACGGCCGCGAGGACACCGAGCGGGAACCGCGCGTCGATCCCCTTGAGGGTGCGGTGACGCACCCCACGCAGATCGAGCCAGCCCACCGGCTCGCGACGGCCCTGCTTCGCCTTTCGCGCGAGGATCTCGTCGCACGCCCGACGCTTCGAAAGATACGGTCCCGTCACGCTGCCCGGCAGTGTTTCGAGCTTCGCGGGCGCCGCCGAGGCCACGATCCGGCCCCCCTCGCGGCCGCTGCCGGGGCCGAAGTCGAGAGCATGGTCGGCCGTCGCCACCACGTCGCGATCGTGCTCGACCACCACGATCGTGTTGCCAAGGTCACGAAGCTTGCCGAGGGCCGTGATCAGGCGGTGCGTGTCGCGGGGATGCAGGCCGATCGTCGGCTCGTCGAGCACGTAGAGCACACCCGTGAGCCCACTGCCCACCTGGGCGGCCAGACGGATCCGCTGCAGCTCGCCCCCCGAGAGACTGCCCGCAGGCCGGGCCATGTCGAGATAGTCGAGGCCGACGTCCACGAGGAACGCGACCCGCGAGTTGAGTTCACGGAGCAGATCGCCGGCGATCCGCCGATCGGTGTCGGAGAGCGTGATCGTGGCGAGTTCCTGGCGGAGACGACCCAGCGGCATCCGGCCCCAGACGTCGAGCGTGCGGCCCCAGAGCGTGACCGCGCTGGCCACGTCGGCGAGCCGGCTGCCACCACATTCGCTGCACGGCACTTCGTCCATGACGGCATCCACCCTGCCGCGGAGCGCGACGACGAGCCGGGCCGCCTCCTCGCAGGCGGCTTCAAGACCCTTGAACCGGAACGAAAACCAGGGGTTCTGAGCCGTGGACCGCCCCTTGCCGGCGCCCGGGCTCGGAGCCGCCGGGGAGGCACGGGGTCGCGGGACATCGATCCACTTGTCGCCCGTGCCCTCGAAGAGCACCCGCTGCTGGAGGCCCGAGAGATCGGCGAGCGGCACATCGATCGCCAGCCCGGTGGCCTTGCAGAGGGCCTCGAGCATCGCCCGGCCGATCCGACCGCCCTGCGGTCCATCGAGCATCGGCCAGAGGTCGAGCGCGCCTTCCCCCAGTGAGAGCGAGGAATCGCGGACGAGCGCCTTGCGGTCCACGCCCGTCCGCGTGCCGAGGCCGTCGCAGCTCGGACACCAGCCGAGCGGACTGTTGAACGAGAACTGCCTCGGTTCCAGCGGTTTGAAGCCGCGGCCGCAGTCGGGGCAGGCGAGCCGACGGCTCAAGACCTCCACCGGCCATTCGGTCTCGTCGAGCGGCTTGCCATCGGGGCCGTCCACGCAGCGGGCCACGAGCATCGTGCCGCCACCGGCGTCGAAGGCCGCCTCGACGCTCTGCGCCAGACGGCTGCGGACCGCCGGATCGACGGAGACGCGGTCGATCACGATCTCGATCCGACTCTTCCGCTTGCGGTCGACCGCGGGCTTCTCATCGAGCCGGAACGTCCGGCCGTCGATCCGCACACGGACGTGCCCCGCGGCGAGGAGCGATGCGAAGAGCGCCTCGGGGGCCTGGCCGACCTTGAGCTCCACAGGGGCCAGGAGGAGCAGTTTCGCGCCCGCGGGATGCAGCAGGAGTTTTTCAACGGTCTGATCGACGCTCTGCGCACCCACCGGCGTGCCGCAGTCGGGGCAGTGCATCTGCCCGAGCCGGGCCGCGAGCACGCGGAAATGGTCGTACATCTCGGTGAGCGTGCCGACGGTGGACCGCGGCGTGCTTCCCGTGGCCCGCTGCTCGATCGCCACCGCCGGCGAGAGCCCCTCGATCTTTTCAAAGAGCGGCTTCGGCACCTGGCCGACGACCTGCCGCGCGTACGGGGAGAGGCGTTCGACATACCGCCGCTGCCCCTCCGCGTAGAGCGTGTCGAAGGCGAGCGATGTCTTGCCGCTCCCGCTGGGGCCGCAGCAGACAGTGGTCTGGCCGCGGGGAATATCGGCATCGACGTGCTTGAGGTTGTGCAGGGCGGCGCCGCGGACGGTGATCGAGGGGGGGCCGGGATCGCGGGACTTCCTGCCGACCGTGGCCAGCATCTCCTGGATGTCCTGGGCGGGATCGACCACCTTCTTGCGGCGCACGGCGGGCCGGCGGGGAGCCTTGGCCCGCGCCTTCGCCGCCCCGAGCAGCGGGGCCAGCGCCCGGCCCGTGTGCGACGCCTTGACCTTCGCCACCTGCTCCGGAGTGCCCTCGGCGACGATGCGCCCGCCACCGCCCCCCCCTTCCGGCCCGAGGTCGATGACCCAGTCGGAACGCTTCACGACGTCGAGGTTGTGCTCCACGACGAGCACCGTGTTGCCCGCATCGACGAGCCGTTCGAGCACCGTGAGCAGCTGCCGCACGTCGGCCATGTGGAGGCCCGTCGTCGGCTCGTCGAGGATGTAGAGCGTTTTTCCGGTGGACCGCTTCGCCAGCTCGCGCGAGAGTTTCACCCGCTGGGCCTCACCCCCCGAGAGCGTCGGCGAGGGCTGGCCGAGATGGAGGTAGTCGAGACCGACGTCGTGAAGCGTCTGCAGCTTGCGGGCGATGTCGGGCGCGTCGGCGAAGAGTTCGAGCGCCTCGCCGATCTCCATGTTGAGGAGATCAGCCACGCTCTTTCCCTTCCAGCGGACGTCGAGCGTGTCCTTGGCGAACCTCGCTCCGTCGCAGACGTCGCAGGTCACCCAGACGTCGGCCAGAAAATCCATGTCGAGGCGGACGGAGCCGTTGCCCTCGCAGGCCTCGCATCTCCCGCCCGACACATTGAAGCTGAAGCGACCCGCCTTCCAGCCCCGCCTCTTCGCATCGGGCAGCATCGTGAACAGGTTGCGGATGTCGTCCCAGACCTTCACATAGGTCGCCGGATTGCTCCGCGGCGTGCGGCCGATC
>SXGT01936183.1_pt1 | contig 14157 bp, 12 predicted proteins | sample 3176221 | NCBI WGS metagenome assembly SXGT01 (sample SAMN11356862, study PRJNA531348) | freshwater metagenome | isolation source: freshwater sample F1-120 | place: China: Fuxian Lake, Yuxi | collected 2017-12-25 | reverse complement strand
TTCTTCTGGTTCTATAGCCACCCGGCGGTCTACATCATGATCGTCCCAGCGATGGGCATCATCAGCGAGATCATCGCCGTTCACTCCCACCGCCACATCTTTGGCTACACCTACATCGCGTTCTCCTCGGTGGCGATTGCGATGTTCTCGTTCATCGTGTGGGGCCATCACATGTTCACCTCGGGCCAGAGCGGCGTGATGAACACCATCTTCTCGCTGATCTCGTTCAGTGTGGGGATCCCCTCCGCGGTGAAGACCTTCAATTGGGTGATGACGCTCTACAAGGGGACGATCAGCCTGACCGCGCCGATGTGCTACGGACTCGCGTTCCTCTTCTTGTTCACGATCGGTGGGCTGACGGGCCTTCACTGCGCCACGCTGGCCACCGACGTTCACTTGCACGACACCTACTTCGTCGTGGCGCACTTTCACTATGTGATGATGGGCTCAGCGCTCATCGCCATGATCGGCGGCCTCCACCACTGGTGGCCCAAGATGACCGGACGCATGTACCACGAAGGCACCGGAATCGCCGGATGCATCATCATCTTTGTCGGCTTCAACATGACCTTCTTCACGCAGTTCATGCTCGGCAGCCAGGGGATGCCCCGTCGCTACTACGACTACCAGCCAGAGTTCCAGACCTATCACATCATCTCCACCATTGGGGCGTACATCATGGCGGCGGGTTTCGTCACGACCGCCGTGTGCCTCATGCAGAGCCTGATGTCGGGCCGCCGCGCTCCTGCGAACCCGTGGGGCGGCCGCAGCCTTGAGTGGCAGTGCGCCTCGCCGCCGCGGCACGACAACTTCGAACATCCACCCACCGTGGGCGACTGCTACGACTTCACACCGGTGGTGTGGGACGAAAGGCAGCAGGGGTATGTTGTCGACCGAGCACTCGACACCCACATCCCGCACGGGAAGTCCCCGAACACTGGAGGCCACCAGTGAGCCACGCGCCCGCCGCGACTGACACGCACGCCGCCGGTCATGGCGATGGTCACGCGCACTCGCCTGAGCACGCGAAGCACGCCTTCCTCGCGCACCACTTCGACACTCCGGCTCAGCAGTTCGACAGCGCGAAGCTTGGCATGTGGCTCTTCCTTGCCACCGAAGTGCTCTTCTTCGGCGCGCTCTTTGTTGGCTACACGGTCTTGCGCAGCCGCTTCCCCGAGGTGTTCTCATACGCGAGCCACTACCTCGACACCGTGATGGGCGGCATCAACACCTGTGTGCTGATTCTCTCAAGCCTGACGATGGCGCTCGGCGTGTACTTCGCGCAGCGCGGGCGCAAGTTGGCGCTCATCATCTGCCTCTGGCTCACCATGGCCGGCGCGGCCGGCTTCCTCGTCATCAAGTACTTCGAGTACTCGCACAAGATTCACGCGCACCTTGTTTGGGGGCCGACCTTCTATGTGCCGCCTCACGACGAGGCGAACGCGGCTGCTGACCTCGCGCATGCTCCAGTGGTGCCCGCTGCGGCTGCGGTCCTCCCACCGGCACCCGTGGCGGGTCTTCCGGCGGTCGATGCCTCCGTGATCCGTCCCGCAGCCGCAGGTCCCTCGGGCATCAGCGCGACTGCCTCAGATCACTCGCTCGCGGGTTCTGGCGACATCATTCCCCACGCGATGCCTGAGGCGCACTTGGCCGATCCGGCCATGCCGCCCAACACGCACCTCTTCTTCGCCGTGTACTACGCGATGACCGGACTCCACGGCATCCATGTGCTCGTGGGGATGGTGGTGATCGGCATGCTGATCTACCGGGCCCACCGCGGCGACTTCGGTCCCAACTACTACACGCCGGTCGACCTCGTGGGTCTCTATTGGCACATCGTTGACCTCGTCTGGATCTTCCTCTTCCCGCTCTTCTATCTCATCCACTGAGCTTTCGAGAGACGCATGTCACACACCGACCCATCGCCGCACTCGGCAGCGCACGCGACCGATCAACCGCTCGTCGGGCATCTCGTGCCCGTGCGTATTCTCATTTCGACCGCGGCGGCGCTTCTGGCGCTCACGATCATCACGGTGGCTGTGCGATACATCGATGTCGGCGAGTTCAATGTTTGGGTCGCTATCGGCATCGCGGTGGTGAAGGCAGCACTCGTCGCGACCTTTTTCATGCACCTAAAGTGGGACCGTCCCTTCAATGTGCTCGTGTTTGTCGGATGCACGCTCTTCGTCGTTCTCATGATCGCGTTCTGCGTCCTTGACACTAGCCAGTATCGCGACACCCAGTTCACAGGCAATCCGCCGATGGCTCAAGAGACACTGGACGCGAACGCCCCGGGCGCGCCCATCACCCAGAAGAAGGCGGACATCAACCGGTAGTCGGGCGTCTTGGCGTGCCGCCCGGCTCCGCAGGGAGCTCATCGCGTGTTCCTCGGACGCCGCGACCCATTCACTTCTGCCCCTGAACGCGAGTCTGCCTCGCGCATTGGCATGATCGTCTTCATCATCGTCGTGGCCATCCTGTTCGTGGCGGCGATGCTGGGCTATGTCGTCGTACGGCTCGATCCCCTTCGGACTCAGCCCTGGCGCGAGACGGCGACGCCCGGGCTGCCACACTCGCTCGTCCTCAGCACGCTTGTCATCGTTGCGTCGAGCGCATCGTTGCACTGGAGCCTCGTTCGTGTGAGGCGCGGCGACCGCGGCGGCAGCGCGCGCGCACTCACCGTCGCGTACTGGCTCGGCATTGTGTTCGTCGGGCTGCAGCTGGTGGCATGGTGGACGCTCTGGCGCGAGGGCGTGACGATCACTTCAAGCCTTTACGCGTGGACCTTCTTTGTTCTCACCGCACTGCACGCACTCCACATTGCCGGCGGGCTCTGTGGGATGCGACTGACGCTGGTGCGCGCGCGTGAGGGTGCGTACTCACCCATCCGCCACAACGGCATCATGCTCTGCGCGATGTACTGGCACTCGCTGGCGGTGATCTGGTTCGTGCTGTACGCGGTCCTGTGGGTCGGGTCAGCGTAGGACCGTTTCTACGGCGCCATCGGGTGGAACGCCTGCCAAGCGAACCAGCGGCAGGGGACCATGAGCGGCGCGTCGGTCTCGTCGATGAGGAGCGCGCCGTACACGGGCACGAGGACCCATGTTCGGTGCACGCCGAGCGCGGCGGTGTCCACATACCCCTCGGGCGTCGACCTGAGCGACTCCATGAACCGAAGCGGGACAACGCGCCAACCGTCGAGCGCCTTCACAGCGATCACCATCGTCATGTCGCTCATTGCCGTCTCGATGAGTGCGGTCGCGGATGGGTTGATCGCCGCGAATGGGACGGATCGATCGTGTGCGGCGAAATCACCAAGCATCGTCACGGGATAGGTTGGCTTGCCGTCGCGCCAGTAGCGGCGGTAGTCCGTCTCCTTCATCTTGCGCCAGTCTCCGTCGGCGGGCATGGCAACCGTCGTCCCAGGATGTTGGCGAAGCCACGATGCCCATGTCGAGACCTGCGTTCCCGCCATCGGTGTGAGGACCTCGCGTCGATCACGCGCCGGGCCGGCGATCGCAGCGAACCCGAGTTGGGACCAGAGGCTGGCCGAGGGCGATCCCTTGTCGTACATCACCAGGTTGTTGTCGAGGACGAGGCCACTCACGCCGAACTCAAGCGTCCGTTCACCCATGCGCCGGTCAAACACCACCGCACTGTCACACAGCGGGCTATAGGTCACCGCGATGGGCATGCCGCCAAGCGTGTCGTTGACGATCTCGTGCACATTCATCAGGGGCAGCGGATAGGCGCGCGAGTCGCCGTTCACAGTGATGCCGATGACGCGGTCCTCGCCGACGGCGTACTTGGTGCGCTCGCCTTGATTTCGGTCGAACACCGCCGTGCCCTCAAGCGTGCTCGGGTTGTCGAGGGACAGCAGGAAGTCGCGAGGATGGCCTGAAGCCGCGAGCGCATCGGCAGGGACCGCGAGATTGGAGAGATCGAATCCATAGGTGGCTGGGTCGCGCCCATCGCCGACCGGCCTCACGCCGCGGAGCACTCCCTGCAACGCGAACACAACCGTTGCAACCACCAACAGGATGGCGGCGCCGAAGATCCAGGCAAGCGGGGAAACACGGTGGCGCGAGTGGAGTGTGTCTTCGGTCACCGCGCCCCCTCGGGACGGTCGACCTCAATCACCGGAGTGCCGCCGCGTGCCGCCGCCGAAGCCGACGCCGGTCCACGGTCAAGCACCATCGCAACCAGCAGGAGCGGCAGGTAGGCGATGCTCACGAGGAAGAGGCGCCGTGCACGCGGGTTCGTGCGCGAGTGAAGAAAGCGTGCGCTCTCGATGGAGATCCAGAGTCCGAGCACGAGTGCCGTGCCTGCGTACCACCAGCCCGCGACGCCGTAGAGGACCGCCGAGAGTGAGAGTGGGACAAGCGTGAGACTCGTCAGCAGCGCCGCTCGCCCCGTGATCTGCCCAGAGGGGTCGCGAACACTGAGCATTTCGAATCCGCCGCGCTCGTAGTCCTCGCGGTAGAGCCACGCGAGCGCGAGAAAGTGTGGGATCTGCCAGGCGAAGAGGATGCCGCCAAGGATCCACCCACCCGGGTCGAGCGATCCGGTCACTGCGGTCCAACCGACCATTGGCGGGATCGCCCCGCAGACCGCGCCGACGATCGTGTTGAGCGTCGTCCATCGCTTGAGCGGCGTGTAGATCGCCGCGTACAGGACGACATTTGCTTGCGCGAGAGCCGCAGGGAGCCAGCCACTGAACGCGAGCAGCACGCTACCTCCGGCGTAGGCAAGGATGAGCGCGCCGACGAAGACGGTTGCGGGATGAAATCGTCGCTGTGGCATTGGGCGCGACTTTGTGCGCGTCATGAGCGCGTCGCGGCGAGCCTCGATGAGTTGGTTGAGCATCGCCGCGCTCGCCGCGCACAGCCCGGTGCCGAGCACCATCCAGCCGAGTCGGCCCCAGTCCATCGCGTTCGCGGGAGCCACCACGAAGCCCGCCGCCGCGGTGACAAGAACGAGCGCATTGAGCCGCGCCTTCACGAGTTCCCCAAGCGACTCGAAGAGATGCGGCGCACGAGAAATCGTCGTGGTCGCTTCGATGCCCGTAGTATAAGACTCGGCATGAACGGCTCGAGCAACGCGCGGCCCGCGCAGTACTTGGCGATCGGCTTCGCGACAACCGTGGCGATGTGGGCGATCGGTTACTTCGCGATGATGCGACCTGGGACCGTGGCCGGAGAAGCGATCTTCGGCCTCATGATCGTCGCCGCGCTTCTCGGTGGCTTCGTCGCAGGGAAGTGCGCGCCAACGGCTTCCAAGGCCCAGTGCGCGATTCGCGGTGCGAAGGCAGGGGTCATGAGTGCGTCGGCCAACCTGCTTATCGTCGGCAGCCTCTTTGGCTCCGGCACCGAGGCATCAGTGTGGAAAGCGCTCGCGACATGGGTCGGCGGCCTCGTTCTTTCGAGCATCGTCATCATGGGGATTGGCGGTGCCATCGGCGCAGGCGGCGCACGCTGGACGCCGCGACTGAGTGCGGCCGCGACATTCGCGCGGACGACCTGCGTGGCGATCTTCCTGCTGCTTGTGACCGGAGGACTCGTCACGGGACTCGAAGCAGGGCTCGCTGTTCCCGATTGGCCAAACTCGTTCGGTCACAACATGCTGCTGTACCCGCTCGCGGAGATGAAGGGCGGCGTCTACTACGAGCACGCGCACCGGCTCTACGGCATGCTCGTGGGCGTGTCCGCGGTCACGCTCGCGGTGCTTGTCCTGCGGTCCAAGTGCACCAGGATCGTCCGCATGCTCGCGATCGTTGGCCTCGTGATGGTCGCCGCGCAAGGAGTCATGGGAGGATTGCGCGTGACGGGTCACCTCACCATGGCGCAGGATGCCGAGGCGATGAAGCCCAGCCTCGCGCTTGCGGTCGTTCACGGAGTCTTCGGGCAGATCGTGTTCGCGGTGTACTGCTGGCTTGCGGTGCTGCTCGGCCCGCGTTGGACGAGTGACGCCATCGCGCCAGTGACTGGATCAGCCCGCGCGAGCACGATGAGCAGGGTGCTCGTCGTGGTCCTCCTCATGCAACTTGTTTCGGGTGCGCTCTACCGACACCTGCAAGTGCCGCAGCCGAATGCAGCACCCACTCACCCAGCGTGGGCCATGCACTTCCATGTGACCTGGGCGCTCGTGGTGTTCGTGACCGCGCTCTTCGTCGGACTGCGCGCAATGCGCGTGAGTGGTTCGTCCGCGCCGTTGCGCGCGGTGGGTCATGGGCTCTTGATGCTGGTGGGGCTTCAGGTCGCCTTCGGCATCGGCTCCCTCGTGATGGTGATTCTGCGGAAGGGAGCGCCGATTCCCACCCTAGAAGTTGTGTTCACCAGCCTGCACCAGTCGACGGGCGCACTGCTGCTAGGCACGAGCGCCGTCCTCGCGGCATGGTGGTGGCGTGTCAGCGCGGCGTCGGCGAAGGCTTGATCGCCTCCTCCAGAGCGAGCGCCGCGTAAATCGTGCACAGATCCGGCTCGGACTCCTCCCAGCGGCTCGCCGTGTTGACGAACGAACCATCGGCGCGCTGGCGACTTCGCAGTTCCGCGATGAGTTCCTCACGCCAGCGGTGCTTCACGCCCGAGGCATCGGTCACCTCGTCGACCTGTGCGGCCGCGAGCGCTCTCGCCATCGCGTGTACGAAGTAGTAGTAGCCCTGTTGGCCGAGCCCCGGATTCTCCGCGAATGTCCAGTGGGCAGCAATCCATGAGAGCGAAGCCCGCACCCGTGGATCGTTGCGCGAGAGTCCGGCAAACAACAGACTCTTGAATCCCGCGTAGGTCATGGACCCGTAACTGCGCAGACTCCGCGGCGCATCCGCGGGCATCGTCTCGCCGTACCGGCCCTCGCCGGACGCCTCACTCGAGAAACTCTCTCCGCCGTTGGCGGGCGTGTAGACGAAGCCGCCGTCGCTCGCGCCCGACTGCGCCCACGGCGCCGGATTGGTGGAGGCGTTGTTCTGGGTGCGAGTCAGAAAGACGAGGGCTCGCTGCACCGCAGGATCCTCGGGCGACACGCCCGCATCGTGAAGCGCGTCGAGCATCATCTGCGTGTTGGAGAGATCTGGGCGACCGCGTGAGCCATAGCCCGACCCGCCGAACCAATCGAGCTTGGGTGAGACGCCCTCGCTCTGGTCCCACTGTGTCGACGAGAGCCACTCGATGGTTCGTTCGATGAGCGGGCGATCGGCGGGGTCATCGACCGCTGCGAGCCCGCTCGCGACAGCGCTGGCGACATAGGTGCCCAGTCCGCCCTCGGCGTCGGGACTGAAAGAGGCGCGCGCGGGGCCGAGCTCGTCGTACAAGAATCTGCGCGCGCGGTTCGCACTGCTGTCCGACTTCGGATCGAGCCCACACTGCGCGAACGCCTTGAGCCCCAAGGCCGTGACGGCAGTGCACGCCGCCATCGACGGCTTCTTCTGGTCTGTCGCGGCCACGGGAGCTCGCTCCATCCATGCGCCGCTTGGTGACTGGGCCGCACGCAGCGCACCAAGGGCCCGCGAGATCGACTCGCGCGCTTCGTTGTACGAGGCTTCGGAGCAGTGAGCTTCTGCGGCGGAGCTCGCGATGCGGTGGAGCACCGGAATCGCCGGTACAAGGGTCGCGGTGGGTGCGACGGTCGGCTGCGTCGTTGCCTTGTCCATCGAAACCCGCGCGTCGAGGGGCACTGTGGGCTCGAAGATCGTCGGCGAAGTGGCAACGCCATGGCCCTGGGTGAACAGCACGATGAGCGCGAGCCGAGCGGGCATCCCGAGAGTCTAGGATCCGACGATGGCCTCAGGAATCGCAATCCTTCTCACGAGCGCACTCGCGCAGGGGACCCAGAGCCCGCAGGACGCCACAGTCCCCGCCGTGCAGAATGTCGAGCGCGTGGCGCTTCCGCCGGGAATGTTCGACCTCTTCGGCACACTGACCACGCCACGCCACGAGATGGCCAATGCGGGATTCCAGTTCGCTGCCAACTACACCGTCGATGGTGGCTACAACCTCACCGGCGGCGAGGAGGCCGGCGGTTTCGTCGCGTGGCTCCTCACGGCCACCGTGACAGTGGACATGGCGCGCGTGGCCAAGATCGACGGCGGTCAGTTCATCACCACATGGCAGTCCTACTTCGAGTCGAATCCCGGTCCGTTCGCGCTCGTTCCGGACTGGTGGGGCTACGAAGGGCTCGCCACCGGCATCGGCGACATCAATCAGGTGAGCCAGTGCTACTACCAGCAGGATCTCCTCGGTGGCGCCATGTCGATCATCTTCGGCAAGCAAGACGCGTCGAACAATTTTACCTGTCCCGTTGGTGCGTCCAACTCGTTCATCCACACGATGACCTACTACCCGGCCACACTCGTGCCGTATCTGCCGACCTACCCCGACCAAGCGATGGGACTCGTCATCGCCGGCAAACCCGCCGATTGGCTGTCGCTCAAGACAGGTTGGTTCGATGGCACGACCGTCTATTCCCCCAACGGGCAAGCGACGCAGTCCACAGGATCGATCGGTCCGGGAAAGTTCTTCGACAACCCAGGGTCGTGGTTCTTCATCTCCGAAGGCGAGGCGAACTGGTCACTCTCTGGCGGCCTCGCAGGAAGCGCCGGCATCGGGGGGTGGTGGCAGACGGGTCCCTCTGTCGCCAACGGATGGGCGACACCATCGCCGCCGCAAGTCAGTTCGATGGTGAGCGGTTGGTACGCGCAGGCATCGCAGTTTGTCTACTCGCCCGAGGGCGACTCGTCGTCTGGCGTCCAACTCTTCGGGAGTTTCGGTTGGTCGAGTCCTGCGCAAAACCCCGCGCAGTGGTCCATCATGGGAGGCTGCGCAGTAAGCGGCCTCGTTCCGGGCCGCACGGACGACAGTTTTGGCGTCGCCTTCGGCTATGTCGGGTTCTCGGATTCGCCGCAAGTGTTCCAGTCGACGCCAGGACTCTATGAGTGTGCCTTCGAGGCGTACTACAAGTTCGCACTCACACCGTGGATGACACTCCAGCCCGACCTGCAAGTGGTGACGGCTGCCGGTGTCGGCGCGGAACTTCCATCGGCAGTCGTTGGCATACTGCGGCTCAGCATCAATTTCTGACGCTACCCTTACGGAATGCTTCTCTCGCCAGCGATTGTCGTCATGGCCGCGCTTGCGGTGCCGCCGGTTCCAGTCGTTACCGAGACCGCCGTGCTCGATGCGCCGAGCCCAACCGTGTCGGCCACATTCGGCATCATCGTTGGAATCTCCGGCGATCGCATCATCGCCACGGGCCCGGAGAAGTCACGAAGTGGTGGCGCGGTCGGACAAGTTGCGACCTTTGACATGGAGACGACGGGGACCTGGGCGCCGCGCCGCGAGATGCTCGCCATCGAAGGCACTCTGGCCGAGCACATGCTCCTCGGTCGTGTGGCGCTCGGCGGCAATTGGCTGCTGGTGTCCGACGAACGACGCGACGGCGGCAACAGCGGGGTCATCACCTTCGAACGCGATCCGTCTCCCTCGGGATGGCGCCAAGCAGGGCGGCTGCAACCGCTCGCGAGCGCTGCGGAACCGGCGTTCGGTGCGAACATCGTCTGCGATGGGTCCATCGCGGCGATCTCGACCGTCGACATGCGCGTCCTAGGTGAGCAGGCGCGCACGGTGCAGGAGTCGCCAAAGGTCTACCTCTTCCAGTCAACACCTGAAGGCTGGAAGGGCCTCGGCTTCCTTCAGCGCGATCCGGTTCAGAAGCCCAAGTTTTTCGGCGCCGCCCTCTCACTGACACCGAAGCAATTGGTCATCGGCAGCCCCAATGCCATCGTCGCAGCCCCGCATCAAGAACTCGTTGTGGGTGGAGCGTCTGCCGTCGTGATCTACCGCCAGAACGAGCAAGGGCTCTGGGCCATTGATGGCGAGCTCAATCCGCCTCCGGGCTACTCGGACTGGCTTGGGTATGGGACTGGCGTCGCCTCGGACGGCGACATCGTGGTGGTTCGAGCGGCGAAGGTGACCGGCCCCGGCGGCAAGCTCTTCGTCTACCACCGGAGCGCATCGGGATGGGACTACGAGGGCGAACTCAAGCCACTCTCTGACATCGTCGCAGGCGCGGGATGGGGCATCACAGTTGCCGTGGCGGATGGACGGGTCGTCGTCGGCGATCCGACCGCGCTCAGTGGGCAATCGACTGGGTACATCGGAGTCTTCGCGCGACGAGACGACGGCATGTGGGGCGAGTCGGTTCGACTCAAGTCCACCGTTCCTGTGTCGACCGCGCGATGGGGTGTGTCCGTGAAGGCGGAGGGGAATCGAGTGTTGGTTGCACGACCGGTCGCTGAGCGCGACGGCGTGACGACCGGCGGCGCGCTCCTCTACAACCTTCCGCCGACGGACCAAGCACCTGCCGTGATCCCCACCGACCTTGTGCCAACAGCCGACGCGCCCCTGCTCGCGCCATCGCGCGGCCCCTAGGCGCGGAACTACTGCCAGTTGCGGACGACGCACGCGGCACAGAGCACGCCGCAGCCGACATTGAATCCTGGTTCCCACGCGGAGGCGAGTTGGATCGGCGCCACTGTGTTGAGCGCGATGCACATCGCGGCCATGATCGCCGACCAAGCTGGGAACTTGCTCTTGGCGAGCCAGACCGCGGCGATTCCGGTGCCGATGAAGAGCGTCCACGCGATGAAGGGTTGCAGTGGTCCGGCAGAGATCGGTTCCAACTTCGCAGCCTTGGCGAAGAGGATCGCCCCCACGACAGCAACCATGATGAGCAGCGGCTTCACGCCAAGAGCCTACCGGTTGTTCTAGACTCCGCACATGGACGCCAGGCAGCGCGACCTCGCGAAGAAACTCTTCGATGAGGCCATCAGCGCGGGCACGCCGGACGCGGCGGCGTGGAGTTCGACGCAGACGGGCGACCAGGAGGTCATTCAGGAGGTGCGTCGCCTGCTGGCACAGCACGGGGCGCGCGCGACGCACTCCGATGCGCTCGCCATACCCTCGGCCGCGCGGCTGGCGGATCCGCTCCTCCAGGTCACCCTCGACGGATTCCTCATCGAGAAGCTCATCGGCGTCGGCGGGATGGGGCGGGTGTACGCGGCACGCTCGATGGGGGACGCTCCTCGCGAAGTCGCGTTCAAGGTGCTCGCGCATGGACTCAGTGGGTCCGTCGCGCTCCAGCGCTTTCAGCGCGAGGCCGAAGTCTTGCAACGCTTGCATCACCCCGGCATCGCCGCATTCTTCGGCAGCGGCACCTACGACGACGGCGAGGGGGCCGTCCCGTGGTTTGCGATGGAGTTTGTCGGCGGTGCCGTCACACTCTCGCAGTGGTGCGACTCCAAACGGCTCGATACGCGCGCACGCATTGCGCTTGTGGCGCAGGTCAGTGATGCGATCGGCTACGCGCACCGATTGGGCATTGTGCACCGTGACTTGAAGCCCGCCAACATTCTTGTGAACGGCTGTGGCGAGCCCAAGATCATCGACTTCGGTGTCGCGCGGTGCGTCGGCGCGGAGTCGGGGCTCGTGGCGCTGCAAACCCAGACTGGACAACTCGTGGGCACGCTGCAATACATGAGTCCCGAACAGTTCGAGGCCGACCCTCGCAAGATTGACGCACGCGCCGATGTCTATGCGCTCGGCGTCATTCTCTACGAATTGCTTTCGGGAACCTTCCCCCACGATGTCCGCGCGCTGCCCGTGGCCGAGGCGGCCCGGATGGTCTGCCACGACGCGCCGCCTGACATCCGCACGGCGTTTCCAGACTGCGACGGGTTCGTGGCTGCGATCATCGCGCAGTGCCTCGCAAGGAGTCGCGAGTCGCGCTACGCCGATGCCACCGAGGTCGCTGCCGCGCTCTCGTCGTGGCTTCGCGGCGACCACGCGCTCGCGCTCGCGTCAGATGAAGGCGCTTTGGCGCCAACGGCCACACGATCGCGTGGCGGGCCACAGCGCGATGCGAGTGGTTCGCACCGCGTGATCGAGGAGCGTGCGATCCGCCGCAGCAGCGGGTGGATCGTGCCCGTTCTCTCTGTCGTGCTCGTGGCGGCGGTCGCCCTTGTCGCGACCGGCGTTGTGACTCCCGAACGCATCATCGGCTGGTGGAAGCAGCTCGGGGGTCGGCAACTCAACAGCGAGGCACCGGGACCCCACGCCGAGGCGGGAGCTTCGTCGCTTTTCGAGGAGTCCATCGCGGTCACTTCGGATCCAGTGGGCGCCGCGGTCACCGTCGACGGGAGGCCCATTGGGATAACGCCGTGCCGGGGAACCGTTGCGTGGCGACCCGACAGCATTTCGGCCACCGTCGTGGTCACGATGGATGGATTCAAGCGCGAGACCGTTGTTGTCGCCGCGGCGCCGCGGGGGGGGCGCACGGCGGCACTGTCGGTCGCCGTGCGCCTCGTCCCCGCATCAAACTCCACCCCTCCTTGACTCCGCCGCTCCCGCGCGAACGCGGGAGACGGTCCCGAAGGTCCACTCGGAATCAAGTATGGATAGATTTGCTCAGTCCAAAGATGGGTAGCAGCATCGCCGCCGCAATCCCTCCCACAACAACGCCCATTCCAAGAATCATGATCGGTTCGATCAGGCTGGTCGCCGCTTTGATGGCCGAGTCCAGTTCCTCCTCGGCGAACGCCGCAGCGTGATCGAGCGTCTCGCACAACCGCCCGCTTCGCTCGCCGGCATTGATCATCGCTGAAACCGGACGAGGCACGAGGTCCGACTTGAGAAACGCGGCGGACATGTCCTGCCCGCGGTTGACGCGCTCCTCGAGTTCGTCCCAAAGTGGGCCGTATTGCGAGTTCCCCGTCACGCTCCGCAGAATCTTGATGACCTCAAGGAGGTTGACGCCAGCAGCCAACAGCGTGCCCATCGTGCCAGCGAAGCGCACGACATAGAGCTGCTGAAACATTCGCTTGACGACCGGCGTGTGAAGTCGCAGCCAGTCCAGTTGGGCGCGCCCCCGGTTCGAGCGGGCCCAGCACACGCCGACGACGACGAGACCGGAGAGGCCCGCAAGCCAGAGGACCCAATGACCATGAATGCTGTCAGCGAGCGCCATCAGCCCTTGCGTGATGAGCGGAAGCCGATCGCCCTGCGCGGCGAAGAGCGGTCGGAACTTGGGCAGTACAAAGGTCATGATGACCGCAACGGCCACGAAGGCCACAAAGAGCATGATGCCGGGGTAGGCCATCGCGCCCTTGACCTGCCGTGTGAACTTGCGCTGCTTGGCGAGATCCTTGGAGATGCGCGCGAGCATCTGGTCCATCATGCCCGTGGCCTCGGCCGCCTTCAGCAGCGAGATCATCACGGGCGGGAAGACGCGCGGCCACTTCGCCATCGCGAGCGAGAGATCCTCGCCCTCACAGACATCGTCCTTGATGCGACGAATGACCGCCGCGGCTTCCTTGCTCTGCGTCTGCGCGGCGTAGGTCTCGAGTCCCTCGACGAGCGACACACCGGTCTTCATCATCACCGAGAGCTGCGTGCAAAGCGCGAGAACTTCGTCGCGCTTGAATCGCGACGAGAGGCCCTTGTCGCCAGGGGTTGCGCGCTCCTGCGGCGCCGCGTCCGCATCGGTCAATGAGATCGACACGACCGCCATGCCTTGGCGGCGCAGTTCGCGCACGACTTCGCCATGCGACTCGGACTCCATGACGCCTCGCTGCTGCGAGCCATCCGTGCGGCGTGCGCGCCACTCGTAGCGCTGGGGACTCGGGGCTTCAGCGACGGCAGGCACCATGCACCTCCTCAGGTGTCGTGAGACCGGCGAGCACTTTCTGCATGCCGTCATCCCACAGGGTTTCAAACTCGCGGTCTGTGAGCATGCGCCGAATCTGGCTCAAGTCCTTGCCCGCCGAGATGGCATCGAGAATGTCCGCGTCGGGAACCAAGAGTTCGTAGAGGCCCACACGCCCCGCGTAGCCGCGCTCGTGGCAGCGGCGGCAGCCCTTGCCCTTGAACAGTTCAGTGACCTGATCGGCGTACTTGCCGAGGCTGAGTCGATCGGCCGCGTCGGGTACATAGGACTGCTTGCACTGCGGACAGTTGCGGCGCACGAGGCGCTGTGCCAACACGCCGCGCAGACTCGCGGCCACCAAGAAGGGCTCGACCCCGAGATTCGTGAGCCGTGTGACGGCGCTGGGCGCATCGTTCGTGTGCAGGGTCGAGAGCACCAAGTGCCCCGTGAGCGCCGCCTGCACGG
>SXGT01879862.1_pt1 | contig 14158 bp, 13 predicted proteins | sample 3176221 | NCBI WGS metagenome assembly SXGT01 (sample SAMN11356862, study PRJNA531348) | freshwater metagenome | isolation source: freshwater sample F1-120 | place: China: Fuxian Lake, Yuxi | collected 2017-12-25 | reverse complement strand
GAGGGTTCTTAGTCCTGCTTAGCCTTCTTCGCCGCGGCTGCCGCGATGACATCCAGGGCGGCCTTGGTGACGAGCATCTTCCTCGGGGTCAACACTGACAGGGCGTTGAGCTCCACGACATGAGAGACCGTCACCCGGTCGATATTTCGGGCACTCTTATAAACGTTCTGATCCAAGGCCGCCGTGGTGACGAGCGTGGACTTGCCGGTCAATTTCAGGGCCTTGAGAATGGTGGCCATTTCCTTGGTTTTGGGACCGGCAAAAGACAACTCGTCGATGACAACGATGTCCTCGCTGGCAATCCGTTTGGCAATCGCCATCCGAGTCGCCGACTGCACCGCCTTTTTCGGCAGCCGATAGGAGTAGTCTCGGTTCGACAGGGCGAAGATATGTCCCCCTCCTCGCCGCAGACCGCTCCGCCGCGAGCCGGCGCGGGCATTGCCCGTACCCTTCTGGCGATACATCTTTTTCGTGGTGCCGGCCACTTCGCCGCGACCCTTGGTCTTGTGCGTTCCCTGCCGCGCGCTGGCCTGATACATGACGACTACGTCATGCAGCAGTTGCTGGCTGATCTTGGGGGCAATCTTGGCGGGGTCGATCTCGTATTTCCCCACTTCAACGCCGGACTTGTTGTAAATCGGTAGGCTTGCCATGGCTGTGTATCTCTAACCGACCTTGTTTGTTTCTTGAACGACCACATAGCCACCATTCGGGCCTGGGACCGACCCGTTGATGAGCAGCAAGTTGTTCTCTTTGTCAATGCGAACCAGGCGGACGTTCCGCATCGTGATGCGGGCGCTGCCGAACTGGCCCGGCATCTTCTTCCCCTTCTTCATGCGGCCGCCACCGCGGTTGGCCGCCAGAGCGCCGGTGCCACCCATGTGACGGTGCACCTTTTTCACGCCGTGCGTCGCTCGCTGGCCGGCAAAGTTGTGCCGCTTCATGGCTCCGCTGAAGCCGCGGCCCTTGGAGATGCCGATCACATCGACCGCTTTGACGCCGTCCAAGGCCTCAACGGTCACGGCCTGGCCGACCTTGATTTCGCCGGCGGCTCCGCGGAGCTCGCGGATGAACCGTTGCGGTTCAGAACCGGCCTTGGCTTCGGCCGTTACGCCGGCTGCTTCGCGGCGTTTGCCTTGCTTGCTGGAAAGAGGGGCCACGTGGCCGCGCTCACTGCGAGCGGCTCTGCTTCGATTGCGCTGATCCGGGGCACGCTTCTTGTCCTTGACGCTCAATTTGTCCGCGAAGCCGAGCTGCACCGCTTCATAGCCGTCGCGCTCTTTGGTGCGAACCTGGAGCACGCAGCAAGGGCCGGCCTCGACGACCGTAACGGGGATGGCATTGCCAGCCTCGTCATAAATCTGCGTCATCCCGACCTTGCGGCCGAGTATTCCCTTAGTCATCGTGATTTCCCCGTGATCAGTTGCCTGGCGGGAACACAGGAGTCTCTCCTGCTTTACCCGCTCAGCTTCCAGTCAATAGGTTTCTCGTGGTAATGTCGCCTTTCGCTCCGCGAAAGTACGCGACTTTCGCGGAGCGAAAGGCGACGATGTTGAATTATCGGGTCGATGCCTTGATCTTGATATCCACCCCAGCCGGCAGGCTGAGCTTGTTGAGCGCCTCGATCGTCTTGGCCGTGGCTTGTACAATATCGATTAATCTTTTATGAGTTCTTATTTCAAATTGTTGACGAGCTTTCTTGTCAATGAAGGGACCGGACAAGACGGTGTACCGCTCCACCCGCGTCGGCAGCGGAATCGGCCCATGCACCTCGCTGTGCGTCCGCTTAGCCGTATCGACAATCTCCAGGGCGCTCTGATCTAAAATGGCATGATCATAAGCTTCCATTCTTATCCGAATTACCTCTTTCGATGCTGCCACAGTGCTGACCCCCACTCATTACAATGATCCATCTCTCCCCGATTTCGCGGGCAAAAACGGCTGATTTCAAATCCAATATCGCCACCCGGCAAAAGGGTTAGCCAAGTGGGAAGCTCCTGAGTTTAGGGAATGCCGCGTACGAGGTCAATGGGCGGAAACGGGCGGGGATGGGAAAATCCGACTGCTTCATGGATCGCAAATGTCAATTGGCATCTGGCACTCCATCGCGCTGAAGTCGCTCCCCCGTAGCCACCGTGGCGGCGGATGGTTTCGGCGAGGGCGACGACGATTCTGTGATAGTGGGCGATGTCGCCCGCGGAAATGACCCGCCCTTTGCGGTCCTTGAGCCATTTCTCGCAGACCTGACAGCCGCCGATAGGGAAGCTTCAGACCTCCTCGGAAACGCCGCGAAACTCAGCTGACTGGGCCTTGCCATGTATCCTTGGCACCCGGCGATGTCTCAGGATTCTCAGGTATGCACTGGGAAGTCTCCGCACGGCTCGCGCGAGCAGGTGTCGGAAGAGACTGAGGATTCTACCGAATAACCTATCAGTGGGCGGTATAGGACTCGAACCTACGACCTCAACGATGTCAAAATCCCCAGGGGCATCGCTTCTTAACGTCGCTTTGCCCCTGCAATTCGCGAGAATCGGCCTAGTTTAGCGTGGTTTTTCAAACTGACAATCAGGCACACTGAGGAACACAAAGGGACGTTCAAAACCGGTACCAAACCAGTACGGCTCAGCAGGGCAACTTAAAAAGTCTTCAAAAGTGCGGCACATTTCCATGGTCCCGGCCCTTAGCGTTTGAAAAATCGCTTTCGGCCAATCTCGTTTGCCCCAAGGCCCGGTTTCTCAACCAGGCATCGCCCACCGCCATTTTCTGGCTGTCGGGGCTTCTCTCACGTTCGACTGTCCGCGGTATGAGCGAACCACCATTTCCTGAAAGGAGGATCCATGTCACGTGTTATTACGATCGCCACACCGATTCGCGATGGCGAGGCCCTTCGAGCGGCCTGCCATCGCCTGGGTCTCGCAGAGCCGGTTCTCGGGACCCATCCTCTGATTACCGAGGTAGCATCGGGGTTCGCGGTGCGACTGCCAGGCTGGAAGTATCCGGCCGTCTTTCAGCTCGATACCAGCGAGGTCAAGTTCTATAGCCCTGGTGGCGGTTTGGACGAGCAGGCAGAGCTCGACCGGCTATTTCAAGCGTACGAGGAGATGGCAGCGATTGAAGCCCGCAGGGAAGGACACGGGGCTCGTACATTTGCAGCAAGAGCGTGGACGTTTTACGGATTAGGAGCGGCTTCGCCAGACATGAGCACTTTGGTCCAAATCGCACAAATCTCCCGGATGACCAGCCTTTCGGCTTGCGACGTGCAAAAACTCGAGGTCACGATGAAAAGCAACGGCATCAAAGTCATGAAAGATTTATAGTTTCCGGCTCAAACGGATACTCGCGGCAAACCCAAACCCACTGGCGGCATTGACGTTCAAAGGCAAGCGAATCAGCCGGATTTGAGATGAATGCTATCTCCAATGTGCCCCCAGCGTCGCGAACTAGCGCGAGCAAATAACTGGCCCGCTTCTCTTTCGCAAGTGCCATTTCATTGTTCGTTAGGTTAAAGTCGCCTCCGCCCTTCGATATCTTCTTGACTTCGAGAAAGTAGATCGAGCCGTCGGATGCGGTAGCTTCAATATCGTAGCCGAGATTTTGAGCACTCACATCACGAACACTCCAACCCTGTTCGATTAAGAAATCACAAACATGCTGCTCGGCGCTACGCCATTTCTTAAGCGTCGTAGCCTTGAACTTTGCCGTCACACCCACTCCAAACCCGCCGTTCTTCGGCGAGTTCTGAGCCGATGGGATTTTCTGCTCGGCTGGTGGCTCTTCCGGGACTATAACTTTTGCTACCGAGGCGTTTGAAAGAGAAGCAACAAACCGGCGGTGGCTTGCCAAAGATCCCAATCGCTCTTGAAGCGTACTAAGACAAGTTTTGTTCAATCCGACAGGCCGCGAGAGGAGGGAAGTAAGGTCCACGACCGCATCTTGAACGGGCCAGATACGCCACGAAGGGTTGATCGAAGTATCAGATAACTGATTCGTCTCCGAGAGCACCGTAAGTCGCTCAAGGCAATCGGTCGCTCCGTTTGATGAAATGTCGGCCTGTGTAAGTCCACCAGCAAAATCTTGGAAAGTCGCCTCGTGACAACCGATCGCCTTTAACAAGCCTACAAGCCCCGTCATTTGTTCAAGTTCAGTGGGAAGAATTTGCACACCAGACGCCTTCGCCAAGCGTTCAAAATCGACGCCACTTCGCAACCAACTCGGCCGAAGCAGGTGCTTTCCCAACGGCCCTTTTCCTTGTGAGATGATCGACTCCAGTAGAGATCGCTCGAATGATGGTTTCTGAAAAACGACGACACGCGGATCACTAATTGGGGCCAATGCCGCCAGCATTTTCTTTGAAGACTTCGTGCCGACAGTATCTAGACATTCACATATCAATTTAAGAACAAATTGCGCAATATCATTTATACAACGAGTTGTGCGGTCGTCCTGCACCACGCGAGTTCGCGATGGATCCGTGCTTAGATCGCCATTTATTTTCACGCCAAGACCGGTTCTGTCTCTGGTCGGCAAGAACGCATGGACTACCGCAGTTTCCTCAGGTAGTCGACAGACGCCTTCAGCATCGTTTGCAAAGGCGACAATGATTTCGTTAAAGAAGGCCAGTTTCCACTTCGTGCATTCTCCGTTGATGGACAAAGTTACCTCAGAATGTTTTGTGTCTTTCCGGCTTCTGAGAATTGTCGCTTTAGCCGGCCTCGTCCCAATTAGGGTGACATCGGATAGCGACCGCAAAAAAAGGAGCGAGGTCCAATCAAAGGATGCGAATTCCGTTTCGATTGCTTGAGCAATCAAGTCAGAAAAGACAAATATGGTTTGGAATCCAGCCCCCTGCAATTCCGAAATTGGAGCTCGGCACATGTGCAAATCCTCGGCCTCAACTTCGTGTGGGATCCGAATTAGAGGCACACGCGTTGCGTTCGGGACATCGCGTTTTGTCCGTGCGCGCGAAAATGTTGCCGCAAGGTCGCCGCTAAACAAATGCACCTTTTGAGCCATGTTCACAACTGACTTAAAGCCAATGCCGCGGTATCCGATACTTGCGCCGCGAACCTTCTTTGAAGCGGCGCTTCGACAAAGGCTTTCAAAATCCTCTTGTGAAAATGGACGGCCGTTATTAGCGACTATCAGAAGTCCGCCCCTGCGCGAAACGGCAAAACGGGTTGCGGTAGCGTCATCGGCGTTCTGGAGCAACTCAATAAATGAACGGGCGTCGTAGCTCTCGGCAATGTAGCTTTCAAGTCCGGCAAGATCGGCCAAGAGTTCCGGCGAACGAATTGCCTCATCTAGTAGGCGTTTTCTTACGGTTGCCAGCATCGGGTTAGTTCACTTTCGGCAACAAGCGAAATCGAGAGAAGCCGTTCACTACCCCACTACATGTAATCTCAAACGTTTCGAATCCGAAGAATTTTTCCTGATCACAAAACTTGCCGCCCGTTTCAACGACCCTTCCGGCACGATCATATACTGTGAGACCGAGTACCACGTCTTGCGACAGCGTAGTTCCTGCCCGCGAGTGAACCTCGCCGCGAACAGTGATGTAATACGTATCTTCTTCTTCGTCATCCACTTGTGCGAAGGCGGATAACGCTTCAAGTCGCACTCCCGCGCGTTCCTCGAAGGCTTCGAGCCGCTCGATCATCTGAGTTACGTCTCTTTTTTTGCCAATTGGAGTGCTCCTTGTCTCTTGCGAATATGAACGGCAACTCTGGGGAGACGGAATTGAGCCGGTCCATGCCAGTAAAGTGACCAGTCGGGCGATCTAATTTTTGCTTCCGATATTGATGATGATACTATCGCCGGACATTGCCAAATGCAATGAGCGACCAAGCGAGGGAACAGTTTCCGGTTGCCGAACTCACCTCACCGCACAGCCTTTCCGGTTCAGCGCCCATAACCTTCGATGGCAGAATCTTCTCAATTCCTCTCACATTTGCGATTGCTCCATGATAGCTCGGTAGCGTAGCCGTCTTCCTTTGGGCGGCGAGCGTGGTGCTCGCTCGTCTGACGATATTTCAAGGAGGCCAGCAACCGCAGCTTGCGACTCACAGTAAATCACGTTTCTTCGCCCAGTTCGGGCGGTCATTTCCCATGACCGCCCTGTCCTGGGGCGGTCTCATTTCCAGAAGGAGATCGTTCCATGGCTCGATTCGAAAAGAAGAAGTCCCAAAATTGGCAGCAGCGGTTCCTGGCCCTGCTACCGGTGATCGTCAACTATGTCCGGCCGGCCTTCCGTGAGCTCGGCCCCGAAGCGAAGGCCGAAGCAGTCCAAGAATCTATTGCCAATGCTCTTGTTGCTTATGCCCGGCTCGTCGAGCAAGGCAGAGAAAGCCTGGCATTCGCCACGGTGCTGGCCAGATTCGCAATTGCCCAGGTGCGGGCCAGCCGGCAGGTCGGATGCAGGCTCAATGCACAGGACATCTCTTCCAAGTACTGCCAGCAGCGGAAGCGAATCAGGTTAGGGCGACTGGATCGCTTTGATCCCGTGGAGAATTGCTGGCAGGAAACCATCGTCGAGGATCACCGGACACCCGTACTCGATCAGGTTTGCTTTCGGATCGATTTCCCGGCCTGGCTGGACTCGCTGCCGCCGAGAGACCGCAAGATTGCCCAGTGTCTTGCGGAGGGACTTTCGACCACGGAAGTCGCCCACAGATTTGGGCTCACTTTGGGGCGGGTCTCGCAGCTTCGCCGGACGTTCGAAAAATCCTGGCTGGCGTTTCAAGGCGAGGAAGAGCGGATCGAGTTGCTGACGGCGGCTTAGCGAGTGGGCGGTGGATGGCCGCCGAACCGAAGTTCCCAACTGCTTACTGTTTCCAAGGGCCGCTTTGCTTCATCGCAAGGCGGCCTTTTTTCGTTTCTTGTTCTTCATTTGGAGGATTGCGCTATGACCCAAGTTGAACTGGACCGTGAAATCAGCCGCACGACCGGCGAATCCATGGGGATCATCCGGCAGCACGGTTTTTCCATCCTGCCGATTCCCGATGAAATTGGCGGCGACGAGCCGGACATTCGGATCATCGACTGGGATGAGCAGGACGCCATTCACCGTCGGGCGGCGTAGCTTGGCGGGCGTAAAAGCACTTGGCGTTTTTCGGCCCCTGACAAAGAAAGGAGCACCCAACAAATCAAAAATTGCCTCCGGGCCCATTCTGTGCCAGTGCCAACATGGGCTCGCTGGCGAAGTCAAAGAACCAAGATCGAAACTCGAAAGGAGGCAAACATGGATACGCTTGTCGTCGTGGTCATCGTCGTCATTCTCGGCGCCGTGACCTATCGGTGGGGCAAGCAGATCGGGAGCAGAAAGGGCTACGGCGTGGGCCGTGCTCGCGGCCGCTTCTAAGCAAACGGCACCCGGCGACCGATTCAATCCAGCGGTGGGCTGCCTGCGGGCGGCCCGCCCAGGATTTTTCTTTAGCCGCTGGGATCGCTACGCGAAGCCAACACCACTCAGCAGCCGACGACTCTAACGGCTAGCAGCCTGTTGAAAAAGTCCCAAAAGGGTCATTGCTAGCACGATTTACGCCGTGATTCACGCAGCTAGCCTCGCTAGCAAATCGACTTTTTCAACAGGCTGCTAGGGCTTCGGCGTGGCCGCAGACGAGATAGGCACGCTGACAATCATTGTTCCTTTGTTTTTGTCGGCCAGAATTTTGGAAAGTTTGATGTCCCCTAAGTCTTGGACGTCAATCAGCACCTGGTATTTGAGATCACTGCCGACCCGAAGCACATGCCGGTCGCGAGTCTTGAACTTCGCGTTTACCAAGACGTCGCATGGCTCATTGATTCCGTAAATATTTGGAATAAGTGTACGCCCAAGCCCGAGCTCAAACGACAGTTCGAGGCCGTCCTTCGTCGGTACGCAGCGAAATCTCCAATTTTCCAGGCCTCGCTCGTACAAATAAGACACAAGCTTTTCGTCGTATTCTCTTAATCGCCGCTGTGCTTCCGCAACCAGTTTGGGGCGATACGTGTTATCGAGGCGATCCTTTACAAAGGCTTCTTCACGTTGAATGTCTTGAATCATTGTGATCTGTGCTGGAGATACTTCCTTGGAGTAATGTTCGAGGTACCAGCTCATCATCGATCGAGCCGCTTGATTATCCTGTGTTGCCAGATAGATAAGAAGGTCGGGGATGTTCTTTTGCGCGGTTTCTCGCAAATGGATCCTGTGCAGTATGCAAGCTGCGGTGATCTTCGCCATCTCATCAGAATTACTTCCAAGCACATCGATTAAAGCAGCTGCGATCTTTTCAATGTCTCCCTTGCTCTCGATTGCGCGGTCGATAGTTTGAAGCAATATCAGATATTGAAGAAAATCGCCCCTGCTGCCAAAGCCAAGTATAAGTGGGTCAGTCAAGAGCCTAACGATGTCAGTGGTGCCCGTCTCAGCGTCCACCAAAACTCTTAGCAAATCGCGAGAGTACCGGGGGGCAAGTACCTGGGCTTGAAGCACCGCTCGCTTCCGATGTGCAATAATCGCGTTGATCACACTCTCAAAGCGGATGTTGGAAATATCCTGTTCCAGCAAATCATTGAGATCCGCGGGGATCGTAATTGGAGGCGCCGTTCTCGATATTTGAGGATGAGGAAGCTTTGACAGCGGGGCCACAGCCTGCAGAGAGGACAATGCCTCGGTGATTGAAACGCACGTATTAGCAAAATAAGCGTTGTTAATGGCCAAAAAGAATGTGTTGAGGCCGAGCACAACCCCGTCTTCACTCAGGAGGGGCCCCCCGCTATTTCCACGGTCAATTGATGCGTCCGTTTGAATCCAAATCGCGTTACCTGGATTGCCCATCACTATGCCTATGTCAGCCAATTCTTTGGTACTCGTGAAAGCACTAACAATTCCCTTGGTGACGGTGAACTTTAGACCTTGAGGATTGCCAAAAGTAAAAACCGAAACGCCCTGAGCGGGTAACTCTTTTGAAACAGGCAACGCCGTCAGTTGGTGGCCCCCTCGATCCACCTTCAGCAGGCATAAGTCACATTCCTGGGAGTAATAAACGAATCCCTCAACACGAAGCGACGTACCATCAGCGAAAACTACCGCCGCGTCTTCAGCCCCCTCGACGACGTGGAGGTTCGTCGCCACTATACCCGCCGCATCTACGACCACGCCGCTGCCCGTACCAAGAGCGTTTTCCACCCGTACAATTGAAGACTTCGCTTTGGCGAGCATCTGCTCAGGAGATGTCTTCTCGGGGCCCTCGACGATGACCGGCTTAGGACCAATCGCAGGCGATGGGCCAAACTCCTTTTCACTGTTCGTGGACGAGTGGTTTTCAAGTGAAGGCGAAGACTTCTTTCTGTCAACTTCTGGCTTGGCGTCTCGTGCAGCGGTAGGGCGTGGCGACCGCGTCGTGCCAAACTGTCTTGCGACTAAGATGATCAAAAGAGAAATCACACCGAGTGCAATAATTGCAGCCACCAGGACCGATTTCTGTGCGGAAGGTTTCCGCCGCACCGAACTCGAAGCATCCCGCAGTCCAATAGCCAAAATGATACGCGGGTCGTCACCCTCGGGTGTGGAACTGGCTGATAGCCCAAGTATGCCCAATAACTCAGAAGCTACCAGTTTTTTGGTTCCAAGCCGTATTGAAGTTGTGCTGCTAACGCTCTCGTCTTGAATCCGCTCGCTGCTGTCACCCACAAACGTACCGTTTGTCGAGCCGAGGTCTTTAATGATGACTCCTTTGTGTTGGGCAATGACGGCGGCGTGACGTTCCGAGACGCTCGAATCGGACAAGACATGGTCGCAGGTTGTGCTTCGTCCCACGGTGATTGCCTTGACCGTCTGCGCGGGCGGGTCCGTTGGCCACGGCATTTGGATTCCTTGGCCCAAGGTCACGCGGTCAGCCAGGCTCGCAGCAGCCTTAGCAACGACCCGCGTTCCGTTGAGAAAAGTGCCATTACGCGAGGCCAAGTCCTCGACAGACCAAAACCCTTGCTCATCACAACGCAGCAAGCAGTGATGCGCCGACACGGTAGGGAAGTCGAGCACAATATCGCAGTCGGCCTTGCCCCCTACCAGCCATGTTGCGTCCATTGACGGATTCCCAGTTAAAGGATCTTTACGGCAAATTGCTGTTCGCCGCACTGGAACTCGCCGCCTTTTCCCAAGTCGATCTCCGAAATACGTACCCAGACTCCATTCAGCGACCCGCAATTCTCCATGCACCAGCGTCGCCGTTCGTCGAGAAAGAATCTCGCGTGCCGTGGGCTCACCAGGGGGTCGTTCAAAACGACGCGGCAACTTGCGGGGTCACGTCCCACCCAGAATTCATTCCCTTCGAGAGGAATTTCAAACGTTGGCGATTCCGCCGCGACATCGATCAATCGCGGCGCTGCTGCCGTCGGCATCGCTACGGGGCCAAGTTGCCAACTGCTTGTGCCGTTTGGAGTTGGCCTACTCGGCGGACTTGCCGCGGGAAGCGGGAAAACAACTTTTAATCGCCGGCCCGCAATCAGAATCTCCTGGTCCTGTTGCAGAAGTATCCGCGCTGCGCGAACGAATACGCCGTTGGTACTGCCCAGATCGCGCAGCTTCCAAACGTAATAGCCTCCTTGCTGTACGCAGAAGAGTTCTGCATGCCGGGTTGAAATCTGACTATCGAAGCCAAACTTGAGGTCGCCCTCCAGGCGGCCAATGACAAACGGAGTTTGGCGAACGCGAACGACCTCGCCCGTTGCTTCGCCATCATCGAGAACCTGCAGCAACAAGAGCGGTGGCCGATGTCGCGGGCGAAATCGCACCGTATCGTCGGGTCCAGTAACCGGCTGCGCAGCGGGTGGTAGTCCGGAGGCGGCACGAATGAGGTCGCGAACCGCTGAAGTATCTTCCAGCACGGTGGCGGGGCGAGCGGCTGGCTGCGGTACGGGGGCTGTATGCATTTCCAACCCAAATTGGCGTGAGACTTAGCAATCCCTGAATTGGGCGAGCATATCGACGGCCCAATGCCGGGGCCCTAGAATCAACCTTCGCCTTCCCCCAGATTGATGGTTTCCAGTTGAGTCCACGAAGGCTGCCATGTCAACAAGCAGCTCGCAACAGCTGGTCGGTAGTGAGTTATCAGCCGGCCGCTACCACCTCGTCCGCCAGATTGGCGAAGGCGGAATGGGGGCGGTCTATCTCGCCCGGGACAACAAGCTGGGCAACAACGTTGTCATTAAGATTCCGCACCCGGCAATTCTGCGCGACCCGGCGTTCGGACGGCGGTTCCAGGAGGAGATCGGATCGCTCGTACAGCTGGACCATCCCAACATCGTGAAAGTTCTGGACGTCGGCGAACACAACGGTCTCCCTTACGCGGTGATGCAGTTTCTCTCCGGCGGTAGCCTTGAGGACCGGCGGCCTCGCGATATAAACGGCCAAGCACTGCCCGTCGCGCCGACAGCGGTCTTGCCTTGGCTTCAGGCTATTTCCAGGGCCCTCGATTTCGTCCATCAGCAGGGCTATCTGCATCGCGACATCAAGCCGGCAAACATTCTCTTTGACCGGCACAGCAGCGTCTATCTCAGCGATTTTGGCATAGCAAAAATGATTGGGCGGGGAGGAGGTAACATCGCTGATCAGGCCGGTATTACCGGCCAGGGACTGGTGCTGGGAACGCCGGAATACATGGCACCGGAGATCATTCAGGGTGAACCAGCCGATGGTCGAGCGGACCAATACTCCTTGGCCGTGGTGCTCTACGAAGTGTTAGGCGGACGAAGGCCGTTCCAGGGCTCGAACCCTGCCTCAGTGATGATTGCAGCCTGCACGCACCAACCAGACCCGCTATCCGACCTTCAGCCCTCAGTCGGATCGCAGCTTTCTTCGGTCATTCATCAGGCCCTGTCGCGGTCGCCCCAGGCCCGATATCCAACCTGCACGCTGTTCGTCGCGGCCTACGCGGCAGCCATTGAAAATGGCCTTTCATTTGCGAATCAACCCGCGTTATCCCCAAGCCTGCAAGCCAAGACCGCGGCCCCCGTTGCGCCTGCACCACCGCCGGTTGTCAGCAGTCATACCCGTACTGAGTCAGTGCTTTTATCATCAGCGGTGACGCCAGTCGGCGTGACTGTATCCACCAGCCCTTCGCGAGACAGTATGCTCGCGAAACAGCTCGCCAGTCATCGACGGAAGATGAGCGTCGCAAAGCTTTGGTTCGTTGGCTGCTTGTTGATTGCTACAGGAATTTTAGGTGTTACTATCTTTCGCCTCGGCACGGCCAAAACAACGCAGCAGTCTAAATACCTCCGGCACCCAAACTCCGCGGCGAAAGCGAAGGCGTCGTCACCAGCGCCGCGCCCTGCAGCTGCCCCGTCACAGCCTTTTTCACCACCAGTCATCTCTGGCCCGTCTGCAACCAACTCCCCGCCCTCCGTGCCCGAGGGTCCTCGCAGCCTGGCCCTTCCCAAACCGGTGCTCTTACTAACTTGCGATACGGCGTCTCAGGTTAAGGATGAGGGTCAGTTGACCATGAAGGACATGAGCGAGCATGGACATATCTGCCGCCTGTCCGGGCCATCAAGTGCGCCAGGAAAGGTGGGCGAAGCCTTGGATTTCGATGGCAACGACGATAGGGTTATCACAGACTTGCCCTCAAAGGATGTTGCCTCATTCACTGCCTGGCTGAAAGTCCGGCACTTCGATGAGACCTTTTGGATTGTGAATTTTGTGGGTCCCGAGCTTGGTTTCACGGTTCGGCACGACGGCAAATCTCCGGATAAGCTGAGCATCTTCTTTCCGCCGGACTGGCGCGGAGCAAGCTTTTTCCATGGGCTGGAAGAAAATACCTGGCAACATATTGCCTTGGTATTGGACTGGGAGCGGTCATCCTATAAGTACTTTCTGAACGGGAAGCTCCATGTCAGCGATGTGCTTCCTGCGGGCGGCAACACGTCGAAGGGCTTGTTAACGATTTCCACAGCGTGGCAAGAAAGTGCTTTTCCCGGGCTGATCGATGAGTTCGCGGTCTTTGACCGGCCGATCTCTGCGGACGAAGTGCAAGCTGTCTTTGAACTAGGTCAGCGAGGGCAATCACTCGCGGGCGTGGGCGATGAGCATCCCAAGGGGCCGGGTACAGTTGCCGAGTCGATCAATAACTCCATCGGGATGACGCTAGTGGCGATCGCCCCTGGTAACTTTATGCGAGGGAACGAATTGCCGGTTGAACAGTTGGTAGCAAAATATCCTGGGACGGACCAGTCTTGGTTCAGTGCTAACTCGCCCCAACATCCAGTTCGAATTTCGCAGTCGTTTTACATGTCAGCGACGGAGGTGACCGAAGGCCAGTTTGCACTCTTTGAAAAGGATGCTAAATACGAGTCAGAATTGGGAGCGCGTGTCGGACGCAAACGTCTGCATGACGTGCCCTGGAAGTCTGAGCCTAATTTCCCAGTCGTCAACGTGACCTGGAATGACGCCGGCGAATTCTGCAAATGGTTGAGCCTCAAAGAGCGTCGACGTTATCGATTGCCGACGGACGCCGAGTGGGAATACGCCTGCCGTGCTGGCACAGTTACCGAGTGGTCGATGACTGACGATCCGAATCAGCTGCCCGAATATGCGAATATCTCCCCAGAATCAGCTTCACGTGAGTCAGGGGCAACCAAGCCGCGTGATATCTATCCCACGATTGCCCCAGTTGGCTCGTTTCCACCTAACGCATGGGGTCTGTACGATACCCATGGCAACGTCAGCGAATGGGTTCTGGATTGGGCGGATGTTGACTATCGTCGGTACGCCGAAGGAACGGCCGTTGATCCCACGGGGCCAGTCAACGGAACAAGAAAGCTGATCCGCGGAGGCAATTGGGGCGAAAGTGCGGTAGGTGTTCGGTCAGCGATTACGAATGCGCAATTCGGGACTAACAACGGCAGTCCACGAATTGGCTTTCGTGTCGTCTGCGAGGGAAAGTAGCATGCCCTCTGTGACAAGGCCGGCAACAATTCCCAAGCGTGGCAGTTTTCGCGTCACTCCGCAAACCGCGCCGGTACTTGCGGCATGCGTTATGCGTGAGCGCGTAGCAGTGCCATTACAAAGCCGAGCTAGCGGCGGCGCAGGGCGGAGGTCATTTCCGCGAGAGTCGCTGGCGCTCGAGCAGCCGGTGGCGGGCACGGCGGGTGGCCTTGGCGTCGGCCCGGTAGCGAGCTT
>SXGT01202170.1_pt1 | contig 14158 bp, 16 predicted proteins | sample 3176221 | NCBI WGS metagenome assembly SXGT01 (sample SAMN11356862, study PRJNA531348) | freshwater metagenome | isolation source: freshwater sample F1-120 | place: China: Fuxian Lake, Yuxi | collected 2017-12-25 | reverse complement strand
TGCCGGGAGTGCCACGGGCACAGCCTGTGGAGAGGCAAGCGCTGGCCGTGGCCGTGCGGTCATGGCGAAACGGGCCTCGGTGCAGCAGGCATCCAGCACACAGCTCCCTCTGCGTAGGTGTGGTGAAGTCTGGGAGAACGGGAAACCCATAGACAAACGCCAGGAGCGGGTATAGGGTATCCGTGTCAGCAACGTTCGAGAGTACAGCGACGCATGGGACGAGGAGACACTTGCCATGACGACATCGCCCACGAGGACCGGCGCACCGAGCGCGCCGCGGTATACGCCGGACGAGCTCCCCGCGGGGTTCTGGTTCTGGGACGAACACTTTCCACTCCCCTTCACCCCTCTCTACTGCGACTTCTTCATCGGCAAGCACTTCGCCGACGGGTTCCGCGCCCCGGCGCAGGAGTTCTCCGGCCCCGAGCCTTCCCCGGTGCCGATCTCGGTCAACGGCTACTGCTACATCGGCTTTCCGGCCGATCCCTCCCCTCCGACCCCCGCGTTGCTGGCCGCGTTCGAGCAGAAGGTCCGCGACCGCCATGAACAGCAGGTCCTGCAGCGCTACCACGACGACAGCCGACCCGCCGCGATCCGCGCGATCCACCGTCTGAACGCTCTGCAGCTCCGCGCCTTGACCGACGCGGAGCTGCTGGCCCACATTCGGCAGCACTCAGACCAGATCTCCGCGTGGTACGCGACCCACTTTGTCAACGCGCGGGCCGCAGCGCTGCTCATGGCACGGGCCGAAGAGTTCCTCCACACCAGGCTTGGCGTCAGCGACGAGGAGAGCTTCCAGCTGCTGGCCGGCTCCTCCACGGCCTCCAGCGCCCCCACGCGGCGGCTCGACGAGCTCGCGGCCGCAGCGCAGCAGACGCCGGCGCTGTGTGCCGCCTTGGCGTCTACGGCGCCGTGGTCGGTGGCCGCGGTGCGGGAGTTCTTGCGCGACTACCTGGAGACGTATGGCCACCGCCCCATCGAGTTCGAGTTTGTGAGGCCCACGCTGGCGGAACAGCCCGAGCAGGCCGTGGGGTTATTGCGCGAAGCGATGGCACGCCAGGGGCACGCCGCGACGGCCCGCACACCACCGGACACCGCCACGCGGGTGAGCGCCCTGCGCGCCCAGTTGCCGGACGAGGCCGTCCGTCTCGACTTCGACCAGATGCTGGGGGAGGCACGGGCCGCCTATCAGATGCGGGACGACGACATCAGCATTGTGCAGACCGGGGAAGGGTTCATGCGCTATGCGCTGCTCGAAGCCGGCCACCGTCTGGTCGCCCGCGGGGCGCTCCCCAACGCGGAGCAGGTCTGGTATCTCCGCTGGCCAGAGGTCGAAGCGGCACTCGCCGGCCAGGCCGCGGCCGGCTTGGCGGCGGCGGCGGCGGCCCGGAGCGCCGAGCGGCAGCAGCAGATGGCGACCCCACCAGTCCCGGTGTTCGGGCAGCCGGGCGCGCCGGGGAAGCCGCCGCTGTCCGAGCTGGCGCTCAAGGCCCTCGGCGCCTGGCAGAAGTTCATCGAGCGGCTCTTTCCGCCACACGAGCCCCCGGCGGCACAGGCCAATGCGGCCATACGAGCCCTGCGCGGGGTGGCCGCCTCACGCGGGCGCTACCGCGGCCCAGCGCGCATCATCCGCGGTCCCCACGAGTTTCACAAGGTCCAGATAGGCGATGTGGTGGTGTGCCCCCTGACGAGCCCAGCCTGGAACGTGCTGTTTCCCAAGATCGGGGCGCTGGTGACGGATGGCGGGGGGATTCTCTCGCACCCGGCGATCCTCGCACGGGAGTTCGGCCTTCCCGCCGTGGTGGCCACCCGCACGGCGACCACGGACCTTCAAGACGGGCAGATCGTGGAGGTTGACGGGGCGGCCGGGACCGTCGGCTATTAAAGGTGGGTGGCTTCCCACGCGCCTGCGTACGACCCTTCCTGCCTTTGGAGATCGTCCGGCAGGGGCGTGTCTAGCAGGCCCTCCGCGGCGTGGATGGCCCGCCCCAACACCCCGCGACCGTCGGCTAGCCGGGCCGCGTGTGTATTGGGGCACTGTCGAGACGCGACCACCATGCACGGACCAGCGCACGTCCGCAGGGACTGAGAGAGCGTCTCACGGCTGCTGCCGCATGCACGGGCGAGGGACGCTTGCTTGGCGCCTGCCGCGCCGCGCGCGCAGGTGGCCCCCTGGTCGGCTGAGAGCACCTGCTTGCGCCCCTGCGAGACCCCCCGCTGCTTGGCGAGCGCCATCCCCTCCCGTTGCCGTGCCCGCAGCAAGGCCCGCTCACACGCCGCGCATGCGCCCCTGACCGACCGCAGCCCGTGGACCATCGGGGAGTCTTCCCCGGTGACGGTGCGCTGCTCCGTGGGTAGGCATGCAGGCACAGATGCATCCTCGGATGGAGCCCAGACCCCCCAAGCGTGGGGCGACTCCGCGGTGGCTCCGCGGAGAGACTCAGGCCGGTGGGTGCGCCACCGCCTCCAGCTGCGCCTGCAGGGCGGCGAGCTGCGGCGCGTACTGCGCCTCCAGCGCCTGGACCTGCGCCGGGGCATACGGGGCGAGCCGGGGATTGACCAGATTGCGCAGCACATAGCTGGCGCGATACTGGTCGAGAGGCGAGCCGTCCACCGCACACAGGTTCCGTAAGAAGGGCGTGGCCGCCAAGGTGCTGGTGACGGCGTCCTCCACCACCTGCGGCAGGGTGTCGGCGAGGGTGAGCAAGGCGCTCCCCAGGGCGGTATTCCAGGCCTGCTGGAGGTCCTCGAGCTGGTGCGTGAGGGCGGCGCGGCGCGCACCGCGCGCCGCCTGGGTCTGGCGCTGGGCGAGGGCCGCCCGCGCCGCCTCCTCGGCGGCGAACTCGGGATTAGCGTAATGCTGTTGCAGCGCTTGGCGCAAAAAGCCGCTCCGGTTCGTGACCACGCCCGCCTCGACGCGGCGCTGGAGCAGGTGGATTTTTTCCTGCACATAGCGCCCAAACGCCGCCTCCGGGTCCGGGTCGGTGACCTCCGGACGGTGCGCCCCCTGGACAACGTCCCAGCCGCGCTGGGCGATGGTCCGCGCCTCCTTGGACGACAGCCCCGCTGCCGTCAACGCCTGCACCACCGGAGAAACCGCGGCCGCTTGCGGCACCACGGCGGCCGGCGGCGCGAGTGCCGGCCGCATGGCCTTGCGCTCCATCGTAAATTTCAGGGCAATGATTTTGCGCCCCTTTTGTTGATACGCCACGGTCACGGTGCAATCCGACAGCAGGGTGATTTCCGCCACCGCTGGCGCGAGAATCTTTTGTTGCAGATGCTTAAAGATTGTCCCATAGTAGGGGCTGTCCTCGACTCCTAGGATCTTGCGGAAGTCGTCAAGATTGATCCAGGGTGTTTCCCCGTAAGCGCGCTTTGCACCAAGATAGTCCACGCAGAGTTCCCACAAGGTCAGGGTATATTTGCTTTCAAAGCGGTTTTGTAACGAGAGACACAGACGCGCATACATGCTTGGATTGTAGAGTTTTTCGCGGAGAATTGACCCGTAGTCATAGACGCAAACCCCGCGACTTATTTTTGCCCCTGCTAACAAGGCCGCAACACCCCATTCAGTGTGCCCATCTTTTTCAAGAATATTCCATTTTAACTTTAATCCTACAAGTGCTTCTAATACTTGTTTAAGATGTTCTTGATCTCCGCTGTCATATTCAAGAACGCGCATCAAATCCAACACAAGAATGCTATGGCGTTCCTTATGGGAAAGTTCGTCATAGGCATGCGCTAGCAGCACATTCCATGCACGGCGTTGCAGATTAGTAATTTTTCCCTCAATGTGAATCGCCGCGCTGGCCTTGATTACCTCTTTCCCCGTCTGTTTTTTTGCTCTCGCCCTTATGCCCTCCTCCACTGGTCTAAGTACTAATAACATTCTGTATCTATGGTACCTTCATTTCAATTTTTTCTTGGGTACCTTACATACCGTAAACGGGTACCTTACATACCGTAAACGGGTACCATAGGACTCACAACCCATTGATTTTAGGTCAGTAAAGCCTCTACAAAACTCTTAAAAGGTTTTAAAGGTTTTAAAAACGACGACAGCGCGTACGTACGTACGCGCGTGCGCGAGGGAGTTCAGATCCGCAGTCGTCATGGGAAAATAATGGGACAAAAGACCGGGGAAAAAGGAAAGCTGGCGCCGTCGCGCCAGCGGCTTCTGGGAGGGGGCTACGGCCCCCTCTGGCCGGCCTTGGGAGGCCGGCCATTCACCCGCACCTCTAGCGACCTCCGGAGCCGACAAGGAGGATTGCCCCTCCACTCGCTCCTACTGTCAAGTCTACCCTCACTACGTTCGGCGCTCCGCGGACTTGACAGCGCTCGCTGCGAGGCGACTCCCAAAGTGTCGGCTCCGGAGGCATGTCAGAACTCCACCCGTCTCACCAGAGGCCTATCAGGGGGAGTACCAAGGTCCCCCCTCGGCTCCTGACCACCGGAATGGGGACGGCAGCGACGAAAGGAAGAGCACACTATCGCCTCTCGGCGCCACTTCCTGCCCGGTTCCCCCTGCGCCGCTCCCGTTGGTCGCGCACCGGATCCCCATCCCCCGATCCCCGCCCCTGATACTCCTGCGGCCTAGGAACCTTCCCCCAAAGATGTTTGCCTCTCGTGGCCTTCCCTTCCCCCACGGACGGGGCAGCGTGGACCGGGAGGACGGGGCGAGCGGAACTGTGGGGTGAGGGGGCGCGGCTCACCCCGTCCCCTCTAGATCATCCTCCTTCGCTGCCCTTCCCCTCCCGGACGGCGGAGCAGACAGACGGCCACGGGACAAGCGGCCCTGTGGAGACATGCGGGGGGCGGCCCTGGAAAGGACGATCTCCAGGCACCCCGTGTCCTGACCGCTCAGAAACCCCCAGAAACGTTTCCCATCGTGGCCCTTCCCCCAGGACTCCCAAGAGACGATCGTCGCTCTCAAGGGCACCCAGTGCGGTGTACGACCCCCTCGCAAGGGGAATGGCAGCGACAGGAAGCAAAAGAGGGTCACACGCCTCCCCACGGGACCTCCTCCCCTCCCCAACCATCGATGTTGCCGTCGGTGCTCTCCCCCACGCTCTGGGAAACCCTCTCGGACGTCAGGGGGCCTCTGGACCTGTGGCAGGACTGGGGGGCGCGCCCGGGCCTCCGCGGCCATCCCACGGCACAGTGGATCTGGTCACGGCCGGGTTCCTGCCGTATACTGCCGCCGGCAGAGCATGCCGATCATCCGTCGCCACGTCGCAACCGCCGCCCCTCTCGCAGCCGCAGGAGAGGACCAGTAGAAAGGCCGCCTCTATGAGTCAAGCGACCGCGTCCACCGCCCTGAGCAAATACACAGTCCTCGACCTCACGCGGGCCCGCGCTGGACCGACGGCGGTGCGGCAACTCGCGGATTGGGGCGCGCACGTCATCAAAATCGAAATGCCTGGGAGCGACGACACCCCGGATTTCATGGACCGCCATAGCCCGGATTTCCAGAATCTGCACCGCAACAAACGCTCGATGACCCTGAATCTGAAGCATCCCGAGGGGCGCGACATCTTCATGCAGCTGGCGCGCCATGCCGATGTCATCGTCGAGAATTACCGCCCCGACGTGAAGCACCGGCTGGGGATTGACTACGCCGCCATCCAGGCGATCAATCCGCGCATTATCTATGGCAGCATCTCCGGATTTGGCCAGGATGGGCCGTATGTCAATCGCCCGGGGGTGGACCCCATCGTCCAGGGCATGGGGGGCCATATGATGGTCACCGGCGAACCGGGTCGCGGGCCCATGCGCTCCGGCGCGGCGCTCTCCGACGTGGGGGCCGGGCTGCTATGCGCCAACGGTATTTTGACGGCGTTGTTGGAACGGGAGACCTCGGGTGTCGGGCAATGGGTGCAGGCGTCGCTGATTGAAGCGATGATTTTCTTGCTGGATTTCCAAGCGGCACGCTGGACCATGGCCCAGGATTTGCCAGCGCAGGTGGGGAATAACCATCCGACGAATGCCCCGATGGGCGTGTTCAAAACGCAGGATGGATACATTACCATTGCGGCCTCGCGGCCCATGTGGCGCAAGCTCTGTGGCGCGCTGAACGCCCTGGAGCTCCTCGAACGGCCCGAGTACGCCACGGCGGAAAGCCGGGTGGCACACCGGGAGGCCTTAAACGCCGATATTGAGCAGGTGACGCAGACACACACGTCCGCGGCCTGGATCGAGATCATGAATCACGCGGGGGTGCCGTGTGGACCGATCTACACGCTGGAAGAAACGTTTCACGACCCGCAAGTGCAGCATCTCGGCATCGCGCAGACCGTCGAGTCCCCCGTGTTAGGCGCGACCACGATTATCGGGCAAGCGTTCCGTTTGAGCCGGACCCCAAGCCGTCTGGTCAGTGCGGCGCCGGAATGTGGCGCCGATACGGACGTGATTTTAGGGGAAATAGGGTACAATGCCGAGGCGATTGCGGCCCTGCGCGCCCGGCAGGTGATTTGACGGGTCGGGCGTGCCCACGCGTTGGCGGCACGCCTGCGTCCCCCTTACACGGCGATGGGCGTCGGGGCGATCCCCGTCAAGTCGGCCACGCGGGGGCCGACTTCCTCCATCAGGAGCTGTAAGCACTCCAGTTCCCACGCCGGGTCGTCGGGGTCTTGGGTGATGGCCAGCAGGTGCCCAAAACCGCCGACCTGCTCGTACAGCGTGCGGATACGCTCGGCACACTCCTCCGGGTCGCCGACAATCCAGATATTGTCCATCATGTACTCGACCGTCAGGGCGTCGTCGGGCATCGTGGGGTCCGTCTTGGTGGCCTGAATCAGCCCCGACCCGATGCGGTTGGGACGCTGGTGCTCCGTGTAGTTACGGCCCAAGACCGCCCGCGCCCGGGCCCGCGCCTCTGCTGGCGTCTTGCCCACGAACACATCCCGCCCAATACGCCACTGCCGACGATCCATGGTCCTGCCTGCCTGCGTGGCGGCGTCCTCCACCACGCGCCAGTGGTCCCCGAGGTACTGCGGGGCGAGGTTCGAGCTGCTCATGGGAATCCACCCCTTCTCACCGGCCACCCGAATGGAGCTGGAGCCGATGGAGGTCGCCGCCACGCCGATAGGCGGATGCGGCAGCTGAAAGGGTTTCATGTGTAGGCCGCGCTCCAGCACCGCGTCCAGCGCCGGGGCCTCAATGGTGAAGTACTTGCCGTGGTAGCGAAATTGGCCCTCATTTGCCCAAATTTTTAGCACAATATCCAGGACTTCGGCTGCCTGCTCCCGGACGGCTTCGCCCTGTTGAGGGTCGAGACCACAGAGCGCCAAATCGGTGGGAATGGCGCGGTGGCCGATGCCCCAGTAGAAGCGGCCACGGGTGAGGTGGTCGAGCATGGCGATCCGGTGCGCCAGTTCCACCGGATGGTGGATGGGCAGCAGGGTGATTCCCGTGGCCAGGATGATGTGCTGCGTCATGGCCGACGCCTTGGCAATGAGCAGGTCCGGGCAGGGGACGTTCTCCCAGCGCTCCGTCAGGTGCTCGCCGATCCAGGCTTCATGAAAGCCGAGGCGGTCCGCTTCCACCAGGAGGGCCAGATCGCGATCATACGCATCCGCGTAGGAACGATACGGGGGATGCAGCGGCATCATGAACAGTCCGAACTCCATGGATGTCTCCTTCTAACATGGACGATAGCGGCGGATCGTACGGGAGGGGTGGCGGGGTGTCAAGCGATGGAGGCCCGCGCCCCGTGGCAACACCTGGATGGACCCGCCGGGTGACCACACGGGAACCTCATGGCATGCGCTCCGCGATGCGTCGTATGGCCCGTGTGCGGTCCAGCAACCAACCAGACTCCCAGCCGCGTCCGTCACGACCGGGTGATCTCCCGTGGCGTGCACGGCTGTCGCCCCGCCGTCGTGAGAGCACGCCGGGCACTCCGCCACGCCACGACCGGGCGATCATCGTGAGCATGAGCACGGAGAATGAGACGTTTTGGGTGGAGTTTTTCCCACAACCGCTCCCTCCCTGGGAGGGAAGGTGTGCGTTCCACGGGCCATTCTGGGGGGCATTTTTCCCCCATTCGTCCCCTGGCAATATGCTATGGCAGCCTGCATATTGTCTCAAACGATCCACTCAGGCTCATGAGCGCAGGAGGTGTGCGCGATGCCGACGAAGCTGGCCCCCGGCCACACCGACCGTACCCGTCCGCTTGGCGTGGTGCCGACCACTCTCCACGTGACCCGTGAGGCGCATGCCTGGTTACGAGAGCTGGCCCCGCGTCGCAAGGCGCACGGGCATGTTGGGGCAACATTGAGGCAGCAGGACGCGTCAAAGCGAGACTTGACGCGGACATTCCCGGGGGTGCTCCCCGCAGAAGGGACGATGCAGGCGTAAACGACAAGCGCGTCACAGGCCCACAGTGCGAGGTGTTCACAGCACGACGCAGCGTAAGCCAGCGAGCGAGCCAGCGGGAACCAACCGGAGTCGATTGTCAAGCAGGCTGAGATGCCACGGAAACGGCATCTCACTCTAGCTGACATGCGGAATACTTGACAATCGATGTGTATGACCATGTGGCTATTCTTGCCCAAATTGTCCTACACACCTCGCCCACACACCCGCGCTCACTCGCCCGCTACCACTCTTCGTGGTAGCGGGCTTGCCTCAGCTGTCTTGCCGTGCGACGCGCACACCACCGACCAGACGCAGCCACGCCCAGCGGCACGAGCCGGGCGGGTGTGCCGTCACCTCATGGCGGCACGGAAAGGCGCTCTATGTGCGACTGTACCCTAGTGCCCGACCACCAGAGAGCAGGCCTCTCGCTGCCCGTGAGAGCCCGAGTCGCCTGTTTCCTCTGTGCCGCCTCTGCCTGGCACGACGCCACCATCGACGGCTCGCGCCTCTGTCTGCCCGTGAGAGCCCGCGTCGGCGGCCCGCGCGGCCTGGCGGGCCCGCTAGCGCCTGGCAAGGGGGTGCGCCATGGCTAACCCCCCGCCGCCCATGGACCCCGCGCCCGCGGCACGCCTGGCCGCTGGCGCGGCCTGTCTGGCGGTGGCCCTCGACCTGGTCGCCCGTGGCATGGCCCCGACCTGCTGCTGTGATCCTGAGCACATCAGTGTCGGCCGCACGCATGGACAGCAGTGCACGTCACCCGGCAAAAGCCCCATGCACCCCTGGAAGGCCTGGCAGACGCGCCTCCCCACCGAGGCCGAGGCCCGCGCCTGGTGGCAGCGCCACCCCATCGGCAATGTCGGCCTGGTGCTGGGCCAGATCTCCGGCGTGGTGCGGGTGGACGTGGACGGCGCACCCGCACCACGCTGCTCCAGGACTGGAGTGCTGGCGACCTCCCTGACACCTGGAGCTTCCGGAGTGGCTCGGGGACCGGCCGTGGCCTCCTCTATGCCTGGCCCAAAGACCAGCCCTGCAAAACGTCCACGCAAGGCGAACCGGGCTTCCATCACGAGCTGCGGCTGCAAGGGAATGGCGCACAGACGATCCTCCCACCCTCGCGGCACGCCAGCGGCGCCGTCTACGCCTGGGACACGGGACACAGCCCGGCAGACCTCCCGCTCGCTCCCGCGCCCGCCTGGCTCGTGGCGCGCATGACCCCGGCGCCGCAGGCGACACGCGCGCCCACAGGGACACCCCCGCGCGCCGACCAAGCCCGCGTGCTCGACGCGCTCCGACACCTGCCCCATGACGGCGTGCAGTCCCAACATTACGATGACTGGTTGCAGATCGGCATGGCCCTCCACAGTACCGGCGCGCCGTGGGCCGAGGAAGTCTGGGACCAGTGGAGCCGGCAGAGCCCGCGCTACGACGCGGGGAATCAAGCGGCCACCTGGGGACGGTTGACGAGCGCGCGCGAGACGCTGGTGACCCTGGGCCGTCTGTTGCACCGGGCGCGGCACGGCGGATGGCAGCCCCCCCGCCCCGCCCGCGCTGTTCCAGATATGCGCCCGGCGGAGGCAGACGAGCCCTGGCCCGACTCCGACGAGTCGTTGCCCGAGGCTCCCGACCCGGCTGCGTTTGACGGCAGCGCACCCGATGACACCGTCCCGTTCTCGGATACGCGCAACGCCATGGAGCTGGTGCAGGACGCGGGCGCGGACCTGCGGTATTGCCCTCCGTGGGGCCAATGGCTGCACGGGACGGGCACCCATTGGCAGACGGACGATACTGGACACGTCATGCGTGTGGGCAAGCGCACGCTCCGGCGCATGATCGGGCAAGGCCGCGCCTGGCTGACACGTGTCATGCGCGAGCTGGCGGAGGTCCGGGCCAATCGCCAGCTCGGCGGGGACACGGACGGCGCCGCCGCCCGCGCCAAAGCCCTCCGGGACGAGGAGAAGGCGGCGCTGGCCTGGCTCGGGCATTGCCGTGTCTCGCTCAGTGACCCGCGCCGGCAGGGCATGCTCAGTCAAGCGCAATCCGAAGAGGGCGTCCCGGTACGCCCTGCGGACCTCGACCGCCACTCCTGGCTGCTGCATGGTGCCAATGGCACGCTCGACCTGCGCACCGGCACGCTCCAGCCCCACAACCGCGCCGACCTGCTCACGCAACGCCTCACCGTGGCCTACGACCCGGACGCCACCTGCCCCGCCTGGGACGCCTTCCTGGCGCACATGCTGCCAGGGTCTCCCGCGCTGCGCGCCTATGTGCCGCGGCTCGTTGGGGTGTGCCTGACCGGCGAAACCTCTGAGCACATGCTGCCCATCCTCTGGGGCACGGGCTCCAATGGGAAGAGCACCTTCATCAACACCATGCGGGCCGTGCTGGGGAGCTACGCCATGAAAGCCCCGGCGGAATTGCTCATCGTGACGAAGAGCGACCGCCACCCCACAGCAAAGGCCGACGTGTTTGGCAAGCGCCTGGTGGCCTGCATGGAAACCGATGAACGCGCGCGCCTCAACGAAACATTTGTGAAGGAGGCCACCGGCGGCGATCCGATCCGCGCCCGCCGCATGCGGGAAGACTGCTGGGAATTTCTGCCGACGCACAAGATGCTTCTCGCCACCAACCACAAGCCCGCCGTCCGTGGGACCGACCATGCCATGTGGAGAAGGCTCAAACTCATTCCTTTCACGGTGACCATGCCCGATCATGAGCAGGATACGGGCCTGCCCGGCAAACTCCTCGCAGAGTTGCCGGGCATCCTCGCCTGGGCGGTACGGGGTTGTCTGGCCTGGCAGCAGGACGGCATCCATATACCAAAAGAGGTACAAGATACGACCGCAGAGTATCGCGACGAGCAAGACGCCCTTGGTGGGTTTTTGGCCGAGGGTTGTTCCTGCGAACCGTCAAACGCCAGTATCCGAGTAAAAGCGAGCACCCTGTACACGGCGTATGAGCAGTGGACTCAAGCGAGCAATGAGCACACGTTGAACAAGCGAAATTTTGGATTACGCCTTACGGAAAGGGGATTGACGAGACACAGGACGAATGAATGGTAGTATCTGGGGCTAGGGTTGCTCCCCACACAATCTACCGACATAACCGATAGAACCAACATAACTTTCGCTCTCAACAGCGCATTTAAAAAAAGAGAATCTCCTATATAGAACTTATGTAGAAAGTTATGTTGGTTCTATCGGTTATGTCGGTAACGCTGAGAATGTGCCCCATTGCCGCGCTGTGAGTATGATCCCACAGCCCGCGGCAACACCGTCCCCCGTGCCCCCCACGAGGGCAGGGACCGCGTGCGGGAGTCCTTCGAATGGCCGCCCCCGCGACTGAGGTACTCGAAGCCCTCCTGGCGCACGGGGTGACGCTCGGGCGCGGCGAGCACGGCAGGCTGGAAGTGGACGCGCCGCGCGGGGTGCTTCCTGACACGTCCTAGGGCAGCGATCCGCCACCACAAGAGGTACATGGTGGCGCTGCTCATGCCCTAGGACGTGGTGCGGACTCCACCAGCCCCGCCGCCCGCCAAGCCGTGCTGGCGAGGCAGGCAGGGAAAAGCCCCCCATGGGAGGTAGTGAGGATGCCAGGCGTTGTGCCCGAGACCGCGTGCGCAGTCCTGTATATTTTCGTAGCGGTTTTACGTGGGGGCGGGCGTGTGGTCGGCGGGCGTGGTGCCCTGCCGTCCCTGCGACAAGCGAACCCCAGGCCCCCCAGACTACGCCCCTTTTGTCGCCGCTCTACGCGCACGCGAGGAAGAGGAAAGAGGGACGGTGTGCTCTCTAGTCGCAGTCGGGTGGACCCGCTCTACGCGCCCGCGAGGAAAGAGGCAATCTACTTGAGATTGCCGGAGGTGTCCCGCTGGTCTCCTCTGGCTATGACCTGGACCCGCGCCGGGCCTGGCGCCCGTGGGTGCCCGCGCGCGCCCGCTGGAACGCAGCAGAGCCTGCCCGCGCCGCCCCGTGGGCACTCCCGCCTGAGTTGATCCACCAGCCCCAGCGTTTCTTCATGGCCTGGATTTGCGCGCGTCGTGAGGCGGCGCGGGCCCTGCAGGCCGCCTGCCCCGTCTTTCCTGACCACGGCCGTGGTCTGACCTGTGGCGCCAAGACCCGCAAAGGCACGCCCTGCCCGCGGCGCGACCCCTACGGCCCTGGCGCCCGCTGTCGGTTCCATGGCGGGCGCTCGACTGGCCCCAAGACTGTGGACGTCCTCCCCGCCCTGCAGGACGGGGCCTCCACTGCCGTGTTCCCCTCGCCCATTGAGGGCGAGGGAACCACAGGGATCTGATTGGCCGCTTGGGCATCGCGCCCGGCGCGCCCAACGCCTCTCCCTCCCCGCCGTGAACGACGGGGCCTCCCGGCGCTTTTTGGTGACAGGGAAACGGCGCGCCGCGTGGAATGGTCGCTAACCCAAGCGGCAGAAGCGCACCCTATGAGCGGCTGACACAGGCGACGGTTGTGCGCAATCCCGCACGCGCGCGAGGCTGACGATAGGCGAGAACCCCCACGCGAGGGCCGGTGGATGTCTGTGCGCCACATCGGGCTGGGAACGTGGCGCCTGCTCTGCGATGATGGGTGTCGGGTATCGACTACCCAAACATTGTTCCGAGGAGGCGTATGTTGCGACGCACTCTGTTCCTGTTGCTCCTGCTGTTGTGTTTCCTCCCCTCGCGTGTCACTGCCGAAATGTACCTCTGCGAAGGTCCAGACGGCCAGCGCGTGGCCCGCGATACGCCCTGCGGGACAGAAAAAAACCCTGACGGTCGCCCGTACTCAGCCTCCACGTGAGACTCCCCCTCGCAGTGTTCCGCGGCAGTCGCCGCGTGAGATCACGATTCCCACAGGGGAGAATCCCAGCGACCGGAACCACGAATGTCTGCATATTGAGGACGTCTCGTCGCGCAGGATCCGTGAGGTAGGGCACTATGTGGAAGTCTCGTGGACAATCATGCTGACAAACCGATGTCGCGAGCCGCTGACGGCTCGCGTCAAGTTTCTCTTGCTTGATGGGGAAGGCTTCGAACTCGAATCGGGCTTGGAGCGGACTGTCGTCACGTGTGGGGACGGGGGCGTTGCACAAGGCACAGTGTGAGTCGCGAAGGCGGTGTACCAACGAGTCACCCAGCGAACGGGTGTTGCGGTTGTGGTGCCATGAGCAGCGAAACACGCTGTGGGAGGGACTCTTACAGTGATGCATTTAATAATATTAATTTTACTATTATATTTGCCCCTTACGACCTGGGCAGAGACGTACAAGTGCCCGGATGGCAAGGGTGGGGAGGTCTATCGGGATAAACTGTGTTCCGTAGAGGCGGAACACCCCGCGTCGCCGGTGGACGTGTACCGGTACCGGGCGGGCGTACCACCTCAACCATTCAGCCCCCCTCCCCCAGCCCCTGTGCCATGAGAAGTCATTCCCAAGCCGAATGGACTCGCATGCCTCACCTCGCGATGGTATGACGAGATGAGGCAAGCCGTCGTCAGCGATGATGAGCGTGCGCGACGCTATCTCCTTGCAGAGAAACGTTGCTTTACGCCTCAAGCTGGGCTTGTTGTTAGTGTCTTAGCACCCGCTATCTGGGGCAATAGCACGATTGTGCATATGCGTATCTATATACCTGAGAGTAATAAGGCCATCGAGGTATGGACTTCGAACATGTTTACAGTCTTTTTAGGAGAAGGGCGAGGAAAGCGCGCACGGTCATTGGCAGGGATGTGTGGAGTTTTCGTGCGCAGTTTTTCCAGAGTCTACGGCATTGTGCCAACCAGGCGCCTGCACGCTCGACGACCCCTCGTTT
>SXGT01621811.1_pt1 | contig 14161 bp, 11 predicted proteins | sample 3176221 | NCBI WGS metagenome assembly SXGT01 (sample SAMN11356862, study PRJNA531348) | freshwater metagenome | isolation source: freshwater sample F1-120 | place: China: Fuxian Lake, Yuxi | collected 2017-12-25 | reverse complement strand
GCGGTGATGACCAGCAGCAGCAACCACACCGCGGCTCGCCATGCGACGCCCTTGGCGCCAATCGGTTCGCGCGTGTCGGACAGTGGTAACAATTCAACATCGGGATTGGCGGCGCTTGTCATGGTTGGTTGAACGTCACCTTCGTCACGTAGATTAAATCTTTCAAGGCTTGCCCGACCGCCCCTTTGTCGCGCTTCGACAGGACGATGAGTTTTTCAGCACCGTCTGTCGGCTGTACGTTGAAGGGCGCGACGACACTGCCGGTGACAGTCTTGCCATCCTTCAGTGTGAACGTGTACGCAGTCTCGCGGGCGGGATACGTTTTACCGGTGTATGTCTTGATGTCCGACCCACTGGTGAGGAACTGATATTCCCGCTGATCACGTTCCCACAAAATCACCGCGACGGCACTGGTGATGTGCTGGAATGGAATGTCGATGAATTCTTCCTTCGCGGGGTCCCAGACGCGGATCGGTTTTTCGAGGGTGGTGGTGGTGCTGCCGGTAATGGTCGAACCGTCGCTGAAGGTGAAGGTCGCGGAACGCCTTTGGTTGGCGGCTGCTTTGTTTACCAAGGGTGATGCAGGGGCGGTGGTGCTGCTCGGTTGCGAAGTCGGGATGGCAGCGTCGGTGTTCAGAATGAAATCGATGGCGTCATCCGTCGCGGGGCGCGTGGTCGGCGTCTGCGCGGACGCGAAGGTCGCGGGCAGGGCGATGAGCGACGAGATTGTGAACAGCGCGGCAATGGGGTGCATCGGTACAATCTCAGACGGAAAAACTTCGACGTTCGCAGAGTAACATCAGCCGCTGGCTTTAGCCCGCTGGTCTTTCTACCTTCTTGAGGCATCGAAGCGAAGACCAGCGGGCTAAAGCCAGCGGCTTGGGTTTTCAATCCTGATTCTCAAGAGCCATTTTCCTTCGAAACGTATTACCGCGATGGACACGGCACTGTTGCAATCAATCACGACGAACCTGCCCGATAGTGGCGCGTGGGCGGTCGCGGTGAGTGGTGGGGCGGACAGTGTGGCGCTCTTGATGCTTCTGCGGCAACTGCGACCGACCGTGCGGCTGCATGTCGTCCACTTGAACCACCAGACGCGCGGTGATGCGAGTGATGCGGATGCGACGTTTGTGCAGACACTGGCAGCGTCACATCATTTGCAAGCGACCATCGCGACGATCGACGAAATCCTGCCGACTTTGAAAAGCCCACCAACCAATCGCAGCGCGCTGTTTCGGATGGCGAGGTTCGCGCTGTTCCAACGGGTCGTTCAGGATGAAAAGCTGGATGGCGTTATTCTGGCGCATCATCGACTCGACCAGGCGGAAACGGTGCTGCTGCGACTGATGCGTGGCAGTGGTGTCGCAGGGTTGGGCGGGATGGACTTCATCGGCCACCACGCGGGCATGATCGTCCGCAGGCCATTGCTGGATGTCTGCCCGCAACACCTTCGCGCGTGGTTGAACGACATCGGCCAACCCTGGCGCGAGGATGCGAGCAACGACAGTGCCACCTATCAGCGGAACCGTGTGCGGGGTTGGTTGCGATCTGATGATTCGCTGGTGAATGAACTGATCGCGCTGTCGCCGATCAGTCGATCGATAACGGAATGGACCGCGAGCGTTGCGCCAATTTTGCCGCGACAATTTCAAGCGAACGAACTGGACGGCTTCCCACCTATCGCGATCGAGCACGCGTGTCGGCGATGGTTGAAGCAAGCGGGCGTGCCGACTGACGACATCAGTTCACAAGTCGTCGCGCGACTGCTCAGGCTCACCAACGACGCCGCCAGCCCTGCTGTGGTCGACTTTCCTGGAAACGTCCGGATTCGACGAAAAAAGGGAAAAATTGGGGTGGATTTGATGGGGGAATCCGTTCGATGAATGAGTGACCAACTTTGAGTCTGTCGTCGGTGTTTCTTGCTAAAAATCGACGACACTCGAATCCGTGGGGTGAACCGGTAGAATGGTTTTCACTATGAGTAGCAGTGGGATGCGCGTCGCGGTGACGGGTGGAGCCGGGCAGATCGGGTCAGTAGTGATTGAGGAGTTGGTAAAGCGTGGTCACACCGCGCTGTGCCTGGACAGGCGTGCCCCGCGCGCACCGGTGCCTGGGGTGAAATTTCATTATGTCGACCTGCAGAACCGGTCGCAGATCCAACCGATTTTTGACACAGTCGACGCGGTCTGTCATCTGGGTGAAATTCCGAATCCGTTCGCTGGTGGGATAGGGCCGGAGGAAATCTTCGCGACCAATACGCGCATTGGGTCGACGGTCCTCCAGACCGCAGCCGACCTGAAACTGAAACACTTTGTCTACACAAGTACTGCCCAGGTGTACGGTTCATGGGGACCCGACCCGGTGCCTCCTCTTTTCTTGCCGATGGACGAAACGCACCCCGTTCAACCGCGAAACCACTACGCTTTAGGCAAAGTAGCCAACGAAAGTTACGCTGCCTACGTTTCACGCATGTGGGGGCTTTCTGTTTCGATTTTCCGCCTGCCAAGCACGTTTGCATTCGTTTCTGACCGCGCAATGAACCGCGTGGAAAGAGGTTACGACTCATTCTGGGAAATGGGCACGCACCTGTACGCTAGCGACGCAGCGGTGGCGTATGTGGAGGCGGTCGAGCGGGCTCTGCCGGGGTGTGAGACGTACCATTTCACCGCGGACGAGGTCGCGACACCGATCCCGTTGGTCGAAGGCATGAAACACACCCGCCCGGATTGGCCGGTGCTACCGACCGATTGGCCGGCGTACAAATGCCCGGTTTTGACGAATAAAGCGAAGGAAAAGCTCGGCTGGTCACCAAAATTACATTTCCGCGAAGAATTTCGGAAGAAATTCGGTCGAGACCCGTTAATGAATCTGTAAAGCGCAATTGCGCCCCCGAACCCGGGCTTCGCCACTTCAGTGGCAAGCGCTGAGATTCCATTAAGACAAACGCGCCAACGACATCTGGACCGGCGTGTATGAATGATCGGGTCGGGGTTTACCGGTCCATTGGAAGGACGCCATGAATATCAAACGAATTGTCCGTACAGGTCGCGGTTTCTCACTGGTCGAATTGCTGGTGGTCATCGGCATCATCGCGCTGCTGATCTCCATGCTGTTGCCAGCGCTGACGAAGGCGCGACAACAGGCGTACGCGGTGACATGTGCTTCCAACTTGCGCCAGCTCGGTCTGAGCCTGCAGATGTATGGCGATCAGTACAAAGGGTGGTTGTTCCCCGTTGGTAAATATCTCCCCGGTACACCTATCCCAGAAAATGGCCAATACGAGTCGTTAGGCTCGAACGTCGAACCGCATCACCGCTGGCCGATGCACGTGTACAAGTTCTCGCATCCGGACCCACTGACCTACGTCTACACAAACGTCGGGACCGATTGGGAGGCGCTTCCCGATAAGGAAGTTCAGGATTTCACACCACAAGGTTTGACCTGCCCTGCAGATGTGGAACCGCGTGCTGCTCACTCGTATATCGTGAACAAATTACTGGTGCAGAACCAGCAAAAGTTGCTGAAGTTTGGTGGTAAGACGCAGACAAAGGGGCCGACTGAAATCGTTGTTGCCGGTGAGAAGACCACCGTCGCAGCCGACTATTACATGGAGATGAACATTTACGATGGTGTGGTTGAAACACCCCCGCCTGGTTCACCGACCATGACTGAATTTGAGCGTGTTGTGGAGCAGTCTCGCCATGGGTCGAAGAAGGGTTCGAACTATCTCTACTTTGACGGCCATGTCGAAATGCAGGCCGCACGTGAAGCGGATCGCGCGTTCGACCCGTGGACGATTAACTGATCGATTCTGAATTCGTAGACCCGCGCAGAATGACTTCACCGACGCCATCAAATACAACGGATTCACCTCTTGGTAAAACTGCTTCACGAAGTGGTGATCTACCAACGTGGTTGACCGTCATCATCGTCACCGCCTGCGTAGCGGGTTGTGGTTACCTTGGATACTGGTATTTCGCGGCGCCGGCGAAGACGGTGACGATCACCATCGATCCGCAGCGGCAGCCTGATCGCAACCGTCAACGGCCCGACCAGCGGCCGGCGGTGGTTGATTGGACGAACGACGTTCGACCGGTGGACCGTGGTTACGAAGTGCGAGCCGACAACACGCGCATGCGTGTCGGGCGGGCGGAGAACGGGGCGTTTACCGTTCAGCCGGGTTATCGCTCACAGCTGTTGCCGAGTGACGAATCGCAATTCCTGCGACTTCAGTCGCGCGTCGTGCTGGCTGCTCAGACGGAGCGGCTGAAGCTGTCTGAACAGCAGGTCGCGGACATTCGGAAGTTTCGTTTCAATCGTGGAATGACACTTTTGCCGGAAGATCGCGCCGCGCTTGTCGAAGCGGTCACCGCGTTCGACAAGGCACAGGGGCCTGCTAAGGAAGAAGCGAAGAAAGCACTGCTCGCGAAGCTGGACGAAGTTGGCAAGAAGAATATCGAGCCGACCAAAGCCGAACTGATCGCGTATGTGGCGAATGTCAAAGGGGTGTTGAATGAAGAACAACGAAAGCAGGGGATTCAATAGCGGCTGCCGTGTTGAATATTGCAATCATGCAAAAGACCACGGATCTTCATCCGTGGTCTTTTTGCATCAATCAGATTTCAAATTAACCAGCGAATCAGTTCCGCGCCAGCGCGTCACTTTGTTTGACGAACTGGTCACCTTGCCATTCGGTATCTTTGACGACCATGCCCTGCACCTTCGCCTTGGCAGCGGCTTTGGCTTCTGCCTGGCGCTTCACGAGGTCGGCGTGCGTGGTGAAATACTGCAGGCTGTGACCCTTGAAGTCGGCAATCGTTTCGAACTTGTGTTTTTCCATGAAGGCCAGCAGTTCTTCCTGCATCCCTTTGACCATACCGTAGCCATGCTTCATCACACCGGTGCAGACCTGCACAGTGTCACCACCCAGCAGAATGAACTGGGCCGCGTCTTTGCCGGTCTCAATGCCACCGATGGCGCTCAGCGACTTCGTGGGGTACTTATCGCGAATGACCTCGGCACATTCCTTGACCATGCGCAGCGCGATCGGTCGGACCGCGATACAGCTGTACCCACCGGGTACGCTGTAACCTTCCACGGTCGGTTCAGGACGGAGCGTTTCGAGGTCGACACTGTTGACGCTCAGGATCGTGTTGATCGCTGCCACACCGTCCACACCCGCGCTCATCGCTGCATCAGCACCGGCGGCGATGCTGGTGACGTTCGGTGTCAGCTTCGCCCAGACGGGAATCTTCGCAGCGGTCATCACCCAGCCACAGACTTCGTGCATAATATTGTTGTCCTGCCCCATCGCTGCGCCCATCTTGCGTTCGGGCAGGCCATGCGGACAGGAGAAATTCAGTTCAAACCCTGCGACGCCCGTTTCCTGCACGCGCTCGACAATCTCGATCCACGCATCCTTGTTGTATTCCTCCATGATGCTCGCGATCACCTTGCCGTCGGGGTACTTGTCCTTCAGCAGCTTCAATTCGTCCAGCCATGTCTGGAACGGGCGATCGGAGATCAACTCAATGTTCTGCCAGCCGATGACTTCCTTGTTCGACGTGCGCAGGCGTGCGTACCGCGGGGCGACATTGATCACCTTCGAACTGTCCAGCGAGATCGTCTTGATGATGACCGCCCCCCAGCCTTCTTCGAACGCTTTCCCGCACACATTCGCGTTCGTGCCAGGTGGGCCCGACCCGATGATGAACGGGTTCGGCAGTTTGATTCCATCGACAGTCGTTTCAAGCGTTGGCATAAGTTCGTTCCTGAATAATGGAGAAAATACGAATAAGCCACAGAGGACACAGAGGACACAGAGGGTCACAGAGTGAAAACTAAATAGGATTTCCACTCTGTGATCCTCTGTGCCCTCTGTGGCTTATCACTCCTGTTTCGGTCGCACCTGCGTCATCAGCACCCAATACAATACAGATCCAATTCCAAACGTAATGAACCACGCGTAAGTGTACAGCGTGTCGAAAAAGTTGGGGTTGGGTGGTTCACCGCCGGGGGTCATCGCGGCGCGAATGAAGCCGGGGACGCAGGGCGCGATCGCGACGACGAGGGCCGTCACTGCAAGCCAGTTCGTGCCGCCGGTGTAACTGTATGCGCCACGCGGGTTGAAGAGTTCAGCGACGTCGAGTTTCTGTTTGCGGATGACCCAGTAATCGCAGATGAGAATCCCACCGATCGCGCCCATCAATCCGCTGTAACCGATCAGCCAGGTGAAGATGTACGCCCCCAGGTCGCCCATGAGTTTCCACGGCATCATCGCGACGCCCAGCACTGCGGTGATCAGTCCACCCGTCACGTACGAAATCTTGCGTGGGTTGAGGTGCGAGAAGTCATTGCTAGGCGAGACGACGTTGGCAGCCATGTTCGTCGACAGCTGCGCCATGAAGATGATGAAAGTTGCGAGCAGCACGATCCACACGCTGCCGAATTTCGGCATCAGTTCGACCGGGTTGCCGATCGGTCTGCCATAGGAAATCAACGTCGCGCTCGTCACCGCGACACCGATGAAAGCAAACAGGGTCATCGTTGTTGGCAGCCCAAGCGCCTGGCCGAGCATCTGCGACTTCTGCGACTTTGCGTAGCGGGTGAAGTCCGGAATGTTCGTCGACAGCGTCGCCCAATAGCCGACACTCGCAGTCAAAAACGGTGGGAACAGAACCCAGAACGAGGTCGTGTTCTTCTGCAGCCGCGTCGATTCACTCAGCACGTTCCCCAGCCCACCCGCGTTACCGACCGCCCACCAGAGCAGCGCGATGCCACCCAACAGCAGCACCGGTGCGCTGTACGCTTCGAGCCATTTGATGCCTTCGAGCCCTTTGATGATGAAATAGACTTCCACCAACCAGAACGCGAAGAACGCGATCCAAGTGTGCAGCGCGACACCCATGATCGCGGCGCCACCACCGATGTCGGACCAGCCGGACCAGATGTAGCCGATGCATTGGTCGATCGCGGTGCCGCCTATCCATGTCTGGATGCCGAACCAACCGCAGGCAACTACCGCGCGCAGCATCGCAGGGATATTCGCACCGAACGTGCCGAAACTGGCACGGCACAGAACCGGAAACGCCAGCCCATACTTCGTGCCGGCGTGGGCGTTCAGGCACATGGGTATAAGAACGATTGTGTTGCCGAGCAGGATGGTGACCATCGCCTGCCACCAGTTCATCCCCTTTTCGATCATCCCACCAGCGAGTGTGTACGTGGAGATGACAACGCTCATCCCGATCCAGAGGGCTGCGATGTTCCACGTCGACCACGTCCGCTGTTCGGGCAATGTGGGAGCGAGGTCTTTATTGAAGAGTGGGGAATCCGATAACCCGCGATGCGGATCAACCGACACCGCCTCTGGGAATAGCGGCCCTGACGTATCGGCGTTCGAAGAAGTAACGCTCATCAACTTTTATATCATTCCATGCGGCGCAGTCGGTCCCGGCGATCATCTTCATTTTCCAGCCTGGACGCAAGGTATTCGGGAAAGCCCTGAAGTGGGTGCGTTAAGAAGATGGAATTCAGTTTTTCGACAGCACCGTCGCTTTCGGACTTGATGCCTGCCGGTCGGGGCGACACTTGTGTCGCCCGCATTTTTCCGTGTGAATACGTTTCGGGCACGAGTCGAAAAGAGGGCGACACAAGTGTCGCCCCTACAGCTGGTTGGCCAGCGACGTGCATAAAGTGCTTACGCGTCCGGCTCGTATCTTTGTCAAGCCGTCGCGCACGGTCCACGTTTGAGGAACTGACCATCACCAGCGGTGCCGGTGTATTGGCCGTTTTCGATGATGGTTTTGCCGCGGGAGAGGACGGTTTCAACGACGCCTTTGATTTTCATGCCTTCGAAGAGGCTGTAGTCGCAGTTGCTGTGGTGGGTTTTCGCGGAGCGGGTTTGTTCTTTCTGTGGGTCGAAGATGACGATGTCCGCGTCGCTGCCAACCGCGATCGTGCCTTTCTTCGGGAACATGCCGAACATTTTGGCCGACGCGGTGGACGTGATGTCGACGAATTTTTGAAGGGAGAAACCGCGTTCGATAACGGAGCCGTGGTAGACCATGGCTAAGCGGTCTTCGACGCCGGGGCCGCCGTTGGGGATTTTGTTGAAGTTGCCGCGGCCGAGTTCTTTTTGGCCTTTGAAGTGGAAGGGGCAGTGGTCGGTGGAGACTTCCTGCAGGTAACCGAGTTTTAAGCCGGTCCAAAGGGGTTCGATGTTTTCACGGCCGACGAGGGGTGGGGTGAAGACGTACTTGGCGCCTTCGAAGTTGGGGCGGTCGTAGTAAGAGTCGTCTAGGAATAAATACTGCGTGCAGGTCTCGCCGTACGCGGGGTTGCCGGCGTCACGGCTGCGGACGATCTCGCGCATGCTCGCTTCGCAACTGACGTGGACGATGAAGACGGGGGCTTTCGCGAACTCGGCGACACGGAGGGCGCGGGCGGTGCCGTCGGCCTGCATGACGACGGGGCGGGACTGGGCGTGGTACTTCGGTTCGGTCTTACCGGCGGCGAGCAGCTCGGCGATCTTCAGTTGGATGGCGTCGCCGTTCTCGGCGTGGACGAGCGTAAGGCCACCGGCTTCACCGGCGCTGCGCATGACGCGGAACATGGTGGCGTCGTCGACCATGAAGACGCCGGGGTAGGCGAGGAAGAGTTTGAAGGTCGTCACGCCCTGGTCGATGATTTTGGCGATCTCCTTGTCCTGGTCAGGACGGTACTCGGTGACTGCCAAGTGATAGCTGTAGTCGATCGCGCACTTGCCGGCGGCCTTGGTGTGCCAGTCGTCGATCGTCTGCTGGAACGTCGTGCCTTTGTATTGGATGGCGAAGTCGATGATGGAGGTCGTGCCACCGAACGCAGCGGCGATCGTGCCAGTCTTAAAATCGTCGGAGGAAACCGTGCCACCGAAGGGGAGTTCCATGTGGACATGCGGGTCGATGCCGCCGGGGATGACGAGCTTGCCGGTGGCGTCGATGGTCTTGTCGGCTTGCACGTTCAGATCGCGACCGATGAGGGTGACGATCTCGCCGTCGATGAAGACATCGGCGAGGTAATCATCCACTGCGGTCACGACGCGGCCGTTCTTAATAAGGGTGGTCATAGGGGTGTATTGCTCGCGAAAGGGTTCAGCGGTTGCGGACCAGGCCAAGCTATCGGCAGGGGAAAAACAGTCAAGGGGAAGAATGTTGCACTGTAACAATCGCCTGCCGCAATTGGTCGATCCATTGGGTCAGTCGACGAATCCTGGACCATTTTAACTGAATATTTGTATTGCAACTGTCGAAGATAAGACAGACTGTCAGGGTATATGATACCATGCGGTCAGGTTGCAGCTGGGCTACGGCCATGCTTTGCAATAGTCCGCCACTCGGAGACATGAACCGTGAAACCCACTGAACCGAAAACGAATGAGATCAAAATGCAGGCGGAGTTGCAGTCTCAGAAGCGGGAAATTGACGAGCTGAAAGACGCCGCTGTTACTGAAAAAGAAGTAACCGACGCCAGTGCGGAGGATCTGAAATCGCAGGTCGATTCGATTCAGATGGAAGTGGATGTGCTGGCGGAAACCGTGGCCAGCCAGGGCAGGGCGATCACCGAAATTCGCGCCGAATCCGAACCGGCGGAATTGAAGCAGATGTACACCGAGTACCTGAAAGCCGCTGCGGACGACTTGGGGACGCAGTATCGGCAGGAACAGGAAACCCACGCGGAAACCCAACGCCAGCTGCAGGTGATGACAGAATCCATCGCCAATGCAGTTCGTGATGGGACGCAGATTCCAGGAACGATCTCGCCAAGCAAACTGTCGTCCGACCAAACGCCCGCCAATTAACCGCGATTATGTTCGCTGGGCCAGCGCACGCGCGTGGTGCTTTTCCACGTTCATCGAATCGTACGTCATCACCCGCCTATCCTGTTTGAATCGGCGGATGATGAACCAGCCGACGACGCCCGTCAGCACCAGCCCCAGGCTGATGAACATGCTGATGCTCATCCCGCCCCAGGTCGTATCCGCCACCGCGGGTTCGGCGCGAAGCAGTTCCAGAACAAATCGCGACGACCCTTCCAGCATCAACATCAACATGAACAGCGACCCCTGTGCATGTGGGATCGTAAACAGCGCCACCAGCACACCCGCCAGCAAAAACGCGGTGAACGCGCTGTACAGCTGCGCAGGATGAACACCGTTGGCGTGCGAATGATTCGCGACCTCGCGAAGTAGAGGCTTAGACTTGAACTGCATCGGCTGGATAAGCTTCGGGCCACGGTCGGTATCGACCAGCAATTCTGCGGGTGGGGTCAATTTGCCCGCGTCGAACTGATCGATGTACGTGTTGCTGTAATACGGAAAGTGCACCGCCCAGGGCAGTTGGCACGTCGCGCCGTAGCAACAGCCGTTCATGAAGCAACCAATACGGCCAAACGCCAAACCAATCATCAACGCCGGCGCGACGATGTCGGCAACATGGCGGATGGGCATCTTCTTCCAGAAGGCATAAGCGACCACACACGGGGCAGCGAACAGAAACCCGCCATAGTATGTCAGTCCACCGGCACGAATGTTGGCAGCGTCGGAAAAGTTCGCCCATACGGAACGTGAGGCATCGGTGTAGGTCGAAAAGTTTTCGAGCACGTGTGACAGCCGCGCGCCGATGACGCCCGTGATGAGCGCGACCAGGGCCGCGTTCACGAAGAAGTCCGCATCCACGCCCGATCGCTTGGCGAGCAGTTTCATCAACTGCGTGCCGGCGAGGAAACCAATGACCATCAGCAGGCCATAGCTGTAGACGGGGATATCAAGAAACGGGATGCGGAAGGCTTCGGTCCACATAGTGTTGGGTCGTCCAATGTCAGTAGTCAGAATTCAGTCGTGATCGCTGCACAATGTCGGTCCGCATCATTAAAGCGGATCGCGACCCATGGGCAACTGGCAAACCCTAGGGGGTGAGGGTGACGTTATCAATCAGCCGGGTATTTCCCACACGGGCCGCGATCGCCAGCACGGTGGGGGCGCTGATGTTCTCCGTCAGATCCTTCAACGTGTCAGCGTCCACACAGGCGACGTAATCAATCTGCAGGTGCTTTTCGAGCAGGGTGCGTTTCATGACCGTCAACAGCCGTTGGGGTTGGCGGACACCATTGTTGAAATCCGTTTCCGCCAATCGCAGTGCGCGGTTGATGCTTAGTGCGCGCTCGCGGTCGGGTGGTGACAGATATTGGTTTCGACTGCTCATCGCCAGGCCGTCCGGGTCGCGAAGGGTGGGACAGCCGATGACTTCGACGGGCAGGTCGAGCCCCGTTGTCATCGCCTGCAGGACACGCAGCTGTTGGAAATCCTTGCGACCAAACAGCGCGACATCGGGCTTCACAATGTTGAATAGTTTCGTCACGACCTGGCAGACACCCTTGAAGTGCCCGGGACGATGTTTCCCTTCCAGCACATTGGTTAAAGCCGGCACATCCACCGCGACATCCGCGGTGCCTGCGGGGTACATTTCTTCGACACCCGGGTTGAACACCAGGTCGACATTGGCGGCTTCCAACTTCTGCAGGTCTTCGAAGATGGGCCTCGGATAGCGCGTGAAATCTTCGCGCGGGCCGAACTGGGTCGGGTTGACGAAAATGCTGACCGCGACAGTTGACGCGTGCTGGCGGGCGGTGTCGATCAACGAAAGATGGCCGGCGTGCAGCGCGCCCATCGTCGGGACGAACGCCATCCGTCCCAACTTCGCGCGGGCGGCTCGACATTCAGAAACGGTATGCGTGACTATCACAATTCCGAGCGTACACGCACAGCCACGAAATGATAAGGGAGGCACACAGAGTACGAGCCGGGGGATGTAAATCCCCGGACGAAAGTTTATTGGGATTGAATCCGTGGAACAGAACCTGCTATGAGTTTCTTTGGTGTTCGGAAAGTGCGCCAAGAGACGCCAAGGTTCCAAGATCGCCAAGAAAAATTGGATGCAATCGACTGCGCAAACCACAACCGTTTCCGACTTCTGATTGCATTAGTTCTTGGCGCCTTGGCCCCTTGGCGTTCTTGGCGCGTTCAATTCGCTGAAACAGCAGCGCAAGTGCATTACACGCTCTATCAACCGCAGCCTATGTATCTGTCGTTCGACGCACCGTACCGGCGCATCGCACGTCGCCAGTGTTTCAGTGAATTCGATTGTTGATTTCACAACCCACCCGCGGGAAGATGAAACGAACTTTAACAACCCTTTCAGGGAGGCCTTTTTTATGCGGCGTCTATTCCTATCTGCTATCGCACTTGCCGTTCTTCCCGTGTCCTTTGCCTACTCCCAACCAATGGCCGAGCGCGTGCCCGCAGATGCGGTGGCGTATGTCGGTTGGACGGGTGCGCAGAACATGGGGCCGGGCTACGAAGGTTCGCATCTGAAGGGTTTTCTGGACAGCACCGACTGGCGGGATTTTTTCGATCGCTTCCTGCCGATGGCGATGAAGAAGGCCGGTCAATCCGACGCCGATGCCGCCGAGGCGTCGCAGTTCCTGGGTGAATTGGCCAAACCGATGTGGTCGCACCCGACTGCGTTCTACTTCGGTGGGATCGACCTGCCCGAAGGTCGCGGCGAACCGGTTCCGCGCATCGCGTTCTACTGCCAGGCCGGTGAAGACGCCGCTGCCCTTGAAGCCGCGATGACGAAGATGATCGCGAAAGCGCCGGGCCGTGATCGTGAAAAGATGAAGGTCACATCCAACGAAGGATTGGTGACGTTCACGTTCGGCAATGTGCCTGCGGAAGCCCCGGCCCTGTCCGAAGCCGCCACGTTCAAAGCGGCCCTCGCGAACGCACACAAATCACCCGTGATGGCGATGTACCTGGACGGTGAACGCCTCATGACGGTGCTTGACGCCGCCATCGCGAAAGAGGCGGCTCGTAAAGGTGACGACGCCGAGCAATGGCCGACCGTTCGCAACGCGCTCGGTCTGAACGGTTTCAAACGGATGATCGTCACGAGCGGTTTCGAAAACAAAGACTGGGGCACGATGGTGTTCGTCGATGCGCCCGCCCCGCGCAAGGGATTGATGCAACTGCTTGAAGCGGCTCCGATTTCCGCGGACATCGTTAAAACCATTCCCGCCACCGCCACCCGCGCGTTCGCGGGAAGGCTCGATCTGTCGAAAATGCTGACGAGCATTCAGACCACGGGTAGTGAGATCAACCCGGAATTCGCCGAGCAGTACGGAGCCGTCGTCGGCATGGTGGGTGGCATGGTTGGCGTCGAACTGCGCGACCTGTTCGAACCGCTAGGCGACGAATGGGCCTGGTACACCGACCCCAACACGGGCGGCAATTCGCTGCTTGGCCTTACGCTTGTGAATCGGCTGGATGACCCGATCAAAGCGAACGACCTGTTCACGAAAGCCGAGCAGGGGATCAATCGAACCATCGCCCGCCAGATGCAGGGGAAGGATGTGACGATTCAGATCAAACACGTGAAGCGTGGCGACATTGATATCCACTACTTCGCGCTGCCTTTGGTTTCCCCCGCATGGGCGATCGAAGGACAGAACTGGTACTTCGGCTTGAACCCGCAGACGGTTGCCAGCGCCGTCATCGACGCGCGCAGCGCCAACCGCAAAACGCTTCTGGACAACCCCGCTTACGTCGCCGCCCGTGCCAAACTGGGTGACCAGCCCGCAGGTGGTTTGCAGTTCATGGATGTACCGCGCCTGGCCCCCGACAACTACGCGACGTGGGTCGCCATCAGTCGGTTGGCGGGGTTTGGTGATCTGTTCGGCGTCGATTCCCCGATGTTCCTGCTTCCCCCGATGGCGGAACTCTCCAAGCACCTTCAACCCAGCGCGATGGTCGCCTGGTCAGACGACAGAGGTTTTTATCTCCGCCATGTTGAAGCGTTCCCCGGAAGTGAAGCGCTCGCCAACGACCCGTTGGCGAGCCTGATCGCGCCGCAGGCGTTTGGCGCGAGCGTCTTAGTGCCTTCATTAGGCCGCGCGCGTGAAACCGCCAACCGCGTGAAGAGCGCCAGCAACCTGCGGCAGATTGGGATGGGCATGCTGCTCTATTCCAACGAGAATCGCCAAAAATATCCCGATAGTTTTGAAGCGCTCATTCTGACGCAGGACATGGGCGTCGAAGTGTTCGTCAACCCGCGTCTCGGCACCGAAG
>SXGT01488252.1_pt1 | contig 14161 bp, 8 predicted proteins | sample 3176221 | NCBI WGS metagenome assembly SXGT01 (sample SAMN11356862, study PRJNA531348) | freshwater metagenome | isolation source: freshwater sample F1-120 | place: China: Fuxian Lake, Yuxi | collected 2017-12-25 | reverse complement strand
GACCCATGTCGTCGGCGAGGATGCCGCCGAAATTGTTCTCCGCGAGGTAGGCGAGGAAGTGAAAACCTTCGAGCTGATACGGGCGCAAGTCGGCGCGCAGGCCGACTGGTAGCTCGGGCGAAACGCGCGTCTTGATCTCGGTGGCGCGGCGCTGGATGGCCTGCGTCTGCGGCTCGGGCAGGAAACGCTTCGCAGCCGGGTCGGCGAGCTGGAGTGCGTGGAGTCGCTGCGGCTCGTCGGTGAGCTCGCGCGAGGTGAGGCCGAGCCGCGCGAGCTGCTCGTCCTCCTCAGCGGTGAGCTGGAACGCAAGTTTGCGCCAGCCCTTCTTCTCTAGCCGCACGAAGCCGCCCTTGGCGGAGAGGAGCAATTTAATTTCCGCCTGCGTCAGCTTCGTGTCGGCGACGTTGAGGACGACGCGCAAATCGAACCAGTCCACTCCCGCCTCGGTGGCTTCGAGCTGCACGGTGCCGGCGATGGCCCCTTCCGTGAGCGAGGCAAGTTCGCCCTCCAGCTTGACCTCGATCTCCGGCGGCACGGTGGCGAGCCACGTGGCGAACAGCTCGGGGAATTTCTTGTTCAAGCGCTTGGTGAGCCGGCCCTGCCAGCGGTCGAACTTGCACTCGAGCGGAGCCATGAGCGGCGGCACGGCGGCGAGCGCGGCGCGGTCGTGGAAGATGATTTCAGAGCGGGGACCGGAGGCCTTGCGCTTGGCCGGCTCGGTGCGTTTGGAAGCCCAGCCTGCAGGCGTCCACTGCTCAAGCACCGCGCCGTCCTCGGAGAAAGCCTCCACTTCCACGACGCAGTCCTCAAGGTTCGAGTAGTCGTCAATCCGCCGCAGCGATGCGCGGATGCGCACGCGCAACGGCCGCGTCTGCACGCGGTCGCGCAGGCGCTCGGGCAGTTCCGTGCCGAGCTTGCGCAGCAGCTCGACGCCCTCGCGCTGCTCCAGCGCTGCGGCGGGGATGTGGTGCTCCGCCCTCGGGTCCAGCACGTCCAGCTTGGGCGGACCGGGGAAGATCGTGGCCTCGCCGACGTATAGCGCGGGCGCGCCGGGCACGACGCAGAACAGGCGTGGCGCGGGCGCGCCGTCCGGCAACACGAGCCGCAGCAGGTAATCATCCTCGGCGTTCGCAGCGGGCGTGAGATCCCATCGCAGCGGCTCCGCGCTCCAGGTGAACGGAACACCTGTCGCCCCGACAACGTGCTCGCGCAGTTGCGCCGTCCGCAGCAGGAAGCTCGTCGCCCGCACGGAATCGAAGTGGTTCACGGAGATGATCCAAGGGTCGCCAGTCGAGCCGTAGCGCCCCCTGAAAGTCTGCCAGAGAATCTCCGCCTCGGGCGTGAGCGCCACCCGGCACGCGTTCACGTCGTCAGCCAGCCGCGTGAAGTGTGTGTGCTTCAGCTCGGCAAATTCCGTCGCGCCCGGGCGCAGCCACTCCAGCACCGCGCCCACCGCTGTCAGCCGCACGCGCAAATCCACCGGGACCGGAGCAGAGGCCACGGCTTCGGTCGCGACGCCTTCCAGCCGCGTGCGCCACTCCTGCACGACCTTGCCGCGCAACCAGCGGCGCATCCGCCCGGACACCTCGGTGAGATCCGTCACCGGCTCCATGAACTTGGGAATCTCTCCGCCGGCCTGCTTCACCGCGTGGGCGATGTAGAGCCAGAACTCGTGCTCGTCCCTGGGCAGCGCCGGCCAGATCTTCGCCTGTTCGTAGAGGGCGCAGGGCGCATGCAAACCCATCTTCAGGAAGTCGGACCCTTGAATGGTGTTGTAGATCGCCACGCGGCTGGCGACTTCGTGGACTTTGCGGAGGAACTCATTTTCCTCCGCAGTCAGCGTGTGGCCCACCACAGAGCGCAACTGGTCGGCCAGCGGGCCGACGAAGCGCGGCGGCTCCAGGGCCTTCGCCGTCTCGGACGCAACGACGGGCGTAGGCCCGCTGTCCACTGTGGCGACCAAGGTCTTCAACGCGGCATACGTGTGCTTGCAGCCGCCGCCGATGGGGCAGGAACACGAGTCCAGCCAGAAATTCCGGTTCAGCTCCAGGTCCACTGTGTAAATCTCCGACCCTGTCACCGTGGCCTGATAATGCGTGCCGGGGGTCACGCACGTGAGCGTGTGCACGTGGCCGTTGCGGTAATACGTCTCGCCCCGGCTGCGGTCACCGGCGGCGAAACTCCGCAGGAGGGCCGTGACCGCTTCCGGTTGTTGAAATGTAGGGAGCCCGCGTTCCACACGTGGATAGGTCGAACGGTTCTCAGCGCGGCGGATGATTTGGCGGTGAGGTGATGGGGAGTGAGAAGTGGCGACCCTACGGGGATTCGAACCCCGGTTACCGCCGTGAAAGGGCAGTGTCCTAACCGCTGGACGATAGGGTCGGCCTCGGACAATGGGCATTTACGCTGTTCGGACGCCGCCTTGTCACGCCCAAATTCCAGCGCCCGACCTCGGTCCGAAGCAGATGCCCTTCTTCGGATGCACCCGCTTTCTTGCCCGACGCGAACTTTGCGCCGCCCCCACCAACACGGAACGATGCCGCTGGGACGGGAGCGCTCCACTGAAGCGCGGAGGCGCAGAGGGCGCGAAGCAACGCAGAGCTGGGATCACGCCGCACATGGCGCGTCGCCTCGCAGCGCTCCTTCCAGTTGGACCAGCGCGCGATCGAGATCACGCTTTTTCGTTTCGGACAGAACAGTTTCTCCATACCGCGTGGTGCAGAAAGTAGCGGTCATTCGTTCAACCAACTCGAGGACTTGCACCGGCTCGTCCCGAAGCGAGGTGAGAAACTCACGCGGGGTTTCGTGTGGCTGCCGCAAATGCCCGTGTCGCGCAAGCAGCTCCAGCATTCGGCCATAGTTGTGGCTGGCGAACTGCGCTGATGCGGCGGCGGCGCTGGGGGAGGACTCGCGACGGAGACGGGCGGGCCAGCGACGTTTCATCCACAGGCCGAGCACCACCATCGCGCCCAAGCCCAGCAGCGTGGGTGCGAACCGCCGCGCCTGTTCGAGCGCGGCCCCGAGACTTCGCGTGGAGACCTGAAAGAAACTGCGCTGCGCCGCCGCGTCGAAGTTGACGATGTTGAGATACCAGATGACATCCAGCGCATCGAACAGCTCGGCGGGCTCCCAGCCCGGAGGCGGAAGCGTGCCGCGTGGCGTGGCGTCGAACGCGACCCAGCCGCGCTCCGCGAAGTGCGCCTCCACCCACGCGTGCGCGTCGCGCAATCGCACGTCGCGCCAGCCGGAGAGCCAGTTGCGCTCGCCCGGCACGAAGCCCACGACTACGCGCGCCGGCACGCCCTGCATGCGCAGCAAGAGCGCCAGCGCGGAGGCGAAACGCTCGCAGTGGCCGCGCCGTTCCTTGAGCAGGAATTCCTCCAGTGCGTTGAGGCGGTTGAGTTCAGGCGCGCCAAGCTCATACTTGAACGTGTCGCGGAGATGCGCCTCCAGGCGACGCGCCTGCGCGTGCGGCTCAGTCGTGCCGGCAAGGACGTTGTCCAGCCACGCGCGGAGTTGCGGCGAGGGCGATGGGTGAGCGAGGAGGCGCTCGCGTTGCCAGTCGCGCAGGCGCTCGGCCGGCGGGCGCGGGTTGACCCAGTATTCGTAGAGGTTGTTGCCGGAGTTCCACATGCTCTCGGAGACGACGATGCCGTGGGCGTTGCGGGCCGGCGGGCGGAAGAAGCGGCCCGTCACACGTGCGGGGAAGCCATCTGTCGGCAGCACACGGTTCAGCGCGGCGACGTCCTTCACACGCACCCGGCGGTGACGATGGCCCGCGAGCCACGAGGGCGAAGTGTTTGGCAGCGGCTGCCCCGGCTGGCCATTGTCCGGCTTCCACTGGCCACCCTCGAAATTCGCCAGCGCCATCATGCGCAGGTAGCCGACCTCCGTGGCCTCGACTTGCAGGAGCAGCTTGCCGGAGTTCGCCGCGCCGCCGCGCGACGGGTCGAGCACGGAGTCCAGCGCACCGTCCGGCGTGCCACCGCCCGGCAGCCGCGCCGCTAGCGGCGTGCCGAGAAATCCGCGCGGGACCAGCACGAACACCGCGACCATCACGGCGAGAACTGCGAAGGAAACGGCGAGCCCGATACGCGGCGGCTTCGTAGCCGCGCCCGGTTCTCCTGCGAAGTTCTCGGCCTCCAGCTCCAGCAGCGCCTTCGGCAGCAGCACGAGTGTCGCGAGGAGAATGAGGATAAAGCGGTAGTCGAGGATGACGGTGCAGGCGACGGCGAGATGTCCGCTGGCGACGATCAGCGAGAAGAGCTTTTCGCGCCGGTCGAGCGGGCGCAGGAGCCGCAGCAGTTGCAGCAGCGTCAAGCCGTGACCCACCGCGAAATGGGCGCTGACGCCGAACATCGGCGCGAGCTGCCATGCGAGCACGCCGCCGAGCAGGATGGCCGTCATGTCCCCCATCTGGCCCAGCCGCACAGGCCGGCGCGGCAGAGTCAGACAGGCCGCCCACAGCAGAGCGCCCAAAAGCGGCATCACCACGTCGTCCCACGAGAGGCCTTGGCAAATCAGGCCCTGCAGGATGAGTTGGTGGCGGGCGGATTTCATCGATGGAGCGACAGAATCCAGTCGCGCGCTGACTCCCTCTCCCTCCCTCGGAGGAGGGGAGAGGGTTGGGGTGAGGGGTTACGCGCGTCGGCGTTAGTGGCTCCACCCCTCATCCGGCCTACGGCCACCTTCTCCCCTCCTCCAAGGAAGGGAGAAGGCGTGCGACCTTGCTTCCGGTTTGCATCCCGTTGACTTCGATCAGAATTTGACGTCACTTGCCTCATGCGACCTCCTCCATGCCGTGCTCCCGGTAGCGCCAGACCGCTGCGCCGCTGAAGTCTTCACGGGACGGTAAGTTTGCGGGCAGATACACGCTCACGCTGCGACCGCGTTGGCGAAGTTCGGCCACCGCCTCACTGGCGGCAGCGGTGGACTGCGTGAGCACCAGATGCACGGCGCTCTTCACCGAGAGCCGCTCCAACGCGCCGCGCAGCCGCTCCGGCGCAAGGCTCTGTGGCTTGGCAGAAATCCGCGCAAGTCGGTCGAGGATTTCATGGCCGTCGGCAAAGGGCGGAATCAAATCCGGCTCCATCGAGGCGAGGTCCAGCCACTCGACGTGATGCCCGGCATCCAGCGCGGCGAAGACCAGCGAACCTGCGGCACGCACGACATCGTCGAAGACCTTCGCATCACCGGAGGAGCCACAGTCGAGCACGACAGCGACACGCCCGGACAGCTCCTCATCGAAGACCTTCACCATCAGGCCAAGGCCCTTTGCGCTGCTGGCCCAGTGAATTTGCCGGAGCGAATCTCCGGCCTGGTGCGGGCGCACGCCGCTGAACTGGTCACCCGCGCCCGTCTGCCGCTGACCGCGAAACTTGCCGCCGACCATCACGTCTAAACCCGCCGCGCGCGGCGATGGCACGGGATAAACCGCCGGATGCACCACGACTTCGCCCGTGAGCGAGAGCCGCCTCGCGACGCGCACGAGGCCGAACGGAAACGCCGTCGCAAGCCGAAGTTGATCGTGTGCGAAGACGCCGCGTCGATGGAACTGTAGCTCGGGGACGACGCTCATCTCCACGCCCGCGCCGAGATGCGGCAGCTTGAACAGGCAGCCCGCCGCCGACTCAGCCGTGACCAACGCGACGGCGGAACGGCTCGCGTTGTGCACGTGCCAAGGCTGGTTGAGCCGTTGGCCTTCGACGACTTGAGCGGTGCCGGGCGCGAGGACATCCAGCCTGCGCACCGCGCGCCACGCCGAGACGGTGTTCACCGCGAAGCAGCCCAGAAGGATTCCCGCCGGCACCAGGAGCAGGCCGGACTGCGAGGTGATGGACGCGCCGTAGAGCAGCACGACGATGCCGAGGAAGAGCCAGCCCGTCGCGGTGATGCGAGCGCTCATGCGCGATGTTCTTCTCCCTCTCCCCCACCGGGGGAGAGGGTGGAAGACTCCGGCAGCGCCGCTCCTCCTGATCGCCGTCGGTCGCCGCGAGACCTTTGGCCTCACAGCTTCGCGATCTCCTCCCGCAGCGCGGCGAGGTCGGGGTCGTTCAACGCGAGCTGCTTGATCTCGTTGCGCTCGCCGCGCGCGATGGCCTTGCGCAGCCACTGGTGCGCCTCGGTCGGGTTGCCGAGCTGGCAGGCGTAGCAGGCGAGGTTGTAGGGGATCAGGCTGGCCTCGGGAAATTTCTTCACCGCCGGCAGCAGCGCCTCGCGCGCCTCCACCGTGCGGCGCAACTCGTGCAGGCTGTAACTGCGGTCCACCCAGCCGGACATGCGATCGGGCGCGGCGATCAGCTCCAGCTCCGCGACGCGCAACGCCTCGTCCCAGTGCTGCTCCGCCGCGTGGACGCGCCACCAGGCCTCCAAGACTTCTGGGTGCGTGGCGTTCGCGGTCGAGACTTGCAGAAGCTCCGCGCGCGCCTCGACCGCCGCGTGCAGATCCAGCCAGCCCAGCGCCGCGTCCACCAAATGTTTGTCTGGGTAGCCCAGCGCGCTCATACACAGGAATTAACCCCGCGCGGCGCGCTTGGCAAAAATCTTTTCTGCGCCAGGGCCAGCGACTAGAATCTGTGCATGCACAAGCGCGAACGCGGCGACTGGGGAAAGGCTGTTTGCGGTCAGCGGTCGAAGTCTGCTGGCGAACGCACGCGCCTCGGGTGTTGGAAGTTGGACGTTGGACGTTGGACGTTTCCCCTTTTCATCCTCAGTGCCTTCGTGGCGACCAGCTCCGCCGCCCCGTTTCCCACCAACGCCATCCCCACGCTCGCCGCGCTGCGCTCGAATCTGACCGCGCGCGTCGAGCATCCTCGCCTCGCCGCCGCGCAGCTTGGTGTGAAGATCGTCTCGCTCGACACGGGCAAGACCCTCTTCGATCACAACGCCGGCCAGCTCCTCAAGCCCGCGTCCAACGCCAAGCTCTACTCCGGCGCGCTCGCGCTGGACCGGCTCGGCCCACTGTTTCGCATCCGCACGTCGTGCTACGCCGCCGCAAAGCCGGACGCCGACGGCACGCTGGCAGGCGACCTCACCGTCTTCGGGCGCGGCGACTTCTCGATGGCCGCGCGCTTCAACGGCGGCGACTACGCGAAATCTCTGGAGCTGCTCGTCAACGCGCTGGCTGCCGCAGGGATCAAGCGCGTGACTGGCGACTTGGTGGGCGACGAGAGTTTCTTTCGCGGCCCGCCCTACGGCAGTGCGTGGACGTGGGACGACTTGAACTACTACTACGGCGCGGAGGTCTCGGCGCTCACGCACGAAGACAACGTCGTGGACCTGGTCTTCAAGCCCGCCGCGCTGGGCCAGCCCGTCAACTTCACTGCGAAGCCGGCGACGCAGTTCCTTCAGTTCATCAACCGCACGACCACGGTGACCAACGGCGGCAGGCGGAGCGTCGAGCTTTATCGGCCGCTCGCGCAGAGCACGGTTTATCTCCACGGCTCACTGCCCGCCGATGACAAGGGCCTGACCGACGCGATGCCCGTGCCGCGTCCGGCGCTGTGGTTCGTCACGCAGCTCCGCGAGGCGCTGGCCAAGCGCGGCATCAGCGTCACCGGCCAGCTCCGCAGGCGCGACTGGCTCGTTGCCGAGGTCGCGCCGGTGGACTACGGCAAGCAGGTGGAAGTCGCCTTCACCGAGTCGCGACCGGTGAGCGAGTTGGTCGAGAAGATGATGAAGCCGTCCCAGAATCTCTACGCGCAGTTGCTGCTCCTCCAAGTCGGCGCGCGCACGCACAAGCCGGGGCAGACCACGGAGGATGCGGGTTTGGTAGAGATGCAGAAGTTCCTTGCGGAAGCCGGCGTGAAGCGCGGCTCCGTGCTGCTCGAAGAAGGCTCGGGCCTCTCGCGCGGCTGCCTGCTCATGCCGGACGCGACGGTCCAGCTCCTCCGGCACATGGACAAGCATCCCGCTGCCGCCGCCTATCGCGCGTCGTTGCCCATCGCGGGTGTGGACGGCTCGCTCAAGTCGCGCTTCCACGGCACCGCCGCCGAGCGCAACGTCCTCGCCAAGACCGGGAGCCTCCGCTACGTCAGCAGCCTCTCCGGGCACGTGACGACGGCGGCGAAGGAACGGCTGGTTTTCAGCTTCATGCTTAACGCCTACACCGGCGCAACGGTGAGCGGCCGCGAGGTGATTGATGAACTGGCCGTGCTGCTGGCGAACTTCGGCGGCAAGTCGGAGTGACGGCTACCACGCCAGAACTTCCGCCCACAGCGGCGCGAGGTCGGGGTCGGCGAGGGCCATGTGCTGGATGGCTTCACGGGCCTTTTGCTTGCCGGCAATCTCCCGCGCGCGGCCCAGCCAGTGTCGTGCGGCATTGAGATTGCCCATCTGGCAGGCGTAGCACGCGAGGTTGTAGGGGACGATGGTTTCGTCGGGGAACAGCTCGGTCGCCGGGCGCAGCGCGTCCCACGCGGCTTGAAGTCCGCCACCGTCCTTGCGCCGTGCGGCGTAGGCGCGGTGGACCCAGCCGTTGACATCGCCGGGGAAAGCTTGCACGAGCAGCTCGGCGACGGTGTGGGCCAGTGCCCAGCGGTGCTGGTGCGCGTGGAGCTGCCAGAGCGCTTGGAGGACGAGCGGATGCGCCTGTGCGGCGGGCGAGAGCTGGGCAAGCTCGGCTTCGGCCTCGGCGGGCAGGTTGAGTTCGAGCCAGCCCTCGGCAGCACGGACGAGATGAACGTCGAGCGCTTCGAGCGTCGGGAGCGGCGGTGCGTTCACTCGCGGAGGCTGACCTTGTCGGCCCCGGGGAAGTCAGCGGGAACTTTCTGCGTGACCTTGCCGGTGACGGCCCATTCCGCGCCGCGCTGGAGGGTGACGATGAAGCCGACGCACTGCTGGGCCTCACGTTTGCCGCCGCCCGCGTGGCCGAGCGCGGTGTGGAAGACGCGGCCTTTGCCAAAGGTGGTGGTCATCAGCATCGGCTCGTGGCGGTCGGTGCCGCTCTTTTCCTTCGGAGCGAAGGCCGTGGCGAGCACGGTGAGATTCTCCGCCGGGCCACGGAGGCGGTCGTAGAGTTCGTCCTTCGCGTGCATCCACTTGCTCGGCAGGCCGGCCATGATGGGATGGCCCGGTTCGCGGGTCTCGACCGCGAACTCATGCTGCGGCCCGTGGCTGCCGCCGCGTCCGGGTGCGATGTCCTTGATGACCTTCGCCGCCTTCTCCTCCCAATAGACATACGGGCCGGACTTCTCGCTGCGCCCGCCCCAGCCGCCGAGGCCGATCATCTGGTTGTAGGCCGGCCAGTTCGGGAAGGAGTTGTTCGCCGCGTGGACGCTGACGAAGCCGCCACCGTTGCGAACGAACTCCTCGAAGGACGCCTGAGTTTCCTTCGGCCAGTCCTGGCCGTTGTAGTTCGAGACGACGAGTTTGTATTTCTTGAAGTCGGGCTTGAAGGTGGACATGTCGCCCTTGTTGTCCGGCGTGGTGGCGACGTCCACCTCGAAGAGGCCCGTCGCCTCCAGATACTTCTTCAGGTGCGGCGTGGTGCCTTTCCAATCGTGGTTGTTCTGGCCGTCCACGATGAGCGCCTTGATGGCGGCGTGGGAGGATGTGGCAAGCGAGATGGCGCAGAGCAGCGCCGAGATGCGGAGCAGTGTTTTCATGGGCAGGGAGTGTGGCGGCAGAACGGTGACGCGGCAAGTGCGCGCGTGCCCCCATCGGCTGGCCGCTCGGCAAGAGATCGGGAATTTCCTTCTGTCACCGCGCGCCTTGCTGTTCAATCCGCCACCGACACTGCATGAGCGAATTCTGGGCATCGAGCATCAAACCACGCCAGCCAGACGACCCCTTGCGCATCCTTTGGCTTAAGACCGGCCCGCTCCACCCCGTGGACACCGGCGGGAAAATCCGCACGTTCAACATGCTCCGTGAACTGCGGCGCAAGAACCCGCTTACCTACCTCTCGCTGTGGCCCGAGGGCACGCCCGAGTCCGCGCGCAAGGACGCGCACCAGTATTCGGACGACCAGATTTGGATTCCATGGCGCGAGGCACCGAAGCGTTCGCTCCGATTCGTCTTCCAGCTCGGCATCAACTTCGCCGGCTCGCGCCTGCCCTACGCGATTCAGAAGTATCTCTCCCGGCAATGGGCGGCGGAAATCCGCCATCTCGACGGCAGCGGCAAGTTCGACCTCATCGTCTGCGACTTCCTCACGCCGGCGGTCAACCTCTACTACGGCAACCACCGTCCGCAGACGCCCGTGCTGCTCTTCCAGCACAACGTCGAGTCACTCATCTGGCAGCGCCATTACGAGACGGCGGTCGGCGGCATTCGCCGCAGCTACATGCACGGCCAATGGCAGCGGATGCTCAAGTTCGAGGCCCGCGCCTGCTCGCTCTCGGACAAGGTCTGCGCTGTCTCCGAGGAGGACGCCCGCCTGCTGCGAGAGCAGTTCAATCTGACCAACGTCTGCGGTGCCGTGCCCACTGGCGTGGATCTGGACTTCTTCCAACTCAGCACAGCCCCGCGCACGCCGCGCTCGCTGGTCTTCCTCGGCTCGATGGACTGGATGCCGAACATTGACGGCTGCGTATGGTTCGCCGACGAGATGTGGCCGCTCGTGAAGCAGAAGTTCCCCGACGCCACGCTCACCATTGTGGGCCGCAAGCCTGCGCCCAAGATTCTCGAACTCGCCGCGCGCGACGCCAGCATCCGCGTCACCGGCACCGTGGACGACGTGCGTCCGCATCTCGCGGCGGGCGAAGTGATGGTCGTCCCGCTGCGCGTCGGTGGCGGCACACGCATCAAGATTTTCGAGGCGATGGCCACGGGCATCCCGTGCGTCAGCACGCGCATCGGTGCGGAGGGCCTGCCCGTCCAGCACGGTGAGCACATCGCGCTGGCCGACACGCCCGCTGACTTTGCGAACGAGATCGCCGCCCTCTTCGAGCAAGCCGACCGCCGCCGCGCCCTCGGCCAGAACGCCCGCGACCTGGTGGAGAAGAACTTCGGCTGGCCCAGCATCAACGCCGTCTTCGAGCGCTACTGCCGCGAGACGGTGGCGGTGCCGCGCCGGAATTAGCCAATCCTTCCAATCCAGCCGAGTCTGCCTTTGAGCCTTGCCCAACCTGACCATTCCGCGCACTTTCCAAGTGTGAAGACACTCGCCATCGAAGACATCTACGCCAATCCGCACGCGTTGGATTCTTTCCTGGCGGCGGGTGAGCCGGTTGTCATGGTCCGGTCCGGACAGGTGGTGGCTGACTTGGTTCCGAAGCCAGCGACTGCGAGCGCAGCACCTCGGGGAACACGCCCGGACTTCAAAGCGCGTTTTCTTCTGATGTGGGGGCCGGACGCTTTCAACAGCAAGGATTCCGTGGCCGGGCAGTTCACGGAGTTCCGGCGTGACCGGCGGCCATGAGCGCGTTCGCTGACACGAGCTTCCTCTTTGCATTCTACTTTCCCCGTGAGGCTTCGGCTCGCGCGGTGGAAGCCGTGCAGTCCGCCGCAGAGCCACTGCTCATCACCTCGCTGGTGGACTTTGAATTCCGGCAAGCCGTTTGGTTTGAAGTGTTCCTTCGTCGCAACGGCCAGCCGCGCGGGCTGTCAGAGGTTCAGGCGCAGACGGGTCTGGCCGCCTTCGAGCTGGATTGTGAACAGGGCGTCTGGACCACGACTGGGTTGCAGTGGGAACGGTTGATGGCCTCGGCCCGCGAACTCAGCTTCAAACACACTGCGCGCACAGGCTGCCGGGCGTTTGACTTGCTGCACGTCGCCTCCGCGCTCGCTCCTGACGTGCAAACCTTTTTGAGTTTCGACCTGACCCAGTGCGCACTGGCTCAAGCCGAAGGGTTGGCGGTGCCGTTGGTGGGACCGCTGGGGACTGAATCCACATGACCATCCGGTCTTTCGCCTCCACTCCGTGGCTCCGCTTGCTCGGTGCCGCTGTGTCGGTAGAGGCCAGAACGCCCGCGACCTGGTGGAGAAAAACTTCGGCTGGCCCAGCATCAACGCCGTCTTCGAGCGCTACTGCCGCGAGACGGTGGCGGTGCAACGGCGATAACTCAGATGCCTACGGACGCTTCGGGTTTAAGGACTCAGCACACAGCGCAAGCCATTTCCTGAAAACGGCAACGGCCCGCTACGCGAAGCGCAACGCAAAGCGTCTGTGGAAAATGCGAAAGCCGGGCTAGTGAGCCAGCCACGGGATGTGCGATAAGTGCCAGATGCCGGCCCCTGTGGATTTATTTGTGAACCACCGTCATACGGCCCATACCAATCCCAACACCAACTCTGAGCGTTCCCAGCCATGTCAGTAAGGCCGTAACCATTGGCAGGGAAAGCTCCCACAGGACTGGTGTAGGGCCACACGCCGTCGTAGTAGGCCGGGTGAAAGCCGCGTGTCGGACTCACGTCGTATGTCAAGCTAACGGAGTTGCTAGCCCCGAAAAAGAAAATGAAACCACTCAAGTAGTTCGCTTGGCTGTGCGAGATTGTGTCACCCCAAGGGAACCGCTTGCCGTTGAGTCCACCTCGTGCAGCCTTCTCCCACTCGGCCTCCGTCGGCAAACGATACCCCGCGTTCCACTTCACCGCACCATTGGCCACATCTACCTGACCACTGCGATACACACTCGTCTGCCCTACTTCAGTGTAGTAGGCCGGCATCCGCCCCTCCTTCTCCGAGCGCGCATTGCACCACTTGACACAGTCATACCAGTTGACGGCCAGAACAGGATGATTAGCGGCTTTCCCCACCCCCAGGGTGTCGAAGATGTAGCCGTGATTGGTAGCCCACGCATACACATCGTCCCAAAGCGCCTTCGTCACCGGATACTTGTCCATGTAAAAGGCGTTCACAGTCACCGTATGCACCGGCAGTTCAGGACTTGGATTTGGCGAGTAGCTTCCAATGCTGTCTTCAAGTGAATCCCCCATCTGAAACGCCCCGGCGGGGATGAGCGACATGCTGGCTGGGATGACACTTGCGCCGGTAAAGAAAATGTTGAGGCTGACAGAACCGCTGATGACCCGGCCCTTAGCGTTGCGAACTTCGACCTGAAAGCTCGCGGCGTCGCTCGCCCGGACATTTTGCACGCGCAGACTGGAGCTGCGGGAGCCGGACGTGCGCGTGTCATCGCTCAGATAAAGCCCATTCTTGAGCCAGCGGAACTCCAGCGGTGCCGCCCCACTGGCCTGCACACTGAAGGTGGCCGTGTCATTGAGCGCCAAGGAGACGGACTGCGGCGGCACGGTGATGCTGGGCGGTTGCGGCGTGGCAGCCGGTGCCCGCACAGACCCGCTCGTCTGCCAGATCAGCGTGCGCGGAATGAGGTCGAAGGTCTTGTCGGGCTGCTGTCCCCAAGCATCATCCCACACGCGCAGGTCGAGGCCGATAGTGCTGGTGAGGCCGGCGTAGAGGGAGAGGTCGTAGGCCTGGGGGTTGAGCTGCGCGCGGCCATCCAGTTCGGCGTAGGGCTGGAGGTCGCCGGAGACTCCGGCGGCGCTGTAGAGGTAGGCAGTGACCTTGGGCTGGAGATAGACGCGGACGTTGCCCGAGGCCGCCAACGACCAGACGGGGCCGAGCACGGTGAACGTGGCAGGCGGGGAGCCGAAGGGAGCGGTCCAGCCGTCGGCATCGGTCCAGCGGCGGCCTATGCGAATGTCTTTGGTGCCGCTGATTCCGCCGGTATAGCTGCCAGCGGCCTCGGCGTGCAGGGTGTAGCCGGCGTTCAGCTCGTAAACCAGTTCGACCCAAACGGGGACGACTCCGATGAAGGTGCCGTAGAGTTTGCGAATCGGGGTGATGACGGGCCTGGTGCCGCTGCGGTCCAAGGTGCCGTTGAAGGAGGCGTGTCCTTCGAGACGGGCAGTCATGGTGCCGGAGAGCAGGGTCTCAAACTCGCGCAAGCGGCCGCTGCGAATGTTCACGCCAAGGTCAAGCTGGCCATTGAAGTCCAGCGCGCTGCCGGCAAGGAGTTCGATGGTGAGGTTGGCGTCCGAGTAAATGACGGTTTGCAGGTCGTGGTGGAAGTTCAGCGGCAAGCCGGTGGCGAGGACGGCCTGCGGAACCACAGCGTTGGTGGTGATTTCCGTGAAGCCCTGCGAGACGAGGCTGCCGTCCTTGAGCAGCTCCGCGAGCTTGGCCGGTCGGGTGAGGACGACGACGGTGTTACTGGCCGCGTATTCCGTGAAGTTGGTGACGACGACGGTGTAGCCG
>SXGT01868464.1_pt1 | contig 14164 bp, 17 predicted proteins | sample 3176221 | NCBI WGS metagenome assembly SXGT01 (sample SAMN11356862, study PRJNA531348) | freshwater metagenome | isolation source: freshwater sample F1-120 | place: China: Fuxian Lake, Yuxi | collected 2017-12-25 | reverse complement strand
CCGAGACCGCACTTCGTGACTGGGTGAAGCGGGCGGAGGCCGATGCTGGCACGGGGGCGCCTGGCGCGCTGACGACCGCAGAGCGTGCCGAGTTGGTCGACCTCCGGAAGCGACTCAAGCGCGCCGAAATGGAGCGCGGGTGGCACAGCTCAAGGCCCCCTCCTACTCAAAAAGCTGCCGCCCGGATAGCGCTCGCCCGCTCATGAGCACACTTGCACGCTCATGCATGTGTTCTCAGTTGAGCAACCCCATCGCGTTCTCGCCGGCGTCAGCGTCGCTCAGGCGCCCGCTGCGTTCGACGGCCGTGCAGAGCGCACATCCGGTGCCGCCGCCTGTACACGGAAGGGTCCAAGCGTGTACGAATGTCGGTTCTGTCGGTTGCCACCTGTACACGTCACGTGTACCATGTGTATATGTCAACGACGCACAAGAGCAAGTCGACGAAACCGAGGCGGGCAGTTGTGTACCTGCGAGAATCGACGGACGAGCAGGCCGAGTCCGGTCTCGGGCTCGAAGCACAGCTCGCCGCCTGCAACGCCTGGTGTGCAGCTCGAGGCTATGAGGTGTCCGCGGTGCGCCGCGACGAAGGCGTAAGCGGCTCGACGCCGGTTGACAAGCGAGCGGGGCTCACGAGTGCGCTGGCCGCACTCGGCCGCGGGACGGTGCTTGTCGCGGCGAAGCGCGACCGGCTTGCGCGTTCCGTTGGCATTGCGGCCGTGCTCGAAGAGACCGCGCGTCGACGCGGCGCCTCGGTCGAGACCCCGGACGCCCCGGACTCCGAGGACCCGTTCGCGCAAGCGATGCGCGGCATGCTCGACGTGTTCGCGCAGCTCGAACGGGCGCAGATCGGAGCACGTACGAAGGCGGCGCTTGCGGCGAAGCGCGCGCGCGGCGAGAAGACGGGCGGCGCGGTGCCGCTGGGCTTGTCGCTTGCCGACGACGGCAAGACGCTCGTGCGCGACGATCGCGAACTCGAGGCGCTAGATCGGGTGCGCGCGCTGCGGCATGACGGTGCGTCCATGCGTGAGATTGCGGCGCGGCTGAATGCCGAGGGCGTGCCGTGCCGTGGGGCTCGGTGGCACCTCACGACGGTCGCGCGGCTTCTCTCGCGTGAGGCCGCGTGAGGGGTATGGTGAAGAGGGCGCGCGGACGTCGGTTGCGCGCGACCAGTGGGGGATGACGAGGAAAGTGTTTGGCGGACGGTGGGCCGATGAGACGGACGAGAACGGATGAGAAACAGCCGCCGACAACGCGGGCCGACGAGAAGGCGGTGCGGATTCCGACCGACCTGCTCGAGCGCGCGCAACGCCTGTTGCCGAAGCTCCAAGCGACTGCCTGGGGTGACGCTTTGCGATGGAATGACACGGCGCTCGTGCGCTTGGCGCTGAGCCGCGGCCTGGCGGTGCTCGAGGCCGAACTCAGCGGCGCCGAACCGGGGAAGGCTGCGAAGGGAAGGCGCAACCGTGCGTGAGCAGCTTCTGGAGTCGCACGCGGTAACCACACGGCTTGGTGAGGCGCCACGACAGGCATACGATCGGCGAATGAGCAACCTCGGCATGCGCGTACACGTGGTGGCAGAGAGAGAAGACGATGGGCGTGGCTGGCGACCGTGAACGAGGTGCCAGCGGTCGCTGCCTACGGCGGCTCGAAGGCCGAAGCGACGAAGGCTGTGCTCTCGCTGGTCGATCGGCTGACCGCGGCGAGCGATCGCGCCGAGTGGTTGAGCAGACGCGCCTGATTAGGCCTTTGCGGAAGCGGCGCGGCGGTCGGGACGCATGGCAGTGGGTGTCCCGCGTCCGGCAGGCAGCACCGCTTTGCGACTGTGCCGCCAGTGTGCCACCGATTGACATTGGTGTCTGTCGGGAGCGGGGCTCGAACCCGCACGCCCCATCGGGCGGGGGATTTTAAGTCGAACCCTGGATTTGCGCACCTGTGTTCGTGATTGTTCATAGGTGTTATAAATCCATGGGTTGCGTTGCCATATACTGTTCGGACGTGTTCGCCACTGCGCCCATTTGTTACCGTTGAGTGCAGCAAAAGTGCAGCAAAACGGGAGCGGGCGGGATGGCCTCAATCGTGCCGAAGAAGTGGACCCGCACCGTGGTCGGAAAGGATGGAGTCTCCCGAAAGGCGGAGCGGACCGGCTGGCAGGTTCAGATTCGTCTGAAGGGTTTCCCGGCGGTCATCGAGACCTTCGAGCGAAAGACCGACGCGAAGGAATGGGCCCAGCGAACCGAAGCCGCCATGAAGGAGGGCCGTTACTTCCCCGATGCGGCTAGCAAGAAGAAGACGCTCGCGGACCTCGTGGACCGCTACGTGGCCGATGTCTGCCCCGAGAAGAAGAGCGGCGACAAGCAGGCGAGGCAGCTCGAATGGTGGAAGGCGGAGCATGGGTTCCGGGTGCTCGCCGAGCTGACGCCCGAAGTGCTGGTGGAAGCGCGGGACAAGCTCCTGCGGGCGAAGGGCCCGACGGGGAAGAAGCTCTCGGGCGCGACCGTCAACCGCTACCTCGCAGCGCTCTCGCATGCGCTGACGATGGCCAGCAAGGAGTGGGGTTGGATTCGGGACAACCCCATGCGCCGGGTGACGAGGCGCAAGGAGCCTCGAGGCCGTGTGCGGTTCCTGAGCGACGCGGAGCGTGGGACGCTCTTGGCGGCCTGTCGGGCGTACCCCATTCCGTACCTGTACCCGATGGTGGTGCTCGCGTTGTCCACGGGCATGCGTCAGGGCGAGATCATCGGGCTCCGCTGGAAGGACGTGGATCTGAAGCGCAAGCACGTCGTGCTGGGCGAGACGAAGAACGGAGAGCGTCGAGGCCTCCCGTTGGTGGGCGAGTCCTTCGCGCTGGTGTCCGAGCTCAGCAAGGTCCGGGTGCTCGGGGACGACCGCGTCTTCCTCGAGGGCTCCAAGGTGGGGCGCCACTTCAAGCGGGTGGTCGAGGGCGCAGGGATCCCCGACTTCCACTTCCACGACCTACGGCACACGGCCGCCAGCTACATGGCGATGAACGGTGCCACCACGTCGGAGATCGCTGCGGTGCTCGGGCACAAGACCCTGATGATGGTGAAGCGCTACTCCCACTTGCACGACGAGCACCTTGCCGATGTGGTCGGTCGGATGAACGCGCGCTTCCTCGGGCCTGGTTCACGAGATTGATCTACGAAATCCATTCACAACCATCACACATCGGCGGAATCCAGCATGGAATAAGGCTCTGATGCGTGAAGGTATGGCCTTCACACCCCCTTCACACCATTCACACCACCATCACGCCGAGGTGGGGTCCCCCCCACCCATTGGGTCCTTCCCTGGGGGGAGCACCCTGAGAGGGTCCTTCGGAACGACGCGGAATCCCTAGTTACTGACTTTTTCAGATGGTTGACAGTTGCACCCCGAGAGGAGCGCGCGCCTGCCCTGGGAGCCGAGTTGCAGGAATCGTCACGCGGCCGACGGGACCCCCTCCGTACTCGCGCAGGTCCTCGGTACGATGCCGACGTTGACACTCGCTCGTCCACGGGAGGGACCATGGGAATCAAGCAAGCGGAGGCGGCCCGGCAAGTTGGCATCTCGCGGCAAGCGATCTCGCAGCGCATCGCGCGGGGCGCCATCGCGACCTTGCCGGACGGTACGCTGTCCGAGCGCACCGTCGCGGAACTGAGGGGCGCGATTGACCCCGAGCGGATTCGTGTCGCGAAGATCGCGCGACCCGCTCAGGCACCGAAGGTCCGCAGCGTCAACCGCGCGCCGGAGCCGGAGGACAGTTCGCCGGTGCTCGTGGCCGAGCTCGAAGCGTGCGGCCGCTTCGTGCGGGTGTTGAGCCGCCGCGGCCGACTTGGGCTCGGGATCCGGTCGGTGCCGCGCGATGTCGTCAACGGCCACATGGCCGTGTTGCACACCTATTGGTTCGAGACCTTCGAGGCTCACGTGCGAAACCTCGCACCCAAGGTTGGTTACGACGAGGAGACGATCGAGCGCGTGCTCGAGTCGACGTGGGAGCGCATGTCCAAGTTCCAATACACCTGGATGTGCGACAAAGCGGGACTGATCTACATCGACGCTCGCGTGCCTCGCTGGACGCGCAACGCGTCGACGGGACGCCGAGTCGTCATCGGCGAAGAGAGCCTGGTGAAGCGCATCGAACGGCAAGCGGCCGAAGCCACGGCGCGCCGTGCCAAGCCCAGAAATGCGTCGGTGCCGAGCCGCGAGCGTCAAGCAGGCTGACCGTGATCGTGCCGCCGGCATCCCGGCAGGCTGCGGGCAGGGACGCGGCATGTCTCAAGGGTCGGCGGCCCCTATGTCGCGCGGGCGAACATGATACTCCAAAAACCACTAATCATGTGGAGTTCTAGTAGCTGGGCTGGTACTAACAAGCTACTAATATCGCGCATGCGTAGTAGGAACGTATGAAGATCCCCCAGCGCCCCCCGTCGCCAGAGCGCATCCAAGCGTCGCTTTCGGCTCAACTCGCAAAGGACGCCTCCGTGCTCAGCGCGCGGCCCGAGGACCGATACCTGCACTGGGACGAGATGCGCCGCCGCAGCCCGCCGGAAGGTCTCGACCACGAGACGTGGTGGTCCATCTTGAAGCTCGGCCGTCTCTTAGCGCGAAGTCTTGTCCCGCTGCAGGACGCGAGTGGGTCGGCGTTTGGCTGGTCGTCAACCGATGCCATTTCGGAGCAACTGCACGCGATCGATCTCTGGGCCGGTGGCCATGTTGGGTTCACGGAGCCGATCGCCACGCGGGAGGCTCAATCTCAATACTACCTGAGCTCGCTCATCACCGAGGCGATCACGTCGAGTCAGCTCGAGGGGGCATCCACGACCCGCGAGGTAGCCGAGGAGATGCTACTGTCCAAACGCAAGCCGCGGGACACGGGCGAGCGCATGATCGTGAACAACTACCTCACGATGAAGCGCATCCACGAGCTGAAGACTGAGCCGCTGACGCCCGCACTGGTCTTCGATCTCCACCGCTTGGTGACGGCCGACACGCTGGAGCGGCCGGAGGCGGCCGGACGTCTCCGGCGCGCCGACGAGCGGATCGCCGTCGTCGACAACGACGACCAGGTTCTGCATACGCCGCCACCGGCCGACACTCTTCCCGCGCGACTCCGAACGCTTTGCGACTTTGCGAACGAGAAGACCCCGAAAGGCTTTCTGCACCCCGCGTTGCGCGCCATCGTGCTGCACTTCTGGCTTGCCTACGACCACCCCTTCGTGGATGGCAACGGGCGCACCGCGCGAGCACTGTTCTACTGGTCGATGCTTCGCTCCGGCTATTGGCTCTTCGAGTACGTTTCGATTTCGGAGGTCATCCTACGGGCGCCAGTGAAGTACGGGCGTGCCTTCTTGCTGACCGAGACCGATGACAACGACCTCACGTATTTCATCCACTACCACCTCGAGGTCATCCGGGAGTCGCTCGACACCCTGAAGCGCTTCATTGCCAAGAAGGCCAACGACGTTCGCACCCTCGACGGAATCCTCCACCTCGCCGCCGACCGCTTCAATCACCGCCAGCGGGAGCTTCTCTCGCACGCCCTGCGGCATCCGACCGAGGTGTACACGATCGCCGGTCACCAGGCGCGCCAGGCTGTCGTCTATCAGACTGCGCGCACGGACTTGCTGGGCCTCGCCGACGCGGGCCTTCTCGCGAAGAACGAGGCCGGCAAGAAGCTCGTCTTCCGTCCCGTGCGGGACCTCGACAAGCGCCTACGGCGCCTAGGCGAGGAAGCCTCATAGGTGCTTGGCTCTCCGAGTTCATGGCAGCGTTCCGACCTGCGTTGCGGCCGCGGTCCGCGCCATTGTCCAGTTGACGATCCCGTGATACCGCGCACCGATTGTCTTGGAGTCCCCGACATGAGCAACGCCCGCAAGCGGTGGCTCGGGGCCCGAAACGGTGGCGGGGTAGCCGGACGGGCACGCTACGTTGTGACCGCTCGGACGAATACGATCGAGTGCGCGTCCTTCGCGCCGTCCAGGGTCGCGATATGCTCTCGCGTCGAGGGCGAAGGTATCGCCTGACCATGTTCGACCATCAATGCGACGGAAGCGGCGAGCGCACCCTCGGCGTCCATGATCGCGGCATCGATGGTATCGCCCGAGGCAATGACCCCCGGGAAGTCGGGGAAGCTCACGCCGAAAGCGGTGCCCTCGTCGTGGTGAATGATGGCGGGATAAGGCTTTCGCAGGACACGCGCGCAGATCCTCCGCAGTTCGGGCAAGAACGCTTCGACATATGGACGCCCTCCGTCGAGCCCTAGCGGGCCGGGAAGAACCGAAATGCGCCCGTCCGGGTAGATCCTTGCGTAGTCGCCTCTAGCCTCAATGCGCACCTCGATCGCATCCTCCTGGGCCGTCACAAGCCAGAGGAATCTTCGATCCCGGTTGGTCCGCGATCCCGCTTCTCGGATCGCGCGCTCGAGCACGCCCAGCGTCTCCTGCTTCGAGTCTTCGGTACGCATCACATCTCCCGCGAGGCGACGGATTCCAGGATGGGTCCGTACGTGGTCGTGGGGTAGACGATGAGAGACCGAAGCGCAACGCTGTTGCCAATGCCAACCACGAAAGCGTCACGCCTTGGCCTTGCGCTTCGGGGCGGGCTTCGTGGGCTCTGCGGCGGGTGCGTGGCGCTTCTTCGGGGGGGGCGCGGGGGCCTCGTCGGGGACCGTGAGACCGCGCGCCACCAGCTGACGAAGAGCCTCGGAGCGACCGATCACGCGCCGAGAGAACATCCAATCATCAATCGCGGCGAGCTCGGCGTCGGTAACCAGCACCTGAAGGCGGTGCGTCAACGGGTCTGCGGTCTTTCTCGGTCGTCCCATACATACATTATGTGGCTAGATAGTATCAAACGTCAAAACGTTTGACAGTCGACGTTTGATACTACGATACTCGAATTCGGACGAGCGAGGTGCTGGAACACCCCGCCCGCCCTGACCCCAACCATGGAGTGACCCATGTCCGAGGCTACATCCTCTTCGCACACGTCTGCCCGCAGTTCTACGCCTTCCGACCCCGCCGGGGATGGTCCCGCCCGGACCGCTTACAAGGCCGCCGAGAGCGCACTCGCCCAGGCCCGCAAGGACGCGGAGGCCGGCCGCGCCGCCTGGCTCGCCAATGAATCCGCGGCCGGGGACGACAAGGCGCATCCGCTCTACGTCGCCAACGAGGCTGCACTCGCCGCGGTGGATTCGGCCGAGGCCGCGCTCATCGCCGCACGCGATGTTCTCGCCGATTCTGACGAGCCGCGCGCGTTCACGTTCCGCACCGATGACGGCGGCGAGATGACGGCCGACGCGGCTTCGATGGGCGACGCGATCGACCTGGCGACCGACTGGGCGCGCGAAGGCGACTACGACGCGATCGAGTCAACGATCTGGGTGTGCGTGCGAATCGTTGGCGAGGATGGCACCGAGAGCGCGACCACGGTCACGATCAACCCGGACGAGCCCGAGTGCGATCCCGATGACGGGCACGACTGGCAGAACCCGATCGAGCTCGTCGGCGGGCTCCGCGAGAACCCGGGCGTGTACGGGCACGGCGGTGGCGTCATCATCGCGACGGTGTGCATGCGCTGCGGCGCCGGCAGCAAAGAGGACACGTGGGCGCAGGACCGGGCGACGGGGCGTCAGGGCCTCGAGTCCGTGGCCTATGAGCCCCCCGGGACCTATGACGTGTCGTCCTGGGGCGCGCCCGAAACCGCCGAGGACGAGCCCGACGACGCGAACGCGATCGAGGCCATGACCTCGAGCGAGGCCTGGGACCGCTACATGGGATCGCAGAGCCGGCGCGAGTTCCTGGCTACTTACGCTGACAGCGGCTCGGCGCTCAGCGTCAAGTCGCAGCTCGAGGTTGACCTTGCGACCGCCGACCTGGCGCGCGAGCTGTCCAGCAAAGCCCGCTCCGTTCTCGCCGCCAAGCTGGCCGAGCATGTGTCGAGCGAGGTGGAGCGATGATCGCCCGCGGCAACGTCAACATCCCCGGGCCCGCCACGCACGCGCAGCGCTCTGCCCTGGTCGGCTTCCTGGCACTCCACGCGCTCGAGCGGCGCGGTGCGAAAGGCGTGTCCCGCGGCGCGTCCAAGAGCGATCCCGAGAACGTGCTCGGTTGGTTCGGGCCGTTCCGCGTGATCATCTCGACCGGCTTGTCGAGAGGCTCGGCCAGGCCCTCGGTGTCCATCGGCGGGCTTGACGAAGACGAGCTGAAGGACATCGACGCATCTAGCCTGTGGCTCACGTGGGGCGAGGCGGTCGAGGCTAGGTGCGAGATCGACGCGATGATCGACATCGTCTGTCCCCGGGCCGAGCCGAAGCTCGCGGGCTTCGAAGTGTCCACGCTCCCGACGGGCGAGCCTCGGGACATCCACGCGGTGACGCACGCTCGCGCCGTGCTCCGTGATGGTGTCCTGGCGCATGTGGATCTCCGGTTCGACGGTGAGGCCGAGGTGTGGTGCTCGCCGGCCGAAGGTGGCGATCCGCGCCTTTGGGCGCGTCGTAGCGTAGCGGAGGCGGCCGAGCTTGCGGAGCAGCTGCGGGCGATCGGCGGGCTGGGCGCGCCGGGACCGGCGCCCAAGGCGCCTTCCGGGGTCGAGGCGCCCGACATCGGCCCGAGGGTGTGCCCATGGCTGTCGCGTCCGCTATCGGGCACCGTCGTTCTCGAGGGCCGCGCCAGCTTCCCCGACGGGTACGCGCCCCCGGATGAGCGACACGGCTTCGAGCTGGCGTGGCGCTTCGAGGGCGGGCTCTGGCGTTTCCGGGCCGAGGCCCCGGGAGATCCGCTCATTGCCGCGCACGTCTACGCTTCGATCTGGTTCGACGATCACCCGGTCCGTTTCGATCGGGTCACGTACGAAGCGCCTGCCGAGCTCGAGGAAGGTGAGGGTGTCGACGTCGTTGAACTCGATATTGACGACGATGGAGCTCCAACGGCTGTCTCGCTCTGTGATCTGAACGTGGTGCCGGCAGATCTGGCGCAAGCGGCCGAGTCGCTGCACGCGGTCTTCGGCCAGGCGCTGGCGATAGGCGAGTGGGAGCACCGCGCCGGTATGTGGTGGGCTCCTGTGACGCGGTGGGCGCCGAACGGGGAGGTGGCGGCATGAGCGGCGCACCTTCAACGCTCTGCCCGTGGCTCGTCTGCGGCTCCAAGGGCACGGTGATCATCCGCGGCCGCGCGCGTTTCCCCGCCGGGAGCACGCCGCCGAGCGTGACGAAGGAAGCCACGTACACGACCGGGTGGGACCGCCAGAACCTCACGACGTCGAGGATACCGGCCGGCACCGTCACCTGGAACGGGGACGCCTTCGTCGCTCGGTTCGAGGGCCTCGCCGCCGGCCTGGCGGAGTACGCCGGCAGCACCCTTTGCGAGGCGTTCCTCGACCGCGACGACGCGTGCCTCTGCTACCGCGTCGACAGCACGACGTGGGAAGCCGGGGCCGCGCTCGAAGAGCGGAGCCACATCAGCGGCACCATGGGAACGATCGTCTGCGAGGACGGCGCGCCGGTGGCGGTCGAGGACTCCGCGACCTGGGGGATTCACGGCGCTGTCGACGAGTCGATCGTGGACACCTTGAAGTGCGTCATGGCGATCATCGGCACCGGCGCCGTCCTCGGTCCGTGGGTGGCGCTGCCGGATGGCAAGGGACATCGCGCGCGCATCGTGAGCGTCGGGGTCGGGTTTGCCGCGGGTGCATCGTGAACCCGCGCGCACGGCGCTCACGGCGCGCCCCCCCTGGCGGCATCGGCTCGAGGGTGTCAACGTCGGCGAGGATGAGGCGACCGAGCGGAGCGTGGCAACGCCCCGCCCGGTCTTCCCCGAGCATCGGAGTCGAGCCAATGTCGGATCCCCGGAAGAGTACATCGAAGGCGCCCGCAGATGGCAGCGCGAAGACGCGGCCGATCCTACTCACGACGGCCGCCAAGAAATCCTCGTTGGACGCCGCCGCCGTGCTCGACCTCATGTCGACGGGAACCGTCCGCGCCTTCTTCCGTTGGGAAAAGCTGGCGGGCGATCGGGTCTTCGACGTCGAATTCGGCAGGGCCGAAAGCCATCTGAAGTTTCGATTCATCCCGAGGCCGCCAGGCGCGTCGTTCGGGGCTGGTAGCAGGCGCCTGACCGAGTTTGCTCAGGCCGTGCGGCTTTGGCCTGGGAGCGACTTCAACGACCTGAACAAGCCCAGCGCGGTCGTGCATGTGAGGGTCTCGGAGCTGGCTCAGCCGTTTGAACGAGTCCCGGGATCGGGACAGGCCACGCGGCCCGTGGTCCTGCTCCATGTCCCGGCCGAATATCGGTTCACAGACGGGGTGAAAGACGAGGACGGGAACGTCGAATGGAAGACCCCAGGGCCGGATGATGTCACGCGGATCACGTACATCGCGAACCAGCTTCCCGGAGAGAAGGCGCCGAAGTTGCCTAGCTGGGAGGACCCGAGCAACACGATCGAACTGTCGATCGCGGACCTGTACGTAATGCCCGAGGACCTCGCGAATCTCGTTCCCGAGGAGGCGCTCGCGATGCCCGATGATGACCATCCTCCGAAGCAATGGCGGCGTCATCTTCGGACACGGGACCGCTACATTGCAGGACTGGTCGACCTTCTGCGCAAACCCGTGACGGATGGCCAGAAGCAGGACTGGATCACGATCGCGAGGGCTCTTGCTGGCAATGCTTTCAAGGGGCGTAATGCCGAAGACATCGCCGAGGAAGTGTCGGCGATCTGCCGAGGTGTGACCGACCCGAACGCCGGATCCAGCGACGCGAAGGCCAAGAAGACGAAACCCGGGAAATAGGTTTCGCGAATCATCGGTGTCGCCTCGCTGCGCCTTAGTTGGTGCGGCCTGGCGGAGCCATGTCCGAGATCGCGAATCATCGGGACGGACGGCGGTGGAAAACGTGCCGAAAGGTGCTCGTGACCGACGCGGAACGCTCGGGAATGTCCAAGCCAAGGGAGGGAAGGATGCAGAACGCGGAAAGTGGCAGCGCTGAATACGTGACCGTCCGGCAGCTCGTGGAGCGGTTCAGCTTCACCAGCGAGGGCGCGATCCGCAAGTGGCTCTTCTTGGACGCACACGGTTTTCGAAGTCGGTGCGCCCGCCAGATCGGGCGACGCATCGTGATCGATGTTCGCGCCTTCGAGGCCTGGATCGACTCGCAGAAGAGCGGCGCCAGCACGACCCCGAGGGCAGCGTGAGCGCCGCCCGTCCATCGCGGCCGCGCATCAAGTCGGTCGACTCCCGAATCCTCCCCGTCGGGGGTCGCGACATCACTGTCCACACGCTGAGCGACGGTCGCACGGTCGTCACCTTGTGGAGTCTCGCCGGCGGCGACGTCGCGGAGCGCCTCGCCCTCCGCGAGAGGTACGCGGGGCGGCTGGTCCGGTTCCGTCGCGCCGACGGCAGCGTGTGCGAGGGCCTGCCGCTCGCGGTGGTCCCGGCGGCATACGCCGGTCGGGTGACGGGTGAGGACCTCGAAGATCATGGAGGGCACGCCGCATGAGCCACCTACGTTTGGTCGGCACACGGATGGACATCCCCGTCGGCTCTGCGCCCGAGACGTTCGAACGATCGGACGGCGCACGGATCAAACTCCGTCGGCCGCGAGTCTGCGTCGTGCCCGATCCGAAGCTCGGGTTCGTCGCGTCCATCGAGGTCTGTCCCGAGTACGGTTCCGCCTACGGCGCTTCGCACGATGAAGCGCTGTCGAACCTCATCGATGCGTTCGCGTTCGCGAGCACGGACCTCCGAGATGAGGTCGAGGCGCTCGAGCGAGCGAAGACCGCAAGCGGGCCGACGGGGAATGACACCGGAGGGCACGCCGCATGACCACCGTCGACTCCGAGGACATCCTCGTCGAGCACCTGCGGGCGTCCCTGGTCGCGCTCGGCGTTTCCGATCTCGCCGCGGAATCCATCGTCGCCGAGGCGCGGACCCGGCCTGCGTGGTCCGGGTTCGCTGCGTTGGACATCGCAATTCGGAAGGTCGCGCCGTTGGTCGCGTGCGGCCGCGTGTCGCGCAATGACGTCGCCGGCGCGGTGCGCGAGCTCGTCGCGGCGGATGTGGTCGAGCCTCTGCGGTCTGCGGTCGCCCCGGTCGGGGGTGTCGCATGATCGGTGCGGCGGAGACAAGGCTGCACGGGCCAGCTTGGAACCACCCAGGTGCCTGTTCGCCGTTCGCAGTTGTCGTCGCGGCGCGTGCGCTCGGCCTGCGGCGCACCCTCGCCGAAGCGTGCGCGGCATGCCGAACGGACCCGGATGGAGCGGGAACGCTTCGACGCAACATCGCGCCTGGCGCTCGTTCGATGGGACTCGATGCGGAATCCGTCACGGTCCCGCCGATCATATTCGCTGATCTCGGTCCGGCGATTCTCTCCGTGATGGTGCCCGATCCCGAACGTGGCAAACAGCCGGATCCCCACAGCGTGTACATCGACCGACGGGATGGCGATCTGATCGGCACATACGACACGGGTGCTCGGCGCGTAATGTGGGTCTCGCGGATCGTGCTCGGCCGCGCCATCGACATGATGTCGGGCCAGGACTGGCGCTCGCTTGCGGTGCGCATGACGCCAAAGCTGCGCGTCGCCGCGCGTCGCATTGGAATCTCGGGAGACGTGTTTGATCGGCTCGTCGACGATGCCGAGGAGGACCCCGGTCCGATCGCGTACGCGAATCTGACGGCGGCGCTGCAACGCGTCTCTACGCTCGTCGACGAAGGCCATCTGTCGCGCGGAGAGACGGCGAATGCCGTGCGCGCGCTCATCGCACGCCCGGACTTGGTCCCGTGCGAGTCCCACTGGCTGCACCTCGAGTCGGCCGAACCCTACCTCGTGGGCGGGGCCGGCCTTGTTCTCATCCACGGTCGACTGGACGCCGTCAAAGGAGCCGATCACTCATGAGCACACCGAAGACCGAAACCCAGAGTTGGAGCGAGAGCGACGATCGCCGGCTTGGCGTTGTGATCTCCGGCAACCGGATCGCGCTGGCGTACGGGTTGACCATGAACGAGGCGGAGGCACGCGCGCGCGGCGCGCTGGACGGCTCGAAATCCACGATCGCGCCCGCGAGGCGACCCGCTGCACGGGTGGTCCAATGCCTCTCGTATTTCGGCTTTGTCGAAACACAGCGTCTCGGCACGCGGCCATACATCTTGAAGCGTGCGGGCGACACCTCCGAGCTCGTGCTCGGCGTCGAAGATGACGACTTCATCGGGGCCGCGATGCTCGCCGAAATTGCGCGCGCGGCCGGCATCACCCGAGACGACCTGGATCGCGTCTTCGCCGCCATGGATAAGGGCGAGAGGACGCAGGCCCCGGCCACGGTCGGGGCGCAGATCATGGCAGCTCGCGGCCCAGGGTCGAAAGAGATGACCCGCGTACCGAACGGGCTGACGCGCGTCCCGAAGCCGACGGCGCGCTGAGAATCAACAGAGGCCGGCGGGACCCCGTACGGCTGTCGCAAGCAACTCAACAGGGGATGGAGATATGGGACTTTTCAAGAAGGAAGGGCGTCCGGCGGCGAATCTCGCCGCACCGAAGGCGGGCGATACCAAGGTCATCGACTGCGGCAACGTGTTCATCGCCGTGAACGCCGGCAAGCGCGGTTCGTGCGAGATCGGACGCGTTTCGACGGGCTACCGTCACGACGCCGACGGCGGGAAATTTGCCCGCATTTGCGCCCAGAACGATGTGCGCGCCGCCTACAACAGCAAGCACTGCACGCCGCCGCTCGAGGTGATCCTGCCGGTGGATGTCCGTGGTCGTGACGCACTCCGCGGGGCCCAAGCCGGCGGATGGCGACTCATGAACCTGCCCGGCGCCGACCGCGTTCTCGAACACGCGAAGCACGGTGAGGTGGTCTTTCCCTTCGCGGACGATGAGTCGGTCCCCGAGGAGATTCTCCCGTGGCTGGCCGAGACGCTGGCGATGGACTTGCGAGCCTTCGAGGACGCGAGCGGCGTCACCGAGTGGCGCGCCCGCGAGGCTGCCCGCGTCGCCGCGCTGAAGTCGAAGGTCAAGCAGGGGATGAGCGGGTTCGTCGCGCAGGTCCATCGGGAAACTGCCATCAGGGCGCGAGCGGCGGCCGCGGCCGCTGCGGCGCGCGCCGCGGAAGCCGAGGAAGAGGCCGCCGACGCCGGGGCCCGGGCGTCGGCGGCTGCGGCGGCGGGGGTGTG
>SXGT01868186.1_pt1 | contig 14165 bp, 9 predicted proteins | sample 3176221 | NCBI WGS metagenome assembly SXGT01 (sample SAMN11356862, study PRJNA531348) | freshwater metagenome | isolation source: freshwater sample F1-120 | place: China: Fuxian Lake, Yuxi | collected 2017-12-25 | reverse complement strand
CGGCCGACGGCGGATCCATGCACAGGATCGGTGTGCCGCTGCGGACGTAAGGCGAGTAGAGCTCTTCCATCACCTTGCGCGCCCCTTCCGACTCGCAGCCGATGACGACGCGATCCGGCTTGGTGAAGTCCTCGAGCGCGGCGCCTTCCTTCAAGAACTCGGGGTTGCTGACAACGTCAAACGTGTGCTTCGCCTTGGCGGCGATGGCGGCGCGCACCTTCTTGTTGGTGCCGACGGGGACCGTGCTCTTGAGCACCACCGTCTTGTGGCCGTTCATGTGCGTGCCGATTGCGTCGGCGACCGCGATCACATAGCGCAGATCGGCGCTGCCGTCCTCGTCTTGCGGCGTGCCGACGGCGATGAAGATCACCGAGGACTCCTTGATGGCGCCGGCGACGTCCGTGCTGAAGGCCAGGCGGCCTTCCTCGACGTTGCGCTTGATGAGTTCCTCGAGGCCAGGCTCGAAGATCGGCACTTCGCCGCGGTTGAGGCTGGCGATCTTGTCCGCGTTGACGTCGACGCAGGTGATGCGATTGCCGCTGTCGGCGAAACATGTGCCGACGACGAGACCGACGTATCCAGAGCCAACGACTGCGATCTTCATGTGCTGGGAGAGTTCAGAATGTGGGGCAAGAAGCCTCGCAGCAAGGCTGCGCGGAAGCCATACGGTCGACTAGCATTCGGCACATGAAGCCTTCGTTCTTCATCCCAGCCCTATTGGTCGTCGCCGCGTGCGGGTCCGTGCCTCCGGTCAACGAACTGGATCGGCATCCGCCGCCCGAGTTCGGTCGTCCCGCCTGGGTCCGGTTCTGCGCTGGAACCGGCGGTCTCATTGGCGGAATCGCGGGCGCCGTGGTCAGCGTCGCGCTGCTGCCGGTGTCCTATCCGTTGACGATGGCCGCAGAAGATGGGCTTGGTGATTCGTCCCGAAACGAACTGCTCCTCTGGCCAGTGTCGGCTTTGTCCGCAACCGGCCACTGTCTGCTCGGCGCGCCACTCGATGGCGTCGACTACGTGTTTCGGCGGGCGTGGACCGAGGACCCGAGCCCAGCCAACCCCTTCGAGCTGATCCCGATGGATCCGCCAAAGGTCGGCGGCTCAGCGAAGGCGGACGAGTCCCCAGGCCCCGCTGGTCCCACTGGCCCGACCGGCGCCAAGACCAACGGCTGAACCGCCGATGCGCGACTCAGCCGCCCTCTGACCAGAGGTTGTCGTTGCGCAACGCGTCAGGAAGCATCGCATCCGGGTCGATTCGCAGCTCCTTGATCTTCTTGCCTGCGGGTGTGGGGCGAGTGATCACGTCGGACTGAAACCAGGCTTCGACCGGCAGCCGCACTGTTTCGGTCGTGTCGTCCTCGAACGTGATCTTGTAGGTGAGCGGCATCACCATCCGTTCCTTGTTGCGGAATGTCACGCGGCCAAAGCCCTTCTCGCCCGGCTGCCTCACCGACTCGACTGCTTGATCGAGCAGCGCGTCCTCCAGGAACCAGCCGCGCCAGAACCAGGCGAGGTCCATGCCCGCCGCGTTCTCCATCGTGCGGAAGAAGTCAGCGGGCTGCGGCGACTTGAAGGCCCAGCGCCGGATGTATTCGCGGAACGCATGGTCGAAGCGCTCTTCGCCCAGCACGTATTCGCGCAGGATCGCCAAGCCCACTCCGGTCTTCTGGTATTGGAGCAAGCCGAGTTGCATGCCGGTGAGGCGGTCGGCCGCGGTCACGATCGGCACTCCCGGGAACTTCATCATGGCGGCGAAGGACGACGGCTTGGCTTCGCCTGACTTCTTGAACCAGTCGGCGCTCGAGTAGCGGTTGATGAACGTGTTGAAGCCTTCGTCCATCCATGCGTGCCGGCGCTCATCCGTGTTGACGACCATCGGAAACCAGTTGTGGCCGATCTCGTGCGTGGTCACGCCGTAGAGGCCGCGCTCGTTCTGGTTGTTCTTCCCGCTGCAGAAAATGATCATCGGATACTCCATCCCGCCTTCGACGCCGCCGACGTTGGTCGCGACCGGGTAGGGATAGCGGAACCAGCGGCGGTTGTAGCCCTCGATCGCAGTTGCGAGCATCTGCGTCGACTTGTCCCAGATGGGGCGCGACTCCTCGGGATACGCGGACTGCATGAGAACGCCGTCGCGCGAACACGCATCGAGGATGAATGCATCCGACGAAGCGAACGCGACGGTGCGCACGTTGTCGGCCTTGAAGCGCCACGTGAGCGGACCGTCGCCCGAGGGTCGCGAACCGGGCTGGCCGACCTCGTCGGCGCTGCGGATCATGACCGTGTCGCGGCTCTGCTTCGCCAGCTGAACTCGCTGCAGTTGAGTTTGGGTGTAGACCTCGGCTTCGTTCTGCAGCACGCCCGACGCGACGACGATGTGGCTACGCGGCGCGGTGATCGACACCTCGAAGTCGCCGAAGTTGTTGTAGAACTCGCCGGTGCCAAGGTAGGGCAACGTGTTCCACCCGTGCACGTCGTCGTAGACCGCCACTGCCGGGAACCACTGCGCGATTTCCCACACGGTTCCCTTCGCGACGTCCCACGTGCCGAAGCGACGGAAGACCTTGGTTGGCACCTGGAACGACCACTCGCATTCGAAGGCAAACGTGCCGCCGGGTGGCAATGCCTTCGGCAGATCGACGCGCATCATCGTGTCGTAGACCTGATGCAGCAGCGGCGCGCCATCGCTCGTCAGCGAGCGAACCATGACGCCATCGCTTGGTTCGGAGGGGCCGCCGACTGCGTCGCCGCCACCCGTCATGGCCGCGATGCTGTCCTTCTTCAGGATGTTCTGTTCGAGGTGCAGCCACAAGAACGTGAGCGCCTCGGGCGAGTGATTGCGGTAGGTGACCTGCTCCTTGCCAGCGATCGTGCGCGTCGTCGGATCGAGCGTCGCGTCGATGCGATAGTCGACCTCTTGCTGCCAGTAATCCGGACCAGGCGCTCCGCTGGCCGTGCGAATGCGAGTGGGCGTCGGCAAGTCGAGCGGACTGAAGACCGTCACGTCGGGCCGGAGTCCCGGCGCGCGCGCGTCCTCGCCGCCTCGACGACGTTCTTGGGCAGGTAGCGCCGCGAGCAGCGCGAGAAGCAACGAAGCGGCGCGGGACGGTTGCGCCAATGCGGAATGGAGGCTCATGGGCGGTCTTGGTGCGGAAGGCGACGGTCGTGGACGACCGATGCCCCTTCCTGTTGGCGAGCAGGTTACGCGTCGCCGCCTGAGCCTGTTGGCGGTTTTTGTTCGCTCAGTCGACTCGGATCAACGAATCGACGCGATGCGGCGCGAGCTTGCTGCGGCCGGGCAGGAAGCCGAGTTCGACCACGAAGGCGCAACCTGCGACGGTCGCGCCGCACGATTCGACGAGCTTGCACGCAGCGCCCATGGTCCCGCCCGTCGCGAGCAGGTCGTCCACGAGCAGCACACGTTGGCCCTTGTGCACTGCGTCCTGGTGGATCTCGACGGCGTCGGTTCCGTACTCGAGCACGTATTCGACGCGGTTCGTTTTCCACGGCAGCTTGCCCGGCTTGCGAATCGGCACGAATCCGATTCCCAACTGCATCGCCAGTGGCGCACCGAACAAAAACCCGCGCGACTCGATGGCCGCCACGCAGTGGATCTTGCCGTAGTCGAGCGCTGCAAGTCGGTGAATCGCTTCCTTCATCGCCGCGGGATGCGCGAGCAGCGGCGTGATGTCCTTGAACAGAATGCCTGGCTTCGGGAAGTCAGGAACGTCGCGGAGATGTTTCGAGAGATCCATGGCAAGACGTAGGTTCGTTTGGAACGTGCCGCTCGCGCGGCGGCCGCGCACGAAAGCGCGCGGTTGCGGCAAGGCAGGAGTAGGTTCCTTTGGAACGTGCCGCTCTGCAATGGCCGTGTCGCAGCGGCGGGATTGAGGTGATCCATCCTCTGCGCCGGCTCGTGGGCAACCGATCCAGCGCTTCGCGAGGCAAGGGCCGCTACATCCGTTCTGGCGCCGGGATGCCGAGCAGCGAAAGTCCGGTGGCCAGGAGGCTTTGCGCAGCGTCGACGAGCAACAGGCGAGCGTCACGGGTCGCGGGTTCGGCGCCGAGCACGTGATGGTCGCGCAGGTAGCTGTGGATCTCGCCTGCGAGCGCGATCGTGTGCGCGGTCACGTGGCTCGGTTCGCTCTGCTCGGCGGCACGTTGCACGGCAGTGCCAAAATCGAGCATGACGAGCAAGACCTTCTCGGCATCGGCGAGCTTGGAGAAGTCGACGTTGCTCGCGTCGGGCACGGGCTGGTTGGCCTTGCGCAAGATCGAGGACAAGCGAGCGCATGCGTATTGCACGTATGGCCCGGTCTCGCCCTCGAAGTTGAGCATCGACTCCCAGTCGAACTTGACGTCCTTGATGCGCGAGTTCTTGAGGTCGTTGAAGACGATCGCGGAGACGCCGACTTGTTCGGCGACCTTCTCCTTGTCCTCGAGGTCCGGGTTCTTCTGCGCGATGACGTCGCGCACCTTCTGGACGGCTTCATCGAGAATCTCGTCGAGGAACACGGCATTGCCGGCGCGCGACGCGAACTTCTCCCACTTGCCTTCGTCGTTCTTGCTCAGCACAAGGCCGAAGGGAACGTGCTCGACCGCAGCGGCGACCTTCTCCTGCATCTTCACGAGCACGGCCTTGAGTTGGTCGAAGTGCAGCTTCTGCTCGGCGCCGACGACGTAGAGGATGCGCGTCGGGTGGTAGGTGCTCTCGCGGTGGAACACGGCCGCGAGGTCGCGGGTGTGGTAGAGCGTCGTGCCGTCGCTCTTGCGCAGAAGGCACGGCGTGCTGATGCCCTGGTCCTTCAGCGTGACGACCTCTGCGCCTTCGCTTTCCTCGAGGATGCCGGCCTTTTCGACGCGCTGCATCGCGGCTTCCATCTTGTCCTCGAAGAACGACTCGCCGGTGATCGCGTCAAAGGTCACGCCGAGCCGGTCATATGGACCCTGAAAGGCCTTGAGCGACTCGTCGCGCAAGAACTGCCACATCCGACGCTCGCGGTTGTCCTCGCCGCTCTCCAGCGCTTGGAAGTGCTTCGCCGCCTCGCTGTCGAGCGCGGGGTTGTCCTTCGCCTCTTTGCTGTAGCGCTTGTACAGCTCAAACATGTAGCGCATCGGCGCCTTTGCGAGTTCCTTCTCGTCGCCCCAGTGCATGTAGGCCGTCATCATCTTGGCAAAGGGCATCCCCCAGTCGCCGAGATGATTGATGCCGTGCACCGTTGCGCCGAGGTGGCGATGGATGCGACGCAACGAAGCGCCGATCACCGTGCTGCGCATGTGGCCGATGTGGAACGGCTTTGCGATGTTCGGCGAGCTGAAGTCGATGCAGACGACTTGGCCGTTGCTCGCAGCAGGGCCATACGGCGCCGCGCCCGCGCGGATGTCGCTGAGCACGTCCTTGGCGAGCGCGCTGCGACGGAAGCGGAAGTTGACGAACGGGCCTGCTGCCTGCGCCGATTCGACGACATCGTCGGCAGTGATCGCGGCGGCGAGTTCGCTGGCGAGCTGCGGCGGCGCCTTGCCGAGCGCCTTGCCGAGCTGGAACGCGCCGAGCGCCGTGTCGCCGTGCTCGCGGTTCTTGGGCGGCTGCAGCACGACGAGCGGTTCAGCCTGCGCGCGCGAGAGGCCGAGGCCCTGCAGGGCTGTGAGGAGACGGTCCTGGAGATGGCGTTGGAGTTGGCTCACGGCGCGTGCGGATTGCCCGGAATCGGGGGCGGGGAGGATAGCAGCAGAGGCAAGGTCCGCGAACTGCGCAGCGGATCGGAGGAGACTTATGCGCGTTGCCGCACGCGGTCTGCTGCGATACGACGCGGCTCATGCAGCCTCCGCGCGGACGGTCCTTCATGCACTTGGGATGCGCGGTCGCGTTGCTGTCGGCAGTCGGCGGTTGTGGTCGGGAGAACGCGACCAGGATGCCGTTGATCGTTTTCGCAGCCGCGTCCCTGACTGCGCCCTTCGGCGCAATCGAGGAAGAGTTCGAGGCGGCTTATCCGCATTACGACGTGCGGTTGCAGCTCGATGGCTCGCAGAACCTCGCATTCCAGATCGAGCAAGGCGCGAAGGCAGACGTGTTCGCGTCAGCGGACGAGGCCAACATGCGGCGCGTCGTCGGCACGGGGCTCGCGCAAGGCGACGCCGTGACCATTGCTGAGAATGGACTCGCGATCGTGGTGCAAAAAGGCAATCCGAAGGGCGTTCGCAGTCTTGGTGATCTTGCCCGTGCTGACCTGCGCGTCGTGCTGTGTGTCCCCACGGCCCCGGTCGGCGGCTATGCACGCACGGCGCTCCAAATGGCGGGCGTTGCAGTAATGCCGGTTTCTGAGGAGACCAATGTGCGCGCGCTGGTCGGCAAGGTGCGCCTCGGCGAAGTGGACGCGGCCATTGCCTACGCGACAGATGTCACGGGCGAGACGTTGGAGTCGGTTGCCATTGCGAGCGAGCACGACGTGCGCGCCAAGTATCCGATCGCGGTGTTGCGCGATGCGCCGAACAAGGACGGAGCCGTCGCGTTCGTCGCGTTCGTTTGCGGCGACGCGGGCAAGAAAATCCTGCAAGAGCACGGCTTCTCGCTGCCGTGACGCCGCGGCCCCCTGGTCGACTTGCGCTCTCTGGCGGTGGAGCGTGGGTTGCCGGAGCGTTTACACGCACCCCTCAACTTTCTGAGAATGCCCCCTTGCCGCTTGTCATAGGGGGGGGTATCCATGCACCATGTGGAGCAGAATTGTCTGCTCGTCAAAGTCGGCAACACTGCCGGGAAGTGAGAAGAAGAATGATGAAGATCTTGGCTGCTTGGCTGCTTCTGGGAGTTCTTGCTTCAGGTCTTGGCTCTGCGGTCGGTGTTGAGGTTGTTGCAGGTTATGCTGCGCTAAGTGGCGACCCAGTCCCCACGACGAGCTGCAAGGACCACAAGCCCACTGGCAGCTTCTACATGAAGATGACTCAGTGTGCTGCATTGGCAACCAAGTGCGACGATTGGCCGCAAGCCAGTTGCATGTACAACGCTGGCACGCATTGCGAGTGCCTCTGATACGGAAGCTCCGTTACTCGCTGGCCGGGGCGCCTCCGATCCTGACGGGAGGCGCCCTCTACGTTTGGAGAGAGTGGATAGGTCATTGCTGCTTGGGGTTCGGACACTTCGAGGTCGCATGCGATACAGTTGGATAGTCGCCGCCGTCCTGTTGCTCGTCTTGTGGTTGGTCTCGGAGGCGTATTCAGACGTCGCGTTGTCGAGCAGCCAAGAATCGATGGCGGTGCCGTGGTCCTCGGATGCCGCGGACGCCCCTATTCCTTCCGGGCTTGGTGGTGACCGACGTGTGGTTCCAGAGCCAAACCTTGGTCCTGTCAGTGACGAGTGTGAGGTTGTAGCGCCGTCGGTGGCTACTCGGAGAATCGGAGGTCGAGTGCTGCGGCACTCTGGGGAGCCTCTGGTTCGGGGTCTGGTGGAAGTAATATCCAGTTCTCCTGGCTCTGCCGGTGCGCAGACATCTGTGTCTTGCGAGACCGATGGCTCGGGTGGCTTTGGAATGGAAGTGAGTCCAGAAGTCGCTCCGGGGCCGCTTGTCTATCTGGCTGTATCCGGGAAGAACGCATGCCTATTTGAAGGTCATGTGGAACCTCGTGAAGACTTGCACATTGCATTGACGGAAAATGAGGACGAAGGCAGTTGGGCACTCTCAGGCCGTGTGTCAATCGACCCGCTACCGCAAGGAGAGCGTTGGTGTGTAGATCTGCTTGCGGAGCGTGGTCAGGGAGACGGCACCGTTTCATGGATGCTCGCATCAAGCATGATGGATGGTGGCTCCGTCATTCGCAGTGCTCTAGTTCACATGCCGTTTGTCGACATGGATGCCAAGCAGTACGACGGAGCAGTCTGGCTCGTGGTGAGGTCCATGATCAAGCGGACCACGATTGCTTCGCGTCGATACGCGAGCCTCCGAGATGTCGTTGAATCGCTCGCGAAGGGGGTTGCATTCGCTCCCTGCTTACGTCAGGTTCGCGTTGCGTCCGTGGGATCCGAGTCCGTTGTAGAGGTGATGTGCATCGCTAGGGAGGCCGGAGGTTCTGGATACTCTGCGGCGCTCCAGAACGGCGACGGATCCATGGTTGTCAGTGCGGGCGATTACCTGATAAGGGGGCGCTCGGAGACTGGGGCATTCGGAGAGACGGCTATTGTCATCCGTGGAGAGAGCGACCTTGTCGTCGATAGGTGGGACTATGTGTTCCCTGGGAGATGGCCACTTTCCATTCAAGTGAGTTCATCACGCGATCTGGCGGCATCTCAACTGCGACTGGAGATGACCCGCTTCGAACGCACTAGTGGCAGGACCCTGGACTCGAAGCGGTACGATCTTGTCGACATGGCCCTTCGATTGAACGGCCTGTCTGATGGGTGCTACCGAGTCGGTGTATATACAGTCGATAGGAGCTGCTATGGCGAATGCGAACTGGAAGTCCCGCTTGTGTCGACAGCAAGCATAGAACTCAAGGATGTCTGCACGCTCACGGTGCAGCCTCGACAAGTGGACGTGCGTGAACTCGGTCTTTCCGATGCGGGGAGCACTTCATTGTTTTGGAGGAGGCTCGATTCCTCGGCTTTCAAGGGAGTGTCGCGCGCAGGCGGGCTCCGCAATGCGTGCGTGATACCGATGGTGCCCTGCGGAACTCAGATTGAAGTGGTCATGATGACGAGGACCAACCGCGAGATGATGCCTTGGTTTGGTCGAGCGACTTGCCAAGTCCCCTATTCCAGGTTGGGCGTCTTGGAGGTGCCCATCAGGCTCGCGTCAGCTGTCAGCGGCTGCCTGGTCACCAGGGCTGGCCGGCCTGTATCCGGATGCCGCATTGCGCTCCCCAGCAAGGCTGCGTTCCCTGACGCCGCTTGTGAGACCGCTGCGGATGGGAGCTTCGTCAATCTCTTGCTGCCGCTCTTGAAGGAGGGGCAACGAGTGCAGGTTGAGCTCAGGCGGGTCGACGGAACAAGTGTCCTGGTCGATGTCGACCCCTTGGCTTCGAACTTGCGTCTGGTCGATCCGGAGCGGTGAGCAGCGAAGTCGTGCCGAAGGGCTGTTGCTCAGTACTTCAACGCCAGCTCGATCGCATCGAGCTTGAACCTGCTGACCAGCTCGTACCACTCCCGTTTGCTGATCTTGCGGTTCTTCATGATGCGGTGTCGCGCGCGCAGCATGCGCGGCAGGCGACACATCGCGCCGACGTAGGCGCGGAACATCAGCCACGCGAGCTGGAGCCACGAGTATTCCTTCACGAAGTCGCTCGACAGGCCGCTGTGCGTTGCCGCGGCGTAGCCCTGCATCATGTAGCGATTGAGCGAGAACAGCGGGCTCATCAGCAGGATGAATCGCGGCAGCAGCTTGATCGCGTTGTAGATGCGGTTGCGTTCGACGTGGTAGGCCTTGAATTTCGAGTAGTTGCCAGCGCTCGCGGACTTGTGGTGCAGGATGCGCGAGGTCGGCACGTACCAGCACTTCCAGCCGCCGAGTTGACCGCGCATCGCGATGTCGAGGTCTTCTAAGTAGCAGAAGTAGGCTTCGTCGAAGTCACCGGTGTCGGCGAGCATCGCTTTGCGATACGCGCACGCACAGCCGTGCGGCGCGAGCACTTCTTCTGCGCGGTCGTATTGGCCGAGGTCCTTCTCCTGCCACGCGCGCGGGCGGCACACGCCGTCGGGGTAGAGCAAGAGGCCCGCGGAGTCGAAGACGTTGGGCTCCTGCATGCGATGGATGCGGCACGCGAGCATGCCGATCTCGGGCTTGCCTGCGGCAAAGCGCATCAGTGCCGTGATCGCATTCGGGTCCGCGATTGCGTCCGGATTCAGCAAGAACACCCATTCGCCCGTGGCTGCTGCAAAGGCCTGGTTGTTGGCGCGCGCGAAGCCCTCGTTCTTCGCGTTGTGGATGACGCGCAGTCGCGATCCAAACCGGGCAACGGCAGCGTCGAGGCTGCCGTCCCTGCTCGCGTTGTCGACGAGCAGGATCTCGAGGTCGGGCCAGTCCTGCGCGCACAGCGACTGCAGGCAATCCAGCAGCATCGGCCCGCAGTTGTAGTTGACGACAACGGCGCTCACGCGCGGCGTGCTGGCGGTTGTCGTCGTCGGGTTCATGCGGAGCAAGTCGGCTCGGAAGCGAGGGTGGGTCAAGGCTCGGCGGGGATTCCGCCGTCAGTAGCCAAATGCGCGCGGCATTGTGGGGTGAGCTGGCGCAGGAGGCTTTCAAAAAGCAGCGGAGACGCGGGTGCGCATCGCCCATGCCATCGAACGGCAGGACCATTGCGTGACGCGCTTCGCACAACGCGCTCCTCCTGGACGGGCGACGAGTTAGCCTAACCCGACGGATGACGACGAGCGCCTTGAGCAACTGTCCTGTGTGCGACTCGGCCAACGTGCGCGTTCGTTGGCGGGCCCTTGGCGACCGACTTTTCCGCACGACCCAGAAGCGGTTTGACCTGGCGCAATGCACGCAGTGCGGCTCTCGATTCTTGGCGAACATCCCGCCGCTCGAAGAACTCGCGGGCTACTACCCGAGCGACTACTGGGCTGGTCCCACTGACCAGGACACGCACAAGCAGGCCCAAGGCGGGTTGCTCGAGGCTTACCGCCGCTACGTGCTGCGCGACCACGTTCGGTTCGTCGGCTCGGTGGTGAACGGCCTGCGGCAGCGCGGTGTCTTCACGCGCATGCTCGACGTCGGCTGCGGTGATGGGTCCTTTCTCGAGGCGCTAGGCGAGCGCAACGCGATCGGGATGGACTACTCGATGTCCGCGGTGTGGGCGGTAGGCGCGCGCGGCTTTCAAGGCATTCGCGGCGCGCTCAGCGATTGTCCCTTCGCGGACGGGACGTTTTCTCTCGTGACGGCCTTCCACTTCTTGGAGCACGTGCATCCGGTCGGTCCGATCCTCGAGTCGGTGAAGCGCCTGTTGGCTCCCGGTGGCGAAGTCGTGTTCCAGGTGCCCAATGCCGCGTGCCTGCAAGCGAAGCTGCTCGGCCGCTACTGGCACGGTTTCGACGTGCCGCGCCATCTCGTCGACTACACCACGGACTCCTTCCGCATGACGCTGGAGAAGCACGGCTTCGAGATCGTCGCGGAGAACCAGTTCTGCGTTCGCGACAACCCAACGGCCTTCGCGACCAGCGTCGCGCCGGGGCTGTTCCCGCCTGCGCGCCTCGGCCGCGGCGGCAATGCCACGGGTCTCGGCGCCGCGATCGCCAATCTTGGCTACCTCGGCATCACGCTCGCGGCGATGCCGTTCTCGTGGCTGGAAGCTGCGATGGGGCGCGGCGCGTCGGTGATGGTGCACGCGCGGCCCAGGCGCTGAGTTCGATCACTTGCGCGTGAGCTTGAACGCGCGCAGCGGGCCGGCGTCGGCGACGAGCGCGAAGCGAAAGCGATCGAGCAGCAGCTTCGCGGCGGGCGCGATGGCCGGATCGCCGCTCGCCTCCATCGCATCGAGCGCGCGTTGCGTGACGACGTACTGCGCGCCCTTCTGCGTCGCGCGGTCGTACTCCATCGTGAACCAGAGCAGCACCATGTCGGTGGTGACGACTGATGGATCCTTCTCGCGCGCCGCTGCGACGTCGGTGGCCACCGAGCCGTAAAGTGTCCCGCGCACCTGCGGATGGCGTCGTGCGATCCATGCCCATTCTTGCGTGTCGGCGACGAATGGTTCGATCGGGCCGCGCAGCAGCGCGACGTCGATCGCGTCGGCTGCGGCAGGAGGATCGTCGGGCCAGTCGTGCGAGCGAATCTGGGTGACCGCGAACGCCGCGCTTGCCGCGACTGCGATCGCGGTGGCGCGCACAGGCAGCGAGCGCGCAAGCAGCAGCGCCATCGGCGCGCCGAGCGCGAGCAAGAACGAACCGCGCTCGACGATGTCCCCCTGCGACAGGAACTCCTTCGCGTAACGCTGGTAGCCGAGGATCTTCGTCGAGACGAAGACGTAGCCACAGACGCAGACGAGGTAGCCGAACGCGGACCCGATACGCTTGCTGTCACGCAGCGTCAGCAGCGCGAGCAAACCGATCGGTGCGTAGGCCAGGATGAACTCGTTCCATGCCACGTGCGGCACGAAGTCGAGCGGGAACGCGTGGCCAACCGTGTTGGTCGCCATCTCGCCTTGCTCGCCGACACCGAAGGCCCACGCGATCGCCGTTGCAAGCGCGAGGTGCGTCGCGAGCAGCGCGACGGCGAGGCCCGCAGAGCGCAGCAACGCGCGCTGCGGCCAATCCCACAACAGGCACAACCCGCATAGCTGCAACGCGAGCAGGTGGCCGGCAGCGTGAAAGCCCGCGGCGATCGCCGTGGCAATGCCGGTTGCGACAGCTGCTGCGACGCGCTGCGTCGAGACGAGGCGAGAGAACGGAACCCAACTCGCGCAGGCGCAGCCGAAGAACAAGGCGTCCACTTCGACGACGCTGGCCGAGTAGGCGACCGCAGGCAGGCACGCGACCGCCGTCGCGGCGAGCACGCAGCGCGCGCGCGAGAGAGAGAGGCGTTGCGCCGCCAGTTGCACGCACGCGACGCCGACCGCCGCGCCAAGCGACGACAAGGCGCGCATCGCCTCGTATTCGCGCACTCCGAAGGTCGACAGCGCCTTCGAAAATGCCCAGGCGAGCGGCAAGTAGAACGCGATGCGCGGGTGGCGTAGCTCGCCTTGGTCGATGTCGCGCAGGTAGTAGAAGGCGTCGAACCCGTGCATCAGGTTCTGGCCGAGCGCGAGGTAGCAGCAGAGCGCGAGGGCAGCGGTTGCCGCGGCGCGCGCGACATCAGGCGCGGTGATGGGCACAGAAGGCGACAGGATCGAATCAGCCTTCATTGCCAGTTCTCCCACTGCACGTAGGCATCGGCCAGTTGCCGCTTCGCATCCTCTTCCGTCTGCTGCAGCGCCTTCATTTTCTGAGTCGACGCATAGTTCTCGGGATCCATCATCGCGGCGCGTGTGGCCGCGACTTGCTCTTCGAGGGCCATGATCTTCTCCTCGAGCTTCTGGAACAGCAGCGGGTTGCGGACCCTGCCAGTCTCGATCGCCCTTTGCGCCTGCGGTTGCGGCGTCGCGGCGGCCGCTGCTCTGCGCGCCAGTTTCTCGCGGTCCTCCAGCTCGACGCGCGCTCGTTCGGCGCGTTCTTCCGTGAGCTTCTGCTGACACTGATCAAAGCCGCCGTCGAACGTGCGGATTGCCCCGCCCTCGACCCACAGCACGCGGTCGGCAACCTCGCGCACGAGGCGTCGGTCGTGCGAGACGATGACCACGGTGCCGGGATACTCCTTGAGCGCCTGCTCGAGCCCTTCGGTGCCCGAGACGTCGAGGTGGTTGGTCGGCTCGTCGAGGCAAAGGAGATCGAAGTCCGTGCGCAACATGCGAGCGAGCGAGAGCCGCTGCTTCTCGCCGCCAGACAGTTCTGTGACTGGCTTGTCGACGTCGTCGCCGCAGAACAGAAAGAGCGCGAGATGGTCGCGCAACTCCCTCTCGTCGACGGTGCGATCGAGCGCTCGCAGCGCGTCGAGGACAGAGCCGTCCTGCGGGAGGTCGCTTTTGTCTTGGCTGAAGTAGCCGATGCGCAGGTTTAGCGCGCGCTTGATGCGTCCGGCCTTTGGCGCGCCGATGCCCGCGAGCAGGCGCAGCAAGGTTGTTTTTCCGGCGCCGTTGCGGCCCAGCAGCGCAACCGTCTCGCCGAACTGAACGCGAAACTCGCCGTGTTCGATCAGCATGCGTTGGCCGATCGCGACCGTGATGTCTTCGGCCTCGATCACGGTCTGTCCCGAGTTGCCGCGTGCTTCGCCAAAGCGCAACCGCATCGAACGCTTCTCGCCGTTGGGTTGTTCGAGCAGCTGCATGCGTTGCAATCGCTTCAGCCTCCCCTTCGCCTGCGCGCTGTTCTGCCCCGCCATGTTGCGGCGGATGTAGTCCATCTCCTTCTCGAAGTAGTCGCGCTGGTTCTTGTATTGGCGCGCTTCGGTGAGCAACCGCAGGTCGCGCTGCTGCGCGTAGTGCGAGAAGTTCCCTTTGTAGCGGGTCGCTGTTCCGTCACCGACTTCGACGATCGAAGTGGCGATCGCGTCGAGGAACGAACGGTCGTGGCTCACGACGACGACCGCTCCTGGGTAACGGCGCACGAAGTCCTCCACAAACTCGATGCCGGCGAGGTCGAGATGGTTGGT
>SXGT01457667.1_pt1 | contig 14165 bp, 13 predicted proteins | sample 3176221 | NCBI WGS metagenome assembly SXGT01 (sample SAMN11356862, study PRJNA531348) | freshwater metagenome | isolation source: freshwater sample F1-120 | place: China: Fuxian Lake, Yuxi | collected 2017-12-25 | reverse complement strand
TCCAGGGCGCCCTCCGTCGATGCGGCTCGCGCTACGCCAAACGGCTCCGCGTATCGCCTCCGGGCGCTCTCCCAACTACCCCGAATAGTGGGTCATTTTTGGATGCCTATACCGGGTCAATGTTCAATGCTGATTGACAGACCAGACGCAAGATTTTGATAGTCAGGCCATTCGTGGTTCGTTGACTGTGCATTTTTGACTCGAGCATATCAAGCCGATTTTTATTTCACACATATAGATATGCCGCGGCGTGCATTTTGGGCGGCTCATGCTCTGCATCAATTCGTTAAATCGAACAGTAGTTACACCATGGTTGTGAGCGCAACCCTCCAACCGGCGTTGGGGATAAGCTATGTTCTTGATTTGCTCACCTGAATTGGTCACGGTTTGCAGTTAACAGGTTGTCCAGAAACTCACGGTGTCGTTCTGGTATCAAAGCTGCGGTCCATTCGTTTGTAGGAGACAAGTTGACCTCCAGTTGGCAAATTTCATTGTTTGAGAAAATGTCTGCAGGCAGATGCAAAGCAGTCATAGCGTGACTGAAGCCACACTTCTCACATTGATCCAGACTAGATATTTGATTCGACAACTATCACACGTGCTTTAACCTCGTGCTTAAATTCAATGCCGCCTCAAGGTTTCATGTGGGCTGCTATATATGCTACGTGGATGGACGAGTTCAGGTTCGATCAAGATCACTCGCGAGTCCGTTATGTGTTCGTCAAGAATCCGGAAACCTTGCGCAATCAGCTCTTCGACATTCTGCCGGATCATGATAACGGGAAAATGCATGAAGGTCGCAAATGGATCGTAGTCGTAACAACCGACAATAGTATTCCGGAAAGACTCCACAGGTAGCGTTGAGAAATATTTCAGTACGCCTTCGAAGGCGAAGGTGGAATTGACAAATATTCCTGCAGGTATTCCGCCGATCCGCTCACACAGCTCGCGGACATCAGTTGTTGAAGCACTTGGCTCATAACTATTGGCAAAAACCTGTGCCTCAGTTACTTCACCATGTTGCTCGGCTATGGCATCCTTAAATCCTCTAATACGTTCAGCGGTGGCATTGTCCCAGTACGCTCCTCCAATGAAATAGATTTGCTCTCCCAGTCTTCCGGGGACTTTCGGCATCAACCGCATAATTTCTCGTGTTAATATTTTGGCGCCGCTGTAATTATCACTAACAACCGACGGAGCCTTGGTTCCTGGAAGATCTATGTTGATATGCCTTAGATTGATGGCCGTGCAGATGTCACTTAACGCATCCGGATTGGATGCGCCGACAATGAAGAGGGAATCGATCGCATATGAGATCAGCGTTTCCACCGTACGGCGTTCCTCTTCTGCATCGCGCAGTGTACTAACAATAACCGGACACAAGCCGCGCGCGCGAGCGTGAGCTTCAAAGATTTGTGAAAGCGACGAAAAGTACCTGTTAAAATGTGCGGGCAAGATCATTCCAATGAGACCGGATCGCGCGCTCCTCAAGCCGCGAGCCTGCATATTCGTCGTGTAACCTAAGTCGGCGGCAAGCTTCTGAACTTCGAGCGCAGTACTCTCCTTGATCCTCCGTTTCTGCCAAGTGCCATTGAGCGCCGCACTGACCGTCGAAGGCGAAGCCCCAGTGCGCTGTGCAATGTCATAAATCGTGGATTTTCGTGCTGGCCGTTTCATTCGAGGGTAAATTTCTTTCTTGAGCTGATGCGGGCTCACTTGACATCATTGTAATTATTTGCTCAAAATTACTACATCGATTGTGCAGAAATCACAAGAAAATACATACCCGCAGAAAGTAAATTGAAAGCTGGTAGGTATTTTTTAAAAAACTTAATGCACAATCGAATGTGCAAAGAGATTCGAACACCCCAATGGGGGGTGTGTTAGAAAACATGGGAGAGATATCATGCTTAGACGTCAAGTTCTGCAGATGATGGGTGCCGCAGTGGCCGCTACCACAGTTCCGGGGTTAGCGCTCGCGCAAGCCAAGCCGACAATGGGCATTGTCGTCAAAATTGGCGGCATTCCATGGTTCAATGCCATGGAAATGGGTATCAAGGAGAACGGCGAGAAACTCGGCGTTGATGCAACGATGATAGGCCCGACAAGTGCCGATCCTGCGCTTCAAGTTCGCGCCATCGAAGATCTGATTGCCAAGGGCGTGAATGTCATTGGCGTTGTACCGAATGATGAAAAGGCGCTTGAGCCGGTTTTAGAAAAGGCTCGTGCTGCCGGCATCAAGGTGGTGGCTCACGAAGGTCCGGGCTTGGTCAACATTGACTGGGATTTCGAACTCGCTTCTGCAAAGGGTTTTGGCGAAACCCATGCTGAACTCCTTGCCCAAAAAATGGGTGGCAAGGGTGAATATGCAATGTTTGTGGGCTCGCTCACTGTTCCGCTGCACAATGCTTGGGCCGATTTTGCAATTGCTTACCTCAGCGCAAAATATCCAGATATCAAGCTTGTCGGGGAACGTTACGGAGTTGCCGAAAGCGTTGACGACAGCCGCAAGACCGCTCTCGATCTGATGGCCGCCCATCCAAATCTGACAGGCTTCCTCGCGTTTGGTAGCCAGGGTCCAATTGGTGCAGGCCGTGCCATTGAAGAAAAGAATCTCATCGGCAAGGTCTTTGTGCTTGGCCCATTCTCGCCAGGCCAGGGACGCAAGCTGGTGAAAGCCGGTGCTATCAGTGGTGGCTTTATGTGGAACCCAGCCGAGGCTGGGCGGGTCTTCGTGACCATGGGCAAAATGCTTGTGGATGGTGCCGAGATTAAGGATGGTACCATGATCGAAGGTTTGGGCGAAGTCCATCCTGACGCTGCAGGCAAAGACATCATCACCGACAATCTGATCGCAATCAACGCCGAGACCGTTGATAAGCTCGCAGATTTGGGACTCTAAGACCAGCTTGGATGGGGTTGTCATGATTTGGCAGCCCCTTTTTTGAACTTGGCCGCCGAATTTCAAATCAAGGCGGTGACACAAGATCCTGTTGCAACAAGGAAATAGCTGGCGATGAGCTCACTGTACAGGACGGCGCTATCCGAACTTGGGGGCGTCTTTGACAAACTGGACGATGCTAGCGTCGATACCGCGCTTGGTATGATTGCCAATGCCAAGAAGACGGTGGTCTTCGGCGGTGGGCGCGAGCGGCTGCAAATCATGGGTTTTGCCATGCGCCTCTATCACATGGGCCTGAATGTGGCTGTCGAAGGGGACATGACAACGCCTCCTGTCGGAAAGGGCGATCTTTTCATTGTAACGGTCGGTCCAGGGGAAATTTCGACTGCGCTGGCGCTTCTTGGCGTGGCTAAAAAAGCAGGTGCCGCAATTCTGGTCTTGACCGCCCAGCCCAAAGGTCGTGCTGCCGCCTTTGCTGATTTTGTCTTGATCATCCCTGCCCAGACCATGGCCGATGACCAAGGGACAGCGAAAAGTTCGGTGTTGCCGATGGGATCACTCTATGAAGGTGCTCTGTTTATATTATTCGAAGTGATGGTTCTCAAACTGCGTGATATGCTAAGAGTTGATCCCGAGGTCATGCGGGGCAATCACACGAATCTTGAATAATCCACCGGAGATCGGCAATGGGTGGCAGAACGGCAATGAGCAGGAATGTGGAAGAGCCGATTGTGGCCGTTAACGTTCCAGCAGTCCGTTTCAGCCATGTTTCAAAGCTGTTTGGCGGTGTTCGCGCACTTGATGATGTGTCGTTCGAGGTTGGGGTTGGTGAAATTCACTGTTTGGCGGGTGAAAACGGCAGTGGGAAAAGCACCTTAATTAAAATTATCACTGGCGTTTACACTCCTGAGGCAGGTGCCTTGATGGAGTATTTCGGCAAATCCGAAACGTCAGTAACTCCCAATGCAGCGCGTGGTCATGGCATTGCTGTGATTTGGCAGGACCTGGCGCTGTTTCCGGAAATGACGGTGGCGGAAAACATCGCCTTTGACACCCTGCTCGGCAACCGCCCGCGCCTGATTAGCTACAAGACAATGCGCGAAAAGGCACTTGCTGCCCTTGCAAGGCTTGGTGTCAACCTTGACTTGGAGGCAAGGCTCAATACATTGCCGATTGCCCAGCGTCAGGTCGTGGCCATTGCCCGCGCATTGGTGAGCGAGGCACGACTGATCTTCATGGATGAGCCAACGGCCTCCCTGACTCAAGCCGAAACGGATAGTCTGCTGGCTGTCGTCCGTACGCTTTCTGCAACTGGTGTGGCGGTAGTCTTTGTTAGCCACAGACTGGCTGAAGTTCTCGAAATTTCGAACCGCGTTACCGTGTTACGCGACGGTCGCCTTGTCGGTGTGTACGAAACTGATGGTATGACGCAATCGCGCCTCACTGAACTGATGACAGGAAAGAATTTTGATAAAGTGGTATCAGGTCGCGACACGGCTTCCAATCGGCCCGTCCTTGAAATCGAAAACCTGACGCGACACGGCGAATACGAGGATGTGAGCCTCACGATCCGCGCCGGCGAAGTGCTTGGCTTAACAGGATTGATTGGTGCGGGTCGGACAGAACTTGGCCACACGCTATTTGGCATGACCCAGCCGGATCGGGGCACCATGCGCCTCGAAGGCAAAGTTCTGAAATTGAAGTCTAATCGCGATGCAATTTCCGCAGGCATATCTTATGTTTCGGAAGACCGGCTGGCCTTAGGACTCGTGCAACCGCAGTCGATTGCTGACAACTTGGTTTTACCGGTACTCTCGCAAATTTCTGGACGCGGTGGATTGATTTCAAACAACAAAAAAAATGGTCTGGTACAGAATTGGCTGAATAGGCTGGCAATCAAGATTGGCAGGCCTGAAGATGCGGTCGCAACTCTCTCCGGCGGCAATCAGCAGCGTGTGGTTCTTGCGAAATGGTTGGCGACCAATCCCAAGGTTCTGATCCTGGATTCACCAACTGTCGGTGTCGATGTCGGTGCGCGAGCCGGAATTTACAAGATTATCCGTCTGCTGGCCAATCAGGGACTGGCAATTTTGCTAATTTCTGATGAGGTGTCAGAAGTGCATTTTAATGCCGACCGGATTTTTCATATGGCGGGCGGTAAGATGATTGGCGAATACAATCCGCTCCGGACCACGTTTCACGAGCTTGAAGAGGTGGTCTATGCGTAAGTTCATTCGAGCTTATCCCACCGAGACTCGGCTTTTTGTGGTTCTTGTAGTGATCAGTTTGTTTCTGGCTTTTTCTTCGGACAGCTTTCTCACGTTGGGCAATTTTGCATCGCTGCTCAACAACAATGCCGTCAACGTCATCTGGGCCGTTGGCTTGCTGGTGGTGCTGATTGCGGGTGGTATTGACATATCTTTCGCCGTTGCCGCCTCAGTGGTGCAATACATCTGCGTCTATGCGTTGGAAGCCATCGGTGGTGGCAATTGGTTAGTTGGCTTCCTGATGGCGGGCGGAATCGGGATAGCACTTGGGTTCATTAACGCCGCACTAATCCATCACTTCCGGATCATATCAATTGTGGTCACAATTGCCACCTTCAACGCTTTTTTTGGCTTGCTGATGTTCATTACGTCCGGACGTTACCTCTACAATCTGCCAGATTGGTGGACTGACAGGTTTACGATCTTCAGAATTCAGTCGGCTGATGGCAGTTTTGCTGAGTTGATACTGCCGGTCGCCGTAATGGCGGTCGCCATGACTGCAACGTGGTTCTTGATTCACCACACCACTACCGGGCGCCAGCTCTATGCCTTTGGTGACAACCCAGAAGGCGCGCGCCGTGCCGGCATCAATATCGCCTTGATGCAGTTTATCGCCTTTGGTTGGATGGGAATGATGGCGGGCATTGGCGGACTCATGCAGGCAAATATTGTCCAGGAGGTCGTGCCCAATGCCTTGATCGGGCGGGAGCTCGATGTACTGGCTGCCGTGGTTCTGGGCGGAGCCAGGCTGGGAGGAGGGCGCGGCTCGGTTCTTGGCTGTTTCCTTGGCGTGTTGCTCGTGGCGGTCACTCAGAACGGATTGAACCTGCTTGGCGTTTCGCCGTTTGCTTTCAAGATGGTTGTTGGTGTGATCATTTTGGCGGCGATCTCAATGTCAAATCTCAAATTTGCAGATTCCGCGAAGGTAACGCGGGGGATCTCCTAAAGTGGCCGAACTGTTTGAAAGGCTCGACAGGCAATTTGGTGCCGGTGTGATCGGTCTTGTTGCCTTTCTCGGTGTAGTCCTCATTGCGTTCAGCTTGACCAGCCCACAGTTTCTGTCGGTCGCAAATTTTGACTCCATCGCCTTTCAACTTCCCGAGCTTGGGTTGCTGACGCTCGCCATGCTAATGCCCATTATCTCCGGTGGCTTCAATCTGGCGATCATCTACACGGCGAATATCTGCGGGCTGACCTTGGCCTGGGTGCTGATGCAGTATGGCGGTGTCGATGCCGGGTTGCTGGCGTTTGTCCTTGGTTCTGTTGCAGCAATCGCAGTGGGCGCGTTGGCTGGCTGTATTATGGGGCTTGTGATCGCCTATATCGGCGCCCATCCGATTCTTGTGTCCCTTGCAATGATGATTTTCCTGCGAGGACTTGGTGAGTTCCTGACCAGGGGGGGCGACATTTCCGGATTTCCAGATTTTCTTAAGGTTATCGGACACGGACATCTTGCGGGCGTTCCAGTCCCACTCATTTTGTTTTTTTTGGCAGTCATTGTTTGGCACGTTCTGCTGACGCGTACGCGCCATGGATTTTCAGTCTATATGATAGGATCAAACATCAAGGCCGCGAATTATTCCGGTATCCACACCAAACGCACGCTGACATTGATTTACACGCTCTCGGGTGTGATGTGTGCGATCGCCGGTATCCTGATGCTGACGAGGTTCAATTCTGTCCGCGTTGGTCACGGCGAGGCACTGCTGCTAGTGACGGTGCTCGCCTGCTTCCTCGGCGGCGTTGACCCTTTCGGCGGTTTTGGCCGCGTTGTGCCAGTCGTACTCGCCCTAATCATCCTGCAGGTTCTGTCATCAGGGCTAAACCTGCTGGGCGCCAACCAACATCTATCAACGGCCGTGTGGGGCCTGTTTCTGATCGCGGTAATGATTCTGCGCTGGATGGCCGCCACATATAGAAACTCAAACCGGAAAAAGGAATAAGACAATGCAGGGTTTTGGCGTTCATACAAGCATGTGGACAATGAACTGGGATCGCGCTGGGGCGGAAAAGGCAGTTGCCGCTGCGGTTCATTACAAGATGGATTTTATTGAAATCGCTTTGCTCAATGCACCAGCGGTGGACGCAGCGCATTCACGCGCACTCTTGGAAAAAAACAACATGAATTCAGTATGCTCTCTCGGCCTTCCACAAGCTGTCTGGGCATCAAAGAATCCTGAAGGGGCAATTGAGCATCTCAAGATCGCTATCGACAAGACCGCAGAAATGGGTGCGCTTGCGCTTTCCGGCGTCACCTATGGCGGCATCGGTGAACGCACCGGCTTGCCACCAACACAAGCCGAGTACGATAATGTCGCCCGGGCACTGTCGGCGGCGGCCAAACACGCAAAGTCGCGTGGCATTCAGTTCGGTATCGAGCCAGTGAACCGCTATGAAAACCACTTGATCAACACCGGTTGGCAGGCCGTGGAGATGATCGAACGTGTTGGCGCCGACAATATCTTTATCCATCTTGATACCTACCACATGAACATCGAAGAAAAGGGCGCCGCCAACGGCATCCTCGACGCTCGGGAACACCTCAAGTACATTCACCTTTCCGAGAGCGACAGGGGGACACCTGGCTGTGGCACTTGTGACTGGGATGAGGTGTATGCGGCCCTGGCGGCGATTGGCTTCAAAGGCGGACTGGCCATGGAAAGCTTTATTAACATGCCACCCGAAGTGGCCTTCGGCCTATCGGTCTGGCGGCCTGTGGCGCGCGATGAAGCCGAAGTAATGGGAAATGGCCTGCCATTTCTGCGCAACAAGGCGAGGCAGTATAAGCTGATTTGAAGGACCTCCGTGTAGAGACTCGGCTTCCTTTCTTGGAAAGTGCCATTTAGTCTTTGTGTAAGGGGCCTTTGCCTGAAAACTCTTCGGCAATCCACAAGCGCTAAACGAGTCATCAGAACTAAAACCTACGTTCCTGCGCCCATTTTGAACTAAGAAAAATCTGTGCGTTGTTGATCTATAGTAGCGACAATTTAAAGAAATCAATAGGTTAGAAATATACGTGCGCGCAATATGTGCAAAAGGGGCATCCCCCCACCGCATCGCAGAACTAGGATGGATAGGCGGTCCGGCATGTTAGATCCGGATAGGCGTCGCAGATAAAGCTGCGAAGGCGCTCTTCAGCCGCGGATTGCTCCGCTAGATATGCCTTGAATGAAATAGCGTTGCAGCACAAGGAAAACCAGAACACTCGGCAGGCTTAGCACGGTAATGCCGGCCATGGCCGCAGCATAGCCCTGAAGCTGAGTGACTGTGCCATGAACTGGCGTAAATGCGGCAATCCCAACGGGCAGGGTTTTCATGCTGTCGTCGAAGGTCACAAGCAAAGGCCAGAGAAAGTTGTTCCAGTTGAGCACAAAGATGATGACGACGGCAGCGATCAGCGGAGCACGTGCCAAGGGAAGCGCAATCTTCCAAAATATCAACCCATGGCCGGCGCCATCAATACGGGCGGCATCTTCCAGGTCGCGCGGAAAATTGAGGAAAAACTGCCGGAAGATCATCACGCTGAATACATTACCGATGGACGGCAGAATGAGCGCCTGATAGGTATTGGCCCAGCCGATCTTCATCATGCCGAGCAGCATGGGAATGGCGTAGACCTCAATTGGAACCATCAGCGAGGAGACATAAAGAAAAAATAGAATGTTCTTGCCCGGAAAATTCATCCGCGCCAGCGCATATCCCGCCAATGCACCGGACAACACACAAAGTGCGGTACTGGTGAAGACGACAATGAAGCTATTGAGCGCCCATCTCCAAATGGGGTATTTGGTGAATATATCAATATAGTTTTGAACTGTCACACGGCGGGGAAGCCATTCAATATCTGCCGTCATCACATCGCCGGGGTATTTGAAAGACGTTGAAACCATCCATATGAAGGGCATCATCCACAACGCGGCAATTGCGAGACCCAAAAGCCACACTGGGATGTCAGCGGGCCGCAAGTTATAGCCACGAAGAAATCGCCGGACATCGCGCAGTGTCGTGGCTGTCATCTTCAGCGCTCCTTCACCAATTTGCGGTTTAACAAGGTGACAATCAGGATTGTTGCAAACAGCATCATCGACAATGCGGCCGCAAGCCCGAATTTCTGGTTGCGAATTGCAACCCTGTAGATTTCATAAAGGACCGAGGTTGAACCCGACGCCGGACCTCCGTCGGTCATAACATAGACCTGACTGAAGATACGCAGCGTTGAAATCAGCTGCAGCGTTGCGACCATGCTGACCACGGGCCTTAAGAGCGGCAATGTGACAAACCAGAAGCCCTGCCATGCGGTAGCCCCATCGGCCTCGGCGGCATCGTAGAGGTCGGCCGGAATATCCTGCAGCGCAGCCAGGAACAAAATAAAGGCAAGCCCCATGTCCCACCAGACAGAAGCTATGCTGACGCCAAGTAGCGACCATTCAAAACTCGTCAGCCAGGGAATTTGGGAACGCCGAGATAGCCCAGATAGTGGTTGATGACACCGAACTGGGTATCAAGCATCCATACCCAGACCATTCCGATAACGGTAGCTGAAACGACATAGGGCGAAAAAAAACAGACCCGCGCCAGGGAGGATAGCGGCCAGCGCTTGTGAACGTAAATTGCCGCCAGCAAGCCAAGTATCATCACGCATGGGACAATGACGCAGCCATAGAGCAGGATGTTTTTGAATGCCATGCGCACTTGGTCGTTCTGGACCGCATCGCGATAATTGTTCAGGCCGACGAAACGCGGCGGGCCGAAAATGCCCCATTGCATGAATGAGAGATAGGCCGAGAAGACAATCGGCATTATGTTGAACAGCAGAAAGGGCAATGTGAAGGCGGCTACAAAGGCATAGGCAACCCAATCGGTTGGCCCGTTCACGTTACGGCGGGTCATTTGCTGTCTGGCCATATCGGGAATTCCTGGTTCCTGCGCGTAATCATGTTGAAGCCTATTGCGCAAACATAGTTGACCAATTCGGCCAACGACATAACTTTTTCGACTCTCTCTTGCAATGCGCCGCGAGTTGAGACAAGTTCCCGAAAATGTCAAACGTCAAAGTGATTTCGCAGGCCACGATTTTTCGCAACGGCTACCGCTATGCATCCCATCCGCATGCCGCATTGGGAGCAGATGGGGAGATCGTCGTCGTCTTCAATCAGACCCGGCGCAACCGGTTCATTTTCCATCCGCCACATGACCCTGAGTATCGCAACCTTGTCACCCGAAGCGACAGCTTGGGCCAAACCTGGTCGCCGCCGCAGGTTGCCCCCAGTTATGATTACAGTGGCATGGAATGTGCGAGTCTCACGACACTCTCTTCGGGCCGCATGCTGCTCAACCAGTGGAAAAACCGCTGGTATCCCCTGGCGCTTGCCAGAGCAGGCGCACCTGAACTGGTGCAATACCCCGATGAATTCGTGCGTGAACTGGTTGTTTCCGGCGAACTTGATACCGGATCGCAGATTTCCGGCGATCCGGAAGACTTTGCGCCCTGGGCGCGCGGCCATGGCGACGCCTTCGTTCATGTCAGCGAAGACCACGGCCGGAGTTTTGCCGTCACAACGCGCATTGATACCGGCCAATTTCACGGCGGCTACGGGTTGCGCGGCTGTGTCGAACTTCCGGACGGCACATTGCTGCTGCCACTCAATGACATTCCCGAGTTCTGTACGATCTTTACTGTCAGGTCTAACGACGGCGGGCTTTCATGGCGAAACCCAAATCTCGTTGCCCGCCGGGACGGACATCTATTCACCGAGGCCGCCATGACCCTCGCCCGCGATGGCAGCGTCCTTTGCATGATGCGGGATGATACCACACGGATCATGCACTCCTGCCGGTCTGCCGACCAGGGGGTGAGCTGGAGTGTTGCCGAAGCAAACGGCATCGATGGCTATCCGCCGCATCTTCTGACATTGCCCGATGGCCGCATTCTGTGCACCTATGGTGTGCGCCAGCCGGAATTCAGCATACGCGCGGTACTTTCCGATGATAACGGCCGCAACTGGCAGAGCCGCGATCCACTCATGATCCGCCGCCATTTGCGCAACCGTGACCTCGGTTATCCCGCCACGCTTATGCTTGATGATGGCAGCTTGTTTACCGTGTACTACTGTCAGGATGCCAACGGCGTCACGGGCATCGAATTCACCCGCTGGCGGCGTTAGGCTGGCAGCACACCGGGCGCACCGGACTTGATGAGCATCTGGCGGCAACGTTCGCGGTAGTCTTTCCGGACATCGCGGGTGGGAGGGCGGCAGCGGCTGGAATCCAGCCCCACCAGTTCCATGCACAGCTTATCGAGATAGCCATCGCCACTGGTGTAGGTGGCTTCTATTTCCAGCCAGAGCTTGTAGAAGGGCAGGGCATTCTCGGCCAACGCCAACTGGGCTTGCACGTAACGTCCCGCATCCAGGTCGTCAATCAGCTTCACGCCCCATTCCGGCCAGTAATTGCACAGATGCACTTCATAGGCCCGGGCGCCAAGGACATGGCTCGAAGGGAATTTGAGGTTGTTATCGATAAAGGTGAAACGCTTGGCGAAGTGGATGATAACATCCTCAAACTCCATCGAATCCGAGCGCGGCGTCGCCCACTTCAAACCAACCACCTGTGGAATTTCAGCCAGACGTTCCACCAGTTTGAACGACATGCCATTGGTATTCCAGAACGTATTGTAAATGATTATGCCGATGTCGGCTGCCTCCGCGGCCGCGCATACATATTCGTAGAAATCCTCCTCCGTGTGGGAAAAATAATATGGACAGGAGACCTGGATAAATTCGGCTCCGGCCCTTTGTGCGGCCTTTGCCAGGCGTATCAATTCCAGTGTGCTGGTGGTTTGCACCCCCATGGCCACGGGCACGCGCCCCGCAGACTCTTCAACAATATTTTCAACATTGCGTATCCGCTCGTCGAAGGTCATGGTTGAGAAATCGCCAGCCGCACCACCTGCGAGAAACACACCATATTTTTCCGTGATGCCGCGTGAGATCAGAAACTCCACATTGCGCCTGGTGGCCGCGACATCGAGTTCGAGATCGGGATCCCTGAACATGGTGGGAATGGTGATGTAGCAGCCTTCAAGCCGCTTTTTGGCTTTGGTATTGTCCATGGATGATCTCCTGCGACTGTTAAAAAACGGCCCATCCCGCGACCGGAATGGGCCGTGCACGTCAAGTGAATGTTGGTCAGCCCTCGTCGAGGGCCTTCTGCCAGCCCTCCTGGAGTTTGGTCATGGCATCATCGATCGAAATTTGCCCTGCCCAGACGAGTTCAAGGGTTTTTGCCAGGAAGTTGCCGCCGGAATAGATGTTGAAGTCGGCACCATTGATGATCGGGTAGTCGGCAATCGCGGTGGCATAGTCCATGCCTTCCACGAATGCACCACGAACGTCCCAGGGGGCGCCTGCCGTCTTGTAGTCCTCGCGCGAGATAATCGATTTCCGCGGGCTGGCGCCACGGCCCTTCGTGCACCACAGGAAGCTGTTGTCGGAGAGCCACTTGACTGCATCCATTGTGGCCTGGTGGCGGCTCGTGTCTTTCTGGGTATAGAGCTCCAGTGCGCCTCGCTCGAAATAGGTCACGCGGTTCTCGCCGATCTTTGGAAAGGGACGCGTAACAAATGGCAGCTTCTGCTCGAGATAGCCATTGACGGTCCACGGCCCGGTCCAGAAAACTGAACCCTGTCCGGCACCGAAAGCCTTGTAGCGGTCGGTTACGTCACGCGTTGACACCTTGTGCTTGTCAAAGAGATCGAGCACCCACTGCATGGCCGCTTTGCCGGCGTCCGGGTTGACTGCCACGCTCTTGCCGTCATCGCCAATGCGCCTGAAGCCCATTTGTTCAGCCACGATGCCCCACGTCACGGTAGGTTGGACGCCGGAGCCTGTCATCATGATGCCGGAGCGAACAACCTTATCGCCCTCCATCTTGGTCATGGCCTTGGCCCATTCGATGAGTTTTTCGCCAGTATCGGGCCAATCCTCGATCTTCAAACCAGCTTCGGCCACATGGGCTGTATTGATTTCAGGCTGGACACACATGAGGTCCATCGGCACCTGGAACAACGAGTCGCCGCCATATTTCGGGAATTTCGATTTGCTGAGCGAGAAGTCCGAGAAGTCGGCAAGGTCGAGCCCCGAGGACTTGGCGAGATCATCGAGCGGCACCGGCAAACCATCGCGCACAAAGGACGGCCGCGGGTCGGTATTCCAGCCGAAATCTGGCGCAACGCCAGATGCGGCGGCGGCCAGAACCTTGGTTGTGTAGTCATCCCAAGCGATCATTTCCGTCTTGATTTGGACACCCTTGTTCTTGTGTGCTTCATTGAACGCAGCAGTCATCTGGTTCCAGATTTCGCCATCGGAGGCCACCAGCGGGCTCCAATGAGCAATTTCGGTGGCAGCCGACGCGGTTCGCACATAGGGCATAAATACGCCAGCCGTCACAGCAGTGGCACCTGCGGCCTTTATCAAGGTGCGGCGGGAAATTCCGGTTCTTTGCATGTTCATCCTCCATTGCGGTTCAGCCCGCTTTCCGCGGGCTTCTCTGTTGAAAACCGCCCTAGCATCTTCGGCTATTTTGCGGTTTCGTAAGGGCATGATGCTCATAATTTGCTGGCTCTGATTGTCCGGAAAAGTCATGATCTTGACCGTTTCGGCCAAGTGCGCTCCAGGCATTGGCGCTAACTCTCCATTGCGTAGTAGTCTCATTCCGTTGGGGAGCAAGCCATGGCCGACATCAAAATAAGGGACGTCAGCAAGTCATTTGGCGCTGTAGACGTGCTGAAGACAGTGAACATCGAAATCGCGGATGGCGAGTTTCTGGTGCTTGTAGGACCATCGGGGTGCGGCAAGTCAACGCTGCTTCGTATCATTTCCGGGCTTGAGCAATTGAGCAGCGGGGAAATCTGGATCGGCGGCAAGGATGTCACCGATCTTCCCGCCAAGTCCCGCGATATTGCCATGGTGTTTCAAAGCTACGCGCTTTACCCGCAC
>SXGT01031392.1_pt1 | contig 14166 bp, 13 predicted proteins | sample 3176221 | NCBI WGS metagenome assembly SXGT01 (sample SAMN11356862, study PRJNA531348) | freshwater metagenome | isolation source: freshwater sample F1-120 | place: China: Fuxian Lake, Yuxi | collected 2017-12-25 | reverse complement strand
GTGGCAGTGCCCGGCGGAAGCATTGGGTGTATACCAAGTTCGTCAAGTCGCTCTGGCGCGCACGGCATACACACCAGCCCGCGCGCCCACCTGAGCATGAAGTTGATGGCTTCAGGCGTCACCCACTCGGCAGCCATCGTGAGATCACCTTCGTTTTCGCGATCTTCATCGTCTACGACCAGCACCATTTCACCGCGTCGTATACGGCGTAGCGCTTCGTCGATAGAGGCAAGAGTCATGTGAGTTCTCCAATCATTTGGAACATTGCAGTGAACGAATAGCGGCATCCGCGTTGCGAGCACTGAGATTCCAGTGCAACCAATCAGGATTTGAATATGGCCGTAGACAGAGCTGACGCAAGAGATCTTCTCGTTCTGGCTCCGACAACGATTTGAGGCCACCGACGGCCGCGGGAATTGCGTCATCACTGAGACGAGCGAGATAGCTGTCGTCAAACGCCCGATTGGTTGTTGGCGCCCGCTGCACGTTGCGGCGCGTGACAAAGTCATCAGGGTTCATGAGGTTGATAAGTAGCAACGCCAGGCACGCGACGACCGCAGCTGCCGACGGGAACCAGTTTCCAGCGCCGAGGCGAGTGGTGCACGACAATGCGAGCAACACAACCAATACGCCAATACCGACCGCCGAGATGTGGACTACGAGTCGCAACGACGTCCAACCAAACTCGCGTTCGTACAGCGACAGTCTTTGGATCGAGACCACGACGATCGCAAGCGTCAACCCCAACAACACAAGGACGAGCCGACGAAACCATCGCGTTGATTCAGGGTCGTCGTGTTGCAATTCGGCGCGCACGATCATGACTATCGAAATCGTGATTCCCGCGACCGCGAGCAATTGAAAAAACCCAGTACGTGCGTATTCTGCGTAGGTCAAGCCTTGAGTGTTGAGCACATGATCGCCTGCCGAAGACATCGCCAACAACTGAGCCACCGCCCACAGACCAAACAACCCATCGAGGAGTCCGAGCACCATCATCATCTCGACGCGACGCAGTGTCCGATGACCTTGAGCGGCCTTAGGTTCCTGTGCTGCTGATGCGACCCTGAGCAGCGTTGCCATCGCTAAGCAACCCATCGTGAACCCGAAGAGATGGAACAGCGTCATTGATCCATCGATATTGACGTCGAAGAACGACGCAAATACCGCATCCGCGCTCGCAAGCAATGCCCCAAGTATCAGCAGAAGCGGCAGCGCAAGCATGAAGCCTCGAAGAATCGGCGTAATCGCGCCGCGCCGCGGCGCCTTGACTCCCGAGAACAAAAACGCGCCGCTGCGAACGCCGTGGGAAACAACCGCGCATGAACGTCGAAGGAACTCCGGGATCGAAGTCGTCCACGGCGCAGCGGAGCACGAAAACGACGACCCGGCAAGCAACAGCGCCGAGGCAACAATCATGTCCAAGGCGATAAGCCATGCAGACGTCCGCAGTACCGACCACACACTGAATGCCAGCGAACTCAAGACCAACAATTTCGAGATGGCATTCTCAAGCCGCCCAGACCGGAGCAGCTGCGCGGCCACTATCGACAGCGTCGCGAAGCACGACAACGTGGCCAAACCCGTATGCAGAACAATGTCGGTCAACACGCCGACCAACACGATCGAAACAACCATTTTTGGTGTCGCCGGTGCCCGAATCGCCCAGGTATTCGGAATACTTGCCAAGGGCAAGCTTGGCGACGGGGTTGCCCGGTCTGGCGTCACAGTTCCACGTTCGGTCATGACCCGACTCCTGGCAGGGTGACCACCATGCGACAGCCATGCGGCAAGCGAGCCTCAGGACGAATGCTGCCACCGTGGAGATCCACGATCCAGCGGGCGATGGAAAGCCCGAGGCCTGCGCCTCCGTCTCGCGAAGACCGAGCAGAATCCGAACGGTAGAAGCGCTCAAATACAAGATCAGTCTCGCCCACAGCAATACCGGGACCGTCGTCGGCTACTTCAATACACACCGCACCCCCCACCCGTCTTGCCCCGACTGCAATTGTGCTGCCCGCGGGTGAGTAGCGCTGCGCGTTCTCCACCAGGTTGGCGACAACCTGGTGCAACCGCTCCGCGTCACCGTCGACCGTGAGGTCGCGAGGTTCAACCGCAACTTCGATATGTGTCGACGCAACCCCTAGCTGCGACTCGCGTGCCGCCAATTCCAACATTGGCCGTAGCTCGAATTCACGCCGGTCGAGTGGCACCGTCCCAGCTTCGAGGCGCGATAGGTCCAGCAGCTGCTTCACGAGGCGCCCGAGTCGTTCGGTTTGCGACAACATGACCGCAACAGTTTCGGCGTCTGCTTGTTCAATACCGTCCGCAATATTTTCAAGCTTGGCTTGTAACGACGTCAGCGGTGTGCGCAGCTCATGGCTGACATTTGCGACAAGGTCGCGCCGAACGCGGTCGGTTTGCGCAAGCTCGGCCGCCATCGAATTGAAACTTGATGCCAGCCGTCCGATCTCGTCTCGCGACGTGGCGACAACGCGGGTCTCAAACTCGCCGCGGGCAATCGCCTCTGAGGCCGCTGTGATATCGCGAAGGGGCTCCAGGGTTCCGCGCGACATCACCCAAACGACAAGCAACGCGGTACCCGCAGCCAAGAGACCGCAAACTCCTGGCCACCATTTGAGCGCCTTGAGGGTGAGATAAAACGTTCCCACCGTCACCGCCACGGCCGCCACGATGATCGCGGAAAGCCGAAGCTTCAACGTAGGAAGCGCGGCAAGCACGCTACGTTGGCTCACGGTGCTAACGAATCGTCGGCGGGCAACGAGTGCAGATCATGCACTACAAATTCTTGTCGAGCGAGATCGGCCTTCTCCGCGCCTTCAACATCGAAATCTGCGGGGTCGATCGCGTACCCGACGCCGTGCACGGTTCGCACAAGATCGGAGCCGAGCTTGCGCCGCACCGACCGCACATGAGAATCAACGGTGCGACCCCCAGCAGGAAAGTCGTAGCCCCAAACCTGTGCGAGCAATTCCTCACGGGTGGCCACACGACCGGGTCTGCGACCGAGGTACATCACCAGCTCGAATTCAGTAGGAGTGAGATGCACCACGTCGCCTTTATATGTGCACCGGCGAGTCGTGGGGTCGAGATCGAGTTCGCCAAGCAGCAAGACATCGTGCTCCGCAGGGATTGACTCTTGGGCCCGTTCCGACCGCCGGAGCAACGCGCCCACCCGTGCCACTAATTCTCGAGCGCTAAAGGGCTTGGTCATGTAGTCGTCAGCGCCGACACTGAGACCAATGACCATGTCGGCCTCCGAATCACGGGCGGTCAGCATCAGTACTGGCACCCAAACGTCGCGTTGAATCCGGCGACACACTTCGAGCCCATCGAACCCTGGCAACATGAGATCCAACACCACAAGGTCGGGGCGTTGGCGTTCCACCAATTCAACGCCGCTCGGGCCGTCGCATGCGATCTGAACGTCGTATCCCTCGCTGCGCAACCGGGCCGCAATGGCGTGTGCAATCGACTCTTCATCTTCGATCACAGCAACGCTGCGTGTTCGACCCGTCACGGAGCCAAGGTTAGAGATGCGATGTGGCGACCGCGGGGAGACCGTGTGGAGAAACCGTGCAGATTGCCGCGGAATCAGGAGTCGTGTTTGCGCCCAGGCCTACGGCCCGAGTCGTCAGATCCGGACTTCGCAGGGCCGGAGGGATTCGACACCTGCGTCGATGTGGTCGAATTTCCGGTTGTGACCTGCGGGGACGGCTGAGCCACAACTGATACTGGAGGCACTAACCGCCCAACTGGCGCATCGCGAGTCTGGCTCAGGATGCCAAAGTTGGCAGCAATCGCCGCGACTCCGCAGACAACAGCAACAGTCGCAACTCCGAGGGCGAGTGGTCGGCGCGAGGTACCCACACGCCCACGATATGGGAGCCAGGTGGCGAGGGTGCACCACTTTCATCCAGGAGTCGGTAAAGATTCCGTCTACGTGACGTGCGTACGCCGAGTCACGCGCGACGGTAGGTCAACCATGAATATCTTGCTCGTTGAAGACGACAACTCAATCGCCGAACCCCTCACGCTGGGCCTCGAACGCGACGGATTCTCCGTCACGCGCGCACGGTCTGGCGCCGAGGCGCTAGCCGTCGAGGATCCCGAGTTCGTGCTGCTCGATCTTGGCCTCCCCGACTGCGATGGATCTGACGTCTGCAAAGTACTGCGCTCCCGTGGCGATACGCCGATCATCGTGATTACAGCTCGAGCCGACGAGATAGACAGGGTCGTATTGCTAGAGCTTGGCGCCGACGATTACATGGTGAAGCCGTTCGGATTCCGAGAATTGCGGGCCCGCATCCGTGCAGTGCAACGCCGTTCTCAGCCCCGCACAGTCGAAACCGCCCCAGTCGGAACCGAAAGGCTCGAGATCGACCGTCGCACCCGGCGCGTCGTACTAGACGGCGTCGCAATGCAGTTGACGCCAAAAGAGTTTGATCTGCTCGCGTTTCTTGCAACCGATCCGGGAGCAGTGCACACCCGCAACGAAATACTCGAAGCGGTATGGGAAACCCATTGGTACGGACCAACGAAAACGCTCGACGTACATATCGCTTCGCTTCGCAAAAAACTCGACGATCCGCGCTGGATCGAGACCGTACGCGGCGTGGGATTTCGCCTGATCCAACCCGACTGATTCAGGCTGCTTCCATGTCACGTCGACTCCTCGTGAGCTACCTCACTATCACGGCATTCGTACTGTTGATTCTTGAGATTCCACTCGGCATCACGTACCAACGCAGTGAGCGAGCCCAACTCGTTGCCGGTCTCGAAAGCGACGCCCGCACGTTTGCTGGTCTTTCTCAAGACGTGCTCACGGGCGCCGAGTCGGGCGTAACTCTGGCAGTGTTGCAGGCGCGCGCGCTGCAATACAGCATCGAATCGAAGTCGCGCGTGTTGGTATTCGACGCGAACGGCAATCGTGTCGCCGACACCAGCGACGAGCAAGACACGAACTACCGAACCCCAGATCGACCTGAGGTGCTCGCCGTGCTCGACACTTCGGGGCCCCAGCGCGCCTCGATCGAACGGTATTCATCCGATCTCGACCAGACATTGATCTTCGTTGCAGTACCGGTCGTATCGGGTGATCGACTCCTTGGCGGGGTCCGGCTTTCGTACCCGGCCAAGAATCTTCAAGACCGAGTGCGCAACAACTGGCTCGCGCTTGGTCTCCTCAGCGCGGTTGTACTCGGCGCGGTAGCCGTCGTTGGCTCGCTCCTTGCCCGATCGATCACACAACCGCTGCGCAGCGTTGAGCGAGCGGCAGCCACACTCGCGGCTGGCAACTTACAAGCCCGAGCGCCCGAGGACGTTGGGCCACCTGAATCTCGTCGGCTTGCCAAGGAATTCAACGACATGGCCATGAGGCTCGGAGCGCTCATAGGAGCGCAGCGGTCGTTCGTAGCCGATGCATCCCACGAACTGCGCACACCGCTCACCGCGTTGCGGCTCCGCATCGAAAACCTGGAGTTTGCGCAGCCCGAAGACCTTCCCAACGAAGTCGATGTGCTGTCGCACGAGGTCAGCCGCCTAGCTCGACTCGTCGAAGGGCTGCTAGCGCTGGCGCGAGCAGAAGGACAACGACCCGAACGTGAAGTTGTCGATCTTGATTCCGAAGTAGAGCAACGGATCGAGGCTTGGGACGCATTCGCCGCGGAACACGAAGTCACCATGAGCCGTCCTGCCCTCACTGGTGTCCAAGTACTTGCGGTGCGCGGATCATTTTCCCAAATGCTCGACAACTTTCTCGCCAACGCACTCGAGGTCTCACCTCCCAACTCGACAATCGAAGTCTGGATTCGTACGAACCATCACACCGCAACGGTCCATGTCATCGATCAGGGCCCTGGCATGGGCGATCATGAGCGAGCCCGAGCATTCGATCGTTTCTGGCGAGCGCCGAGTTCGGCACCCGGAAGGGGATCTGGACTCGGGCTGGCGATCGTGCGCCAACTCGCCGAAGCGAGTGGAGGAAGTGCGCAACTCGCGGCGTCGACAGGCGGAGGAATCGACGCTTCGGTCACGCTACCGATGAGCGACAACCACCACACGAAGTAGCTATACGCACCATGTAGCCTCGCCGTCCATGGCTGCTCCCGCGAACGAATCGTTGAGCGCTGTGCTGCGCCAATGGCTCGGTGCAACTCCAACTGTCGACAATATCCAACGCGTCAGCGGCGGAGCATCCCGCGAGACATGGTTATTCGATGCGCACGTCGACGGCGTGACATACCCATTGGTGATGCGCCGAGATCCTGCCGCAAACAACAGCCAGACCGATCGCAGCACCGAATACCAACTGCTTGCAGCAGCCGCGGCCGCGGGCGTAGCGGTGCCGTCTGTGCGCGTGATGCTGGCGCCGGCCGATGGCCTCGGCGACGGATTCATTATGGACCGCGTGGAAGGCGAAACTATTCCTCGAAAGATCCTGCGCGACGACGTGTACTCCAACGCCCGCGCCACGCTCACCGCCCAATGCGCAACCTCGCTGGCCGCGATCCACTCGGTACCGCTTGCGAGCTTGCCAAAACTCGCCCATCAAGACGCTCGCATCCAAATCAAACAGTGGCAATCGTTCCTCGACGGCTTCGGGGAGCCGCACCCTGGCTTCGAACTCGGGTTGCGATGGATGAGCGAACGGATACCAGAAACAGTGGGCGACCCGAAGCTTGTGCACGGAGATTTTCGTAACGGCAATTTCATCGTCGGGCCCGACGGTTTACGTGCGGTGCTCGATTGGGAACTCGCGCACCTCGGCGATCCGATCGAGGATCTGGGGTGGCTGTGCGTGCGAGCTTGGCGTTTCGGTAACACCGACAAACCTGCAGGCGGATTTGGAAGCATCACCGAATTGCTCGATAATTACGAATCCGCCGGAGGACGACGGCCTAGCGATGACGAACTGCGGTTCTGGATTGCGCTGGGGACCGTGAAATGGGGCGGAATCTGCATGATGCAAGCATTCACACATCTCAACGGGATGGTGCGATCAGTTGAACTTGCGGCGATCGGTAGACGGGTTGCCGAAAACGAATGGGACTTGTTGAAAATCATCGACGGCGAATGTTGAGGTACTGATGCAAGACCGGCCAAATGCCCACGAACTCGTCGAGGCCGTGCGCGAGTTTTTGGAACGCGACGTCATGACGGCAACGAGCGGTCGCATTGCGTTTCACACTCGGGTCGCAGTGAACGTGTTGGCAATGGTGGAACGTGAATTGCAACTCGGAGCGCAACACGACGTCGATCAACGCGCTCGGCTTCAAGCGATCTTCAATCAAGATGGATCAACACGAGAATTGGAGATCAAGCTCGCAGCCGCAATTCGCAATGGCGAACTCAACACCGAACAACACGCAGCGGCAGTGGCCCACATCCGAGCCTCGGTCAAAGAAAAGCTCGAAGTTGCGAACCCGAAGTACCTGAATCAATAGCATCGCCAACATGCGCATCGCGACCTGGAACGTCAACTCGCTCAAAGCACGGCTCCCCCGCGTCGAAGAATTTCTTGGTTACGCGGATGTCGATGTGTTGTGTATTCAAGAAACGAAACTTGCTGACAAGGCGTTTCCATTTTTGACGTTCCAAGAACTTGGCTACGAGTCAGTGCACAACGGCCAAGGCCAGTGGAACGGCGTCGCGATTCTCAGCCGCGTGGGCATCAGCGACGTGCAATACGGTTTCGGTGCCAACATTGCCGACCCTTACGAGGGCGACGCTCGCTTGATATCGGCGAAATGCGGCGACATCACGGCGGTAAGTGTCTATGTACCAAATGGCCGCACCGTGCCCAGCGATCACTACGACCGCAAACTGGATTGGTTCGCAGCGCTCAACCTGTGGCTCAACGAGTACTTCACGCCCCAAGATGCACTCGCGGTGTTGGGCGATTACAACGTCGCGCCCGCGGACCGCGACGTGTGGAGCACGACCCATTTCGAAGGTTCAACCCATGTCACTGCAGCCGAACGGGCTGCGGTGCAAGCCCTCTGCGATTGGGGCATGGTCGACACATTCCGAGCAGTGCACCCCGACGAGGAGGGCCTGTACTCGTATTGGGATTACCGCGCAGGCGACTTTCACCAGCACCGTGGCATGCGCATCGATTTGGTGCTCGCAACGGCAGCGATTGCAGCAAAGGTCACCTACGCCGTCGTTGATCGCAACGCTCGCAAGGGCACATTGCCCTCCGATCACGCCCCTGTGATCGTCGACTTCACGACACCGTAAATTTCAAACGCGCGGGTTGGCGCACCGTCGGCAGTACCACATCGAGCGGAATCATGAGGTCTGCACCACGCTCTGCGGCGATACACAAGCGCATGACCTCGGCGCGATCGATTTCGGGCCCTACACCCGAGCGCCGCAGTGCCGCTCCAAGTGCACCATCGAGCAGCTTCTGCACGATCGCAGGTAGCGCTTCTGGATCCCGCACCATCCAAGAATGGCCTGCGCCCTCGACTGCAATGAATGTCGCGTTGGTCCGACGACTCGTGTCGTCAGCAGCACGCTTGGGCACTAACAAATCCTTCGTTGCATGCACAACAAACGTTGCGATCTTCGCCACACGGATCCGCTCGAGCGCCGCGACGCTCGACCCGGAGCGCAGCACTGCTGATCCAACATTGAGCCCGTTCCACGGTTCACGAAGCAGCGATGCAACAGACCCGCGAACGCGGCTCCCGATTTTCAAGGCCTGGCTCCGGTCCGCTAACGCCGGCAATGTCGACGCCACGTCGACAACCGCGATTGTTCCGTATGCCAACAGCGCGGGCGGGAACCAACGAAGCCATTTGCGCAACTCATCCCATGGCTGGCCCACAATCGGGTCGAGCAGTAACAACGCCAAGGCTCGCTTCGGCTTTGTCGCCGCAAGTTCCGCTGCGATACGCCCACCCAATGAATGCCCGACGAACACCGCCCTATGAATACCGAGGTGTTCGATTGTGGCGTCGATGACGTGCACGAACTCGTCCAACGCGGCGCTCATATGCAAACCATCGCTTTCTCCGTGGCCGGGGATATCGATGGCAAAGACTTTGAAGCCGAGGCCAACAAGGCGGCCCAACGTCTGCGCATAGAGCAGCGACTCCACACCGAATCCATGCACCATTACCAACGGCACTCCCCGCCCCGCAGTACTCACCCCAACAGCCTTGCCGTTGATGTCGAGCACGCGTCGCACAAGTTGCACTGGTTGCAACGATTGCGCGGCGTCTGCGCGGAACTCCATAGTTTCAGCATCGGCAGGCACAGGCGAAGCGACAAGGCGCATACGACCTTTTCGCGCAGAAGGTACCGATGTTGTAGTCACGCGTGCACTAGTCAAGCACTCACGGCGCAACGAAATCAGGATTTGGCTCCGCCCGGCTGGGTTTCGACGGCTTTGGCACCTGCGTCGTCACAGCCAACGCCGCGACGGCGAGCACGAGCGGCAAGCCAAATCCCCAGCCAAATCCATGGCGGTCAGCAATCGCGCCCACCAGATAGCCGCCTGCACCCTGGCCGATGTCCATAAACGCGACCAACGATCCCACGGCGGCTCCCCGCTGGGCATCATCGGCCCGATCCGCCAACCAGGCGGTCTGGGCCGGGAGTACCAGCGCCCAGCCACACGCCACGAACATGATGCCCACAACGGCAGGAGCGACCACACGGGCCTGCGTGAGCGTCGCGAATCCAACGATGAACGACGCGATTCCGGTGTACACGACAACCACCACACCTCGCTGGTCGGCCATCTTGCCCGACACCAAACGCACGAGCAACACCGTAATCGCAAATGCCGCGTACAGACCATCCGAGCTCGACAGCTTGAGTGTGCGGGCAAAGAGCGCGGACTGCGCGGTAATCGATGCATATCCAACGCCGAGAGCCAACATGGCAATCCCCGGCAGAATCGCCAGACGATGCACGATCGGGCTTCGCACTTGCGAATCGTCGGTGGCCGGCGATCGTGTCTCCGGCAACGACGCACATATGAGCGCACCCGCGAGCGTGGTAATCGACAACGTTGTCCAGGCAACACCGGGCCCGTAGTCGAGCAACAGCTCGCCGATGGTCGGCCCAATCGCGAACCCGAGATACAGCGCGAGTGACAGTCTCGCCACAGCCGACGCGCGCTTTTGCGGTGGCGTGAGATCGGTTGAAGCCGCGACTGCAGCAACGTAGAACCCTGCACCTACGGCACCTTGCGCGAATCTGATCGCGAGCAACACCGCGATGGAGTGCGCGAAGTGAAACGCGAGCATCAACGCCGCGAGTGCAAATGGCGGCACCACGAGAAACAGACGCCGACCGCGTCGATCGATTATCCGACCAACCAGCGGGCGAGTGAACACCGCAGCAACGAAGAAAATCGAGACGCTGAAACCTGACGTGCCGCGCGAGGCACCCAGCCATTCATGTGCGTATCTCGATGTCGCCGAGAACAACGCTCCGAAGCCGCCGTATACGAACACGGCACCGAGTTCCAACCGCCGAAGCGGTGGGATCCCGGTGCCTGATAATTGCACTACCTATACCGGCGGCGTGTCACAACCGAACACGCTGCACAACATGGTGAATTTATGCCTTGTTCTTGATCGCTTCGATAAGCGCGGGCACAACCTTGTTCACGTCACCGACGATGCCAAGATCAGCAATGCCGAAGATTGGAGCCTCACCGTCTTTGTTCACAGCAATGATGTTGTCGCTGTTTTTCATACCGACAAGATGCTGCGTCGCGCCCGAAATACCCAGCGCGATATACACCTTTGGCTTTACCGTCTTGCCTGTCTGGCCTACCTGCAACGCGTAGGGAACCCAGCCCGCGTCAACGATGGCCCGAGAAGCTCCGAAGGCACCCTTCAGCGCCTTGGCGAGCTCTTCGACAAGCGGTTTATAGGACTCGGAGGCACCAATGCCGCGGCCGCCCGAAACGACAACTGCCGCTTCTTCAAGCTTCGGACCGGTTTGTTCTTCTTCGAATCGTTCGAGCACCTTGGCTTCACCAGCACGTCCAGCGTCGAAACCATCGACGGTTACGACACTCGCCGCACCGCCACCTGATGGTTCAGCTGTGAACGACTTCGGGCGAATACCGATCAACGCAACCCCGCCGTCTGCGTATTTCGCGTCGACCATCACCATGCCGCCAAAGATCGCGGTGCCAAAGGTGAGACCATCGGCGGCCGTCAACGTGAAGCCGTTCGTGAGCACCGGACGGTCAAGTTTGACCGAAGTGCGCGCCATTGCATCGCGGCCGTCGTAGCTCTGGACGAACAAGACTGCATCGGGGCTGTGTTCATTGACTAATTGTGCGATACCGGCCGCCGCGACCTGGCCCGGCAGGCCCTCGCCCGGATTGATCACATAGAGCGTCGTCGCGCCGTATTCGCCGACCTGGGCGGCTACCGAGTCGCCCGAGGTACCTGCGTACACAGCCGACACCGTGGTGCCAATCTCTCGCGCCTTGGTGATGACTTCGAGGGTTGCAGTGGTGACCTTGTCGCCGTTGGCCTCCGCGTACACCCACACATTGTTGAGCGTCATGTTTGCAAATCTCCTAGATCACTTTGAGGTTTTCGAGGAATCCGACAACCTTTTCGAAGCCGGTTCCGTCGTCTTCGAACTTCTCGCCAGCTTGACGCGCGGGAGCGTTCTCAACATTGGTAATGGTCTGGCGAGCACCGGCCCAACCGACCTGTCCGTCGAGGCCAAGGTCTGCTGCGGTGCAGATATCGACTGGCTTATTCTTCGCGGCCATGATGCCTTTGAAGCTCGGGTAACGAGGCTCAACGACGCCAGCCGTCACGCTCACCAATGCGGGCAGCGAAGCCTGCACCGTGTCGTATCCAGCTTCGGTTTGACGTTGGATCGTCACCTTGCCGTCAGCAATATCGACCTTCTTGGCAAACGTCAGCGCGGGCCAACCCAAGAGTTCGGCAATCTGCGCAGGGACGGTCCCTGTGTATCCATCGCTGGACTCTGTCGCCGCCAATACCAGGTCGACTCCACCCGCGCGCTCTACCGCTTTAGCAAGCGCTTTCGCGGTGCCGAGTGCATCGGACCCGGCGCAGGCCGGATCGCTGACTAGCACGGCTTTTGCCGCACCCATGGCGAGTGCAGTACGCAAGCCCGCAGTTTCACCGTTTGCGGCCATCGAGATAAGGGTGACCTCTCCGCCACCAGCTGCGTCCACAAGCTGCAACGCCATCTCGACGCCGTAGCTGTCGGATTCGTCGAGAATCGGCTTGCCCTCACGCTTGAGCGTGTGGTCGGCGTTCAGCGCGCCGGGAACGGCTGGGTCGGGGATCTGCTTCACGCAGACAACGACATGCACGGTCACTCCTAGGGGTTTGAGTTACAGGGGTATGGCGAAATTGTGCCAACTCGAGAGCCCTGATCACGAACTCAAGCAATTTTGAACCCGACACTACGGCGCGCCGCTTCGAGGATGTGATGCCGTATTTGGTCTCGGATCTGCGATCAATCGGCTGCGGTTATCCGTCAGGTGGGATGAGTTGGCATTTGCCGTGTTCGTTGGTAGGGCTGAGGGCCTCGCGGTTGGACGACCCTCCATTCAAAAGGGTTTGTCGCCCACGACCGTTACGCGTTCCATGACCCGTCGTGCGGGTAGGAAGTCGTTGCTCACACAATGTTGGGTGGATCGGTTGTCCCAGAATGCGACGCTGCCGGGCTGCCAACGAAACCGACATTGCACATCAGGAATCTGCGCCGTGCGTTGCAGTTTGCGCAAAATCGGTCGGGCTTCATCAATGGGCATGCCTTTGATCCCAGTTGTGAAGCCGCCATTGACGTAAATGGTCTTGCGTCCGGTGTCGGGGTGGGTGCGAATCACCGGGTGTTCGGCCGTGGGGTGTTTCTCGCGCATTTTCGCTTGTTCGTCGGGTGGAAGATGGCGTCCGAAGTTGTACGTGAAGTCGTGTTCCGCGACCAGATCATCAACAACTGCTTTGAACGAATCGTCGAGCAGGTCATAGGCCGCGCCCATGTCGGCCCACAGTGTGTCGCCTCCGAGTGGGGGCATCTCAACGATGCGCAAGATAGACCCCATCGATGGTTCCGGTCGCCACGTCACGTCGCTATGCCAAAGCTCGGGGGCGCGCGACTTGCCGCCAGAGGGCAACACGAATACCTCGGGTTCCTGTTGGTCTTTTGGCGTGAGAGGATGCACTTCGAGATCACCGAATCGGCGCCCGAAAGCTACGTGGGAGTCGCGATCGAGATCGTGTTGATCACGAAAGAACACCACCTTCCACTGCAGCAATGCTGCACGGATCTCGGCGATCGTCGCCTCCGAAAGCTTCGCGGCGAGATCGACGCCGCCGATCTCGGCGCCGATCGTTGCGGTCATGGGTGCGATCGTCAAAGCCATCGCACAACAATAGGCGCAACAACCGCCCCGAGTGCCAGACACCAGTCACCTGCCGCTGCGGACGATCAACGGCGCGGCGGCCCTCTGCATCATCTGGGCGATCGTCGCAACAATGACGGCCTGTGCGTGGTTTGAGCGCAAAGAGATCCGCTGAAGCCGAACGCCAGACGCCCGTCTCGATAGGTTCGCGGTTGCATGAGCCGATACGACGTCGCGATTGTGGGGTCCGGCCCTGCTGGCGCTGCCGCGGCAATCACTTCGGCTCAACGCAGTCTCAACGTCGTCGTCATCGATAAAGCGACGTTTCCTCGCGACAAGACATGTGGCGATGGCCTCACGACCAACGCGCTACGCCTCGCAGAACGGTTGGGCGTCACACGCTCAGCACTCGTCGGCGACGGCGGCTACATGAAGGTCAGCGACCTCGTCATCGTCGGGCCGAACGGTCGAGTAGTCAACATGACCCTCCCCTACGGCAACGGCGACTACGCGGCCGTCGTTTCGAGGCTCCGGTTTGACAACGAACTCGCCAACCTCGTGGCAAAGACTGGCTGCGACCGCGTCACTGCCGAAGTCGCTGACGTCACCCAGACCACGGACGGGTGCAAGCTGACGCTTTCCAACGAAACCGTCATCGATGCCACCCATGTGGTTGCGGCCGACGGGCATTGGTCGACCGTTCGCAGAGCTCTCTCACCCAACACGCCGCGCGACCTTGGCGAGTGGCATGCGGTGCGGCAGTATTTTTCGAACGC
>SXGT01783360.1_pt1 | contig 14169 bp, 10 predicted proteins | sample 3176221 | NCBI WGS metagenome assembly SXGT01 (sample SAMN11356862, study PRJNA531348) | freshwater metagenome | isolation source: freshwater sample F1-120 | place: China: Fuxian Lake, Yuxi | collected 2017-12-25 | reverse complement strand
TTGGTAGACCGCGAGACTTCTCGGAGCACCTATTCTATAGTTAAGGAGTTTCGGGGTAGTTTTGAGGCGTTTATGTGGCAAAGTTTGGCCTCCTTATTTGGGAGCAACCTCAAATCGACCTATGATTCAGAAGAGGACCGAGATATTGAGATCATTATAAAAGACATCGAGGCTGAATCCTATCGTCCGCCGATGAAGTTGCGCCGTTCCGGCTCGAAATCCAACACAAACGAATAATCAAGGACGTCACCGATGAATCAAAATCAAATGAGCGCACTGGATGTGCTGGCCATTGCGGCCCACCCCGACGATGCCGAATTGGGTTGCGGGGGAACTTTAATGCTCCACCAGAAACTGGGGCGCAGGGTGGGGATTTTGGATCTCACACGGGGCGAATTGGGAAGCAGGGGCAGCGCCGATTTGCGTGATGCTGAAGCGCGTTCCGCTGCAGAGTTTATGCGTCTCGATTACAGGGCGCAGTTGGGAATGGCCGACGGCTTGTTTGAGGAGACAGAAGCGAATTTGCTTTCAATGGTCCGTGCGCTTCGTTTGACCCGTCCGCGCGTCATTTTAGCGAATGCCTTATCTGATCGGCATCCAGATCATGGACGGGCAGCCCATTTGGTGCGTCGTGCGGTTTTTATGTCCGGTTTACCCAAATTCGAGACTTTTGGTGATAACAACATGAAACAGGACGCATTCAGACCCGATTTGTTGCTGCACTACATCCAGGATCATTTCCGCAAGCCAGATTTGGTCGTCGACATCACGCCCTTTTTTCACGAAAAAATGGAGGCCATACGTTGCTATACCTCTCAATTTCATGATCCCACAAGCAAGGAGCCGCAAACTCCTATTTCGGGTGCCGACTTCTTTCCGTTTCTCGAAGCCAGGGCGCGGGAGATGGGTCGCATGATCGGGGTTCCATTCGGAGAAGGATTTGAATTACATAAGCCATTGAAAATAAATGATTTTAATGACTTAATATAAAGTAAAATCTATGCTTTTTTTAGGGTGATGTGGGTGATTTCTGGCCAAATACCCAATCGCCCCGGATAACCCAGAAACCCGAATCCGCGGTTCACATATAAGTATTGTTTACCGAACTGGTAGAGTCCGGCCCAATGGGGATAGACCCAAGAGCTCGGGCTCCATTTTACCACGCCTGGGATCTCAATGCCGGCTTGCATGCCATGAGTATGTCCACTGAGTGTAAGATTGATGAATGGAAAATCGGACCGCACGATGTCTTCGAAGTGAGATGGGTCGTGACTTAATAAAATCTGAAAAGTGTCCTTTGAAATACCTTGAGATGCAGCGGCTAAATCGCCATACTGAGGAAATCGCCCCCTCGATCCCCAGTTATCGACCCCGACAAGGGCAATACGTTCATCATTCAATTCAAGATATCGGTGTTCATTGCGCATTAATGTCCAACCCGCATCCGCCTGAATCCGATGCATCATAGACATATTATCTATTTTCGCCTGTTGATTATTCCATTCATAATAATCACCATAATCGTGGTTACCCAGGATGCTATACACTCCTTTTGGTGCACGGATCTTTTTGAGCAATGGGAGCCAAGGGAGTGCCTCATTGCTGCGGTTGTTTACCAAGTCGCCTGTAAACACAACGCAATCAGGTGCAGTATCCATCGCCATATCAATACCGCGCCGAACATCCCTTCTGCTTCCAAAGGAGCCTAGATGCATGTCACTGAGCTGAACGAGCGTAAATCCATCGAAAGACGGCGGTAGATCGGGGAAAGCTAAGGTTACCCGATGAAGTGTGTAGGCGTATGCCCCGCGAACGGTTCCGTAGGTGAGGCCCACCAAAGGAATGCCCGCGGTGATGAGGGCTGCCCTGCTTAAAAATTCAGAGCGGGTGATGCCGTTGCTTATTTCACTGCTTGATGTTTCTGAAGGTGTCAGTTTTCTCCTAACCAAGTTTTTGAATCCAATCAGCAGCCTTCTCACATCATCAAGGATGAGCCAAGGCAGGGCGAGAAGGCGCACAATCATTCCAATAAACAGAACCGAGACAACCAAATTTTTGTAGTTGAGTGCAGACGGATGTCCGTTTAAGGCTATGGAAACGCCGATTAAAGCATAGAGCAATAAACTAAATCCGATGTAGATGTGTCGAATAATTCTCCCTTTATTGCCTCTGAAGAGGGTTTTGACGGCTTGAAAAAAATATAAATCGACCCCAATCCAAAACAAGAGAACGACCAACAAGAAAATCCAACGCATAAGAGTAGGTTACCCTTAAGCAAACTCATTTACGGCAAAAAAGTTCGCCTGTTGCCCAATGAATACGACAGTCCGGTTTGTAGGATGCCGGCCGAACCAAAGCCTAACCCAATCAGTCCACCCCATTGTCGGTGGTGAAAGCGCACAAGTAAGGGGGTGATTTGCATACCCAATCGGGTATCATGATAGACGATTTCCGGTACAAGTCCTGTTGGGATGTATGAGACTTGATGTTCTATTCCAAGCCCTACAAGGCCACTCATCGACCAGCAATCTTTGTTGAGGTATTTTTTTTCGGCCCAGGCCAAAACCGAAATGGTGGTGTATCGCTTTTCTTCGAGCAAAGTGGCCACTGCGTATCGTTGGGTAAAGTGTTTTCGGTAACTCCATTGAAGACCATATATACCCTGCTGTCCCTGACGTCCGAATCGAATGCCCAGTGCAGCGGGGTAGCGTCCAATCAAAAGAGTTTCGCCTAAGACACCCGTTTGCCCAAACGATTTCCATTTGCTGCGCCAATATGGAGCATCCATCCAGCCATGCCAAACTTCGATCTGCCAATTGTCTTGGTGGTAGGGCTTATGGTCAATCGGCCAGATGCGTTCTGGCTGAGCTGAATCGGTTGTTGGAATCTCGAGATCAATGATAGAGCATAAATGATCCGAAGAATTTTGGTGAATAGAAGTGATCGCGTGCGAAAATTGAATCGATGCACAGTGACCACTGTTTCGGTTTGATTGCAGGGACCATGGAATCGTATTCGTGAATTCTACTGCCTGGCCATTCAAAGGGCTTAAAACAGTCAAAAGGAATAGCCCAATCAACCGAATAACAGCAAACATACACCACCTGCCTTTCATATGGTAAATTTACCACGAAAATGAACCAGGTCTATGGATATATCCGGCATAAAATCAGGATTTTTTGTTGTGTTTTACGCAACAATTATCGCTTTTCACCCGGCAGATTGTGCGCCTGCCTTGGGCGCGTTCAATCCGGATATGCACGATTGTCAGAGTGATGATCGTTCAACAGGGATTTCCTATCGTGTTCAGTATTATGACTTGCATATGATATTGGATACTTTAGCACTCATCCGTCAATCCGACCTGAACCAAGCGGTTTTTCCAATCCGTGGTCGTGTTGACATGCATCTTGCCATCACAGGAATGAACCAGGCGGCCATAAAGCAAAAACCTAGGTCTGTTCTCGAATTCGACGCCGGACAGCAGCTTGTAATCGATAGCCTCTTCGTTGATCAGCAACAACGAGCATTTCGGCATCATGAATCGCGCGTTCAAGTGGATCTCGAATCATACACCAGGAAAAATGTGAATGCTCCCTGCATCCTTACGGTTTTTTTTCATTCTCGGTTGATTCCGGCGGTCAAACCACCTTGGGAAGACGGTGTGGTGGTGTCGTCTGATGACCGTGGCCGCCCCTGGATCGGTATGACCTGCCAAACATCCGGAGCATCATCCTGGTGGCCATGCATGGATCGCCTATCCACTGAGCCCGATTCTGTTCGCCTGACCTTCGACTTGCCCCAAAATGGTGCGGTTTTGTTGACCAACGGCCAGCAAGCGCCAGCAGAACCGCTGCCCGATGGCCGCATGCGCTACCGATCGCTGGTGAGTTATCCGATTAATCTATACAACATCACTTTAAATATTGGACATTATGAATCGTTTACGCTTCCTTATCGAGATTCACAGGGGAAGGACCGGTCGTTAGAATTTCACATGTTGGCGGGCAGAGCAGAGCAAGCCAAGACGTATTTTACCGAAGCCCAAACGATGATGGAAGGTTTTGAGCAGGTGTTCGGGCCGTATGCTTTTTGGCGTGATGGGTACAAGGTGGTTGAAACCCCCTATTGGGGTATGGAGCATCAATCTTGTGTGGCATATGGCAACCACTTCAAGCGGAATAAATATGGATTCGACTTTATTCTGGTTCATGAGAGTGCACATGAATGGTGGGGCAATGCCGTGAGCGCTTGTCGACCCCATGATTTATGGATACATGAAGGGCTGGCCACTTGGAGCGAGTCGCGCTTGCTGGAGTGGCGATACCCCGACAGCAGCTTATACATCGATTATTTGGTGGGATTGCGGGATCGCATCCACAACAAGCAGCCTGTGGCGGCTAAGAAGGGCACCCACAAACGCCAATTAGATACTGATGTCTATTACAAATCGGCTTGGATGTGGCACGGAATAAGACATTCTGTGCCTTCAAAATCGCGCTTTGATGAAGTCCTTCGGCAGTTTTACCAACAATACTGCTACAAAAACCTTGATACGCGTGTGCTAACCAATTTTTGGTGTACGCAACTCGGTGCGTCTTATGCAGGAATTTTTGATCATTATTTATTCAGAGAACACTTGCCTGTCTTGGTGTGTGATAAAATCGGAATCGATTCGGAAGGGGTTTATAGCCTAAAAACCCATTTTAAACGGGTTTCCAAAGAATTTCAAATGGGAATTGACTTTGGAGGTGGTCATTTTATTCCACAAAGCAGGAAAAAAACGATGGTTCAGGTGCGGGGCGACCTCGAGAACATGTTGGCCAACCTTCAACGGAAATACCTGATTGAGGTTCAACTCAAAAACCATTAAACTAGGTTCTCGCCTGCTCAGGGTGTGGCTTCAGAATTTCCGACCAAATAATGGCCTTTCGAAGATCGGCCTTTGGTAACGATTCTGAAGGTTCAACTGCAGCGTTTGGATGGCTCATCGTTTTATCGGTCTTGCCCATTTTGTTTTGGGATGGGCTTGGGTCCGTACCCCCGCGGTTGACCTTATAGGCTGATTCGATTTCCTCTAAACTGTTCAGTTCCTGATCTATTTTTTCCAGGCTACTTCGGTCCGATTCCAATGTTTCTTGGCTATCACGATGACGCGCAACAGGCTGTGTTTTGGTGCGGTTCTTTCTGCTATAATAATGTTCGGGTGCCTGACGTACCGGCTCTGCCGCAGTTGGATTCGTCATTGGTTTGTTTTCATCTACAGGTCGAACAGAATCGGGCCTCGGGTTCGAAGTAGTGCTTTCGTCGATCAATTCCTTGAGCCAATCGGGTAGTTGTGGCTCAGTTTCCTTGTTCATGGGTTTGGAGGTGGGCGCCTCAGGCATTTGGTCTACTGAGGTCTCTGATCGCTTGCCCTTGCTCTTGTTCCCCTTTTTCGTCCATGAATAAATGGTGTATGCCACTACCGCAAGGGTGTATACCGACGTAGGAAAATCAAAGTCCATATTCATAGAGGAGCAACCTACAAATATAGTCAAGAATGTTGGCTCAATACCTCTTAAAAATGGGTAGCACATTAGGGCTTTGCTTACTATGTTTGCCCTCCCGTATCGCAAAACAATGAAACTGAAAACCATAGAAATAAAAGGGTTCAAAAGCTTTGGCGACAAAGTTGCCTTGCAATTCATAGATGGAGTTACGGGTATTGTGGGCCCCAATGGTTGTGGTAAAAGCAATGTTGTGGATGCACTGCGCTGGGTCTTGGGCGAACAAAAGACCCGCATGCTTCGAAGTGAAAAGATGGAGAATGTGATCTTCAACGGAACCAAAAAGCGGCGACAGGCCAGTATGGCGGAGGTTCACATCTGCTTTGAAAACACCTCGGGTTTGTTGCCAGTCGAATATAGGGAAGTCACCATCAGCCGCCGACTCTACCGAACTGGTGAAAGCGAGTATATGTTGAACGGTGTGAATTGTCGACTGCGCGATATCTCAACCTTACTCATGAATACGGGTGTGGGAAGTGATTCCTATGCCATTATGGAGCTTCGCATGATAGAAGACATCCTCAGCGATAAGGATAATTCACGCCGTTTATTGCTTGAAGAAGCAGCAGGAATTTCGCGCTACAAAGCGCGAAAAAAGGAAAGCCTTGCCAAACTACAAGAAACCGAACAGGATTTGAGTCGGGTGGATGACTTAGTCCACGAAATTGAAAAGAATATGAAAGCCCTTCAGGCACAGGCAAGGCGGGCGGAAAAATATGTGCGTATGAAAGATGAGTACCGCACACAGGCGCTCCGTTTGGCCGCCACCCAAATGAGTAGTTTGGGTTCGGATTTGGCTCGACAGGAATCGGAATGCCAGCAGTTAGCGAGCCAACAAATTGAGCTTGACGCAAAAATTGCCTCATCTGAGGCGGCCGCTCAGGAATTCAAGTACACACTGATCAGACAGGAACAAGAGTTGAGGGCGCTGCAAACTCAGGCCCGAGCCTACCTCGACGAAACACGAGCCCTTGAACAAGCCAAGCAGTTGGGTGGCGAGAAACTCAGCAGCCTTCGGCGACAAGAGCAATTAATCAGCGAGCGTTTGTCGTCTGATCAGGCGACATTAAATGAGCTGATCCGCATTCAATCGGATGCGCACGAAGAGATTCAGAAACTATCGCTTCAAGTCGCACAGTATCTTGAAGCCAAGAATACCCATTCATCCCAGTTAAGTGAGAAACAGACGGAGTTGGACGCCTCTACAGGGCAACTTCAAAAGAAAAATCAAGTGCTTCAAATACTCACTGCGGGTATTCATGCGCACGAGCGACAACAAGCGGTAGAATCGGGAAAACAGGAATCGGCCAGGCAAGAGTTGGATCGAATTCAGGGGGAGACCCAAAATGTTGCATTGGAATGGGAAAATGCGCAGGCCATATTGCGCGAAAATGAACAAAAGAGAACCGAAGCACACGATCGATTAACGCAATTACAGGACCAAATTGAGCAGAGTACGCAAAGTAAAAGTGGCTTCGTTCAGCAACGCGATGATTTAAGAAAGGGACTCGACCAATTGATGCGCGAGACTGATAAACTGCGCAACGAGCACCAGCTTACGCGAAGCATGATCGAAAGTATGGAGGGTTATCCAGAGTCGCACAAGTATCTGCGCGACCATGGCAAGTTTGGATCGACGCCATCCGTTGTGGCCGATCTGATGCAGGCCGACCCCGAATGGAAACCGGTTTTGGAAGCGTTTTTGGAGCCCTATCTGAACGATTATTGGGTACATTCGTTTGAGGAAGCGCAGCAGGCCGTATTGCTGTTGTCGGAATCTTCAAAAGGACGAGTAGGGTTTTTCATACAGGAAACACTCATTCAATCGGCATCGAAAGAACTTGAATTGCCGAAGGGTTGTCTGGACGCATTGTCTTTGATTCGTTGTCGGGAAGAGCATATGGCCCTATTCCGTCACTTACTACACGGAGTTTTGGTGTGCGATGAAGAGGCATTATCCCTCTTGGCTCCCGCCGTATTGTCTGGACAATCGAACTGGGTTTTGCTTGGAAAGAATGGTGTGCTCTCGATCGGTAACAATTGGATTTCCGGGGGTTCAATTGGCCTATTTCAGGGAAAAAGAATCGGTCGTGCCCTGCGGGTAGAAGAGTTGAGTAAGTCTATCGCTAAGTCAGAGAAGGCGATTGAGCGTCAGCAATTGGCCCTAACGAAATTGGAACAACAAATAGGTGAAATCAATCAGGCCATAGAGGCATTACCCCTCAATGAGCAGCAGGCAAAATGCACCGAGCTGGATCGCGCAGGCCATCAGATCCGTCAGCAGATTGCCCTCACTGAGGCCGCCTTGACCCGAAATAAGGGTAGAATTACGGAATTGGAGGCATTTTTGGATCGAAGCATAAGCACTTTAGAAACTACGGCTCCTGATTTGGGGACGATGCGCTCTGAGCGCGATCAAATCCAAGCGGCTGTTCTGGAGCTGCAGCCCCTAACGGAATCTTTTCGCTTGGAAGTGGAGCCGCTGAGAAAGCAATTCCATGAATCGAGTCTCGCTTGGCAGCAATCGGTTAGTCGATTGGAGTCGCAGCAACAATCGGTGGATCAGCGCCAACAACAAATTGAACGATTGGAGCACCGAAATATCCAAGACCGCGATCAATTAATGAGCATCAGGGCAGAGGCTGAGCAGTGGCAGAATCAACAAGGACCGGGCGATGATGAATTGGCGGTGCGCTATCGTCAACAAACCGAATGGAACACCCGCCAAGGTCAGGCGGAGGATGATTTTCTGGAAGCGCGTAACCAATTAACCCAACGAGAGGAAGAGATACGAGCTATGCGCCAGCGGAGGGATCAGGTACTTCAAATGTTCCAAATGGCTCAAAACCGCCTCAGCGAATTGCGCATTCGTGAAACCAGCATTCGTGAACGGCTGCGCGTTGAATTTGAATTGGAGCTGGATGCTCTGGAAGAGGTGGCTCCTCTGGACCCGCAACAGCTTATGGGTATGGAACAAAATTTATCGGCCTTGCGTAGCCGATTGGCAGATTTTGGCCCGATCAACCCGATGGCGCTGGAAACCTATAAAGAAGTGGAAGAGCGGAATCAATTTATCGCGCAGCAGCGATCGGACCTCATGGCAGCCCGCGGGAGCCTACTCGAAACCATCGCAGAAATTGATCAAACCGCTCGGGAACGTTTTTTGGAGGCCTTCGGGCAGATTAGAACCTATTTCATCGAGGTTTTTCGAACACTTTTTTCCGATGAAGACGCTTGCGACCTGCAGTTGGTCGATCCGCAACAACCATTGGATTCCCAAATTCACATCATTGCCCGGCCGAAAGGGAAAAAACCTTTATCAATCAATCAGCTTTCAGGCGGTGAAAAATCTCTGACTGCGACGGCCCTCCTCTTCGCGATCTTCCTCTACAAGCCTGCGCCTTTTTGCATATTCGACGAGGTAGACGCGCCGCTCGACGACAACAACATCGATAAGTTCAACCGCATGATCAAGCAATTCAGTAAGCAATCGCAGTTCGTGATCGTGACACACAACAAAAAAACGATGGAAACCACCGATATCATGTACGGCATCACCATGGTGGAGCAAGGTGTCAGCCGGGTGGTGCCGGTTGATTTTAGATCGCTATCACTCAATTGATGAGACTAATCGAATCGCATGCTGTGCACAGGGTGGATTTTTCCGATGATCCAAGAAGCGGCGATGCAAAGCAACAAGCAGGATAGGAGCAGCAAGGCGTTGATGCTCAAGGCTTCATCAAAAGGAAGATACATGGGAACGGCGTCAACGTAGTAGTTTTCCTCATCCAGCGGTATAAATTTCCACTGCTTCTGCGCTGCGTATATCAGGCAAAAGGCTAGGTTTCCCCAAAAAAGACCTTTCAGGCAAGTGAATAATCCCGCCATCACAAACAAAAGGCGGACTTTCGAATTTTCCATCCCCATCGATTTGAGTAGGCCAATCGATGGAACTCGTTCCAGGATCAATATGAGTAGGGCCGAAAGAATATTGACACCACAAACGAGCAACATAATCAGGAGCATGACCCGTTTGTTGAGATCAAACAAGCCCAGCCAGCCAAACAAATTGGCAAAGCGGTCTTTGATGGAATAGGCCTCCCATTGGGGGTCTATCATGTGGCGAGTTGCGCTCACCACATCAGGAAGGGCATCGAGACCGGTCAGATGCATTTCGACCTGTCCGACCTGTTGGGGCGTCCAGTCATTGATTTTTCGAATAAGCGCAAGCGGCCCTATCAGGATGGGTCGGCCATACTCGGCCTCAATTCCCAATCGATAGAAACCACTCACCACGACCGATCGGGCTCTGATCGGATTTTGGATGAAGTAAAGTTTGAGCCGATCACCAAGCTTAATCTTCAACCGGCGCGCGAGTGATTCGGGAATGAGTACCTCAACAGTACCTGTACCATCGTATTGCGCGGGCAGCTTGCCTTGTGTTAACCAATCTTTGCGTATTTCTTGGGGGAAGTCATGCTCGATCCCCTTAAACAAAATGCCTTCGAATTCTTCTTGGTGGTGCGCTATTGCTGCTTTGTAGCCTACTTTCGAGAGTGAAGCAACACCTTTTATCATTTTTAGTGAGTCGATTAGTTCATCAGACGGAGCGATGGGATCTGATTCAAAATCATGGGCCTGAGTCCATTTTTGTACTTGCACATGGCCCGAGAAGGATGTAAATTTATCCGGAATAACCGTTTGGAATCCACCCACAATGGCATACGACAACAAGATGGCGGCAATGCCGCAGGCTGTAACCACAACGGCCAGTCGAAGCATCAATCGTGTAAGCCTGTGGTGGCTATCCCGATTCAGCCTATTCATCATCAGCCAAATTAAGCGCATATCATTTCGTTTTTTTGGATTCCTTATGGGATTCCTTGCCGTCAAAAATAATGCGATCTCGGGCTTTTCTGTCTTATTGATTGCACTGCTTATATCAAGCAATCATTCTGCTTGGGGGGCCAGCATGCCCTTTGGGGAACCCTCAAAAGAACACCCACAATCGCCGATTTGCGGAGCCGATCGATACAGAATGTGGCTGCCTGAACTAAAGGGCAAGAAAATAGGGCTGATGGTGAATCCCACATCTCGGGTTGGTCGGATGCATTTGGTCGATTTCATGCGCAAGAAAAGGGTGGACGTGCGGGTCGTCTTTGCCCCCGAACATGGCTTTCGCGGGGAGGCTCAGGCTGGTGAAGAAATTTTGGACGGCAAGGATGCATCCACAGGAATTCGGGTGGTATCACTCTATGGAAAAAGTGTAAAACCAAGAGCCGAGGATTTAGCGGGACTCGATGCGGTGGTATTTGATATTCAGGATGTGGGCGTTCGGTTCTACACCTACCTCAGCAGCCTGCACTACCTGATGCAGGCCTGTGCCGATCAAAACATCCCCCTTTGGCTATTTGATCGACCCAACCCCAACGGACATTATGTTGATGGCCCAATTTTGGATACAGCTTATCGTTCCTTTGTGGGTCTTCATCCCATACCGGTCGTTCATGGGATGACCCTTGGTGAATTAGCGCGTATGATACAGGGAGAAGGTTGGTTAGATTCTGCTCGCGTATGTCGTTTGGTGGTCGTTCCGATGGATCGCTATCGCCGCAGCCAGCGTTATGATTTACCAATCCCTCCCTCTCCGAACCTGCCCGATGCCCTCTCGGTGGCTCTTTATCCGTCTCTTTGTTTTTTTGAAGGCATCGACGCCTCCTTGGGCCGGGGTACCGACAAGCCATTTCAAATGGTGGGGGCGCCCTGGTTTTTGGGGGGCGACACCATGTTCACCCCGAGATCCATTCCGGGTAAATCGAGTGCTCCACCTTTTATGGGTGTACCGTGCGGGGGGCTCAACTTCACGCATTTATCGGTCGATGATGTACGTTCGACCGCCCGCCTATGGCTCGACCCCTTATGGCTTTTCTGTGATCAAGGAAAAGAACGTGAAGGATTTTTTCTCCCCTTCTTCGACAAATTGGCCGGTAATGTTGTTTTTCGCGAGGGAATTTTGAGGGGTGAGAGCGAGTCTGAAGTGCGGTCGACCTGGATCAATGCATTGACCGAATTTCGGCAACGAAGAGCCCAATACCTTATTTATCCGGATGAGTAATCCAGAACATTTTACCCCATCAGATCCATGTTAGATCATCCCATGTCGGAGTTTCAACCACAACCGATTGTGTTTTTTGGCACACCTCTATTTGCCGCGCGCTGTTTGGAAGTTCTGCACCAGGGGGGTGTACGCATATCGGGGGTGGTGACCGCACCCGACCGTCCGGCTGGGCGTGGTCGAAAACTCAATGAGTCGCCTGTCAAGCGCTATGCGCTGGAGCATGGATTGCCACTTGCGCAGCCAGAACGCTTGAAATCGCCCGAATTTTTGGCGCAATTGCGGATTTGGAATCCCGCCCTGCAGGTGATCGTGGCCTTTCGAATGCTTCCGGAAGTGGTTTGGAATTTCCCTCCGTTGGGCACCATCAACCTGCACGCATCTCTTCTTCCCGCCTACAGAGGCGCTGCCCCCATTCAATGGGTCATTATTAACGGTGAAACCCAAACGGGGTTGACCACCTTTAGACTTCGCCATGAGATTGATACGGGTGATATGATTGGTAAACGAGCGGTGAACATCGATCCTGAGGCTGATGCAGGTGCGCTGCATGATTTATTGCTCGAAGTAGGCGCCCCTCTTTTGCTGGAAGGAGTTCAACAAGTGCTGAATGGCACCGCAGTCTTCGAAACCCAGATTGCTGACCTTCAAACGGAATACCTCCATGCGCCTAAGTTGAGGCCCGAAACGGGGCGAATTGATTGGAACATGGGCGCACAAAAAATTCATAATCTGGTGCGAGGCTTATCACCTTCGCCCGGAGCCCACACATTATACAGGAGCGAGCAGATGAAGATCCTGCGCACCCGCCGCGTAGTTGGCCCCCTCAACTTGTTGGCCGGCCAAACAACCAATATCGATGGAAATTGGTTGGTGGGTTGTGGCGATGGTCTTTTGGTCATTGAACAAGTGCAAGCCGCGGGCGCACGACCCATGAGTGCACAGGATTTTTTGAGGGGTCACCCTGAAATGAAGGAAGTTATATGGGGTACTTAGGTGTGCCAACAGGCGCCTGCCATGTTTTGGGGTACGTAGTGAGCCGTTTTGCGCCGCACATCAACCTCCATTACTTGAGATAAGCTTTACATTGCAATTGCTCCTGAAGGCGTTTTCCCCATCCCGATCGATTGAATGAGGTGTTACCCAGTATATCGACCTCCCGGATTCCATGTCGGGCGTTACTCAGCAGGATGGTATCGGCGACCATGCATTCATCAAGGCCGATTGGTTGTTCATAGGGAGCAAGACCAACTTCCGATGAAAATTCTTCTAAAACAAGACCCCGCATCACACCCGGTAGACAGCCCTCCGACAAAGAGGGGGTCAAAATTCGCTTGTCTTTCACCAAAAAAATATTGCTGCTGCTGCACTCAACCACTCGGCCATCGGTGTTCAGCATCAGCGCATCGTGCCAGCCCCTCATGCGCGCCTCCCGAGCCGCCAACACATAATCGAGTGCCGCCATTCGTTTAACCTCCGGTCGGGTGATGGGCACTTTGCGTTGCTCCGCCACCCCAATACGCAAGGGTGATGAATCCTGCTGGGGGTAGGGCAGGGGTGCCTCTTCAGTGCGCAACATCAGGCAAGCACGATCCTCCAGGGGGCAATAACGACCCTCAGAAACACGAAATGCATAGATTCGCCAAACGGCTCCGGCCCCCGTCGAATGCAGGTGATTGCGGGCAAGTTTCTCTAAGGCAGCGCTCAATTCATTGTGGTCGACAGGCATGTCGAGCCCAATCTGTCGCGCGCCCGAAAAGAGACGGGTGAGGTGACGTTGCAGCCAAAGCAGTTTCCCATGGCCAAAGACAATAGACTCAAAGAGACCATCTCCGTAGCTGAATGCCCGATTGTGCTCAAGAGCAGGGAAGTCACCAACGCCTGTTGCTCGCCAGTTTTCTTTTGTATAGATAAACCACACAGGGCGAAAAATAAGTACAACTAATCGATTTTCGGACTATCTTGTTGCTTTTTATTCCCCTTCTTGTTGCCTTTTATTCCCCTTCTTGTTGCCTTTTATTTCCTTTTCATTATCATTGCCATAACATTATATTCTGTTGCTTATGCAAACACTCGGACAATTTATCATTGAACGTCAAAAGGAGTTTCCGTTTTCAAAAGGGCATTTATCGCGATTATTGCGTGATTTAGGCATTGCCGCGAAAATTGTGAACCGCGAAGTGAACAAGGCGGGTTTGGTGAATATATTGGGCGAAACAGGTGGTGTGAATGTGCAGGGTGAGTCGGTTAAGAAGTTGGATGTTTTTGCTAACGAACAGTTTATCGCTGCCTTAAGCGCCGGGGGTGAATGTTGCGCAGTGGCGAGTGAGGAGGAAGACGATATCATTCCTATCCACTCCGACGTATCGCGCGATGCCAAGTATGTTGTGCTGATCGACCCGCTCGATGGAAGTTCCAACATTGACGTGAACGTTTCCATCGGAACCATCTTTTCGATTTATAGACGGATTTCGGAATCCGGTCCGGGCAGCCGCGAAGATTGCC
>SXGT01460455.1_pt1 | contig 14170 bp, 8 predicted proteins | sample 3176221 | NCBI WGS metagenome assembly SXGT01 (sample SAMN11356862, study PRJNA531348) | freshwater metagenome | isolation source: freshwater sample F1-120 | place: China: Fuxian Lake, Yuxi | collected 2017-12-25 | reverse complement strand
GTGTGCGAGTCGGTGCCGACCAGCGTGTCGAAGTAGGCCCAGCCCTTCTCGGCCATCACGACACGCGCCAAGTACTCGACGTTGACTTGGTGCACGATGCCCGTCGCCGGCGGGACGACCTTGAAGTTGTCGAAGGCCTGAAGACCCCAGCTCAGGAACAGGTAGCGCTCGCGGTTGCGGTCGTACTCGAGGGCCACGTTCTTGCCGAACGCGACCGGCGAACCGTAGACGTCGACCTGCACCGAGTGATCGATGACGAGGTCGACCTTCTTGAGCGGGTTGATGTGGGTGGGATCGAGGCCGAGCGAGGCGAAGGCGTCGCGCATCGCGGCCAGGTCGCACACCGCGGGTACGCCGGTGAAGTCCCGCATCAGCACGCGCGCGGGGCGGAGCTGGACCTCGTGCTCCTTCTTCGCCGCTGGATCCCAGGTCGCGACCGCCAGGATGTCGGCGCGGGTGACGGTCTTGCCATCCTCGTGGCGGAGGAGGTTCTCGAGCAGGATGCGCATCGAGTAGGGCAGGGTGGTGACGTCGCCAACGCCGGCGCGGGTGAGGGCGTCGAGGCGGTAGATCCGGTAGGTCTGGGGGCCGACGCGGAGATCGGCGGCGGCGCCGAAGCTGTCGTTCGAAGTCATGGGCCGAGGCTCCTGTGATTCCGGTGAAGCGGCGCGGACCATAACAGATCCGCGGTGGTGACCGAGGTGAGGGTGGCGGTCGGGGCCCCATCCGTCCAATGGATTGTTCTGATTGTAGTCATCGGTAATGTGGATGAATCATCGGGACCGTCCAGGTCCAGGTCCACGACGACGTCCACGACCAAGTCCACGTCCACGTACGACCGAGTCACGTCACCCTCACGACGACGTGATCGTGGACGTAGTCGTGATCGTTGACGATCTCGTGGGCGTGATCGGCGGCGTGGACCTGGACGTGGACGGTCTGGCGCTCTTCGGGAGCACGGATGCCCAAGCTCGTAGACCCGCGCCGGGTCCCAAGCGTGGAACATGAACATGCCCCGTCATCGGCGCTCCCGCGCCTCCGCGCTCCCCCAGCACCTGCTCCTGCTTTCCCTCGCCGCCTGCGCCACGCCCGGCGGCGCCGACTCGCCGCCGCGCACCGCCGCCGGTGGGCCCGCCACGGCGACGTCGTTCGCCAGCGCCGGCGCCCCGGCCGCGCTGGTGTCGGCTACCACCGGCGCGGCGCTCATCGCCGAGGACGAGGCGCCGATCTCGCTGACGGCGTCCGACGGCACGGGCCTGGTGTTGACCCGGCTCGAGGCCAAGGCCGTGATCGAGGGCCCGCTCGCGCTGACCGAGCTCCACCTCCGCTTCCAGAACCCGCTCGATCGCGTGCTCGAGGGTCGTTTCGCCATCACCTTGCCCGACGGCGCCGCGCTGTCGCGCTTCGCCATGCACCAGGACAAGGGCTGGATGGAGGCCGAGGTCGTCGAGCGCATGGCCGCGCGCCGCGCCTACGAGGACTTCCTCCACCGCCGCCAGGACCCGGCGCTGCTCGAGAACGAGGCCGGCAACGAGTTCTCGGCCCGCGTGTTCCCGATCCCGGCCCGGGGCACCAAGGATCTGATCATCACCTTCTCGCACGAGGTCACCGGGACCTACACGCTGCCGCTCAAGGGCCTGCCCGCGATCGGTGAGGTCAGCGCCTCGGTGCGTGTCGCCCGCCCCGATCGCGCCGCGCCGGCCTTCGACGAGATGACGCTCTCGCAGGCGGCCTGGCAGCCCGATCGCGACTTCACCGTCAGCCTCGGCGCCGCGCCGCGCGCCATTCGGGCCGGCGACCTGATCGCCGCGGTCGTCGATCCGCTGGCCGACGCCGCGCCCGCGTCGCTGGCGGGCGGCGTCACCATCTTGTTCGACACCAGCGCGTCGCGCGCGCCCGGCTTTGCCGGTCAGATCGAGAACCTGATCGCGATGGTCGGCGAGCTCGGCCGCGCCCATGGCGGCTCGTTGCCGATCACGATCGTCGCCTTCGATCAGAGCGTGGAGGAGGTCTATCGCGGACCGGCCAGCGGCGTCGCCGCGGCCAAGGACGCGCTCTTGACCCGGCGCGCGCTGGGCGCGTCGGACACCGCCGCCGCGCTGCGCTGGGTGGCCGCTCACCGGCCGGGCAAGCGCGTGGTGCTGATCGGCGACGCCGTCGCCACCGTCGGCAACGATGACGCCGTCGGCGAGGCGCTGAAGAGCTTGAAGGCCTCGGTCGATCGCCTCGATGTCGTGCTGATCGGCGGCATCCGCGATCGCGACGCCGCGGCTCGCCTGGCCCGCGGCACGTTCAGCCACGACGGCGCGATCCTCGACGGCGCCCGCGGCCCGGCGGAGGTCGCGCGGCGGCTCGGTCTGACCACGCGCTCGGGCTTGAAGGTCCAGGTCGACGGCGCCCGCTGGGTGTGGCCGCAGGTGCTCGACGGCGTGCAGCCCGGCGACACCCAGGTGGTGATCGCCGCCCTGACCCCGGCCGCGGCCAGGGGCGCCGCCCGGGTACAGATCAAGGCCGGCGACGCGGTGGCAACGTTCGCGCCGTCGAACGTTCCGGTGCCGCTGCTCGCCCGCGCCGCCGCCGGCGCCGAGATCGCGCGCCTCGTGGCTCAGCGCGCCGCCGCCACCGACGTCAAGGTGAAGACCGAGCTGGCCAAGCAGATCATCGCGCTCTCGACCAAACACCGCGTGCTGTCGGATCTGACCGCGCTGCTGGTGCTCGAGACTGAAGCCGACTACGAGCGCTTCAACATCCCGCGCACCGCGCTGGTCGACATCATGGTGGTCGGCGGGGCCGGCATCGAGCTCCAGCACCGCGCCACGGCGGTGATGATCGCCAAGCCCGACCCGGTCACGGTCACCGGCGAGGACACCGGCAAGCGCGGCGGCAAGGACGCCGACAAGAACGACGAGCTGGAGAAGAAGCAGAAGGAGCTCACCTTCGCGCTGCAGAACAACCCCGGCAGCGAGCAGGAGCTCACGCTGCTGCTGCCGCTCCAGGACCAGAGCGAAGACTCCGATGGCTTCGCCTCGGTCGACGGCGTCGTCGCCCAGGCCGAGATCCGCGAAGAGCGTCCGCGGCCCGTCGATCGGCCACGCTCCGGCGCGAGCGCCGGCAGTGGCAGCGGCGGTCGCGGCAGCCCCGGCCGTGGTGATGAGGTCCGCGCCGACCGCATCGCTGCCCGCATCGCCGATCCGGCGCCCGAGCCGGCCGCGCCGCCGCCTCCTCCGACCGACGCGCCGGCCAAGCCGCCGGCCACGCCGGCGCTCGAGGGCGAGCTGGCCCGGGTCATGGGCCTCATCAAGGCGGGCAAGCACGATGACGCCCTGGCCGCCGCGCTGGCGTGGCGCGACAAGGACGCTGGCGACGTGCTGGCCCTGGTCGCGCTGGGCGAGGCGCTCGAGGCCAAGGGCATGCCAGCACTGGCCGCGCGCGCCTACGGCTCGATCATCGATCTGTTCCCGTCGCGCGCCGACCTGCGCCGCTTCGCCGGCGAGCGCCTCGAGCGCATCGGCGACGCCGGCCGTGCGCTCGCCATCGACACCTACCGCAGCGCGGTCGAGAACCGCCCCGACCACCTGACCGGTCACCGCCTCCTGGCGTTCGCGCTGGTGCGCAGCGGAGATCTCGCCGGCGCGGTCGCCGCGCTCGAGCACGGCCTGGCCCAGAACTACCCGTCGGATCGCTTCCGCGGGGGCACCCGCATCCTGGCCGAGGACCTCGGCATCGTCGCCGCGGCGTGGATCGCCAAGGCGCCGCGCGAGCGCGCCGCCATCGAGGCCCGCCTGGCCAAGCTCGACGTCAAGGTCGCGCGCGACGCGTCCCTGCGCTTCATCCTCTACTGGGAGACCGACGCCAACGACGTGGACTTCCACATCCACGACGCCAGGGGCGGCCACGCCTACTACCAGGCCAAGGCGCTGTCGTCGGGCGGCGAGCTCTACGAGGACGTCACCACCGGCTACGGCCCGGAGAACTTCACCATCCCTGGCGGCGGCAAGGCCGGCCCGTACCAGCTCCAGATCCACTACTACTCGCGCGGCCCGATGGGCTACGGCATGGGCCTGCTCGAGATCCTGCGCCACGACGGCAAGGGCGGCCTCGCCTTCGAGCACCGGCCCTACATCGTCATGGTCGACGGCGCGTTCGTCGATCTCGGCTCGGTCGACGGCAAGACCGCGATGGTCGGCGGCGCCGCCATCGCCCAGTGACTCACGCCCGAGGGCGAAGCGTCAGCTCCAACCCGACCAGTAGAAGATGATCGCGTTGTACTTGTAGTCGCGGTGCGCCGACTCGAGCACCGCCGGGATCGCGGCGCGGTCGCGCGCGCCGTTGGCGGTGCCCGGCCACGGGTCGACCATGATCAGCTCCTCGTCGCGGCGCGGATCGAGGCGGTCGACGGTGATGGCGACGGCGTGACCGATGTCCTCGGTCTCCAGCGGGTGCAGCTTCTTGTAGTTGGTGGGCAGGAGCGCGCCGCGGTAGCCGACGCCGCCCTTGACCCACTCGAGCACGCTCGGCGTCGGCTCGGCCACGCGGCGGGCGTTGAGCCGGTAACCCAGCTCCTGGAGATCGCTCACCCGGCCACCGAACCAGCTCTGCACGGCGTCGATGGTGCCGCCCATGATCGAGTGGTTGGTGAGGTCGAAGAACACGTACTCCTGGATCCCGGGCGCGTAGGCGCCGGCCCGGTACGCGATCCGGCGCAGGAGGAACGCCGCCGCCGAGCCGGCACACGCGGTCGGCGTGTGAAAGACCGGGATGGTGACGCGCTGGTCCTCCGGCCGCTGCAGGACCGCGTCGTCATCTGTGCGGCGAGGTTCGGCCATCGAGCGAATGCGAGGTTACACGAACGGTCGCGAGAGGGTTCGCGACGGAGCGGGGAAACCGCGCACCACCAGATACGGGAGTAGCTGCGACTTCCTTCCTCCGCTCCATCGAGCTCATACCTTGACAGTGTGTCAGACAATGATAACCTGACACACTGTCAGGATGGCTCGCACCGTCGACAAGGAGCGCCGTGCCGAGCTCGCCCGCCGGGCCCTCGAGGTCCTGCGCGCGCGGGGCATCGGCCGCACCACCATGAGCGAGCTGGCCGAGGCGCTGGGCGTGAAACGGCCGACCCTCTACTTCTACTTCCGCGACCTCACCGGACTCCTCCACGCGGCGATCGAGGATGTCTACCGCGGCTGGCTGACCCACGTGACCGCACGTGTGATCGGCATCGAGCACCCCATCCTCGCGCTCGGCGAGCTGGCCCGTGCCACCGTCGAGTACAACCGCGGTCGCCGCGATCTCGTGCTCCTCCTCTTCCAGCTCTGGGCCGCCGGCGACGCCGATCCCGAGGAGCTGATGGCGCGCAGCCGCGCCGCCAACGATCCGCTGCGCGCCGAGCTGGTCAACCGCATCCGCGCCGGCATCGACAAGAAGATCGTGGCCCGCTGCGATCCCGAGCGGATCGTCGAGCTGGTGATGGTGGTCCTCGACGGCGCGCTCGTCCACGAGGTCACCCGCGGTACGTCCGGCGGCCCCGTGGTCGAGGAGCTGTGGCAACGCGTGCTCGCGCCCCTCGTCCTCGAACGTCCCGCACCCCGACGCCGCGCCACCCGCTGACCGTCACCCATTGCCGTTGCCCGTTTCCCGTTTCCTGTTTCCTGTTGCTTCCCGTTTCCCGTTTCCCTCACCCGGAGCTCTCGATGTCCTCCCCCAAGCCACTGTGGATCGCCCGCCTCGCCGGTAGCCAGGAAGAGATGGGCCGCCAGCACGGCGCGCTCCTCGCCGCCGCCGGCGGCGCCGACGCCGTCCTCGATCACTACCGCGACATGCCGTCGCGTATGGTGGTGGGCGACGCACCCGCCGCCACCCGCGCCGTCGCCAGCCTCGCCGTGCGCGGCGTGACCGAGGCGCTGCTGGTGAAGCTCGCCGCCGATCGCCCGGCCGAGCTGCGCGATCGCAGTCGCGCCTTCATGGCCGCGATGGGTCGGCCGGCCGGCTGGGCCCGCTACCTGGGCGTGATGGATCTGTTCCAGAACCTGGTCGGCACGGCGGCGCGCTGGGGCGTCGGTCCGTTCGCGCGGCCGGCGCAGTCGGTCATGAGCGCGGCGGCGCAGCCGGCGTGCTCGACGGTGATGGCGTGGGGCGCGACCACCGCCGATGGCGCGCTCCTGCACGCGCGCAACTTCGACTTTCCGGGCATCGACGTGTGGGACGTGGCGCCGGCGCTGCTCCTGTGCGCGCCCGATCGCGGCCAGCGCTACGGCTTCGTCACCACGCGCGGCGCCGACACGCCGGTGGTGACGGTGTGGAACGAGGCCGGGCTGGTGATCACGTCGCACACCCGCTTCCACCGCTCGGTCGCGTTCAAGGGCGCGAGCGTGGTCGACCTGGTCCACGACATCGGTCGCCGCGCCGAGACCCTGGCCGACGCCGAGCGCATCGCGCGCGAGCGGCCGGCGGCCTCGACCTGGGGCCTGGCGGTGTCGTCGGCGCGCGAGCGCCGCGGTGTCGTGCTCGAGATCCACGCCGGCCGCGTCGAGGTGGTCGGGCCCGGGCCCGGCGCCGAGCACGTGGTGTGCTGCAACCGTTACCGTCATCCGTCGATGCAGGACGGTGAGATCGCGGGATCGCCGGCGTGGCCGCTGCACAGCGATCGCCGCGAGCGGCGGCTGGCGGTGCTGGTGGCGGCGGCCAAGGCGCGGGGCGGCGCGCGCTGGCGCGACCTGGCCGAGATGCTGTGCGATCGCGAGGACGCCGACGCGCCGGGCGTGACCCGGCAGCTCGGCGGCATCGTGGCCCAGCCGTGCCAGGTGCAGAGCATCGTGGTCGCGCCCGATCAGCGCGCGTTGTGGCTCGGCACCGGCGCGGCGCCGGTCGGTGAAGGCCGCTGGCTGCGCGTCGGCTGGGACTGGACCGGCGGCACCGGCGCCTGGGAGCTCGGCCAGCCGGTGCCGGCCGGCATCGGCGTCACCGTGGCCGACGATGGCGCCCTCGCGCGCGCACCGGCCAGCGACGCGGTGGCCCGCGCCATCGCCGTCGAGCAGCTCCACCACGACACCGACACCACCGCCGCCGAGATCGAACGGGCGATCGCCGCAGCCCCGACCGATCCATCGCTGCGCCTGGCCCAGCTCTGGCTCGAGCTGCGGCGCAGCAGGTGGGCGCGCGCGGTCGAGCACGCCGAGGTCGGGCTGCGCCACGAATCCGTGCCGTACCGTCGGGCCCAGCTCCTCCTGTGGGGCGCGCGGGCGGCGATGGCGGCCGACGAGCCGGCGCGGGCCCGCGCGTGGCGCGGCGAGCTGGCCGCGCTCGACGACGTGCAGGGCGTCGGCTACCTCCAGGCCTACGGCAAACGCGACGAGGGCAAGCCGGTCAGCGCGTTTCGCCGTCGGCCCACCGCCAACCTGACCCTGCTCGAAGCCGGCTACTGACGTTGGCGATCGGCGCGGGTCACCGGCGTTGCGCCGCCAGCCACGCCTCGGCTCGCTTGCGGCTCGGCGACGCCAGCGGACCCGCCTCGGTCAGCGTGACGACCGCTTGTTCGGCCGTGGTCAGCGCGCGGGCCTTCTGATCGAGCGCGGCCAGCGACATCGCGAGCGCGAGCTGGGCCTCGCCGCGCACCGATAGACTGCCGTCGGGCGGCGCGACGAGAGCGAGGGCGCGCTCGGCCAGGCGGCGAGCCTCGGCCGGGTGATCGGGGGCGAGGATCATGGCCAGGGTCGCCAGCGGATTGGCCAGCTTGGGGCTCGTCGGTGCCAGCACCTTCTCGCCGAGCGCGAGCGCGCGGCGCGCGGTCTCGATCGCGCGCGGCCGCTCACCCCGGTCGTCGTAGATCATGGCCAGCGCGACGTGGGCCTCGACGAGGATCGGGTGCTCCTTGCCGAGCATCTGCTCGAAGCCGGCCAGCGCGAGCTCGCCGTGGGTGGCGGCCTGGTCGAGGCGACCGGTGACGGCGTAGCTCATCGCCAGGTTGCCGTGCAGCATCGCCACCTGGTCGGACGTATCGTTGCCCCGGCGGCGCCGGCTGGCGAGCGTGGCCTCGAGCAGCGGGATGCCCTCTTCGAAGTTGCCCTCGCGGGCCAGGAGCATCGACAGGTTGATGCGCTGACCGTCGAGCACCTCGTGATCGGGCGCGAGCGTGGCCTCGGCCATCGCCAGCGATCGCTCGCGCATGGTGCGGGCGGTCTTCAGATCGCCGAGCCGCAGGCTCGCGTTCGAGAGCTGATCGGTGAGCTGACGGAGGAGGGCGTGGTTGTCGGCCAGGTCGGCGTCGGCGTCGGCGTCGGCCAGGGCGTCGGCGAGGAGATCGCGGGCCTCGGCGTGGTGACCGGCGTGGGTCAAGGTGCCACCCAGGTTGAGCGCGGCGCCGACGGTGTCGCTGGCGTGCGGCCCCGAGTGCTGGACGCGCAGGCGATGGGCCGCCCGCGCGTCGGCGATCGCGCCCTCGAAGTCGCCCAGGGCCGAGCGCACGCCGGCGCGGTTGCCGAGCAGGTGCGCCTCGAGCGCGGGATCGCCGCCGGCGCCGCGCAGGGTGGCGTCGGCCAGGTCGATCAGGCCCGTGATCTCGGCGCGCGCACGCTCGTCGAGTTCCTCCGGCTCCTGGGCGAGCACCAGCGCCAGATCGAGCAGCGCGGCGATCTGGGCCTCGGGGTGGTGGTGGGCGGCGGCGGTGGCGATCGCCGAGCGATAGGCGCGCTTGCTGCCGTCGAGATCACCCTGGTCGTCGAGCAGGTCGGCGCGGGCCGCGTCGACCTCCGCGTCCAGCGGCGGGAACGTCCCGCGCGGCGCCAGCTCGCCGAGCAAGGCCAGCGCCTCGTCGAAGCGGCCGACGTTGCCGAGGGTGTAGGCGAGGTGCACCCGCGCCCGATCCTGGGCGACCCGGGCCCGCAGCTCGGCGCTCGGCGGCTGCGGCGCCAGCAGGCCGAGATCCAGGGCATCGCCGCAGCCGATGACCGGCAGGGCCCCGGCCAGCTCCTTGGCTCGCTGCGCGTCCGGGCTGCCCCGCATCAGGGTCACCACCGCGCCGACGTCGGCCAGCCGCTGGTCGAGGCAGCGCAAGCGGGCATAACCCGAGGCTGCGGCCTCGCCGCCGCGCCCGACGTCCACGCACGCGGACGCGCGCACCGTCGTCCACGCCGCGATCCGGGTGTCGATCGACTCGACGAAGCCGCTGACCGCGTCGCCGCGGCCGGTCAGCTCGGCGCGGATCGTCGGATCCCACCCGCCGCGCAACCGGCGCGCGGCCGGTTCGCACCCGGCGGGTGGTGTGTGCTCGCGGGCCAGCGACCAGGTCGCGATCAGCGCGGCGGCGATCAGCGCCACCGCGGCCGCCACGATCCACCGGCGCCGCCGCCGCGACGCGCGACCCAGCGCCTCGAGCAGCGCGTCCATGGATGCGAAGCGCCGGTCCGGGTCGGCGGCGCGGCCGCGCTCGATCACGGCGAGCACGCGCCGGGGCACGTCGTGTCCCATCACGGCCTCCTCGAGCGCGACGCAGAACGAGTACTGATCGGTGCGGGCATCGAGGACGCCGCCCTCGAGCTGCTCGGGCGCCATGTAGCGCGGCGTACCCACGATCGCTCCTGCGACGGTGAGCGCGACGTCGGGGCTGCTCACCGGCGGGGTCGGGACCGAGCCGGTGCTGGCCCCGCTCGGTGGCGCGCCTGGATCGGTCGATCCGTCCGCCGGCTGCACCACCGTCGGCGCGCCGGCATCGATGTCGCCCCGGTCGCTGATGGCCGCGGCGGTGCCGCCGACCAGGCCGCGTGCGCTGCGGGCCAGGCCGAAGTCGGCGATGCGAGCGCGACCGTCGCCACCGAGCAAGATGTTGTCGGGCTTGACATCGCGATGGACGAGCCCGGCGGCATGCGCCGCCGCCAGGCCACGCCCGGCCGCGACGTACACGGCGACGATCTCGCGCCACGTCCGCCGCGCCGTCCGCGCCCACGTCCGCGCGGTGCCGCCTTCACACAGCTCCATGGCCACGAACGGCACGCCGTCGTGCTCGCCGACCGCGTGGATGGTCACGACGTTGGGGTGGGCGAGGCGGGCGAGCGCCACCGCCTCGCGCTGGGCGCGGGCCAGGTCGGCGCCGCGCAGCCCGAGCTTGATGGCGACCCGCCGGTCCAGCTTCTGATCGCGGGCGCGATAGACCGCGCCCATGCCGCCGCGCCCCAGGGCGGCCTCGACCTCGAAGTGCCCGCCGATGATCGTGCCGGCGGCGAGCTCGTTCACCGGCTCGGGCGCGAGCAGGTCGGCAAGCGAGCCGAGGTCCTCGGCGACCGACGGACGGAGCGGATCGCGACCGGCCACCGGCAGAGCGTAACCCCTGAGCTCACTTCTATCGACCCGCCTCGCCTGGTCCCGCACCCTGGCGGTGCTCAGGTCACGGGCACCACCCCGCTCCTCGCGGCGCACTCGGGGTTAGCAGGTTCACCAGCACGTCAGGCCTTCCCGCCGCTCGCGATCGTGGCGTAGCTGTACATCGGCTTGCCGCCGGTGCCGTTCATCATCATCTTGAAGAACTTCAGGTCGGCGTACTTGGTCGGATCGGCCTCCCACTCGGCGATCGCGCCCGATTTGACCGGGGGCCATGCCTTCTCCCACAGGTCGGGCGCCAGGCTGAGCTGCTGCTTCATCGCCGACGCGATCGCGGCCATCGGCAGGTCGAGCTCCTTCGTCTTGTTCACGAGCTCGTCAGTGCCGCGGATGTGGCCGGCGACCAGCTTGCTCATGGTGCGCGATTTCTTCGCGGGCATCTTCTCACTTCGAAGTCCGGCGGCCCATCCGTTGACGTAGTCGTACGTGGCATTGGCGAGCTCGTCGGGAACGTCGGCGGCCTTCGAGCACTGTGACCAGGCGTAGAGCAGGGTGGCGATCACGCCCACGCCGCCGAGCGCCACGGCGCCGTCGACGCCGAGTACGGGCGCGACGCGCTCGGCAATCATCTTGAGCAGCTTGCCGTAGTCGGGCGCCCCGGTGAGCTTGACCGCCACCTTGGCGCGGACGTTGTAACCCTGGAACGTGGTCAGGATCGGCGACAGTGTCTCGGTCTTGAGTTCCAGCTTGGCGCAGACCGGCTCGCCGTTTTCCCAGCCGATCGCGATGAACTTGACCTCGGGCGGCTTGACCTCGAACCCGGCCAGCTCAGCACCGCTCCCGAGCTTGACCTTGAGCCCGAGGTTCGCCTTGATGCCCTTCTTGCTGAGCTCGATCTCGCCGGCCCCGGTGGGCTCGTAGCCCAGCATCGAGAACTTCTTCTCGGCGGCGGCCTTCACCTTGTCGGGGCTCACCGTGACTTCCTTGACGCCGCCTGGCGTGGCGCCGGCGTTCTCGAGCTCGATCGAGGCAGCAGCCGAGCCGCCGAGCTTGAACGGTCCCCAAGCCACGTCGGCCGCCTTCCACTCCGGTGTCTGGATCACGATCTTGGGAGGTGCGCCGGACGGACCACCAGGCACCCCCGATGGGGAGCGCGCGATCGCCACCGGCGCCGCCGAGATCGAGGCCGGCGCGCCCGCCACCATCGCGTCGGCCGCGTGATCGGCCTCGTGCTCCGCGGCGTCGCCGGCGTTCGAGACCATGAGCTTGTGCTGGGGCCGGGCCTGGCCGACGGCCGATTGCTGCTGGGTGTGCGCGACCTCGTGGGCGAGGAGGTGAAGGCCGAAGGGATCATCGGGCTGGAATGTGCCCTGGCCGAAGTGGATGTCGTTCCCGACCGCGAACGCTTGTGCGCCAACCGCATCGGCTGCCTTCGCCGACTCGGCGCCGGTGTGGACCCGTACCCCGCCGAGGTCGGCACCGAGCGAGCCCTCGAAGCGTGTTCGCACGTCGGTGGGGAGCGGCGCGCCTTCACTGTCCGGGATGCTGACCTGATCGGCGACTGGTTCGCCGCTGGCCTTGCGCTGGATGACCCAACCGGCCGGTTGCAGCAAGCCGGCCGTGAGATCAGGTCCGTCGTCGATCACCTCGGTCGCCGTCGAAGATGCGCCGTTGAGGGCGGCGGTGCGGCTGGTATGACCGACGGCCGGGCGCGACCCGCCCGTCGACGTTGACGGGACGCCGGTGGTACCCAGCGAACGACCGAGTTCCCTGCTCATACACGGTGGAGACCGGTGCCGGCGATCGTGAGCCTGTCAGGTGACGTCGAGGTGCGCCTTGAGGTGGCGCTTGATGGTCTCGAAGCGTTTGCGCAAGGATTGCTCGCGCTTGCGCAGGGCCTCGGCGTCGAGGGGGTGGTCGGCCAGGATCTGGGCGATGTCGCGCCAGCCGAGCTGGCGATCGATGCGCAGCGTGAGGATGGTGCGCTCCTCGTCGTCGAGATGCTCGCGGGCGGTGGCGAGCCGGTCCTTGACGGCGGTGCGCAGGTGCTCGAGCGTGGCGGTGCGCACGCTCTCGATGACGTCGACCAGCGCGCCGGGCAGGACGACGCGGCGGCCGCGGCGCTGCTCGCCGCGGCGGAAGCGCGCGGTGGCGTGACGGGCCAGCATGTAGAGCCAGGTGCGAACGCTGGAGTCGAAGCGAAAGCCGGGGAGGCCACGGACCACGTCCTCGGACAGCATGGCGAACACCTCGTCGATCTCGTCCTCGGTGCTGCGGAGGAGCGAGGCCACGAACGCCATCAGCTCGGGGCCGTAGCCGCGCACGATCGACGTGGCGGCGCCGAGATGGTCGCCGCGATCGCAGCGGGCCCGGATGTCGCCCTCGAGGGCGTCGCGATCGCTCATCGATCGGTCTTGGCCGCGGCCGTGGCCGCGTCCAGCATGGCGCGCACCTGCTTGGCGTCGTCGCTGTCCTTGCCCGACGACAGCTCGACGATGCGCACCACCTCCTGCAGCATCGGAACCGCCTCGGCGGGCCGTCGCTTGGCCAGTTGCTCGCCGCAGGAGAGGTAGACCATGGCGCGGGGCATCGAGTCGCGGGGCAACGAGCGATCGGCGAGGTCCTTGGCCCGCATGAGCCAAGGCAAGGCCTCGTCGATCTTGCCCTGATCGCTGTAGCCGAGGCCGATGTTGGTCAACGATGTGATCAGATCGGGGTGATCGGGCCCGAGGAGCTGCTCCTGTTGCGCGAGCGCGCGGCGGGCGGCGGCGATCGAGTCGTCGAGCCGGCCGGCCTCGGCGAGGAGGGTGGCGTGCGTGGCGTAGGCGCGGATGATGTTGGGCGTCATGACCGGGTTGCCGGTCGCTTCGAGCGCGTCGATGCCGCGCTGGTTGGCAGTGACCGCGCCGGCGTGATCGCCCCTGGCCCGCGCCACCAGCGCGGCGAGCGATTCGAGCATGGCGGTGCGCCACGGCGGGCCGCCGAGCCGTTCGGCCTCGGCGCGGGCGTGGGTGACCCACTCGGCGGCGAGGTCGGCCTTGCCGGCGCCCGCGTAGGCCTGGGCCAGCTGGAGGGCGGTGGCGAACGTATGGCTGCCGTCGCTGACCGAGCGGAAGTCGAAGAACGCGCTCTTGAAGTGCTCGGCCGCCGCGTCGATGCCGCTGGTGGCGAGCTCGAGTCGACCCATGGCCTGGGCGGCGAGCGCGCGCGCGATCGGCGGCCCAGCGGCGGCCCGGACCATGGCGTCTCCGGCGAGAGCGCGGGCCTTGGCCACGTCACCGCTGTCGGCGGCGCGCTCGGAATCGGAGGCCAGGGCGATGACCGCGTCGCGGGTGGCCTCCGCGGCCGGCGTGAGTGGCGTGGTGCGGGTCAGCGCGATCTGTTCGCGGCGGCCGCACGCGACCGGATCCGCCACGTTCGAGGTCGCCCCGACCAGCTCGCCTTGGGCCACGTCACCGATCGCCGCCAGCTCAACCAGCTCCCGCTGCGAGCTGCGCAGGCAGTCCACGGCGCGCGTGACCAGATCGGCAGACCACTGCGGATCTCGCACGGCGTCGATGCAGATCGTGGTCCTCGCCGCCGCCCACGACGCGGTGTGGTGATCGAGGACGTCGGCGGTCCACGACGCGGTCGCGGCGGCCTTGCCGTGGGCGCGCAGGAAGCCGGCGCGCGAACCCGGCGTCCACGCCGAGGCCAGATCGCGGACCACGCCGGCGCAGGGATCGGGCCCCGGTGCCGCCGCTTCGGAGCGCATCGCGAAGGCTGTCGCCGCGCCGCCAGCGAGCACCACGACCAGCGCGCCGGCGATCCACGGCCAGCGTGGGCGCGCCGCGCGTTCGAGCGCGCTCACCATCGCCGC
>SXGT01006793.1_pt1 | contig 14170 bp, 12 predicted proteins | sample 3176221 | NCBI WGS metagenome assembly SXGT01 (sample SAMN11356862, study PRJNA531348) | freshwater metagenome | isolation source: freshwater sample F1-120 | place: China: Fuxian Lake, Yuxi | collected 2017-12-25 | reverse complement strand
TCGGGCGCGCGCCGGATTAACTAAAAAAGGAGGCTTCACTCACGCAACTGAGCCGTCGATTTCAGGCTCACTCCGCATTGGAATCAAATCTCGATTTCAGGCTCATTTCTGGATTGGAAAATGCTGAAACGATCCGATAAGGGGGAATGGGTTCCGGGTAGCGATGATAAGAGACGCTACGTGAGCGGCACTCTCCCTCAAAGCGGAAGCACGGCGCGCGCGACGTTTGCGGCGTCGCCATGGGCGGATGAGCCGTGGCTGATGCGGTTCGCTGATTTCCCTCGGCGAGCCGGGGCTTTCGCGAGCAACTCGGCGGCGCATTTCCGTATTCGGGTTACCAGCGGCTTCCGTTGCGACGATCCGGGCTTGCCCTCGCCTTGAAGCCAGAGAAATCCGGTGTGAGCGAGCCGGCAGCGGCGGATTTCGCCGCGAGCACCGCGTTGCTCCGGAAGCTACATCTTTTCCGCTTGCCAACCAGAGGCCATCCGTGAGAAGATCCTTCGCATGACGGCACCAATCAATCGCAGAGTAATGATGAGGGGAGCAGCGGCGGGAGCCATTGCAGCGATCCCCTCGGCTGGAGCGGAGTGGACGAACACGTTCGCGCGGGAGTGGCGGGACATGTTTCTTAAGCACTGGGAGTCCACCAAGCACTACACAATGGAGATCTTCGACGCAATGCCGCCCGAGCATTTCGACTCGAGACCGGTGCCGGAACAGCGAAGCTTCGGCGAACAGATGGCGCATCTGGGCAGCGCAAATGTCGCGTACATGCGAGCTTTCGGCGTGGTGGACGCGCCGCCCGCCGCCGCGGGAAAAGACCGCGATTCGGTGCGGAAATACGTCACCGCCACGTTCGACTATGTGACCGAAGTTCTGAAGAAGCTTGAGGAACCAGCCCTCTCTCGCAAAGATCTCAAGTTCAGCGCGCGGTTGAAACCGCACTCCGGGTCCGACCTTTTCATGCGTGCCTACATGCACACCGCGCACCACCGCGGACAGGCCGTGGTCTACCTGCGCGTAAAGGGTATCGTTCCGCCGGCGTGGGAGTTTGAGCCGACCGCCTAGGCTCCGGCGGGCTTCAGCGCGCCGAACCCGGCAATGCGCGGGTCGACGCGTTACGAACACACTCCGCAAGCGGGCGTGCCCTCGTGGATCGCACGCCGTCGCATGATGCGAAAACAGAAATACGTGTGAATCCGCGATACTCCTTTACGCACCTCAAGTCCGCCAAATCCATTTTGTGGCAACCGCCGTTTCCGGTGGATGAACCGCGCTATCGTGCCGCCCATTGACTACCTGCGCGAGGAGAAACAGCCTCACGGACCAGTCCCATGGCCGGTAACCGCGCCTCGACGACAATTCCGAGCCGAGGGTGGCCGGGAAGCACTAATTAACGGCAATTGGGAGCGCGGAAAGGGCAATTTCCGCACACCCGGGAGGAACTCGAGGTTCCGGTCGTGCGCATGGCGCAAGGGAATCGGGCTTGCGTGCCGGGTCTGCCCGATCTCCGGCGCGCGATTGTCGAGCGGCAAGGCATCGCGATGGAAGATGACGCGCAAGGAGTTACCGATCCTGGCAACTGCTCTCCCCGCAATTCCGGCGGATGCGATACGCTTGGACACATGAAACGATGGATAGCGATCGGACTCATGGCGGCCGCGGGGCTGTGGGGTGCAACCGGGCCCGAATGGAGTCAGTGGGCGGGGCCAAGCCGGAATTTCAAGGTCGGTGCGAGGCCTATCGCGAAGGATTGGACTGAGCGAGGCCCCAAGGTGCTTTGGAAGCGCCCCCTGCCGTTTGGCAGTTCATCCGTGGCGACGGACCACAAGCGGCTGTTCACCATGTATCGCGAAGGAGATCAGGAAGCCGTGCTGGCGCTTGATGCCGCAACCGGCAGAACTCTTTGGGAGTACAAATACGCCGCGGCGTTCCTGAAGGGCATGAACATGAATACCGGACCCGGCCCCCACGCGACGCCCCTGGTGGTTGGCGATCGGATCTATACGGCGGGCGTCACGGGCAAGTTTCATTGTCTCGACAAAAAGACCGGCAAGGTGCTGTGGATGCGAGGACTAATCGAAGACATGGGTGGCTCAGTGATGCTGCGCGGTTATTCGAATTCGCCGCTGCTCCACAAGGACACCGTAATCGTAATGGTAGGCGGCGCCGGCCACGCCATTGCGGCCCTCGACCTGAAGACCGGAGCCGTGCGGTGGCAGGGCGGCGATTTCGCAAACTCGCACTCGTCTCCCGTACTGATCAACGTGGACGGGCAGGAACAAGTGGCGTGCGTGGTGGAAAAGGCCGTGGCTGGATTCGACCCTCAAAGCGGCCGGGTGCTTTGGAGCCATCCCCACGAGAATCGCGGAGGAGACATCACCAGCACGCTCCTGTGGGGCCCGGACAACTTGCTGTTTTTCAGCGGAGCCTATCAGGGTGGGAGCCGGACCTTGCGTCTGACACAGAGAAACGGCGCTACCTCGCTCGAGGAGTTGTGGTTCCACAGGCAGATGCGCATCCATCACAGCAACGTACTTAGGATCGGCGACTATGTGTATGGGCCGAACGGCGACTTCGGCGGGACCCTGTACATGTGCACGAACGTCCTGACGGGAGAAATCAAGTGGCGCGAGCGAAGTATGGTGCGCGCAAACGCATTGATGGTGGGAGAGCAGGTGATCATGCTCGACGAGGACGGCGTCCTGTATCTGGTTTCGCTGTCGCCGGCCGGACTGGCCGTCAAATCGCGGTTCAAACTGCTCGAGAACCTGGCATGGACGCCGCCTTCGATCGCCGGCACGACACTCTACGTTAGGGACCGAAAGTCGATCGTTGCGGTCGAACTAAAGTAGCGGCTCCGCAAGAAAGAGGGGCTGCGTGGATCCGCCGGCCGGCATGCGCAAGCGTGAAAACCGATAAGCCGTCAGTATTTCTTCAACTCTTCGGCGAGCGCGGCCAAGCCCTTGCGGCGGTAAAGGTCGGTCAACCGCTGCTCTTCCGGGGACGGCGCGAGCACACGCAGCAACTGCGCACTGCCCAACTCCGAGCGGTTCGGCACCCAAACCTTTCCGTCCGTGTACTCCACCTGGCTCACAAACCCCGTCATTCCGCCGATCGCAACCGTGCCGCCCCCGCTCCGGGAGAAACGTAGCGAAGCGTCCTGAAGTGCCTGGCTCTCACGTCCGGGCGCGAGCCGCAGATCGGGATCGGACGCGGGTACCGACGCCGCCAAATATTCCCTGCCCTGCGCATCTTTCACGATCCAGCCAATCTCGAAATACGATACCGGTTTTGAGGAGCGGTTCCGCACCTGGATCCTCGGCGCGCGCGCTTCATTTCCCGCGATCCGCGCCGCGCCGTCGAGCGGTTCGACGGGGGAATCGGGGAACCTCAGAAACGAAAATTGAGCCACCTGCTCGGGTCCTGCGGCAGCCGAGGACGTAGTGCGTCCGCGCGAAACCTGAACGTCAAGCCTCGGCCGTGACGCCTGTCTCGACAGGCTATCCAGCACTTCGCGCTGCAAGCCACCGGGGCCCGATGCCGCCAACACCGACTTGAAGTGCCGCCGGTCGCGCTCGGCCTCCGCTTCCCATACCGTCATCGCCCGCCGGGAATTCAGCAAATTCGGACCGTAGAACGAAAGATCCTGGAACAGAACGCCGTCGAGATCGACCCGGACCAGGTGCCCGGCAGTGCTCGCAGCAAGGGGCCGGAGTAGCCTCAGATCGATTCGGAGCGGGAAGGTTTCGCCCGGTCCAACGTTCAAACTTGGAGTCGCAACCGATGCCTTTCCGCCCGGCGTGACATCCTGCGCAAGCACCAGCAACGTGACTCCGCGCACGCGGTTTTGACTCACGTTTCGCAGGGAGAGCGAAACGTGAAGATCAATCGCCATGGCGCCGCCGCGCGGCGTGGCTCGCGATTCGCCCAGGTCGCGGGCCACCAGAGCGAGGGGCGAATCAGGCGGGAAATTGACGCTGATGAAGTTCGCCGGGTCGAGCGCTTGAGCCCGCGCCCCGTCCGCTCCGCCCATCAGCAGAGCCGCGCACGCCAATGCGGGAAGTGCGATCTTAATGCGCATAAACATGATTGATCGTTACGTAGCCCGTATCGGAATCCACGTAACGCGCCCTCACTCCGCCCTGAGCGCTCACCGAGTAAGTCACGTCCGCCGTGCGTCCGTTCATCAGACTCAGCCCGCGCTCACCGTCCACCATCTCGATTCCCTCGCCTGACACTTGCAGGACTACGCCGGGAGGCGGTTCCCGGTGCGCCATCCAAACTCCGGTCGCCAGCACGAAGGCCAGACTGGCCAGTACCGCCGCACGCGCAAGAAGACCCTCTCCGAGAAAGGCAACAACCGTCCGGCGCGGGGAAGTCTCCGTAACGCAAGCGCCCGCTTCGAGACCCAGACGGATATTCGCCTTCATCTCCGAGGCCAGGCTGTTCCATGTGGCTTCCGGCATCTCGCGCAGTTCATTCGCCGCCGAAACCCGCACGGCGGCGAATGCACCCGCTTCCTCACGGCAACGCCGGCACGCGTCAACGTGCTTCCTGACGCGAAGGCGATCGGTCCACGCGAGATCTCCGCCAGCGTACAGCGCCAGTTCGGTTTCCGTTGGATGCATGACTGTCACCGCTTCTTCCGTTCCATGTACTTCCTGAACTTCGCGCGCGCATTCGCGATATGCGAACGCACCGTGGCTTTCGAACAGTTGAGCCGCCTCGCTACTTCCCCGGCCGGCAGATCCTCCACATCGCGCAGGATCAAGGCTGTCCGTTCCCTTACGCTCAGGGTCCGCAGCCCGGCTTCGAGATAATCGGAGTGCTCCGACCTCAGCAGGATCTGTTCCGGGGTTTCGCTGGCGGTCCGCTCGAAGACCTCGGGAGTGGAATCAAGTTCGCAGTGCGTGTACCGCCCGTTGCGGCGAAGAAAATCGAGCGCCGTATTGGTTGCGATTCGCGAAAGCCAGTGTGCCGCCCGTTGCTCGTCTTTGATCTGTTCGCGCTTTTGAAGCGCCTTGATGAAGGTTTCCTGCGTCAGATCCTGGGCGTCGGCGGCGTTGCCCACAATGCGATAGATCTGTACGAAGATCCGGCGAAGGTTCTGGGCGACAAACTCGCTCTGCCGGGCCATTTCGTCATCGGTCCGGCTCCTGGAAGCGGGATAGACTGCTTCGCTCATCTCGACCGTCAATATCGCGTAGCGCCCCACATCAGGATGACGCCGCGCCAGCCCGAAACGTGCAAGGGCCTCTGAAACCGATTATGACGCAACCGGAAGCGGATTTTTGGACAGCAGCGGCGCCTGCGGAATCTCGGCGGCGCCGTTCCCGTGATTCCTTGATCCCTCAGAGCCGTTGGCGATTGACCCAGGCACCACGCAGATTCGGACGCTGAGGAGCCATACCCCGGGCGCGGGTTTGGACGCAGACCCTGAGGGATGCTCCGGCGGGCAGCCGAAGGCAGGACTCCTTATTCCACTTCGCGCGGGGCAGTATAGCCGGCTTTGGCCATGATCTGATACTTCATGGGCTTTCCCTTTTCGTCCGTAATGCGCAGCGGTTGATTGTTCGCGGGGTTGACAAGTTCCACTTTGAGCTTACGGAACTTGCCATCCCGAGCCTGATTGGTTGGCTGATAGCCGAGCGAATATTGGTTTCGCAGGGACTGCGAAATCGCGCCGAAAATGCCGGGAAACTCCCCATAGAACCGAGGGAAAAAGGACTGCCCGCCCGTCTCCTTGGCAAACGTTCGCATTTGATTATCGGCCTGCAGGAAGTCGAGTCGCGCGATGGATCCCATGGCGCCGCGCGCGTCATAATACTCGCGAAGCGCCTGCATGAGGCCGATCGCGAATATCGGAACGCCGGAGTTTTGGAGCGATCTGCGGGTCTTGTCGAACGTCAACTTGCTAAACGTATCGATGCCCGAAGCAATGAGCACGATGGCCTTACGGCCTTCGATTTCGGACATGCGCTCGGCGGTGTCCGTGATCGCGTCGTACATGTTCGATTCGGAAAACGCCGCAATGCGCAGCCGCTGCATCGCTTCCTGGGCCTTCCGCTTATCCGTGGAGAAGTCCGAAAGTATTTCAGGGCGCAGGTCGTAGGCGACCACCGCAACGTAGTCCTCAGGTTTTAGAGTCTCGAGAAATCCATACGATGCCGTGAGGGTCTGATACCACGCCTCCGACCAGTATTGCTGGAAGAGGTTGCTGAACTCGATCACCAGCGCAACGGTCATCGGCGCCTCGCCCATGCCGAAATTGGTTACTGTCTGAGGTACGTTGTCCTCGAGGATCCGGAAATTTCCGCGCGGTATGTTCGGGATGAAGTGTCCCCTGTTATCGACCACGGCGACATCCACGTTTACGACGTTTACATCGCTCTTGAAAGTGGCGCCGCCTTCGGCGACTTCGGGCTTGTCCTTTCTCGACAGGCGCGAAGGAATTTTTGGGAGTTCCGCTTCGGCGCCTTTTCTGCGGGGCCGGGCGACGGTCTCGCCCACATCCTTCTTCGGCCCTTCCTGGCCAATCAAGACCGCGGCGAATACGGCCAATCCCAGCAAAACTCCGGCACCGGGCTTTCTCATCGAGAACACCTCTAACCAAATAATATCAGAGGATCGGCGCCCTGGCGCGGCCGCCGCAGGGGCGCTACGTCCGGCAGGCTTCAACCAGACCCGCCCGCAGCGCCATTTGCTGGTGCTCGTTCAGTTTCTTGCCGTTGACCGTTACATAGAAAACGTCGATCGCCCGATGAGCTTCCGTATCGATGAGGATGACTTCGATGTTTCCGCTTTCGGAGGAAATTGCCGAGGACAGGTCGTAGAGCAATCCCGGCCGGTCCTCGGCAACGATCTGGATGAGCGTGGCGGAAGCGGAAATACCGTTATCGAACGAGACACTTGGCTCGAACGCGGCCCGCCTGGCCGGCAGTGTGGGGCGCGGGCGATTGCGCAACAACTGCTTCACGTCGGTTTTGCCAAGCACTACCCGGTCGATCGCCGACTTGAGCCGGTCGATCTCCTGGGGATTCAACTCGAGTGTGCGGGCCGGATCGGCGAAGGTGAACGTGTCGACGACTTCCGCCCTGCGGTTCGCGAACGCTTCAGCCTTAACAATGTTCATTGCAAAACTTGCCAGCGCGCCAGCGATCGAGGAGAACAGAAACGGCCGGTCGGGCGCGATCACAGTCAACCGGTAGACGCCACCGATCTTCAGAAGGTCAAGCGCGACTCCGCGCTCGCGGCTTCGGAGCGCCAACGCGAAGTGCGCAGCGATCTCCGCGGGGGAGTGCGTGCGCAGATACCTCGTTGGCAGCCCCTCCAGGAAAGCGGCCTTTTCCGGAGAATCCGCCGCCGCGCTTTCGATACGCTCTGAATCGAGCTCTTTAGTGAGCTCGTTATAGGTGATGACGTAAAGCCTTAAAAGCTGGCTCGCGCGCCAGGGAGTCATCGCGCCAGGATTGACGGAGCTGATGTCGGCGAACGTCAGAAGCGTCAGAGCCTTCAGCCGTTCCACAGTCCCCACGCGATGGGCCACGAACTCGGCCGTCGCCGGGTCCTCCAGATCGCGTCCGTTGATCGCAGCCGAAAGATCCAGGTGGCGGCCGATCAGGAAGCGCACCAGCTCACGCTTCTCCTCGGGCATTTGAATCCGCTCCATGGGGCCCTCAACGGCTGCAAGCGACGCGTCCACGTGTCCCCGGCCGTGATCGCTCTTTCCCGCGTCGTGAAAAAGAAGGGCGAACATCAGCACCGCGAGATCCTCGGTCTCGCTGTAGATCTCGCCGTATGCCCGGATCTCCGGCGGGAGGGCGACGCCATCGGCCTTTGCCAGACGGCTCAATTCGTGCAACGTAACCAATGTGTGTTCATCCACCGTGTAGCGGTGGTAGAAGTCCTGAATCACCAGACAATCGATTTCTTTCCACTCCGAAAAAATGGCGCTCAACAGGTTGATTTCGTGCATCAAACGGAGCGCAAGGTGACCGTACGGAAGAGAGAGCATCTCCTCGAACCGGTCCCAGAGCGGCCGCGATTCCGAAAAATAGGCCGCGAAATGCTCGATCCGGCTCGCAATGCGGTCCTGAGTGTCGTGGGCCAGACGGATGCCGTGACGAGCGACGAAGGCAAAAAGACGAAGGACGATTTCCGGGTCCTGGTCGAGCAGCGACGGGGCCTTCAGGAAGACCCGTTCACGCGCGACAGTAAATTCGGCGTTCGAAAGACGCGAGCGCCAATCGCGGAACTGCGAAAATAACGACGCCGAGGTGGAGTGAGCGGATTCTAACTGCCGCGCCGAGCCCCGGCGAATCGCGCGCGCGTGGCGGAAGAACTCCCGCATGTACGTTTCGGTACTGCCGTGGCCGGTTCGTTCCGCGACCCATTCCTGCGCCTCGAAGCTCAGGACATTCGCATCACGCTCGTTGTGAAAATGCAGATAGCAGCGCAGTGCGAATAAGAACTGCCTGGCAGCTTCCATGTCTTCAGGCAGCGCTTCGGTCCGGGCGATCGGCCCTTGGCGTTCCTGGCTCTTTATATCCGAAAGCCAACCGGCGATCTGAAGATCGCGAAGCCCGCCGGGAGCTTCCTTGATATTTGGCTCCAGGTGGTACATCGTCCGATTGAATTTTTCGTGCCGCGTTGCCGTGAGCGCCGCAAGATTACGCACCAGGTTCTCGCGCTGACTGTGGATGAACCGCGGAAGGCGCTCGGTCAGTTGTCCGTGGAGCGCCGCGTCCCCGGCGAGGAATCGCTGGTCGAGCAGGCTGATGTTGAGCTCGACATTCTGGTCGTGCAACTCGGTGCAATCGGCGACGGTTCGCACCGAATGGCTGATACGTAAACCCGCGTCCCACAAGCGCTGCTGGAACGCGGATACGACGGCCCTCTCCGCGGCGTCCAGGGGGCCGGTGGGATGAAGGAGCAACAGATCAACGTCGGAGTGCGGGAACAGCTCCCGCCGTCCGTATCCGCCAACCGCGAGCAGCGCCGCACCACCATGCTGAACGCCGCACGCGGCAAATGTGTCAATGACCACCCGGTCTACCGCAGAGGTTCGTCCGGCGAGCAAGGCATCCGCGTCTCCGGACGTTAGAAACGTGTCGTACAGTGGCGCAAGGCTCGGATCTCGAAGCACGCTAGAGCGCAGATTCTCCCCGATCGTCGTTACGAATTCGAATGGCCTCGGCTACGTCGTAAACGAAAATCTTGCCGTCGCCGATCTTGCCTGTCCGAGCCGCGTCGCTCAGGGCCTTTATCGCTTCGTCGGCTCGCGCTCCCGAAACCACGAGTTCCACTTTCACTTTCGGCAGGAGATCGACGTTATATTCCTGGCCGCGATAGACCTCTTTATGGCCCTTTTGGCGCCCGTGACCGCGCACTTCAGTGATGGTCATGCCGTCGATGCCGATAGCCTTGAGCGCTTCCTTGACTTCCTCCAGCTTGAACGGCTGAATGACAGCTTCTATCTTCTTCATGTACGTTATGTCTCCTTGACCGTTTTAGTCCGCGGACCTTCCTCCCGTCCCAACGCCGGCCCTTGGCGAGCGGCGTTCGAAAAAAGCAGGCGCCCGCCTACGATTCCAGAATATAGCCCTCTTCTCCGTGCTGGCTAAGGTCGAGGCCCTGAAGTTCGTGCTCGCGTTCCACTCTCACGCCAATCAACACGTCGCAAATCTTCAAAATGACGATCGTTCCCACGATTCCAAGCACCCACGCGATCCCGGCGCCGATCGCCTGGTTCAGAAGTTGGCCGCCGTTGCCATCCACCAGCCCGAGAGGCATGGCCTTGCCTGCCGAATCCTTCAACGCATCGTTCACCGCGCTCGTCGCGAAAACGCCCGTAAGGATCGCACCCAGGGTCCCTCCCGCGCCATGTACGCCAAACGCGTCGAGCGAGTCGTCGTAACCGAACATCGCTTTGACCGCGGTCACCATCAGGTAACAGACCACGCCCGCCGCGAATCCGATCATGAGTGCCGCCATGGGTGTTACGAAACCTGAGGCCGGCGTGATTGCAACCAGACCGGCCACGCAGCCGGAAATTCCGCCAAGCACACTTGGCTTCCCACTCTTTACCCACTCCGCCAGGATCCAGCTGAGCGTCGCCGCGGCAGCCGCAAAATGCGTTGCCACAAACGCGCTTGTAGCGAGACTCGACGCTGCAACCGCGCTGCCGGCGTTGAACCCGAACCATCCCACCCACAACAGACACGCGCCGATGAAACTGAGCACCAGGCTATGGGGCTTGATCGCCTCTCCCGGATAGCCAACGCGCTTCCCCAGGTACAGCGCGCAAACCAGGGCCGATACGCCCGAGGTTATATGCACAACCGTTCCGCCGGCGAAATCGAGACACGGAAACGTGCCGCCAAGAAACGCGTTCAGGAACCCGCCTTTTCCCCAAACCATGTGCGCCATCGGGAAATACACCAGCAGCGACCAGAGCGCAGTGAACAACAGCATGGCGCTGAACTTCATCCGTTCCGCGAAAGCGCCTGAGATTAGGGCAGGCGTGATAATCGCGAACATCAGTTGGTAGACCATGTACGTCTGATGCGGAATCGTGCCGGCGTAATCGCCGTTCGGCGCCGCGCCAACGCCGTTCAGAAACGCGTATCGGAAGTCTCCGATGAAAGGGTTTCCTTCCGCAAAAGCCAGACTGTATCCCACCAGCGCCCAAATCACGGTAACCAGCGCCATGAGAATAAAGCTCTGCATCATGGTTCCAAGGACGTTCTTCTTGCGAACCAGACCGCCATAAAACAGAGCTAGTCCAGGACCGGTCATCATTAGGACCAACGCGGAACTGACCAGCATCCAGGCGTTGTCGCCGGCGCCTTGAGCGGACTTAACCGCGGCTTCGAGAGCCGCAATTTTGTCTGCCGGGACGGCGGGAGCCTGCGCTGACAACATCGCAGGCAAAAGCAACAAAAGCAATCTTAGTTTCATCGATTCGCGTCTCCTCATGGGGCAGATTGCTAACAAAGCAATCCCTTCTTAATTATTCACTGCGGCCGGCAAAATCCCCAAGCGGAATGTTTCTATAGGTCCAATTGAAGTTTTCTATGTGAACGGTGCTGGCGCCGCAAGAGCGGCGGCCGGCGTGGCAAGATAGAAGCCATGCTCCGTGTAACCCGTGCCCTTCTGCCGCTGCTGTTACTAGCCCAAGCCTGCCGTCACGCCGAGACCCGTGTTGTCGGCGTCGTTCCGAAGGGGGCGAACCACATCTTCTGGCAAACCGTCCACGCCGGCGCCGTCAAGGCGGGGCGTGAGTACGGTTTCGAGGTGGAATGGAACGCGCCGGCACTCGAGATCGACTCCAGCCGTCAAATCGAGATCGTCGAATCGATGATCAACAAGCGCGTGGCGGGAATCGCACTCGCGCCGGTGGATAAGCGGGCCCTTGTCGCGGCCGTAGAGCGAGCGGCGGCCGCGGGAATTCCCGTCGCGATCTTCGATTCCGCAATCGATACGAAGAGGATCATTTCCTATGTCGCTACGGACAACCTGGAAGGGGGGCGCATGGCGGCCAGGCGCATGGGAATTATCCTGGGCGGGAAGGGCAAAGTAGGTGTTGTAGGGTTCATGCCGGGAAGCGCGGCTACCATGGAACGCGAACAGGGCTTCGTCGACGAAGCAAAGCGAAGCCTGCCGGGAATTCAGATTGTGGGGGTGCAGTTCGCCATGGCGGACCGTGCAAAGGCAATGGCTATCACGGAAAATTTCCTTACCGCTCATCCCGATCTCGCGGGCGTCTTTGCCGACAACGAATCGAGCTCCTCGGGTGCATCGCAGGCGCTCAAGTCCCGAAACGCGCGAGGCGTCAAGCTCGTGGCGTTCGACGCCTCCGAGCAACTTCTCGACGATCTCCGTGGCGGAACCATCGATTCGATCGTGGTCCAGAATCCGTTCAAGATGGGCTATGAGAGCGGGAAAGCCATAGGCATGAAATTGGCGGGGCAGACACCGCCCGAAACTCTCGATTCGGGCGCTGTGCTGATTGTCAGGGACGACCTCGACAAGCCCGATATCAAGGAATTGCTATTCCCCGATATCGGGCGCTACCTGAAATAAACGCTCCGGCTCACGTCTACGGATTACTGTGTACCGGATACTTCACAACGGTGAAGTTCCTCAGCGTAACGGTGTCAAAACCGGGAGTCGCGACTGAACCTCTGAGGGATACCGTGAGGTCAGGCAGCAGAGAATCGGCCGCACTCCCGACGCCCGCGGCAAAGCTCAGCAACTCTCCCCAGCTTTGCGTATGGTGCCTCACGCCGGTCGAGGTTACGGCCATCTCGGCGTGCCCCGCGATAGCCGATTCGCCGGCGGCGCCGGCGCGCGAGATCAGGGTCGTAGATCCCCATTGCACGTCAAAAGAAAAGCCCGATACGTTGCCCTCGTGCGAATAGTCAAAGCGGACTTCCACGCGGTCGCCAATCAGCAGGGTCCCGCCGGTGATCTTACAGGTTCCCAGGCTGGTCAGCGACCCGGCCGTGGTTGCCGCGCCCGCGCTGCTGCACACCACTTCGGGACGCACCGCGGTGTCCGAGGGATTTACAGCGCCAACGCGGTAGGACGCGAGCAGCGTGTCACCGCTCTGCGGGGGGGCGTTGTTCACGAACGTTACAATATTTCCCAGAATGGTGTAATCGAACGCCGGCTTCATCATGATCCCGTTCCGGTAGAGCGCGAGGCTCCCGGCGGGGTTCGGATTGCTCGAGAGGAAGAAGCTGAGGTTTGAGCCGTCCACAAGGCCGCCCGGAATTTCGTTATCGACATAGGTGGGGGCCGACTCGCCGCCGCATGCGCCGGCGGTGCCATCGACTCTGACGCAATCGCTAAGGCCGCCGAGCACGGACTCGATCTCGCCGGTCTCGTTGATGGCGGCGACGCGCGAGGTGGAAAATCCCGGCCCTTTCATCGGCCGCAGTGCGAGGTCCGCAACCAGGCCGGCCACGTCCTCCTCGGTGATGGTGCCTGCTGTGGTCAAGTTGCCCGAGTTGAACGGCGCCGAAGGAGCGGCGCGAACGTCTCGTACCCGGAGCGGGGCGGCGCTCGGAGGTACGGCCCATGTTTCTTCGAACTGCACAGCGCCGTCGCTGTTGTAAATAACCTGGTATCGCGCTCCAGGGCCTGCGTTTGTCGTGGGCACGAGTTGGACCCGGAGATAGCCGTCGACAACGCGCACGGTCACATTCTGGGTGCTTATGTTCGATCCGTCAGCGGCATCGAAGCTGTTCCACCGGATGGTAGTTTGGCCGGAAAAGCGTGTGCCGTCGGCTTTGAACAAGACATCCTGGATGGTGGTAAGGGGCGGTTGCGCCCACGCGGCCGAAGCCATCCAGACGAGGATTACCCCGCCGCGCCGGACGGTCTTGCGAATTGAGGACGTACTAGACATTGTTCGATGAGACTCCTGCTGGCAACAGTCTAGCCGCAGGGGAAGCCGCTGACGGACCACGGGGGGACGCGGGTTTGCGCAAGTACTTAGCTTGTAAGAGCTTACTCTGCTGAAAGTTTTCTCGAAAACTTGTGACCGTGGGCCGATCGATCAAAGGCTGTCAGGTTCTGTCTCCGGCAAGCCATTTCTCGACAACATACTTGCTCCCGTTTTCAGCACAGACACGAAGCCCACTTGTGGTTGGCGCCAGGCCCCGGTACGCCTCCGGCCCGAGCGAAGGACTCCCGTTCTTCCCGTTGCGGTTGTCCGGGTATTGACGGCCACGTCCCTGTGTTCCATGTACTGGCTCACCAAACGCGTCACCTGGCTCCGGCTGAACCCGGTCATCTTCCCCACGTACCGTAGCAGCAAACCCCGCACTCGCTTGCCTTGTTCCCGGTAGCCCTGCTGCCGCAGCGCTGCCGTGATCCACCCGCACAGCTCCCCCCGCTCTTCCCCCTCGAAGCGCACCCCCTCGCTGGCATCCAAAAACGCCTGGATTTGCTCCAGGCTCAACTTCTCGGCATCCTGCATTTTGACGATCACGCCCAGCATGCGGTCAACTTCCCCTTCAGGCCCATCCTGTGTTGGAAACCGGTCCTCCTTCAGGCCCATCCTGTGTTGGATAAGTTGGATAAGACTTTAAGTAGCGCGTTCGAGGTGTCGCGTGCTACACTAAACGAGTTGAGCGGTTTTCCCGCAATGCGGGGACGT
>SXGT01291167.1_pt1 | contig 14171 bp, 11 predicted proteins | sample 3176221 | NCBI WGS metagenome assembly SXGT01 (sample SAMN11356862, study PRJNA531348) | freshwater metagenome | isolation source: freshwater sample F1-120 | place: China: Fuxian Lake, Yuxi | collected 2017-12-25 | reverse complement strand
TTCGATAGAACGAGGAGGCAGCGGCCGGCACTGTCTTTCAATCAATACTCCTTAGTTCGACGACTCCAGCAGCCCATAGAAAGCTGACCGAACTCCTGACGGCACAAGTTAGTTGTTCCGGCCAAGTTGGCCCGCAAGCAACAGCCATTCTTGTCACGTTGTTATGGGAAACAAACCGCAAGTGCCGGCAGGTTAAGAAAGGTCAGTAACTGGTCCTGTCCAGTCGCGGCGAGTGGACTCCTGGAGGCGTGTGGGTCGGACCGATGCGCGAGAGATCCAATGGCCAGCCTGAGGGAGTTCCTGACGAGATGTACTTCGGCACGGGCCACACCTGAGGATCCCGGAGCAACTCGCGGCTGCCAAAGTCGCAGCCCGACAAGCACGTTTGACCATGAATCGGGCGAGGCGGAGCCCTGGTGCGCGCGGTCGCTGTCGGAAGCGAGCTGCATCCCGGAAAACCCACTGGTTCGGGCGGCGTTGCCTCCGACGGGCGTTCCACGACGTTGACGCCATCAGGCTTCCCGGTTCATTGGTGGCCAGAACTCGCGCAGGAAAGTCCCGAATGTTGTGGCTCGCAGCACGGTGAAGTTCCGCAAGGTCTGGTGCTCCCCGCGGACGACCGCGCGTTCGTGTACGAACCGGGCGAAAAATGAGCTTCCCCCGACACCGGCGAGAACGACCAGCTATACTGCGGACCGCCTGTAGTCGTCAACCGATTCCGCTTTCCCGACCCGTTTGGAGGTGCTTCCCGTGATCCGCTCTCTCGCCGCGCTTGCCCTCCTGTTTGGCGCTCCCATCGGCTGGGCAACCGCTGCTGACCCGCTTGCCGGCAAGAAGCCGAACGTCGTGTTCATCATGACCGACGACCAGGGGTACGGCGACATTTCCGCCCACGGCAACCCGGTGCTCAAGACGCCGAACCTCGACCGTCTGCACGCCGAGGGGGTGCGGTTCACCGACTTTCACGTCAGCCCCACCTGCTCGCCCACCCGGTCGGCGCTCATAGCCGGCCGGCACGAGTTCAAGAACGGGGTGACGCACACCATCCTCGAGCGCGAACGGCTCACCTCCAAGGCCACCACCGTGGCCCACGTGCTCAAGTTGGCCGGTTACACCACCGGCATCTTCGGCAAGTGGCACCTCGGCGACGAACCCGACCGCTGGCCGGACAAGCGGGGCTTCGATGAGATGTTCATCCACGGGTGCGGCGGCATCGGGCAGAGCTACCCGGGGAGTTGCGGCGACGTACCCGGCAACAAGTACTTCGACCCCACCATCAACCACAACGGCAAGTTCGAAAAGACGAAGGGGTACTGCACCGACGTGTTCTTCGACCAGGCGACGAAGTGGATCGGGTCGGTGAAGGGGAAAGAGAAGCCGTTCTTCTGCTACATCCCGACGAACGCCCCTCACGGCCCGCTCGTCGTACGCCCGGAGGACGAGGCCCGCTACAAGGACAAGGTGAAACAGGCGAACGCGGCCAAGTTCTTCGGCATGATCGCGAACATCGACGACAACGTCGGCAAGCTGCTCGGCAAGCTGAAAGAGTGGGAGTTAGAGAAGGACACGCTGGTGGTCTTCATGAACGACAACGGCGGCACGGCCGGGGTGCAAGTGTACAACGCCGGGATGCGCGGGTCCAAGAATACGCCGTGGCTCGGCGGCACACGGGCGGCATCGTTCTGGCGGTGGCCCGACACGCTCACGCCGGCCGACTGCGACCGCCTCGCCAGCCACATCGACTTCTTCCCCACGCTCGCCGAGATCGCCGGAGCGAAATTGTCCGACGACGTGAAGAAACAGGTCGAGGGGCGGAGCCTGGTTCCGCTTCTGGAGAACCCGAAGGCGGACTGGGCGGAGCGGACGCTCTTCACGCACATCGGGCGGTGGCCGAAGGGGGCGAAGGTGGACGACTACAAGTACGCCGGGTGTAGCGTGCGGACGAAACGCTGGCACATGGTGTCGGTCGGCAAGGAAAAGGAAGACGTGAAGTGGCAACTGTTCGACATGGCCGCCGACCCCGGCGAGAAGACCGACATGGCCGCCGATCACCCCGACGTGGTGAAGAAGATGAACTCCGAGTACGACGCCTGGTGGGCGTCGCTACCGCCGTACTTGGTGAACGAGGACGCAGAGCAGCCGAAGGAAAACCCGTACAAGGAGCTGTACTACAAGCAGTTCCCGAAGGAGAAGTGACCGGCGGTTGGTGAACACTCCTCACTTGAGCGAACACAATATCCCCCGGAGTCTCTCCCATGTTTCGCTTCCTGATCGCCGTCGCGGTGACTTTCGCCTTTTGCACTATCGCCACCGCTGCCGACCGCCCGAACGTCGTCGTGTTCCTGATCGACGACCTCGGGTGGACCGACCCCGGGTGTTACGGGAACACGTTCCACGAGACCCCGCACATCGATCGGCTGGCGAAGGACGGCGTGCGATTCACCAACGGGTATTCCGCCTGCACCGTCTGCTCGCCGACCCGGGCCGCACTACTCACCGGCCAGTACCCGGCCCGGCTACACGTCACGGACTGGATCGCCGGCCACAAGCGGCCGTTCGCCAAACTCAAGGTCCCCGACTGGACGATGCGGTTGCCGCTCGAAACGCACTCGCTGGCGGAGGCGTTCAAGGCCGCCGGGTACACCGCCGCGAGCGTCGGGAAGTGGCACCTCGGCGGGCCGGACTATTACCCGGAGAAGCACGGGTTCGATCTGAACATCGGTGGCACCGACAGAGGCAGCCCGCCGGGGTATTTTTCCCCGGAGAAGATCCCGACGCTTCCGGCCGGTAAGGCCGGCGAGTTCCTCCCCACCCGGCTGACGGCCGAGGCGATCAAGTTCATCACCGCGAACAAGGAGAAGCCGTTCTTCCTGTACTTCCCGCACTACGCGGTCCACACCCCGCTCGGCGGGAAGCCCGAGGTGGTCGCGAAGTACACGAAGAAGGCCGAGTCGCTAGGGGTGAAGAAGAACGCCACCTACGCCGCGCTGTTCGAGGGCGTGGACGACAGCGTCGGGGCGGTGCGGAAGGCGCTCGCCGACCTCAAGCTGGACCTGAACACCATCGTGATCTTCACCTCGGACAACGGCGGCCTGCTACCGATCACCACGAACCCGCCGTTCCGAGCTGGTAAGGGATCCGCCTACGAGGGCGGCGTGCGCGTCCCGTGGATTGCTCACTGGCCGGGCGTCACGAAGCCGGGGAGTACGTCCGATGCGCCGATCATCACCTGCGACCTGTACCCGACGCTGGTCGAGGCGTGCGGGCTGAAGGTCCCGGCGACGCACAAGGTGGATGGGGTCAGCATGGTCCCGGTGCTGAAGGGCGGCGCGGCACCCGGCCGCGACGCGCTGTTCTGGCACTACCCGCACTACCACCCCGGCGGGGCGACTCCGTACTCCGCGGCCCGGTTCGGCGACTGGCGATTGGTCGAGTTCTTCGAGACCGGCAAGGTCGAACTCTACAATCTGAAGGATGACATCGGCGAGAAGACCGACCTCTCCGCCAAGGAGCCGGAACGGACGGCCAAGTTGCACGGCAGGCTGAAGGCGTGGCGGGAATCCGTCGGCGCCCAACTGCCCACGCCGAACGCGGACCACAATCCGGAGAAGGACAAACCCGCGCCGAAGAAGAACTGACAGGTTCCGCTGCGGCGTGCCCGCAGTGAACTCACGAAGAACTCATCGGAGAAGACCATGCACACGTTCCGAACCACCGTGGTGGTTGCGATACTGCTGCTCTCGGGTGGAGAGCGTGCCCACGCCGCCGACAAACCGAACATCGTGTTCTGCTTCGCAGACGACTGGGGCCGGTACGCCTCGTGTTATGCGGCACTCGACGCGAAGCCGACCGCGAACAGCGTCATCAAGACGCCGAACATTGACACCGTCGCGCGGCGCGGGGTAGTTTTCCGCAATTCGTTCATCCCAGCCCCCTCATGCACGCCGTGCCGGAGTTCCCTCCTCAGCGGGCGCTACTTCTTCAACACCGGCCGCGGGGCGATCCTCAACGGCGCGGTCTGGGACGAGACCATCCCCGCGTTCCCGCTGCTGCTCCGCGACAGCGGCTACGACATCGGCAAGACGGCGAAAGTGTGGAGCCCCGGCACGCCGGCCGACGCGCCGATTGGAAAGCAGCAGTACGCCTACCAGAAGTCCGGGATGGCGTTCAACAACTTCTCCGAAGCGGCCACGAGTGCCGTGAAGAGCGGCAAGACCGTGGCCCAAGGCCGCGCCGACCTGCTGGCCCGGGTGGACGGGAACTTCGGCAGTTTCCTGACCGCCCGCGACGCCAAGAAGCCGTTCTTCTTCTGGTTCGGGCCGACCAACGTTCACCGCAAATGGGTCAAGGGCTCGGGCAAGGCGCTCTGGGGCATCGACCCGGACGCGCTGAAGGGAAAACTCCCCAAATTCCTACCAGACGTGCCGGAAGTCCGCGAGGACTTCGCCGACTACCTTGGCGAGGCGCAGGCGTTCGACGCGTTCATCGGGGTGTTGCTGAAGCGACTCAAGGACGCGGGTGAACTCGATAACACGATCGTGGTGATCAGCGGTGACCACGGGGCACCGGGTTTCCCCGGGGGCAAATGCAACCTGTACGACTTCGGCACCGGGGTGGCGCTCGTCGCCGCCGGTCCGGGCGTTCCCGGGCCGCGCGTGGCGGACGATCTCGTCAACCTGATGGATCTCGCGCCCACGTTTCTTGAGATCGGCGGAGTGAAGCTCCCGGCTGGGCTGAACGGCAAATCTCTTTGGCCGGTCCTCGCTTCGAATGAAGCCGGGCAGGTGGACCCGGACCGCACCTGGGTCGTGACCGGGCGCGAACGGCACGTGGGCGATGCACGGGAAGGGAACAAACCATATCCGCAGCGTGCCTTGCGAACACCCGAGTTCCTTTACGTCCGCAACTTCGAGCCGGACCGCTTCCCGCTCGGCGACCCGAAGGGCCTCACCGCCGACCGCGCGCCCGCTGCCAACGAACTGGAGAACAATACCTACGCCGCGTTCCCTGACATGGACGCCAGCCCGACGAAGGCCTGGCTGGTGGCGCACCGCAACGACAAGGAATGGAATTGGCACTTCGACTACGCCTTCGCCAAGCGCCCGGCCGAGGAGCTATACGACCTGAAAGCCGACCCGGACCAGGTGAAGAACCTCGCCGGCGATAAGGGCTACGACGCGACGCGGAAGAGGCTCGCCGACCAGTTGACAAAGATCCTCACCGACGCCGGCGATCCGCGACTCGTGGAGAAGGACTGCCGGTTCGAGAGGGCACCGTTCACCGATTTCGGCCCGCGCAAGAAATAACCGTCCCTCTCCCGGAGGCTCTCCCGTGTACCGACTCGCTGCAGTCGCAGTTCCCGCGCTCCTTGTCCTCGCGACATCGGCACCGGCCGCCGAGCCGGTGAAGCGGCCGAACATCGTCTGGATCTTCGTGGACGACATGTCTGCCAACTTCTCCTGCTATGGGGAGAAGCTGATCCGGACCCTGCACGTCGATCAGCTCGCGAAGGACGGCACGCGGTTCAGCAAGGCGTTCGTGACCGCCCCGGTCTGTTCGCCGTGCCGGTCCGCACTGATCACCGGGTGCTACCAAACGACAATCGGCGCGCACCACCACCGCAGCGGGCGCGGCGCACTGAAGATCACGCTCCCGGGGGACGTGGTGGCGGCCCCGGTGCTGTTCCAGAGGGCCGGCTATTACACATGCATCGGCGGGTTCGGCGCGACCGGCGACAAACTCGGCAAGACCGATTACAACTTCGAGTGGGACAGCAAGATGTACGACGGCAACGACTGGGCCGGGCGCAAGCCGGGCCAACCGTTCTTCATGCAGGTCCAGCTGCACGGCGGGAAGTACCGCGGGCAGGGGCCGAACGCGAACTGGCAGAACCGCGCGAGGAAAGAACTCGGCTCGAACACGAAGCCCGCCGACGTCGTGCTCCCGCCGTACTACCCGCGCGACCCGGTGATCCTTCAGGACTGGGCCGACTACCTCGACTGCTGCCGGTACACGGACCGGGAGGTCGGCGACGTGATCGCCCGGCTGGAGAGCGAGAAACTGTTGGACAACACGGTCATTTTCTTCATGACAGACCACGGCATCAGTCACGCCCGTGGCAAGCAGTTTCTCTATGACGAGGGTATTCATGTGCCGTTCATCGTCCGCGGGCCAGGGATCGGCAAGGGGATTGTGCGCGATGACCTGATTGAACACATCGATCTGGCCGCCACGTCTCTTGCGCTGGCCGGGATCGAGATTCCAAAGTGGATGCAGGGGCGAAACGTGCTCGCGAAGGATTACGTGAAGCGGGACGCCGTGTACGCTGCCCGCGACCGGTGTGATGAAACGATGGAGCACCTCCGGAGCGTCCGCACGGAGCAGTATAAATACATCCGCAACTATCTGAACGAGCGACCGCATCTGCAACCCTGTCGCTACAAGGACGACAAGGCCATCGTTCAGAAACTTCGCGAACTCCACGACGCGAAACAGCTCGACGCGCTCACTGAGAGGTTGCTGTTCGCCGAAAGGCGACCGGCCGAAGAGCTTTACGACCTCGCCGCCGATCCGCACGAGGTGACGAACCTCGCCGCCGACCCGAAGCACAAGGCCACGCTCGAAGCGATGCGAAAGAAGCTCGCCGACTGGGAAGAGGACACAGGCGACTGGGGCCGCAAGCCGGAACCAATGGCGATGTACGACTCGGACATGAAGGTGTACCTCGGCGGCGGGAAGAAGGACAATACCGAGCTGAAGCGAAACATCGACCTCAACAAGACGTGGGCGAAGGAGGGCAAGTAATGCGTGGGTTCGTGACCACCGTGGCCGTTGTGTTCGCCGCGACGGGCGCTGCGACCGCCGCCGAGCCGGCGCAGAAACCGAACGTCATTTTCGTGCTCTCGGACGACCTCGCGCAGGGCGACGTGGGGTGCTACGGGCAAAAGCTCATCAAGACCCCACACCTGGACGCGATGGCGAAGGATGGCATTCGGTTCACGCAGGCGTACTGCGGAACCAGCGTGTGCGCCCCGTCACGCACGTCGCTGATGATCGGCAAGCACATGGGCCACAGCCCGATCCGGGCCAACCGCGAGGTCCAGCCCGAGGGCCAGAAGCCGCTCCCGGCCGGGACGTACACCGTCGCGAAACTGTTCGAGGACAACGGGTACGCGACCGCGTGCGTGGGCAAGTGGGGCATGGGCATGTTCGACACCCCGGGCAGCCCGCTCAAAGTCGGGTTCGACCACTTCTTCGGGTACAACTGCCAGCGGCACGCCCACAGCTACTTTCCGACGTACCTGTACCGGGACGACAAGCGGTTCGACCTGCCGGGCAACGACGGGAAGGGCGTCGGCAAGACCTACGCGCAGAACCTGATCGCCGACGAGACGTTGATATGGGTCGCGGCGAACAAGGACAAGCCGTTCTTCCTGTTCTACTCGATCACGCTCCCGCACGGGCGGCACGAGATCGACTCGCAGGGTGTTTACAAGGACGAGAAGTGGACCGAACAACAAAAGAACTACGCAGCTCAGGTGACGCGGCTCGACAGCGACGTCGGCCGGTTGCTCGCGAAGCTCAAGGAGCTAAAACTGAACGAGAAGACGCTGGTGATCGTCGCGGGCGACAACGGGTCGTCGTTCGCCCCGAACTCGGAGATTGGCAAGCTGTTCGACCAGACGATGGGCGGCAAGCTCCGCGGGTTCAAGCGGTCGCTGTACGAGGGCGGGTTGCGGCAGGCGTGCGTCGCCCGGTGGCCCGGAGTCGTGCCGGCGGGGAAGCTGAGCGACGAGCCGTGGGCGTTCTGGGACTTCCTCCCGACATGCGCGGACCTCATCGGCGCGAAGCTCCCGGCCGAGGCGAAGACCGACGGCCTGTCGGTCCTGCCGCTCCTGAAGGGCGGCGCCGCGCCGAAGCGCGACTACTTCTACTGGGACCTGCACGAGTCCGGACCGAGTCTGCAGGCAATCCGGTTCGGCGACTGGAAGGCCGTCAAGAACGCACCGTCCGCGGTTGTTGAATTGTACGACTTGAAGGCCGACCCGGGCGAGAAGACGAACCTCGCCGCGAAGAACCCAGACATGGTCGCGAAGGCCGTGAAACTGATGGCCGGTGCCCGCGAGGAGCACCCGGACTGGCCGCTCCGCGACGCCAGGAAGAAGAACTGACTCACCCTCCGGAGCTTCTCCATGTTTCGATTCATTTTCGGCCTCACCGCCCTTTGGCTGTTCAGCCTCGCGCCAGCGGCTTACTCCGCGGAGAAGCCCAACATCGTCCTCATCTATGCCGACGATAAGTAATCGTCCGGAGAATTGGTCGGCGGCACTTTGTAGTTTTCATCGCAGAAAGAGGCGTTTTCGCTGCGTTTCTGGTGATTGCAGCCAACATCATAAATCCCGGCCAATTCCGGCCAGTTCACGGTAATTAACTACATTTTGCTACATCACGGTGGGTTTCGGATCAATGCGAGAGCGGCCGACAGAATGAGGATTCCGCGAAGGGATTCACCGACGGTAGGTGCAACTCGCAGCTCGGCATGTACCGGCAGCCAGTCAGAACACCGGACTCATGTCCCTTCTCAGGCTTCCCATCTGTAAGACTTGAGCAGCCCGCCCAGCTTCAGTTCGCAGCGGACCTTGGCGATAGAAATCGTAGCTGGACGTTCGGTTTTGCGACGTGATTTGGCATGCACCAGCAACTGGTCATTCTTCTCCTGATTGGGGCGAGACTGGTGGTACAAGAAAGGAACACAAACCCCATATAACAACGGTTGGCCGCGTTGCCTAACCACATACTCTAGAATAGCGCACCAAACCTCTTGCCATAGCCTGAATGACGACGCAGAGCCTGACGGACTGCGCTGTGCAATAGTAGTCGCCGCTCGAGCGACTAGAAACAGCCGCTTGGCATCGTTCGTCGACTCGATTGTCGTGAGGGCGTGACTGCCGTCCGTGCTGTGTGTCACGACCTTCTGGAGTTTTCTGCGCGAGTTCTCGCCATTCTAGCTGAACCGAGCCGGGAATTGCCATCAGCCAGTTTGCTTGGTCGGTGGGGTTGGTCATGATCGAGTGATGGCCACCACAACGCGCACGCAACGCCGTTACGATCACCGTCTCCGGAATCTGGTCCGCACCACGCGGGACATCGGTTGTGCCCTCCAACGAGGCGTCCCTCGTTCGACCGCACTTGGCTGGCTGACGGATTCAGAAGTCCCCGTCGTCACCGTCGAGGCCCTCAACCTGGAGGCGACTCAGTTGCAGCGGGAAGTGTTACGGCTAAGCAGACGCGTTCAGAAACTGATCGCACTGCTGCGGGTGTTGTTGGTCGTATTGAGAATGTCCGGCTACTCGCTGAGTCAGACAAGACTGCCGGACGGCGGCCACAAACGCTCACTACTGCACGCCATCAAGCGGTCACGTGCTTCCCTGCCGCTACGATCCGTGCTGCGCGTCGTGCGTTTGTCGCCTTCGCGTTACCACACCTGGAACGGTGAGGACCAATGTGCTCTGGATGACAAGTCATCCTGCCCACGATCCTCGCCGCAACAACTCACGGCCGACGAAGTCGGCGTGATCCATGAACTCGTCACGTCGGACGACTACCGGCATGTGCCGACCGGGACACTGGCGCGGCTTGCCCAACGCATCGGCAAAGTCTTCGCTTCGGCGAGCACTTGGTATCGGCTGGTGCGCGAGCACCGGTGGCGCCGGCCCCGGCAACGGGTCCATCCCGCCGCGCCGAAAGTCGGGATTCGCGCTGCCCGGCCCAATGAGATCTGGCACATCGACACCTCGGTGCTCCGCCTGCTCGATGGGAGTCGAGCGTACTTGCAGGCCGTGATCGACAACTTCTCGCGGCGAGTCCTGGCCTGGAAGGTCACCGGGACATTTGACCCGAATGCCACCGTGGATATTCTGCTCACGGCAGCGCAGGGCATCAGCGGCGATAAACCCCTGCTATTGGCCGATGGCGGCGTCGAGAACTTCAACGGAGCCGTCGACGAGCTGATTGCCTCGGGCCTGCTGAGCCGAGTCCTGGCCCAAACCGAGATCACCTTCTCGAATTCGATGATCGAATCCTGGTGGCGCGTACTCAAGCACCAATGGCTGTTCCTGAACACGCTGGATTCAGTTCGCGCGGTCGAGAAGCTCGTGGCGTTCTATGTGCAAGAACACAACGCGCGACTCCCGCATTCCGCGTTCCGAGGGCAGACGCCGGACGAAATGTACTTCGGCACAGGAGACAAGATTCCTGGAGAACTGGAGGCGGCTCGGCAACTGGCACGCCAAGCACGAGCGGAGGCCAACCGGAAGCGGACCTGCAGCGCGTGTGAGCTGGTGACTGTGAGCCTCAACTGAGCTGGGCCGGCTGGAACGCGAGCCGTTCGTGGCCGGAGAACGCGCGGCTTGGAAAGGGCGAGGCAAGAAACATCGCTACAACGCCGGGCTCGCGGAGAAGCCACCGTTCGGGGCTGCCAAGTCGGGACCGGCATGGGCCCAAGTGGCGAGAACTCGCGCACAAAAGTCCAGAATGTCGTGACCCACAGCAGGGCTATGTCGCGATCCTTGAGCCACTTGGCACACGATGCGTGCAACCCAGCGGCTCCTTCTTTGTCCACGCTCCAGGGGCCAGTCATGTCACGCCTGGCCCAGCGACCGGTATTGATGAAGACGACGTCACCACTGGCGACTTTGACTTTCGCCTTCTTTTCCCAGGCATCTAAGTCTTCAGGGTAGATGGCTGTCCCTGGTTTCAAGAAACGGACGCCGTGAAGCAACGGAATATCAAACAGGATGCCGCGCGTGAAAATCCCCTGCTTCACGTTGCGAATCGAGAGGACTTCGGCCCCTTTCGGCCCGACCTTGTCGCGCGAGAGGCCATTGTAATTCTTCCCTTTGTAGAACAAGTGGCACAAGGAATCCATGTGCGTATGCGCGAAGCCGTGATAGTCCACGCTGAACTTGTCAGAGGCCCACGGACCGGTGGTCCCGCGTCCGATTTGGATCATGTCATGCTGGAACGGTGAGCTATTATCGACGGCGGCGTCCTTTTCCACATCGCGGGCGAGCGAAACGGAAATCCCTTTCTTCACCAGTTGCGCGGCCTGAACCCGCTTTTCTGGCGTGATCAGATTGAGGGCTCCGAGCTGATCTTCCTTGCCCCAACGCCCCCAGTTGGAGAGTTCTTCAACCTGTCGTTCGACGTCGGCCTTCGTCATTTTGTGTTTGTCTTGCGCGACCAATGCTCCCACAGTGACGAATATCACAATCATGAGGGCCAGTAACCGGATGCTGATCATGGTAGGTTGCTCCTCGTCGAAAAGGTGAAGAAAGGCCAAACCTGCCCAGACTATACCAAATTGGCGGAGCCGGCTCCGTGCGAGATGAGTCCCCGTCTAGGGGCTCCCTTTATTTTCTCGCCCCCAACCATCGCACCGCGTTCTCCAAAAACCTGAGCGGCTCAGCTTGTTTGAAAACGGAATAGGTTTCGTGGCCGGGCCGGAAGTAAACGACGCGGCCCTCGCCGAGCTGCCAGACCATGCCGCTGCGGAAGCGTTCCCCGGTGGCCCAAGTCTCTTCGAAGACGACTTCGTCCGGGTCGGGAACGTGGAATGGCTCGTTGTACATCTCGGTATGCTCGATGGTGAACTCTTTCCCCAGGCCGGCCGCGAGCGGATGATCTGGCTTGAGGATCGTCATAGTGCTCGGCTTGCCATCGGCTCGGTAGTCGGGGAAGCAGCAGTTGGGTAGATCCACACGCACATGCAGGCCGCCGCCGCGCTTGGTGGCGTAGTAGGCCGGCGTCAGCAGGGAGCCATGAGCTGGTAGGGTGTACGGCTGCGGGGGAGCCAGGAATTCAAACTCCACCTTTTGGCTGGTCGAGGGAAAGCGTTTGGCGGCATCGAGGCGGGTCCGCTGGTTCATCGCCTCCATGAAGGGAGTGGACCAATGCGCCGAGTGGAGCGCCACGAGCGATAGCTGGCCACGCTCGATCCGTTCTACAATCTTGCGACCGAGTTCCGGTTTGATCTCCTTCTGCCGTACGTGTCCCCACCAGATCAGCACTTCGGCGAATTCCAGGACTTCCGGCGAGAGTCCTTGCTCCGCGTCGTCGAGCTTCATCGAGCGGACGATGATCCCCGTCTGCTTGCCGAGATGGTCTGCAATCGCGTTTCCCAGGAAGTTGTCGTACGTTTGCTTTTGCGCCGGCTGCTGCTCGTCCCATACCACCACGCGGATTGGCTTGGCGTTTTCGCCAGATGCCGCGGGAGACATCGTGGCCAGGAAAAGCGTGCAGGCTGTAAGGCAGAGAAGTCGATTCATGGGAGAACACCCTAGGGAGTCAAAACTACTGTATACGTCATTCGTGCAAGGCAATCAGCCGCTGTGCCATTCCCGACTTCCGCGTCTTGCGTGCTGAGCGGGTATTGAACGGCAACTGCTTTTGCTGGGTCGCCTGCTTGGAGAATCGCTGGATCGCCTCCAGGCTGGTGAATCGCTTTCCTCCCAGCTTCGCGGTCTCCAGTCGTCGGCCGCCAACGCCGCGAGCCCAACTGCGCACGGTCTTCACTGCCACGCCGAATCGCTCGGCAACGGCTGCCAGGGACAGCGGCGTTTCCTTCGTGAAGTCGATCACACCGCCAGCGTAATGGTCGGGGAGACGAAAAGCGACTCCTGCGGGCCTCCGCACGGCTGTGGCCATGCCTTTGGCGGACGGTACAGCATCAGTCTTTGGGTAAGCTGCGCCGAGTAATTACTCGGCGGTCACTTTACCGAGCTTTAGTTGAGGAAAGGTCTATTTCGCAAATCCAGAACTGTGGATTGCACCTCCAAATCCCCCTCCTCCCATGCCGCCAAGGCCACCGCCTGGTGAGGATGAAGCCTCCGCACTGCGTCTCTCTCTTTGCTCGTGGGCCGAAAACAGCAGGACTGTATCGCTTTCGTGGTGGGTCGAAGTAATTCCCTTCTTCGTGTCCGATTTCTTGGTAGCGGCCCGCGCTGTCGCCTGCAAAAAGGCTAGCGCATCAGCATGAGAGCATTGCTTTGGCGCAGCTTTCTCATCCACCGCATTCAGAGCGTCGAGGGCATAGCTCTTGAGCAACTTGGGCCACAGCTTCTTGAAAAGTGGCGTTGCCTCAAAAATGTCCATCGATTCAACTTTGCCGTTCACGGCCACGATGGCTCCCACGACGTTGTCCGTCTTTAAGACTGGCTGGACAAGTTGATCGGTATACGGTCGCAACTGATTCACGACCTTGCTCTCTGAATAATTACCGGTGAATGCTCCTGACTTTGACTTCACGCCCGATTTTGCATTGGCGCTGCTCACTTCATCCCAAACCTTTTCCTGCCCCTCGCCTTTCTGGACAGCAAGCGGGCGGGTCCATTCAAGCTTCCCACAGTGCCAACGAATTTTCCTCCGTTGGCTGCACGGACTTGAGCTCGACCGTTTCCATCAGCACCAGCGCCGGCTTGCAACGTGCCGGTTATTGCTGCGGCAAGGATCGCCTCGTAGTCTGCTTCTGCTCGGGTTCCCCATCGACCGTGCTCCACGCAAAAGACTTCAATCTCCACTGGCTTTTTGTCTGGGGCGATCACTAGCTCTTGGCCGATTGTGCGATCTTGATCGCCGCCAATGATAATTTCGCCAGGCATCAGGTAGAGGGGTTTACTGGAGTTGTTGATGACGACAACTTCGTTCACGTCGTTTCCCGAGCCAAAGGGATCTTCGTTTGCCGATTGGCTCACGCGACGAGGCGTATTGGCTGTTTGGGGTGCGCTGTTGGCTGCACCTTTTTCCTGAATCTGAACGGTGCCTTGCTTTAGGGCCTCGTCGAGAGTAATGAAGCGGTCTTGATGTTTCGCGGTCTTTGACGATACGGGGAAAATCGTCAGGTTGCGATACACCACCGGCGCGCCGATGACAAAGTTCGCGGTTGGGTCGGCAGATTTGGCCTTGCTTGCAGACGGCGGCTCCGCACCGTTGCCAATTGAAGAGTGCGCCAACAGCACGAGAAGAACGCCAGGTGTTGAGGGCGGTTCAAAACGGCGGCGGCGGGAGATAGTCGGGGCGGTTCAAAATGGCGGCGCACATTGGTGCCTGACTGAGAAGTGGGAAGATGGGGGCGTCAGCCCCTATTTTGCCCAGCTTTACAGGGAGGCCCAGGA
>SXGT01860090.1_pt1 | contig 14173 bp, 8 predicted proteins | sample 3176221 | NCBI WGS metagenome assembly SXGT01 (sample SAMN11356862, study PRJNA531348) | freshwater metagenome | isolation source: freshwater sample F1-120 | place: China: Fuxian Lake, Yuxi | collected 2017-12-25 | reverse complement strand
TGGAAAATGCTGCGGCGTTGGGCGCAGCGCCGCGCTGAAACACCTGGCCCCGGCTCGCTCCTCTCAAGTCCTGAGGCCGGCGTGCCGCCCTATGAACTTTCCCGGCACACCAGACCGGCTCGGATGGGCCGCCATGTTCGCGCGCGCCATGATATATTAGTGGACACTAAGCTAGCGACTACTAGTTTATCTGAACACTTCATGAAAACACGAATGAGTGGCGGCGAACGGCGCGGGGCGATTCTCGACTGTGCCATCAGGCTTTTCGCGGGAAAGGGATTTCGCGGGACCACTACACGCGAACTTGCTTCCGCGGCCGGCATCACGGAGCCGGTCCTGTATCAGCATTTTCCTACGAAGCGCGCTCTGTACACGGCGATCATTGAGACAAAGGCAAGTGAGGGCCACCAGCGCATCGCCGCCATCTTTGAGCGCTACGAAGCCAGGAGGGACGACCGAGCGCTGCTTGCCGAACTTGCGAACGGCATCCTGGACCGCTACGAGCATGATCCGGATTACGTCCGGCTCCTGATCTTTAGCGCGCTCGAGCGGCATGAGCTTGCGGGAGAGTTCTACGAACGCCAACTCGCGCATCTGTATGACGTTCTTGCCCGGTACCTCAAGGCCCGTATGAAAGCCGGCGCCTTTGCCAGGATGGATCCGAACCTCGCCGCGCGTGTGTTCCTTGGAATGGTGAATCATCACGGGCTCATGCGCGTGCTATTCAAAGACGACCTTGTTAAGGCCAGCCGGAAGAAGTTTGTCGACGCGATGGTGCGAACGTTCCTACTGGGAATGTCTGGAACTGAAGGTACGTGACTATGAGATCAAGGAATCAAATTTCGGTGTTAGCCGTGATCGCGTTTACCAGTTGCAGTAGCCAGAGAGCAGGCGACGGCGCGAAAACAGCGTCGGCGTCGGCGCCCGCGCCGGCGTTGGAGGTTCGGGCGGCTGTGGCGGAAACGCGGCAGATGGAGCGTGCCATCTCCGTGACCGGGTCGCTTGTTGCTGATGAAGTAGTTAACGTCAGTTCAGAAATCGCGGGCACTCTTATAGCGGTGAATTCGGATTTCGGCCGCGCTGTCCGTAAGGGCGACATTCTCGCGGAGGTCGACTCGCGCGAGGCGTCACTGCAGGTGGAGCGCACGCGCGCCGCTCTCTCGCAAGCGCTCGCGCGGGCCGGCCTCTCACCCGGCCAGGAGGATGCGAGCCCCAGCGAAACGCCAGCCATTCGCCAGGCACTGGCACAAATGGAGGACGCCCGTTTCAAATTCGAAAGCGCGGCCAAGCTCGTTGCGTCCGGCGACGTCTCGCGAGAGCGGCATACCGAACTCGAGAAGGCCTACCGGGCACGCGATGCAGCGGTCCAGGCCGCGCGCGACGAACTCCGGACGCAACTGGCGTCGATTCAAAGCCTGCGTGCAGAGTGGAAGCTCGCGCGGAAGCGTCTTGGCGACACGGTGATTCGCGCGCCATTTGATGGATCCGTCGCCGCCAAACTGATCTCCCCGGGACAGTACATCAAGGAAAACGTTCCCATACTCACTCTCGTGAAGGCGGGTCCGCTTCGCCTTCGCGTGGATATCCCCGAGGCGGCTGTTATGACAATCCGTTCCGGTACGACGCTTACATTCACAACCGACGCAGCACAAGGGGCCACTTTTCGAGCGGTGGTGCGCGAACTCAATCCATCGCTTGATCCCCGATCGCGATCGCTCGCGGCGGAAGCCCGCCTCGTTTCGAGCGGTGGCGCAGCCTCGCTGCTGAAGCCTGGAATGTTCGTGCAGGTCCATCTCGTGATTGCGGCCGGCGCGAACGTGGTCGTAGCGCCGCGCGAGGCCATCTACACCGTTGCGGGCCTTACGAAGATTTTTCTGCTGAAGGGCGATCAGGTCGCGGAGAAACATGTTCAGCCCGGGAGCGAGGTGCAGGGCTGGGTCGAAATCCCCGGGGACATTCTTCGTGCGGGCGATAGAGTCGCCATAAGCAATCTGGCTTCGCTGGTGGATGGAGCGAAAGTCCAGGTTCGCAACTAGGCGAGGGGCTGATTCCATGAAAAAGCTAGCAGAAGTCTGCATTCAACGTCCCGTATTTGCCACGATGCTCGTAGTGGCGCTGCTTGTGACGGGTCTTGCCTCGTATCAGAAACTGGGCGTCGACTTGTTTCCAAAGGTCGAGTTTCCCTTCGTGAATATCACCACGACTCTTCGTGGCGCCGCGCCCGAGGAGATCGAGACGCAAGTCACGAAGCGCATCGAGGAAGCCGTCAATACGATCAGTGGAATCGACGATTTAAGGTCTATTTCGTCGGAAGGAGTGTCGGTCGTCGCGCTTCAGTTCGTGCTCGAGAAGGATTCGGAAGTGGCGGCACAGGAGGTGCGGGACAAAGTCGCCGCCGTACTCAGGCAACTTCCCCGTGACGCGGACCCTCCTGTTGTGGAAAAGGTAGCCTCCGACGCCTCGCCGGTGATCAATGTGGTGGTTGCATCCGGCCGGGATCTCCGGGAGACGACGAAGATCGTCGACGACCGTATCAAAAAGAACATCGAGTCGCTAAGCGGCGTCGGGCAGGTGCGGTTTGTGGGCGACCGTATCAGGCAAATTCAGATTCAACTGGACGCCGACGCCCTGTTCGCCTACGGCCTCAATATCGACCAGGTGCGCTCGGCCATCTCCTCGCAGAACGTCGAGACGCCGGGTGGGCGTATCGATCAGGGCCGGCGGGAACTGAGCCTGCGAACGCTTGGCCGCGTCGAAAAGCCGCGGGACTTCGGCCGGCTCGTCGTCGCCACCAGGGGATCCGCGCCTGTCCGCGTAGCCGATATCGCGACCATCGAAGACGGCATCGAAGAACCGCGGTCCCTGGCGCGTCTCGATGGCGTCCAGGCGGTTGTGCTCGAAGTGAGAAAGCAGTCTGGCACTAACACGCTCGATGTGATTCACGCCGTCAAAGCGCGCGTTGCCGAACTGCAGGCGGCCCTGCCCTCGGACTTCAAAGTTTCTTACACGCGTGATCAATCGCTATTCATCGAGGAATCCTTTAAGGCAGTGCAGGAGCACCTGATCCTGGGCGGGGTGTGCGCCTCGCTGATTGTCCTCTTCTTTATTCGCAACTGGCGATCCACTTTGATTGCCGCGGTCGCGATTCCCACTTCAATCATCTCGACCTATACATTAATGAACCTAATGGGGTTCACGCTCAACCAGATCACGATGCTGGCCCTGACACTCGTTGTGGGAATTGTCATCGACGACGCGATCGTGGTCCTCGAGAACATCTTCCGGTTCGCCGAGGAGAAGGGACTCCCTGGGATGGAGGCGGCCCGCCGGGGCACGAGCGATATTGCGCTGGCCGTCCTTGCCACCACTTTAAGCCTGGTGATCATCTTCATTCCGGTGGCGCTGATGGGCGGCATCGTCGGACGTTTCATGTCCAGTTTCGGGTACACGGCGGCCTTCGCCATCATGGTCTCGATGTTCGTGAGCTTTACTCTTACGCCCATGCTTTGTTCCCGATTTCTAAATGTCACGCAGGGAGGCCATTCCACCAAGGAGTCCGTCGTGTTTCGAGTGATGGATACAACCTATCGCGCGATGCTCAGGTGGACGATGAACCACCGCTGGGTTATCGTGGCGGCCTCGCTGGGCGTGCTTTTCTCGACCGGTCCACTATTTAACATGATCGGCAAGGACTTCCTTCCGGTCGACGATCAGAGCGAGTTTGAGATCAGCGTCCGCATGCCCGTCGGATCCTCGCTCACGGGCACCGAATCCGCAATCAAAGATGTTGAAGACGAGGTCAGGAAACTGCCGGGCGTCAGCCATGTCCTCACTACCATTGGCGCCGATGCGCAACGGAGAGTTGATCGCGGCTACATCACCGTCGAGATGTCGCCTGTTACGGAGCGGAAGGAGACCCAGCAGCAGGTCATGTTGATGGCCCGTGAACGCCTCAAGCGATTCCGGGATCTCACGATCGGAGTCCAATTGCCGGCTGCCATCCAGGGCAGCGGCACGAATCAGGATCTCCAGTTCTTCCTGCAAGGGCCGGACCTCTCGCGCCTCGATCAGTACTCCCGCGAAGTCCGCCGGAAGCTCGCCGATGTGCCTGGGATTACGGATCTGGATTCCTCATATGAGCCCGGCAAGCCCGAGATGCGCGTTGTCATCAATCGCGACAAGGCGGCTGACCTCCAGGTAAGCGCCGCATCGATCGCGACCGCGCTCCGGACCCTTGTTGGCGGCGACGATCAGGTGACGACCTATCGCGAGGGTGACGACCGTTACGACGTTCAGTTGCGCGTCTCGAAACCGTTCCGCACGTCGGCGGGCGCACTCGAAAGGCTCTTCGTCCCGTCGGCGACCCTCGGAAACACGCCGGTCTCAAGCGTAGCGTCTTTGCGGGAAGCGTCCGGGCCTACGCAAATCGAGCGCTACAATCGTCAGCGGCAAATCCTGATCACCGCGAATCTGGTGAAAGGGCAGTCACTGAGCAACGTTCTCACAATACTCAACAAGAGCGTTGAGGATCTCCGCATGCCGCCCGAGTACAGCGCGGGACTTTTCGGTCGCAGCAAAGAGTTCGGCCGCGCGGCACAGAGCTATATCCTTGCATTCGTACTTTCGATCGTGTTCATGTACATGGTGCTCGCCGCGCAGTTTGAGAGCTTCATCGATCCCGTTACGATTCTAATCAGCCTGCCACTTTCGGCGCCGTTCGCCCTGCTGTCTCTCGTTCTGACCGGAGAGAATTTCTCGATCATCTACACCTCCGTGGGAATACTGATTCTCTTCGGCATCGTAAAGAAGAATTCGATTCTGCAGATCGACCACATCAAATCGTTACGCGCGGAAGGCGTGCCCCGCTCAGAAGCCATCATCCGCGGCTGCGAAGACCGCCTCCGGCCCATCATGATGACGACTGCGGCACTTGTGGCCGGCATGATACCGCTCGCGCTCGGCACCGGGGCGGGCGCGGGTTCGCGCAAAACCGTAGCAATCGTCGTGATCGGCGGGCAGACGCTCTGCCTCCTGTTGACGCTGCTGGTGACGCCTGTGGCCTATTCACTATTCGACGATCTGTCACACGCGCGACTTTTCAGCTTTTCGAGTTGGAGGCTTCGGCGCGCGGCAGGATTACTGATCATTGGCATGGTTGCCTTTGGGGCCCCGCTTTTCGCGCAGCAACTCACGGCCCCGCCGCGTGTGGGAGTCTCCGTTCTTGCGCAGCGCAAACTTGCTCTGAAGGAAGCGATCGAAATGGCGCTCTCATCGAACCTGGAAATCGAGGTCGAGCGCACGAACATGGCGGCGGCGGCCGAGAGCATCCGCGGTGCGTTTGGAACATTCGATCCTTCGTTGCGATGGCTCCCGGCACTTGAAACGCGGAACACGCCGACCGGCTCGGTCCTCCAGGGTGCGGGCGGAAAGCTCGCCGAACACTTCCATTCGCAGAACTTATATTTCCGCCAACTGACGCCGTGGTCCGGCCTCCAGTTTAATATGGACTTTGAGAACAACCGCGCATCGAGCAGCAACCCGTTCGCCACGCTGAGCCCATTTACAACGTCACGCCTGCTCATTGGGTTCACGCAGCCATTGTTTCGAAACCGGCTCATTGACCAGGGCCGCGCGGAGATAAAGATCCGGCGCAAGCAACTCGATCTCTCTGAGGAGGAGTTTGAGCTAAAGGCAATTGATGTCGTTGTGCGAGTAGAGCAAGCGTATTGGGATCTCGTTGCCGCGCGCCAGGACGCAGTCGTCAAGGCCGACACCGTGGAATGGGCGCGTGAGCAACTGGCGAGGAACAAGCGTCTGATCGATGCCGGCACGCTGGCTCCTATCGAGATCTCCGCTTCGGAGGCGGAATTGCAGCGGAGGCTAGACACCTGGTACAGCAGCCTGCAGACTGTCACTGAGATCGAAAACGGGTTAAAGGCGCTCGTGGCCGCGAATCGCGGCGCGGAAATTTGGAGCGAAGAAATCGTTCCCACCGAATTGCGAGCGCTGGCTGCGGCTCAGAGCGACGATTTGAGGGAAACTGTCGCCTCCGCAATGAAGTCACGCGTCGAACTCCGCCGCGTTGGCACCCGCGCCCGGATCAATGAAGTACAGAAACTGCAAGCCGCGGACCACACGAAACCGCAGGTGAACCTGGTAGCTTCCTTCGCAAACTCAGGGCTGGGGGGGGCTCTACGGCCTGGTGAAAACCCGTTCACCGCATCGAACGCATTGCTGTACGATCGCGTCAACAGGCTTTCTTCCCAAGCTGGCCTCGCGCCGCTTGCCCCAGCAGGCTTCGGGACGCTTCCCGATACGCTGCTCGGGGGATACGGCACGGCGCTCGGCAGTGTTTTCAGCGGCCGCTACCAAACCGCGCAGGTTGGTCTGACATTCGATCTCACGATCCGGAATCGCGCAGCCGAATCGGCTCTCGCGCAGTCCGCGATCACCGAGCGCCGCCTGAAACTCGAGCGTGAGCAACTAGAGCAAGGAATTGAAGTCCAAGTACGCAACGCCATGCAGGCCATCCAAACCGCGCGGCAACGAATTGCGGCGGCAGCGGCGGGAGAACGCGCCGCGAAGGACAAGCTCGAGAGCGAAGAGCGTCTCTTTCTGACAGGCGAGTCCACGAATTTCCTGGTGTTGACACGCCAGAACGAGTTTGCCGATTCGCGTAGGCGGAACGTCGCGGCGGATCTCGAATTGAACAAGGCCGTCTCGCGTCTTCAGCATGCCATCGGATCGACACTGCCGGCACACAATGTGACGCTGAAATAGTACCCGTGTTCGCGTTATATTACGTGAGTTACCTAAAATTCCTGCTGTCGAGATAAGGAGCTTTCTTCTCATGTCAAATGCCACCCAGAGCGGGGCTGATTTCAAAGAGCAATTGCGTCAAGGACAGCCCAAAATGGGCCTGTTCATCAATTCGCACAGTCCGACCGTCGCCGAACAGATCGCCCACAGCGGTTACGATTGGCTGCTGGTCGATACCCAGCACGGCCCCATGGACCGCGAGAAACTCTCCACAATGCTGTGCGCGATTTCGAGTGGCGGCGCGAAGTCCATGGTTCGCGTCGGGGGTTTCGAGGACCGCGCGGGCATTCAGCAGGCGCTCGATCTCGGGGCGGACGGTGTGCTCGTCCCCTACATCAACACGGCCGCCGAGGCTCGTCAGGCGGTAAGTTGCGCGCGCTATCCAACGGTTGGCACGCGGTCGGTCTATTTCCCTCAGCGAAGCACCAATAAGGCCGGGCTCCTCGGATACGTGGGGAACGCCAATAAGAACATCATAATCGCGCTTCAGGTGGAAACGGCATCCTGCATTGAGAACATGGCGGAGATCGCCGCGGTGCCTGGCGTCGACATCCTTTTCCTCGGCCAGAACGATCTCTGCATGTCGATGGGTCTTTACGAGAAATACGAATTCCCGCACATGTACACCTCACCCGAGCTTGGCGCCGCAACCGATACTCTGGTCAGCGCGGCGAAGACGAACGGCGTGATTCTCGGTCTGTTCCTGTTCGGAACTGGCCGCGTGGGCGAATTTCTGGAGAAAGGCTTCACGTTCATCAGCATCGGTAACGATTTGCATCACATCCTGACCCAGATGACGGCGTACGTCAACGACATGGAATCCATCGCGAAGGCCAAGGGAAAGACCTGGACCCGCAGGCCAACATCCTTAATGTAAGATTGATGGCGGGCAGGTTTCGAAAGCATTTGACGCCGTTTACTCGCCGTTCCGCACTCCTCTCGCTCGGCGGGCTGCCGCTCCTTCCGGCAGCCCGCGCTGCGGGCAGAGACGCTTTCGCGCTCATCGGCGATCGCTATCACAACAGTGACTACATCCGCGTCGGTCTCGGCAAGACCCTCGGCGCGGATCTGGGCATCGGAATCGACTTCTGCGATGAGACCAGGGAACTCAATTCCGACACGCTCAAAAAGAGGAAGCTTCTGATCATGCTCCGCGATGGCATGACATGGCCAGGCGGGTATCCTGATGAATCCACAAACGCGGGTTACGTTTCGACGGGCAAGCCCACTATTGTGAGCGACCCTGCGCTTCCGAAGTGGGAGGGAAAGCCGCATTATTGGATTACGCCGGAGCAGGGAAGAGCGGTTAGGCAGTTTGCACACAACGGCGGCGGTGTGCTGTTTCTGCACAACGTGACCTACATCAGCCCGCACAACGACGATTTCAAGGATGTGCTCGGATGCGTCACCGAGGGACATCCTCCAATTCGCAAATTCAAAGTGAAGGTCGTGAATAAAGAACATCCCATTACACGGGGTGTGAGCGATTTCGTGGTCACCGACGAGCAGCACTACGTGAAATATTCGAAGGATCCGAAGCACCTTCTGCTCGAATCGGTGAACGAAGAGGGGCTTGATTACAAGAAACTCGGCCCGAAATCGGCTGCAGGTTGGGCTTACGATTATGGCAAGGGGCGCGTCGCGTATCTCGCGCCGGGGCACATGCTGACAGCGTTGTGGAATCCCGAGTATGTGAAGTTGCAGCAGAATGCCGCGAAGTGGCTGCTGCGTTGAGCTATTGAATCGCGGCTATAGGGTGGGTTCGTGTCGAATGGGTGCTCTATCGGAACGCCCGCCCCTGCGCCACTTCGAGGGTCGCGGGGTTCTCGCGTCGCAATCGCATTGAGAGATTCTTCTCCTCGCGCGCGCGATCTTCCTTCCCGAGCCTGAAGTAGATCTGCGACAGGAGCAGATGCGGCTGTGGCTGCTTCGAATCGCGTCGAACGGCTTCGTCCAATTCGCCCGCGGCTTCATCGAGCCTGTCGAGCTGCATCAGCGCGCGGGCCAACGCGATGCGCGCGGCGACGAAGTCTCCCCGATTCGCGATTGCCTTTCGGAGCGGCGCCAGGGCCTCGGCGGGTTGACCCATTTTGACCATGAGATCCCCATATAGGAAGAAGGGTTCCTCGTACTCCGGCGCAAGCCGCATCGCCGTTTCGAGATACCGGAACGCTTCCTTGTTCTCGCCTGCCCGCTGAAGGTGGAAGGCGTGCTCGAAGTTCGCTCTCGGATGTTGGGGAAATCGCTTGACCGTCTCGCGCGCAAGCTCCGCAGCTTCAGCCGTTTCTCCGGCATCCTGAAACGCTTTGATGGCCATCAACCTCAGATTGACCTCAGCAGGCGCTAACGCAAGCGCCGCCCTTGCTGTCTGTGCGGCGTCGGAGAAATACCGTCCTTTCCCATACTCCACAATCAATAGCTGCAGGAGTCCCACACGCTCCGGATGGAGGCGCTCCGCGAGGCGCCACGCGCGGATGGCATCGTCCCCTCGACCAAGCCTCGCGTGCGCCGCTCCAAGCAGATAATGCGTGTTGAAGTCGGAGGGCTGAATCACCGCGGCCTGGGTCAGAATTGCCGCAGCCTCTTCCCATTTCGAAGCGTTCGTGTACAGCAGGCCAAGATTGAAAGCGGCCGCGAAGTACCTGCGATCCAGATCCAAGGCCCCGCGCCAGAGCTTCTCGGCCTGTTCAGTTTGCCCCGCCTGAGCGGCCTGCTGTGCAAGGTTTGACAACTCGGCGGCGGTTGTCGCGAGCAACAGCAAGGACCACAGGGGAACGATCATCTTCCGCTGCCCTCCTTTAGTACGACTGTCTGGCCGCCGCCCATACCTGCGAATTGCTCCGCTGCGCCGCTTGGCCAATAGACAACGACCTCATCAACTTTCTCGGCCGGGCCGAGACCAAAATGCAACCGAAAATCGCTTTGCGAGAGAAAGCTTGACTGGCTCAGAACCGCTTGCCGCTGCTTCCGTCCATCCGCCTCGACCACCACCTGCGCTCCTATCGCGGTGCGATTGGACTTGACGCCTTCAAGCCGTATGCGGATCCAATGCTTGCCGGTCTTCAGATCATTTCGAAGCAGGGATGGCGGCTCTCCCATGTTCATCACGAGTAGATCCACATCGCCGTCGTTATCGAAATCTCCAAACGCGGCCCCGCGGCTTGAGTGCTCCGCCGTTACTCCAGTTCCACCGGCGGCACTCAAGTCTTCGAGTCTCCCGTTGCCTAGATTGCGGTAAAGGATGCGTGGATTCCGGTAGCGCTCCGCGCCCTTCTTTGCCTCCAGTTCGGGATAGACGTGACCGTTCACCTGTAGAAGATCGGGCCAACCGTCGTTGTCGAAATCGGCAAATCCGATTCCCCACGCCACGAAGAACGGATTGACACCCATTCCGGCTCGGATGACTACATCCTCAAAAATGCTCTTCCCGAGATTTCGATAAAGATTCGAGTGGTCTCCGGCAAAGTTGGTTTTCACCAGATCCAGACGCCCGTCGCCGTCATAATCCCCAACCGCAACGCCCATGCCGCCCTGCTCGTGGCCGTGCTCGCTGAACGCCACGCCCGCTTCAGCGCCGATCTCCGAAAACGTGCCGTCCCGGTTGTTACGGAAGAGCAGGCTCGGCGTCGAATCCGAGGCTACATAGATGTCCACCCACGCATCACCGGTCAGGTCGGTGGCTACCGCGGTAAAGCCGTAAAATCCGATCGTTTCCGCAACGCGCGACTTCACGGACACGTCCTCGAACGTTCCGTCTCCCCGATTGCGGTAGAGCCACGCCCTCCCGTACGGCAGACCGCGCGGACCACAAAAGACGGGCATGCCCTTCCACTGGCAGTTCGGGCCCGACCCGGGCAAGCGGGCGGTCTTGAGATCGAATTCGAGATAGCTTGTGACGAACAGATCGAGACGCCCGTCGCGGTCGTAGTCGAGAAACGTGCACCCGGTGTGCCATGCCCTGCTGTCCCCCGCGACACCCGCCGTCGACGCTACTTCGTCGAAGCTTCCCCTTCCGGTGTTCCGAAGCAGGACATTCTGCCCCCAATAAGTGACAAATAGGTCCGTAAATCCGTTGTTGTCGAAATCGCCGGCGCAAACGCCGTTGCCCCACCCGCGCTGGCCCGCGCCCGCCGCCGCGGTTACATGGGCGAATTTTCCGTTCCCAAGGTTCCTGTAGAGGCGATTCCCGGCGGCTGCCGGAGTAAGCCCGATTTGAGAGCTGTCAACCATGAAGGCATCCAGATAGCCGTCGTTATCGAAATCGACCAGCGCCAAGCCCGTGCCGTTCGCCTCCACGATGTAACGGTGGGTGTTTTTCTCGCCTGCGAGGACTCGCATTCCAAGCCCGGCCTCGGCAGCAACGTCAATGAACGATGCCCCAAACGGACGGCCCGACGGCCTGGCCCGCGCTTCCGCAATAGCGTTGCGCGTGGAAACTCCCTGCGGCCAGAGGCAGGTGGTCCCGAGCAGAATGGCCGAAAACACCAGCGTGAGTTTCCACTTGCACATCACATCACCTAATGTAGCGATTCTCAGAGCGTGAGGGTGGGAACCCCGAGGCCATTTCGATGGCACTCCGGCGGCGTACAGGGCTGACGCCTCCGGCGCCAACACGAGGCGGTTTCATGCCCGGACGGCATGGTCCAAACGGGGACCGGACGGCCGAGACCCGTCTCGGCTCATGGGTGGCGCTGAAAGCGGTCTCGACACAACTGTCAGGACAGCACGCAGGAGAGCGTGCGACGCGATTCTCAAGGTGAACCGTATCACCGGGGCGCTTGTCGCATGCCGGCGGTCCGTAGCTCAATTGCTTCGCTAACCGTCGAAACGGCGTCTGCCGTCCATCACGTCCGCCATCTCATTGTGAGCCGCCCATAGACCGTCAAGTCTTCCCGCTGAACATTGTGACTGCCGCGCGTGCACGCTTACGCATCATGGATTCGAAGGAGACGCGGGGCACATCGATAAGCTTACGCAGTTCCGAATCGCGAAGCAGGCGCTGCGTGGCGTTCGGCATGCGGGAGGCCGCGCGATCGAAAGCGCCGGAGGCGGCACGCATGCCCGCTATTGCCCGATAGTAGCCTTGCTGCCCCTCTAGCCTTTGACAACCACCCACGAGCGCGGCAAGCACCTCATGACTCTCTTCAAGCTGGGCCACCACGCTCCCCCAATCGTCGAGGAACGGGCCGAGGGGCAACAGCGTGGCCGGCGAGCGGCGCAGCGCCTTCACCGGCCGTAGCGGATAGTGACGGTGACCCTCGGCTGAGAGCCCGGTCTGCTGGTACACGCGAACGGCAACGCTGAACCGTCCGCGCTCGGAGAGATGCTCCATCACCGGTGTGGTGAGCCGCGTGTGTCTCCAGAAACCCATGCCCTGCGTGAGATCGCCGCGATTGTGCGCGAGGATCATGGAGAGGCGTAGGAGATCCAACTCGGCGCCGGGTTGCCCCGCGGCTTCATCAAAGACCGCCTGTTCTCGATCGATCTCGGCTTCGATGACAGCCTGCGCTTCTTCGGCGGAGACGGTATCCCCGAGTTCGAGCACGCGGCCGAGGCCGCCGGCAATCGAGCTCCACTGTTCGCCGTTGTGGCCGCTGACGCCGCGGACGGCGCGGAGCGAGATACCGTCCTCGGTCCAGGCGCGCGAGTCAAGCGCGAAGCGCAGCATTGGCCTTAACACATCGAGATCGCGAGATTCGCGCCACGCGATTCCGCGGATCTTCGTATCGACGTCCGTGGGCACAAACGTGGCGACGGTAGCATGGTGGCAGGCCAGGCAGAGGGCGAAGTAATCCTGCAACTGCTGCTCTTGGCTGAGGCCAGGATGCAGGATGTTCTCCCAACTCGCGAGAATGCGTAGAAAGCCGTCGAAGGAGTTGCCAAGTTCAATGAGGCGGCCGGGTTCAGCGGCACCCATCCGCTGTTCGAGGAACGGAGCCGTGCTTCTTACCTGAGAGATCAGAGTCTCGGGGCCGATCCACTCGGCCCAAGCGCCGTGTCGTGGTTTGATGACAGGAGCGGACAAGCTATCAGTATGACGCGGCGGAGTCAGTCGCTACTACTCTCCGGCCGCGCTGTGAAGGGCTCCGCCGGGCGGCCTACTCGAAGGAACCGGCCTGCAAGTCAAGATCTCCTCGAATTGAGGACGCAGAACTGGGGCTTGGTCGACTGCGGTCTGCCGGACCATTGTTGGGCGAATGAATACCGACGTTTGTGGCCAGGAGTGTTTTGTGGCCCCACGATACCTCGTCAAGGCGTCAAGGCACTATACTGCGTGGCTACTGAGCCGCGCTGTTGATACTCCGATGTCGGTCAGCCTCGTCAAGGGACCAACCGTCTTCCAGAAAGCGAGTGCCCAGTTGCTGCCGCTGCCGGCTGCCCGGGCTCACTTCACTCCAATCGCGGCCGGCGATTCGCACAAGAGATGTGTGGAGCCCCTTCGAGACACTCCCTACGCACGCGGAAGGACAGGCCGATTCACCGGATCCTATCTTGGAGTCCGGGGCTCATTCCCCGAACCTTGAAGAAAAGGTAAATCCGGGGGCCTTCGCAAAGGGCTGCTACTTGTTCCGCGCCGCTGCCTTCAACCTGGCTTCAGCCCGCTTCATCGCATTGAGCGCGCGGGCCACGTCCATGCCCTCGACCGGCTTCTCCAGCCGCTCCTGCGCTCTTTGCAACGATACCCGCGCGCGCGCTTCGTCGATTTCGTCCGCTCTCTCCGCAGCGTCCGTCAGCACGCGAGCGTGGTCGCGGAGCACTTCGAGGAAGCCGCCGTGTATCACCAGATGCCGCACTCGGCCCTCCGCGGTATACGCCATCTCACCAGTGCCCAATTCCGACAACAGCGCGGCGTGGCCGGGCAGCAAGCCGAGATACCCGTTTGCCGCCGGTATCTGCGCGTCGCTCACCTGCTCGCGGACCAGCATCTTGTCGGGCGTGCAAATCTCAAGCTCGAAGGTGTCTGCCATGGAAAGTTAAGCGACCGCCTTCAACTTTGCGGAACGCTCCAGAACATCCTCGATCGTACCCTGCAAGTAGAAGGCCTGCTCAGGCACGTCGTCGTGCTTGCCGTCCACGACTTCCTTGAAGCCTCGGATCGTATCCTCGAGCTTCACGTATTTACCCGCCGCGCCTGTGAACTGCTCGGCCACGTGGAAGGGCTGCGAAAGGAACTTCTGCACTTTGCGGGCGCGCGACACCGTGAGTTTATCCTCGTCCGACAATTCGTCGATGCCCAGGATCGCGATGATGTCTTGCAAGTCCTTGTACCGCTGAAGTATCCCCTTCACGCGTTGTGCCGTGTTGTAGTGATCGTCGCCGATCACACGCGGATCGAGAATGCGCGACGTGGATG
>SXGT01039295.1_pt1 | contig 14173 bp, 14 predicted proteins | sample 3176221 | NCBI WGS metagenome assembly SXGT01 (sample SAMN11356862, study PRJNA531348) | freshwater metagenome | isolation source: freshwater sample F1-120 | place: China: Fuxian Lake, Yuxi | collected 2017-12-25 | reverse complement strand
CTCGGTCATCTCGACCATGAAGGTCGAGCGGCCTCCAGCAAGGTCATCCGAACTTCCGACACGGGTGAAGATTTGGTCGATAGGTCCGAGGCTGACGGCGCGTGCGGGGACGAAGAGGCCACAACAGGCCATCAGGGTGATGAGCGCGGCCTGGCGCATATAGGTCGATTTACCCCCCATGTTGGGGCCGGTGATGAGGAGCATGCGTCGACTGGGGTCGAGGCGGAGATCGTTGGCGACGAAGCCTTCGCTGTGGGCCTCGACGATGGGGTGTCGTCCGGCGACGATGGTGAGGCCCCATTCGGTCTGATAGTGGGGGCGGCAATAGTCGCGTTCGCGAGCGATTTCGGCCTGACCTGCCAACAGGTCGATTTCAGCCATGGCTTGGGCCAGGGCCTGTAGTTCGGGGAGGTGGGCGGCGAGTTGGCCCAGCAGGGTTGCATAGAGTTCGCGCTCACGCGCCAGGGACTGGTCGGCGGCGGACAGATAGCGTGTCTCGAAGGCCTTTAGTTCGGGCGTTAGGTAGCGTTCGCAGTTTTTCAGCGTCTGTCGACGGTGGTAATCGGCTGGGACCTTGTCGGTCTGACCGCGACTAACCTCGATATAAAAGCCGCTGACTCGGTTGTATTCGACCCGTAGATTGGCGATGCCGCTGCGTTCGCGCTCACGCTGCTCGATCTCGAGCAAAAAGGTGCCGCTGTCTGATTGCAGTGTGCGTAGTTCGTCCAATAGTGGATCGAAACCCTCGGCTATGACGCCCCCTTCGCGCAGGGTTAGGGCCGGTTCTTGGCGCAGGGCACGCTGTAGATGTTCGGCGAGACCTGAGGGCGCAGTTAGGTGTTTGGCGCGAGTGGGTAGGATTGCGCCAAGGCTAGCACGCAGGTCGGGCAGTTTTTGCAGGGTGTCACGCAGGCCGGAGAGGTCGCGCGGTCGAGCGCTGCCGAGGCCGATGCGGGCACTGATGCGTTCGACATCGGCGCTGCCCTTGATCTGGGCCTGGATCCGGGCGCGGGGCGCATCGGCATCGTGGAGGGCCTCCAACGCATCAAGGCGCTGGCTGAGGATATGCCGGTCGGTGAGTGGATGGTGCAGCCAACGCGCCAGGAGACGACTGCCCATGCTGGTAACGCAGCGATCCAGTTCTGAAAACAGGGTTGGGGTCGGAGCACCACGCAGGGTCTCGGTGATTTCCAGGGTGCGGCGTGCGGCGGCGTCGAGTTGTACGAAACTGTCCGGACGCTCAAGGGTAAGACCAGCCAGATGGCGTAGGGCCGCCTGTTGCGTGTGGTGGGCATATTCGACCAGCAAACCGGCGACGGCTTGAATGGCCGGCCGGTCGTTGATGCCGAAGGCATCTAGGTTGTGTAGAGCGAAGTGTTCGCATAGGAGGCGGTGGCCGCGACCGGCATCAAATTGCCAAGAGGGGCGTCGCACCAGGGCTGTGTCTTCCGGGGCGGACAGAAGGTAATCTTCTGGGATCAAGAGTTCGGCCGGGGCGAGGCGAGCCAGTTCTGCTGTCAGTTGTGATGCGTTGATTTCGCTGGCGCGGAATTCCCCGGAAGAGAGCGTTAGCCACGCTAGCGCTACGCGCTCCTTGCCGGGCAGGATGGCCATAAGACGGGTGTCGCGGCGGTCATCGAGCAGGGCCGCATCGGTCAGTGTGCCGGGTGTCACGATCCGCATGACCCGGCGTTCAACAGGGCCCTTGCTAGTCTTTGGGTCACCGGTCTGCTCGCAGATGGCGACCGAGATGCCCTGCTTGACCAGTTTTGCGAGATAGTGCTCAGCGGCGTGAAAAGGGACGCCGGCCATGCGGATGGGCACCCCGGCGGACTGTCCGCGCGTGGTCAGGGTGATGTCGAGGAGGGCGGCGGCTTGCTCGGCATCATCATGAAAAAGCTCGTAGAAATCGCCCATGCGGTAGAACAGCAACCGGTCTGGGTGTTCCGCCTTGATGCGCAGGTATTGCTGCATCATCGGCGTATGGCCCTTGAAATCGGAAGGGATGGGATGCGAATTCGACGATGGATTCATGGCGCGCATTGTAGCGCCACAGTATGCGGCATTTTTTGCACAGTATTTGCGAGTCTTTGCGCCTGGATCGTTATGTCACCCGAGATTAATAATTATTTGCTAATATAATAAGCGCAAAGATATTTATGCCGATGGACTTGATGCCGACACCTGCCCGTTCCGTACTTTATGTTCGTTTGCCTTGCTGGAAGATCTGGCCGGGCGGGGTGGTCTATGTCGCAGATTGGATCCACAAGCATCGCCCCGAGGTGGACCAACATCTGCTGGATCTGGCCTTGACCCCGCGTCGCCAGCGGCGTGCGGTGTTGACCGAGCGTATCCGCCAGATGAACCCCGATATCGTTGCCTTTTCCTGGCGCAACATGCAGTCGTTCGGACCGCATCCCGAGGACGATGCGCTGTCGGTGGTGATGAATTTTGATTATGGCCGCACGCCGTGGAAGCGCGTCAAGGCCGCGTTCGACGCGGTGCGTATCCTCTGGCGCTATCAGTCTGATCGCCTGGCCAATTTGACCTATTTCCGCTTGGTGCGGCAGGTTCGGCCTGAGGCGCAGGTGGTGGTGGGTGGCACGGCGGTGTCTATTTTTGGGCGGCAGGTGGCGCAGCAATGTCCGCCAGATACCCTGGTAGTGGTGGGCGAGGGTGAGGATGCGATGCTGTCCATCGTCGATGGCGATGCCGAACCGATGGGCGAGTATTACCGCAAGACCGCTGATGGCACGGTGACGCACCATGCGCGTGAGGCCGAGTTTCCGCTGATTGATCGCACGGCGGTGGATTTCCCTTACATCGAAACGATCTTCCCGCAGTTTGGTGAGTATCTCAATATGGCGCCGAACCTAGACATCCGTTCGGCCGAGGCGAGTTTTGGCGTTAACACCAAGCGCGGCTGTCCGCTGCAATGCAATTTTTGCCTGTATAACAAGATTGAGGGGGCGCATCAGCGTTACCGGGATTCGGTCGAGATTGTGGATGAGGTGGAGTTGTTGCATCGCCGTTATGGGGTGCAAAACTTCTGGTTTACCGACGCGCAGTTTTGTTCGACCAAGCAGAGTACGCGTCATGTGGAGGAGATCCTCGATGAGATCCTGCGTCGCGGGCTGAAGATTTCCTGGTCGGGTTATCTGCGCCTCAACCACCTGACGCTAGAGTTGGCCAAGAAGATGATCAATTCGGGCATCTCCAGCATTGATCTGTCGTTTACCGGTACGCAGGAGGTCATCGATAGCCTCACCCTGGGCTACAAACTCGAACAGCAGATGGACGCCTTCCGCATGTTCAAGGCGGGGGGATTTATGGAACAGAAGATCAAGCTGTACATTCCGTTCAATGCACCCGGCGAGACGATCGAGACACTGAAAAACACCATCGCCCGCATCGAGGATCTGTACGATTTGTTTGGCCGCGACCAGGTGTTGCCGTTCATCTTCTTTATTGGCGTACAACCGGGGACGCCGATCGAAAAACGCTTGATCGCCGAAGGTTATCTACCGGCTGATTACGATCCGTTGACCTTTAATCCGTTCATTATCAAGAAGCTGCTGTACAACCCGGAGCCGCTGGGTGGTGTGATTGGTCGCGCCTACTTGCAAGCCGTGGAGTCACAGGGCAAGGACAGTGATTACATCGGTCGCGTCACCATGGATCTTCTCAAGATTGAACTTGATCGGCCTGAGGTGGTGGCACATTGCGCGGCGGTCGCGCGGCGGCAGAGAACCATCCCGATCGTCCACGCCGCTTGATTTTTGGCGCAGGACGCTGCTCTGGTTTACCCCTTTAGTGGCCTCTTAGCGCAGGGGTGACATGCGGGGTAATGACCTGCAGGAGTTGGGCAAAGACCTTCGGACTGCCGGCCACGATATGGCCGGAGTCGAGATAGCCTTCCTTGCCGCCGAAGTCACTGATCAGGCCGCCGGCCTCTAAGACCAGCAGGCAACCGCCGGCGATATCCCAGGGGTTAAGACCGATCTCGAAGAAGCCATCAGTGCGGCCACAGGCAAGCCAAGCGAGGTCTAGCGCCGCAGAGCCAGGACGCCGCAGGCCGGAGGTCTTTTGTACCAGATCGCGGAAGATGGCGGTATAGGCGTCCAGATGCTGGAAGTCGTGATAGGGGAAACCGGTGCCGATCAGCGCACCGAGCAGCTTGTCGCGATTGGCGACGCGGATTCGCCGCTCATTGAGGAAGGCTCCGGCGCCGCGTGAAGCGGTAAACAATTCGTTGCGTATTGGGTCATAAACGACGGCATGCTGCAGCACCCCTTGGTGACGCAGGGCGATGGAGATGGCGTATTGAGGGAAGCCGTGCAGAAAGTTGGTGGTGCCGTCGAGTGGGTCGATGATCCATTGATAATCCGATGCCTCGCCGGCATTTTCGGTTACCCCAGACTCTTCGGCCAGGATGCTGTGGCGTGGGTAGGCCGTGAGCAAGGTGTCGATGATGGCTTCTTCGGCTTTTTGATCGATCTCGCTAACATAGTCGTTGTCGCGTTTGTTACGCACGATTAGGCGATCGAGGTCGAGTGAACCGCGAGTGATAATGGCGCTGGCGCGTCGGGCGGCCTTGACCGCCGTGTTGAGCATCGGATGCATGTCGAATAAAGAGCAAATGGAAAATTACCGCTATTCTACCGCGTATGACGAACGCTGAGATTGAAACCGGGGGGCTGGATTGCCTCGTACGGGTACGCATTGTCTTGATCGAGACGCGCCATCCCGGCAATTTGGGGGCTGTGGCGCGGGCGATGAAGACAATGGGTCTGTCGGATTTGGTGCTGGTCAACCCGCATTGTGCGGTGGATGGCGAAGCGATGGCGCGGGCCTCGGGGGCGGTCGATGTGCTGGAGCGGGCGCGGATTGTCCCAACGCTGGCAGAGGCGCTGGCCGATACGGTGTTGTCGGTGGCCTGTACTTCGCGTCGCCGTGATTTGCCGCATCCGGCGTATACCCCCAGGCAGGCGGCACCCGAATTGCTGGCCCAGGCCGCCCAGGGGCCCGTGGCGGTGGTGTTTGGCTCGGAGACCTTTGGCCTGTCGAATGAGCAACTGGCCCTTTGCCGCTGGCTGCTGAATATCCCGGCCAACCCCGACTACGCCTCACTCAACCTCGGTGCGGCGGTGCAAGTATTGGCCTATGAATTGCGCACGAGCCTGGAAGATGGTCTGATAGATCTGCCTGTCTTCGAATTGGCAACCCATGCCGAGATTGAGGGCGTGTTGACCGCGCTCACGGCCTTGCTGACGGAGCGGGGTTTCTATAACCCGGATAACCCCAAGCGTTTGATTCCGCGCCTGCGTCGCTTCTTTGCGCGCACGGGTATGGAGAAGGACGAGATTGCCATTTGGCGAGGGATCTTCGCTAGTCTGTGTAAAGATTGACTGTCTTTGTCGGGTATTGCATACTGCGCCATCCTGAATTGATTGAATCTCATCATGTTCCAGCGTTTGCGCGAGGATGTCGGTGTTGTTTTTGACCGTGACCCGGCGGCCCGCACCGTCTTTGAGGTGTTGACCACCTACCCCGGTCTGCATGCAATCATGGCGCATCGCGTGGCGCATCGGTTGTGGGGGTGGGGCTGGAAATGGCTGGCACGGGTGTTGGCACATCTGACGCGCTGGCTGACCGGCATTGAGATTCATCCCGGGGCAACCATCGGACGACGGGTGTTTATTGATCACGGCATGGGTGTGGTGATCGGAGAGACGGCCGAGATTGGTGATGGCTGTACGCTTTATCATGGAGTAACGCTGGGTGGTACTTCGTGGCAGAAGGGCAAACGCCATCCGACCTTGGCGCGCGGTGTCATCATCGGTGCGGGCGCCAAGGTACTTGGACCGATTACCTTGGGCGAGGGTGCCAAGGTGGGTTCCAACGCCGTGGTCGTGAAGGATGTACCGGCCGGGGCGACCGCCGTGGGGATCCCGGCGCGGATTCTCGATGAGGCCAAAATGGCTCCGAATGCCCCAGCGACTGAAACTGAAAGGGGCTTCTCAGCGTATGCGGTGAGTGCCGATATGAACGACCCCATGGTCAAGGCGGTGCATGGCTTGATCAATCATAGTGTGAGTTCCGATGCGCGGATCGACTGGATTGTGGCCGAGTTGAGGCGCTTGGGTGGATCGGTGGAGGAACAGAAGGGGGTGGCGGATCGCTTTGACCCAGAGTACCTCAATCGTATTGTGGACTAATCCCGCTTCGAAAACTTTCGCCGCGTTTGATTTTCTCCTTAAGGTTGGCGTGCTCAAAAAAACACTGGGTGCGGCGGGTTTTAAGAGGCGCCAAGGGTCGATGTAACATGAGACGATATAGTTGATAAAAATGATCGGGTATTGTAGAGTGATGCTACAGTTCCAGACACAAGGAGTGTCGTGATGCGCTTGACAACGAAGGGAAGATTTGCGGTGACAGCGATGGTGGATCTTGGTCTGCGCTATTTGCGCGGCCCGGTGACGCTGGCGGGGATCAGTGATCGTCAGGGTATTTCGTTGTCCTATCTGGAACAGTTGTTTGGTCGTTTGCGTCGGCACGAGATTGTCGAGAGTGTGCGCGGGCCGGGCGGGGGCTATTGTCTGGCCAAACCGCTGTCAGCCATCTCGGTGGCGGACATCATTCGCGCCGTGGATGAGGAAGTGGACGCGACGCAGTGTGGTGGATTGGGCAACTGCCATGATGACCATGAATGTATTACCCATGACCTGTGGACGGGTCTGAACAAGCATATTTACGCTTATCTTGAGTCAGTAACGCTGGACCATCTCGTTGAGATCCACCAAGCCAAAATAAATAAGTCGGTCGATTCCATGCGTAGTGTGGGACGGGTGCAGTTGCAGGTGCAGGTGGCCTAGGCAGGTCTAAGCTATTTTGAAGAAATGGAATTCCGTGAAACTCCCGATTTATTTTGATTATTCCGCCACCACGCCAGTGGACCCGCGCGTAGCGGCGAAAATGATTCCGTATTTAACCGAGATATTTGGAAACCCGGCCTCGCGCTCGCACAGCTTTGGCTGGTCGGCGGACGAGGCGGTGGAAGAGGCGAGGGCGCAGGTCGCGGCGCTGGTGAATGCCGACCCAAAGGAAATCGTCTGGACTTCGGGGGCAACCGAGTCCAACAACCTTGCCATCAAGGGCGCGGCACATTTCTATCACGGCAAGGGCAAGCACCTGATCACCGTGAAAACCGAACACAAGGCGGTGCTGGATACCTGTCGCGAACTGGAGAGGGAGGGCTATGAAGTAACTTATCTCGGCGTGCAGCCGAACGGCCTGCTGGACCTGGAAGCCCTCAAGGCGGCCATCCGCCCGGACACCCTTCTGGTTTCCGTGATGTATGTGAACAATGAAATCGGCGTCATTCAGGACATCCCGGCGATCGGCGAGCTGTGTCGCAGTAAAGGCATCCTGTTTCATGTGGATGCGGCGCAAGCCACCGGTAAGGTGGAAATCGACCTGAGTGCGCTGAAGGTCGATTTGATGTCGTTCTCCGCCCATAAAACTTACGGTCCAAAAGGTATTGGTGCGTTGTATGTGCGGCGTAAACCGCGCGTCCGCCTGGAGGCACAGATGCACGGTGGCGGGCATGAACGCGGCATGCGTTCTGGCACCCTGGCGACGCATCAGATTGTCGGTATGGGCGAAGCCTTTCGCATCGCCAAGCTGGAAATGGGGGCTGAAACCGAGCGCTTGCGCGCCTTGCGTGACCGTATGCTGCAGGGCTTTATGGATATGGAAGAGGTCCACTTGAACGGCGATATAGAGCAGCGCGTTGCTGGAAACCTCAATGTTAGTTTCAACTTCGTCGAAGGTGAGTCGCTGATTATGGCGATCAAGGACCTGGCGGTATCAAGCGGCTCGGCGTGTACCTCGGCCTCACTGGAGCCCTCCTATGTGCTCAAGGCCCTGGGCCGCGACGACGAGTTGGCGCACAGCTCCATTCGTTTTACCCTTGGTCGCTTCACGACCGAGGATGAGGTGGATTACGCCATCAAACTCCTGCACGACAAGATCGGAAAACTGCGCGACATGTCGCCGCTGTGGGAGATGTTCAAGGACGGCATTGACCTGAAAACGGTGCAATGGGCCGCACACTGATATTGGAGAAATAACATGGCATACAGCGATCAGGTCATCGACCATTATGAAAATCCTCGCAATGTCGGGGCCTTTGACAAGAGTGAGTCCGGTATCGGTACCGGCATGGTTGGTGCGCCGGCCTGCGGCGATGTGATGAAGTTGCAGATTCGTGTCAACGATCAGGGCGTCATCGAGGACGCCAAGTTCAAGACCTATGGCTGTGGCTCGGCGATTGCGTCAAGCTCACTGGTCACCGAGTGGGTCAAGGGCAAGACCCTGGACGAGGCAATGGCCATGAAGAACACTCAGATCGCCGAGGAACTGGCCCTGCCACCGGTGAAGATTCACTGTTCTATTCTGGCTGAGGACGCTATCAAGGCGGCGGTTGCCGATTACAAACAAAAGCATGGCGGCGAAGGCGAGTACAAGGCCTGCAACGCGAATAAAGGACATTGAGATGGGAGCGAATACCTGCGCCGCGCCGGAAGGCACCGTTATCCCTGAACGCAGTTTGAGCGATGCGGCCATGGCCGGCGCCTCTGTCACCTTGACCGAACGCGCCGCCAACCACATCAAGAATTTCATCACCAAGCGTGGCAAAGGGCTGGGCATTCGTCTCGGCGTGCGCACCTCCGGCTGTTCCGGGATGGCGTACAAGCTGGAGTTTGCGGATGTCGAGGATGCCAACGACATCAAGTTTGAGAGTCAGGGCGTGACCCTGTATATCGATCCCAAGAGCTTGGCCTTTCTGGATGGCACTGAGCTCGACTATGCGCGTGAGGGCCTGAACGAAGGCTTCCAGTTCAATAACCCCAATGTGAAGAACTCCTGCGGTTGCGGTGAGTCCTTCAATGTCTGACGCCTTTGCGCTTTTTGGCCTAGCCCCGCGTTTTGCATTGGAGCGGGCGGCGCTGGACGCGGCCTTCCGTGCCGTGCAGGCTCAGGTTCATCCGGACAAGTTTGCCCATGCTGATGCGGTCACCCAGCGCCAGGCCGTAGAGCGTGCTACCGAGGTCAATGAGGCCTATCAACTCCTGAAGAGACCGGTGGCGCGGGGCGCATACCTGTTGCGCCAGGCGGGTATTGAACCGTTTGATCCCGCCAATACACGGATGTCGTCGGCCTTCCTGATGCAACAAATTGAATGGCGGGAACAACTGGAGGCAGCGACCGATGTGGGCGCGCTGGAAGTGCTGGAAAACAGCCTTTCCGAGGCTGCGCGTGCCTATGAACACCGGTTGACCATCCTGATCGATCAGGATGCCGATCTGGTCAGCGCTACCGAAACCCTGCGAGAATTACGCTTTATCGAAAAATTGGGCGAAGAAATTCACGCTGCCTTCGATGCCGTATAACCTTTTTTTTTCGGGGCAACCATGCGTGTTGCCCCTACGATGCTGATATGGCCCTGCTACAAATATCCGAACCCGGTTTGTCCACCGCGCCGCATGAACATCGGCTTGCGGTGGGTATTGACCTTGGCACCACTAATTCGCTGGTAGCTACCGTACGCAACGGCCTGTCTGTGGCGCTCAACGATGCCCATGGTCACGCCATCCTGCCTTCAGTGGTGCGCTACCTGGACGCCGAAGGCCACACCGAGGTTGGCCAGACGGCGCTGGGTACGGCTAGCGAAGATCCGCATAATACGGTGATCTCGGCCAAGCGTTTCATGGGCCGTGGTCTGAAAGACCTGCCGGATTTGGCCCTGTTGCCTTATCACTTTGTCGATACTCCGGGCATGGTGCAGGTGCGCACTGTGGCTGGCCCGAAATCGCCGGTCGAGATATCGGCCGAGATTCTCAAGGTATTGCGTGCTCGTGCCGAGGCATCGATGGGCGGTGATTTGGTTGGCGCGGTGATTACCGTGCCAGCCTATTTCGACGACGCTCAGCGTCAGGCCACCAAGGATGCGGCACGACTGGCCGGGCTCAATGTATTGCGTCTGTTGAACGAGCCTACTGCGGCGGCCATCGCCTACGGTCTGGATAATGGCTCGGAAGGCGTGTATGCCGTGTACGACCTGGGTGGCGGCACCTTTGATATCTCCATTTTGCGGCTGAGCCGTGGTGTGTTTGAGGTGCTGGCCACCAACGGCGACTCGGCACTGGGCGGCGACGACTTTGACCGTCGCATCTATTGCTGGATGCTGGAGCAGGCGGGCCTGTCGGTGATCAACGATCACGACAAATCGCTGCTCATTGCCCGCGCCCGTGAGGCCAAGGAGCGACTAACGGATCATCCTGAAACGCAGGTCACGGCCCTGCTGACGACTGGCCAATTCATTGACCTGACTTTGACCGAGGCGCACTTTAATCAACTCACCGAAAGCCTGGTGGGTAAGACCCTGACACCGACGCGCAAGGCCTTGCGCGATGCTGGTTTGAAACCTACTGATATTCAGGGTGTGGTCATGGTAGGCGGCTCGACGCGGATGCCGCGTATCCAGGCGGCCGTGGGTGCGTTTTTCGGCCAGACTCCGCTGACCAACCTCGATCCAGACAAGGTGGTGGCGCTGGGCGCGGCCATTCAGGCCAATGTGCTGGCCGGTAATCGTCTGGGCGATGACTGGCTGCTGCTTGATGTGGTGCCGTTGTCGCTGGGCCTGGAAACGATGGGCGGCCTGGTGGAAAAGATTGTTCCGCGCAATGCCACGCTGCCCACTGCGCGTGCCCAGGAGTTCACTACCTACAAGGATGGCCAGACGGCGATGAGCCTCCATGTGGTGCAAGGCGAGCGCGAATTGGTGGTGGACTGCCGCAGCCTGGCCCACTTCGATCTGCGTGGTATCCCGCCCATGGTGGCGGGTGCGGCGCGCATTCGTGTGACCTTTCAGGTCGATGCCGATGGGCTGCTCTCTGTCACGGCGCGCGAGACCCGCACCGGGGTGGAGGCGCATATCGAAGTGAAGCCATCCTATGGCCTCGTGGATGGCGAGATCACCCGTATGTTGCAAGAATCCAATGCCCACGCCAAAGAGGATATTACGGCGCGGCAACTGGCCGAACTCAAGGTCGATGCTGGTCGGTTGGTTGATGCGACGCATACCGCGCTGGCCGAAGATGCGGCCTTGCTCCATCCGTCTGAACAGGCCTTGGTCATGGGGCTGCTGAGTGGCCTGGAAGCTGCGCTGCAGGATAATGAGCGCGCGGCGATCAAATACGCCTACGATGCCCTCAATCGCGGTACTGCCGATTTCGCGGCGCGCCGTATGGATGCTGGCGTCAAACGCGTGCTGACGGGCCACAAGCTGGAAGATTTCTGATGGCCGTGATGGATTCACAACGCATCAGCGACTGGCGTACACGCATCGAGCAACATGACTTATGGCCAGGTCCGGGATCTGGCGGACTTACGGGTGTTCATGCCTCGCTCAATTTGTGCTTACTGGATGCCCTGTGCGCGGGTGATGCACAGCGCATCGATGAGGCCAGTGGGGCTGCCGAGGTGGCTATTTCCACACGCGAACATCTCTGGGATGGCGTGCGAGTGGCGTTGAACTAATTTCTGGATTTTGGAGAGAATTACATGCCTCAAGTCGTGATATTGCCCCATGTTGAATCCTGTCCGGACGGCGCGGTGCTAGAGCACGTTCCCAGCGGTGAGACGATTTGTGATGTCCTGCTTGTTACGGGCCTCGAGCTGGAGCACGCCTGCGAAAAATCTTGCGCCTGCACTACCTGCCATGTCATCGTCCGCGAGGGTTTTAGCAGCCTCGGCGAGGCCACGGAAGAGGAGGAAGACATGCTCGACAAGGCCTGGGGCCTGGAGCCAAATTCGCGCCTGTCCTGCCAAGCCCGCATTGGTACGGCGGATCTGGTCATTGAGATTCCACGCTATTCGATCAACATGGTGAAGGAGAGCCACTGATGAGGAGTCGAAAATGAAATGGACCGATACCCTTGATATCGCCATTGCCTTGGCCGAACATCAGCCCGATGTGGACCCCAAGGTCATTCGCTTCACCGATCTGCACGCCTGGGTTTTGGCACTGCCGGGTTTTGACGATGACCCCAACCGATCTGGTGAAAAGATCCTTGAAGCCATTCAAATGGCGTGGATCGACGAGGTGGAGTGAATCTCTAGCGTCGGACGGTGGGGTCAGGTCTTGGCCTCAATGTTTTTGCCGTTCGTTGTAGTGGATTTTGCGACTTTCAGGCCAACTTGAAGATGGCCTCTTAAGGAACCGCTGATTTATTTGTCATTCTGGGCTTGACCCGAAATTCAGATGCTTGATTTGACTGGATTTCGGCCTTCACCGGAATGACGAAATCTGATTTGATCAGCGGTTCCTTAACGGAGCAGCCATATCCACACCGGCAAGGTCAGCATGAAGCCAAGACTCGACAGGCCGGCGGTGAGCGCGGCGGCGCGCACATCGAGATGGAATCGGTCGGCGAAGGAGGCGGCCATGATCATGGTGGGCATGGCCACTTCCAGTACGCCGGCTTGCTGCGCTTCGGCCAGGTGGCCACCGAACAGGGCGAGTGCCGCGAGCCATGCGCCGAGCGGTGTGACAATAAGTTTGACGCCGACGGCGATGCTGATTGGCAGGGTGGGACGCAAGTTGCCCCAAGGGATCGATAGCCCCAGCGTGAACAGCATGATTGGCACGGTGGCCATGCCGATGAAACGCGCGGCCTTGATAAGGGGGGTAACTTCAATGCCGGCGAGGTTGACGGTAAAACCGAGCACGAACCCCCAAACGGGGGGTAATTTCAGGACTGTCATGAATAGCGATTCGCCATGGCCGCTTTTGTGCCCAAGCCGGGTGGCGATCCAGACGCCGAAGGTCCAGAGGAGGGGCGTGGAGGCCAGGATATCGGCGAACGCGGCGTAGGGTTCGCCTGCCGGGCCGAAAAGAAAGCCCAGGGTGGGCAATCCCATGAACATCACATTGGAGAATATGCCGGCTAACAGGATGGCGGCGCGAGTCTCGCGGGCGAGAGGGCGGCCGATGGGTGAGAGATACAACACCGGGTAGAGCACGGCAAAGCCCACGGCGATACCGATGGCGGTGATCAGCGGCACGGACAGCAATTCCAGGCTGATGTGCGCTTGTGCCGACAGGGCAAAAAAGAGCGGCGGGGCTAGCACATCGACGACCAGGCGATTAAGGTCGACGCGTAAACGGTCAGCCGGAATTTGGCGGCGATAGCGCGTCCACAGACCACCTGCGGCGACCAGCATGGCGATGGGCAGCCAAACTTGTAGCAGGAGTTGCATGAGAAATGTGCCGGTCATGGAGAGGATTATCCCTGAAACACAGCGAGTCGCCGCAAGCGTTTCTGGTCTGGAATAGATGCGCGCAACGCGGTGATCGGGTGAGCTTGGGGCGGGAGATTATTCCAGTCCGAGTTCCTGGATTTTGCGGGTGAGGGTGTTACGCCCACAACCGAGCGCGAGGGCTGCTTCGATGCGCCGTCCGCCGGTGTGGGCGAGGGCGGTGCGGATCAGGGTGCGTTCGAATTGGGCCGATAGATCCGTCAGGATGTTACGGTCTCCCTGCTCGAGGCGTTGGCGGGCCACCTCGGCCATGGCTGCAGACCAGTCGTCGACGGGAGTTCCCTGCGCGGCGGTAGTGGTCTCTCCTTGCAAGTCCTTGGCTTCGATGGTTTGCCCGGGAGCCATGACGGTCAGGCGGTGGCAGAGGTTTTCCAGTTCGCGCACATTGCCTGGAAAGGGCATGCGGGAGAGGTGTTGTAAGGTTGCATCGGTTATTTGCTTGACTTCCACCCCGAGGGCGTTGGCACTTCGGGCTAAAAAATGGCGGGTCAGCGGGGCGATGTCTTCGCGCCGTTCGCGCAGGGAGGGCAGGCGGATGCGGATGACATTGAGACGGTGAAACAGGTCCTCGCGGAAACTGTTTTGGCGCACCAGGGACTCCAGGTCTTGATGCGTAGCCGCGATGACGCGGACATTGACACGCACCGGGGTGTGGCCACCGACACGGTAGAACTCGCCCTCGGCCAGGACGCGCAGGAGGCGAGTTTGCAGGTCGGCGGGCATGTCGCCGATCTCGTCCAGAAAAAGGGTTCCGCCGTCGGCTTGTTCAAAGCGGCCACGGCGCGAG
>SXGT01339920.1_pt1 | contig 14174 bp, 14 predicted proteins | sample 3176221 | NCBI WGS metagenome assembly SXGT01 (sample SAMN11356862, study PRJNA531348) | freshwater metagenome | isolation source: freshwater sample F1-120 | place: China: Fuxian Lake, Yuxi | collected 2017-12-25 | reverse complement strand
GTCAGCCCCCCGGTGTCTTGGCAATGTTCGCGGCTCAACCGGGGGGCTGACGCCGCCCCGCTCGCCTGTTTCACTGTTTATTCGCGTCGTCGCGTGGTGTTGGAAGGGAATGAGGCTGAGTCAGTAACTCGTACATTTCTGGTCGGCGATCGGCGAGTCGGTCGATGGCGTGCTTTCCTGGGACGCGCGTCACTCGTTTGTTTCGCGACTGAGCCGGGTCGATGTCGGCATACAAGATGGTCGGCGCGGTGCTGCCAGTGCTTGCTAGCGTGCAGCCGCTCGGTTCGCAGATGCGGCTGCGGCCGATGAATTGGAAGCCCCGTTCCAGGCCGACTCGATTGACCGCCAGGAAGTAGACGGCGTTCTCCATCGCGCGCGAGTTGATCGTGAAGTCGGCAACGCATTCGGCTCCGGGAGGCCAGTTCGTTGGCAGCACGATCAAGTCCGCCCCAAGCAACGCCAGCGCGCGTGATGCTTCGGGAAAGGCCGCGTCGTAGCAGATCAACATGCCGATCTTCACACCGTCGGCCTCGAAGACCGCGAACGGCCGGTCACCGTAGTTCGTCCGCATGTCGATCCCCAAGTACGGCAGATGCACCTTGCGATACGAGCCGATCAAACCGTTCGGCCCAACCAACGCGACCGCGTTGAAGAGCCGGTCCCCCTCCTTTTCCAACAAACCGAAGACGACAAAAACATCGAGATCACCACAGACCTGTGCGAACCGCTGAGTCGCCGAGCCAGGCAGCGTCTGAGCGAACGGCTTCGCTTCCGCCACCGAGTCGAAGCAGTAGCCGGTCAGCGCGCATTCCGGAAAGCAAATCAGCTTGGCTCCGGCCGCGGCGGCTTCTTGCAACTTCGCCAGCATCGCGGCCAAGTTGGCTTCGGGTTTTCCAATCGTGACATCCATCTGAACAGCGGCGATTCGCATCGTAAGAACTCCAATCTAATTCCGACTCTCTGAGTTTCGACCCCAACGGCCTCGTGCCGTTGGTGAAGCCGATGGCAGGCTAGTCGATGTCGTTCCCACTCCTCCACCTGTCCCTTTCCTCCGCCTGCGGCGGAGGAAAGGGACAGGTGGAGGAGTGAGTGGTCTCATGCCTGTTAGCTCACCATCGTTTTCACCATCCGGGCAAGCCGGATGGGGCCATCAACGCGAACGTCAAATCTATCGAACTAAAGTAACTCAGCCACTGGCCGACCCGTACTAGCTCGCACGGAGAACCCATCGGGGCTGATCCCCGTTTCCGGCGCGATGCCCAGCGTTTGAAACAGCGTCGCGGCGAAATCTTCGGGGCTGACGGGGCGATCTTTGACATACGCCGCTTGAGCATCCGAGGCACCGTACACCGCACCACCGCGAATGCCCGCTCCGGCCAGCATGGCCGAGTAGCAATTCGGCCAATGATCGCGACCAATAGCGGAAGCTCCACGACTGATGCGCGGTGTCCGTCCGAATTCGCCAACCAACACGACCAGCGTGTTGTCGAGCAATCCGCGCTGCTGCAAATCTTCCAGCAATGCCGACACCGCGTTGTCGCACACCGGTAACGCCCAGCCGAGTCCGTTCCAACCGTTGCCGAAGATGTCGATCCCACCGTTGCCGTGCATGTCCCAGGTCTCAACGCTGTTGAACTTCTCTCCCGGAGCCAACCCGCACCACGCGACGACATTGACCAAGCGAACTCCCGCCTCGACCAGCCGCCGCGCCATCAGCAGATTCTGGCCGAGCGGGTTGCGTCCATACCGATCGCGCACCGAGTCCGGTTCGCGATCCACATCAAACGCCTGTCGCGCCGCCGAGCCGGTGAGCAGATCAAACGCCCGCGCCCGAAACCGTGACAGCGAATCGGCCGAGAGATTCGTCGCCAGCGGATCGAACTGCTCCAACAACTGCCTTCGCGCAGCGAGCCGATCCGAGGTCACTCCGTCAGCCGTATCAAACGCTTTGACTCGAAAGCCAGCCTCGCCCGGATTGTCGGCGTGATTCATGCCGATCACGAGCGGCGCATGCGCCATGCCCAACCATCCGCCCGTGACATACGTTGGTTCGGGAGGCATCGCTCCGCCCCCGAACTTCTGCAACCAAACATGCGAGGGGACGCTGGCATTCGACGGCTGCAACTTCGTGACGATCGAACCGAACGCCGGAGCATCCATCGCCGGCTGCGATTGTCCCGCCAGCAACATGCGATTGGCGACGTCATGCACCGGCACTCCATGACTCATCGAGCGAATCACCGCATAGCGATCCGCCAGACTGGCGAGCCGCGGCATCAGCTCACCCACCTGAAAGCCGGGGACCGCCGTTTCAATTGGCCGATACGGTCCACGAGTCTCCGAAGGCCCATTCGGTTTTACGTCCCACGAGTCGATTTGACTTAAGCCACCATATTGAAAAATGAAAATGCAGGACTTCTCTTGCGCTCGGCGCGGGTCTTCCGACCCCACCGCTCCTGCCGACCGCAGGTCTCCAGCACGAGCCGCGAACAGCCCTGGCAAAGACAACCCCAACGCCGGCACCGCTCCCACTTGCAGCAGTTGCCGCCGCGAGAGACGACCAAGTTGTGAGGTGTGACACGTCATTTGACTGGAGCTTCATTAGGCCGTTTGGATCACCAACGAATGCTTCGGTCTTGGCAGGCGCTTGCCAAGTTTTTGAAGACTTTCCAAATGCAGGTCGAGTGCCTCGCAAGCGTTTCCAAACGCCTCAGCCAGCGTGGCTCCGTTCGTCAGGATGTTCGGGAAATCCGAGAACTCGACGACATAGGCCGGGTCTTGGGCGTCGTACTCAATCGAAAAGACATACCCGCGATATTCGTGATGTGAAGTCATCATCGTCCTAGAATCTCCAATAGGCGGCGGATGTCAGCGGGATGACACGTCTTTCGACCACCATGAGGCACAACAATTGTCACCAGTCGGCCGTCGGCTCGGTGATACGTTCGGTGGCTGCCACGCTGATTGAATAGCACGAACCCTTCGTAACGCAACAGCGCATCGACTTCAGCGAACCGGATGCTTCTCGACGAACTTCGCATTTTGGCGATGAGCTTTTCTCGCTGGCTCACGATGCACTCCTCAGTAAGGTTCGTCTGCGTTTGCCACTCTTCACAGACCGGCGAGAAGTCTCTGAATCTCCAGTCGCTGCTTTTCAAACGACTCGTCATCGAACACCGGATGCAGGTCGGAGGTCGGCAGCAGCGTCGGCAGATCGACCCAGCTTTTGCAGCCGGCGAAGTGTGGCGAGTCGGCGATGACAATCGGCGTGGGCCGGCGGAAGACACGCGCAACCAGCACGAACAAGCCGGGAGTCCGGTATTGGAAACGCTGCTCGACCGTTGATTCCGACCAAACGTGCCGGCCACTCAATCGCGCGAGTGCCGCTCGATCAAGGACGTGATACACGTCTTCCACGACCGCGTACAAATCCAGCGAGAGGCCGAAGGGTTGCCCGCGCGATTGGACTCCTTCGAGCAACGGCCAAGCCTCCGGGATGATTTCGTCTCGTTGCTGATGAAAGTTGGTGGGGAAGAGCCAGAACTCGCGATGCTCGACATGGAATCCTTCGCGGCCTTCGTGAATGCCCCCCTTGCGGAGGATTAGCGTCTGCCGCCCCGCCGCGAGCGCAGCACAGACAACGGCCCATTCTTTGAACGCGAACTGAGTTTCGGTTGGCATGATTTCCGTGGGGCTTCGCGAAGTCCTGTTAGCACGACGCACAAGCGAGTGGTTGTTCCTACGACGATTTGACCACTCGCTCGCGCGTCGTGCTAGGTTGCGCAACCGCTTCTTACCTACTTCTTCGCCTTCTGTCGCGCCGCTTCCAATCGCGGCTTGGCGTCCTCGGCCCACTGGGTCTGCGAGAATTCTTTCAGCAGCGATTCGTAATCGGCGACCGCCTTCGCCCATTCGCCGAGTTGTTCGTCGCAAGCACCGGCTTGAAACAGCGCGGGGGCTTGCCAGGCCGGGTATTTGTAGAGCAGGTAGACCCGCAGGTAGTTCTCCAGCGCGGCCTTGTAGTCCTTCTGAAAGTAATAGGTCTCGGCAAGCATCAACTGAGCCTTCGCGGCGGTCTCAGTGCGAGTGCCGTTCGGGTCGTCGATGACCTGTTTGAAGGCGGCGCGTGCCTCTTCGAATTTCCCTTGGCTCTTGAACGCTCGGCCGAGCACTTCGTCGGCTTGATACAGCAGCTTGCTCTTGGCGTCCCACGCGCGGAAATCGGCGACTGTGGCAATGGACTCGGCGTAACTTTTCTTTTGCCACTGAATCTCCGCCAGCAGGATGAAGACGCGCGGGAACCAGTCTTTGTTTTTCATCTCCGGGTCCGCCTTCGCGGCGACCAGCGGCTTGAGCAGATCCAACGCGGGGTCCGCTTGCTGGCGTTGCAGGTGAGAGAGCGCCAGATAGAACGCCGCGTCCGTCTTGTAGCGACCCTCGGCGAAGCGAGTACGGATCGCGGTCGCAGACTTTTCGAGATCCGCCCACTGCTGTTGTTCTTCCGCGATCGCCATCAGTCGGAACAGCGAGTCTTGTTGCACGTCGGCATCCGACTTCGGGCTCTGTTCGAGTTGCCGGAACGCGGTCTTTGCCTCGTCGATCTTGCCAGCGAGCAATTCACTCTCCGCGAGATTGAACCGGGCATTGTCCGCCACATCGCTGTCGGGAGCCTCGGCGATCAGTCGCTTGAAGAGTTCATCCGCGCGGGGAAAACGTTCGGCTTCGTAATTCAGCAACGCCCACTCTTCGAGCAGCTTGTCGAGGTTCTCCGGCTTCGGGAACTTGACGAACAGCTTCGTGTAACCGGCATCGGCATCGTCAATCTTGTTGAGCCGTCGCAGCGTGCGTGCCGTCTCCAATCCCGCGAGGAAGCCGTAGCGTCCCGGTGAATACGTCTCGAACGCTTCCGCAAACGCCTTCGCCGCCGGTTCGAGTTGGTTGTCGAGCTGCAAGGACTCACCCAGCTTGAACGCCGCCTCGGGCGCGAGCGCGTGTTGCGGAGACTCCTTGACCAGCCGAGCGAACCCTTCGGCGGCCGGCTTGTATTGTTTCTTCTCAAACTGGCTCCACGCTTGGCCGGAGAGCGCCGGGATGAAGTGCGGCGACTGCGGGCCGGCGGCCACGGTCGTCGTGTACCAATCGAGCGAAGCATTGAAGTCTTTGTGAGCGTAAGCAATTTCGGCGAGTTGCAGCGTCGTCCGCACAATCAGCGGACTGTTGGGGAGAGCCGTTCGGAGTTGTTCGATCGACTGCTTCGCCACGTCGAACTGTTTCAGATTCGCTTCGGCCAGCGACTTTGCCACGAGAGCCTGATCGAGCTGCTCTCCTTTCGGTGCGAGCCGGACGTAGTCGGCCGACACCGCGACCGCTTCGGCGTATTTCTTCTCCGCGAGCGCACTGCTGGCGAACAGAACCAACCCGTCGAGGAACTCCGACGCGGCCCCTTCCTTGCGGACTTGCTCAACGACGGGCGTTAGCGTTTCGATCACCGCCGAGTGCTGCTTTAATCGCTGCTGCGCGCGGGCGAGGTGATATCGCGCCTGCCCCTGTGTCTGCGGACGCTGTGCGGTGGCCAACACTCCTTTGATCAACTCGGCCGCCGCCGTCGCGTCCGCATCGGACCCGCGGCTGAGCAGCACGCGGCCACGCAACAAGTCGTTGTACAACTTGAGTCCGCTATTCGGCTGCGTTGTGACGAACTGCTTCGTGTAATTCTCCGCCGCTTGAATCGCTGCCGTGCGAATCTCCGGCGTCGCCGCACGGTTGGCTCGTTGCAACGCGGCTTCGCCGGCGAAGTACAACGAGTCGTCCGCCCATTGACCTTGCGGCCAACGCTTCACGACATCGGCGAAGTGCAACTCGGCCGAGTCGAACTGCGAAAGTCGCAGCTCACAGTCCGCCCATTGAAAGAGCACTTGCTCGGAGATCGGGTTCTGCGCGTGGGCCTCAAACGCGGCCTTGAGCGTTGCGGAGGCTCCGGCCAGATCGCCGAGTTGTTTCTGCGACATGCCTCGCCAATAGCTGGCGGTCGCGGCTTGCTCCGGCTCTTTCGCTGCAAGCTCAAACTGCGTGGCGGCGGATTTGTAGTCCTTCAATTCGTAGTAGGCGTTGCCGGCGTTCAATCGAGCAGTCGCGACCTGCTTGCTCTCCGGAAAATTCTTTTGGAGGTCCGTGTACTCCTTCGCCGCGTTCGCGAAGTCTTTCTGCTCGAACAACCGATTCGCGATTTGCAACTGTGCCTGAGACGCCCGCACTCCGGCCTTGTTAGCGGCGATCTCACGATACAGGACCATCGCTTCCGGAGATTTCTGTTGTGCGTCGAGCGACTTCGCCAAGCCCCAGCGCGAGTCCTCCAGCATACGGCTTTGCGGATAGAGTTTGATGGCCTGCTGAAAACTCGCCGCCGCCGCGTCCACTTTGCCGAGCCGCAGGAGCGTGTCTCCAAAATACGGTAGCGCGTATTCGCGCAGCGGGTCTTCCGGAGACTTGGCAAAGAACGCTTGAAACTCTGGCTCGGCCGATTTCAGGTCGTCGAGGAAATAGCTCGACTCTGCGACACGGTACATCGCCTGCGGCACCTGCTGATTGTTCGGGTACTCTTTAACGAACGCTCGCAACACGGTGCGGGCTTCGTCGTACTTCTCCAAGTTCGTCAGGGCGAGTCCCAAGTACAGCCGCGCGAACGGGACACGCTCGTGCTTGGCATGATCCTTCAGAAACTTTTTAAACGTCTCCTCGGCCAGGCCCCAGCGGCTCTGCTTGTAGAAGCCGACCGCCGCCGCGTAGTCATCCGCCGCTTGATCGGCACGAGCCACCTGCGGTGCGAGAAAGGTTGCGCTTCCAAGTCCACTGAGGACCACGGCGACCAACAAGAATTGCTGAATCGGCCGCCAACCGAGACTGCTCCGAATGTTCCACATTGCTTGCTCCCAACACAGTAACTCATCACCCCATGAACCAGGCGAGCGGGGCGGCGTCAGCCCCCCGGTCCAATCGACGAATGACCGGGGGGCTGACGCCGCCCCGCTCGCCGAATGGTTTGTTGCATCGCCGCTCTGAGAATAGCCGAGCGATGAAGAGGGTTGAAGCACCGTAGCGAGTCACGGAAGCAATCGGCCGAGAACTTCATCGCGCGTCAGACCGAAATGGGGTCGCCACGTCGTCAAGAATACTCGCAAGGGTCCCCAAGCGGAGTTCGTCGTGCATGGGGATCGTTAAATGGTGTTCGCCATTCATGGTGGTTGTCAGCCGCATGTGTGAGCCACGTTGCCGCGTCACTTCTATATCCGAAAAGACGCAGCGCTCGAACGAGTTGGCTTCCCGACAAGTCGCGAGGCAGCTTCATACCACCAGTACCTCGTCGCGGACGATGTGCAGAGTCACCACTCGTGGCCGTTCGGATTCGTCAAAGTGGCATTCGACCGCTTCGCGAATGTTTTGACGCAGTTCCTCCAGCGAATCACCCTCGGTGAAAATGGAGGCCCCGGCGGCACGAGCGGTAAAACCGCCCTCATCGGCGGATTGAACGAGAAACACCAACTCGGTCATACCACTCCCCTTCCAAAGCTCAGCGAAACTGATGGAGAACTGCCCGGCAAGACAATAGACTGGCCGCCCATCCGCGCGAACCCAGAAACCCAAAGAGGATGCCTACAGATGAGTCGGCTCTGCAAACCGTGGGAACATCGTTTATCGCGTCGCGCGTGGCTCGGAGGAGTGTCCGCCGCCGGGGCTGCCGCCGCGAGCGGGCTGCCATTCGACCCAGCGTTTGGCGAAGAGTTGGCCAAGCAGAAGAAGCAGGTTTTGTTCGTCTGGATCGACGGAGGAATGAGTCAATATGAGAGCTGGGATCCAAAAACCAACTCGCAATTCGGTGGACCGTTTCGCTCGATTCAGACGTCCGTTCCCGGCATTCAACTCTGTGAGCTGATGCCGCGCTCGGCCAAGATCATGCAGCATCTCTGCGTCGTGCGCGGGATGTGTACTCAGGACAATTCGCACTCGGCCGGCGTGCCGCGCATTCAGCGAGGCGATCCGAAGAACCGAGGCGTGACGTATCCGTTCTTCGGCTCGTCGGTCGCCAAGCTGGTCGGCAATCAAGGGACCGAACTGCCGGCGTATGTTTCGATCAAACCGGGAAGCGGCGGGTTCATCTATCAAGACGCTGGGTTCCTCGGCCCGCAGTTCGGAGCGGTCGCGTTCGGAGACGGCAAGCCCCCGGAAAACATGACTCGGCCAGAGTCCGTCACCGAAGCGGACGAAGAACTGCGACAGACATTGCGAGCCAAGGCGGACGAGCGCTATCGCCTGCGACGTCGTCCCGGTGCGGCGGAAGCGAACGGGTATGTCTTCGAGTCAGCTCGCGAGTTGATGCGGCGGCAATCGCTGTTCGACCTATCGACGGTCGATCCTCGCGACCGCGAACGATACGGCGATCACGAGTTCGGCCGGCACATGCTGGTCGCTCGGCGAATGTTGGAGGTCGGCGTCACGTTTGTGAAAGTGACCAGCTATGGCTGGGACACTCACGGCGACAACTTCAACGGCCACGCATCGCTGATGCCGCGCTACGATCAAGCATTCGCATCGATCGTCGAGGACCTGCAAGAGCGCGGGATGCTCGACAACGTCCTGGTCATCACGATGTCCGAGTTCGGCCGCACGCCGCGCATCAACGGCCACATCGGCCGCGATCACTTCCCCGAAGCCTGGTCGCTGGCGATGTCCGGCCGAGGCGTGAAGCGCGGACTCACCGTCGGCAAGACGAACGCGAAAGGAACCGCCGTCGAAGGGGACGCCTACGACATCGGCCACATGTTTCACACTTGGTTCGCGGCGCTGGGGATCGACACGGCCAAGACGCAGTTCGATAACCACGGTCAGCCGTTACCGATTGCTCACGACGAAATGCACGCGGTGAAGGAGGTGCTGGCATGAGTTTTCTTTTCACCGAAGGGCAAGTGAGCGGCACGGCGCTAGCCGCCGGTCCCGATGGTTCAACACCGGTGGCTAGCGCCATTCCGCCCAAGACCCGGTTCACTCCGAAGACCGCGAAGAAACCGCTTGATATGCCGCAGCAGTTTGTCTCGGCCTGCTTCAGCCCGACCGGAGTGTTCCTGCTGGCTGGCAGCATGGAAGGACAAGTCGGCCGCTGGAGCGTCGTGCCCGACAAGCCGGAACCGGAACTCGCTGAGAAGTCGCCGCTGACAGGACTCACCGCTTGGGTCAGCACCTGCGTGTGCCTGCCCGATGGGAAGCTGGCGGTCGCGGCCGATTCGTTCGGCAATCTCGCCTGCTGGTCGTATTGCGATGACGCGGCCGATCCGGTTTGGAAAATTGAGAACGCTCACAACGGTTGGATTCGCTGCGTGATCGTGTCACCCGACGGCCAGAAGATCGCGACCTGCGGCCGTGATGGCCGAATCGTGTTCTGGTCCACGGACGGCAAGAAGCAGTCGGAGATCCAAGTCGGCGGTGATCTGTCGATCATGCGATTCGCTGCGGACGGCAAGTCGCTCTTCGTGGGAACGCTGGGCACGAAAGTGTTTCAATGGGAATTGGCCGGCTCGACAAAGGTCCGCGAGTTCGATGCCGGTTTGTTGTTCAAACCGAATCGCCTGCAAGATGTCGGCGGCGTACAGTCGATGGCCGTCAGCGCGGATGGTTCGCTGTTACTGGTCGGCGGCACGCAACCGGAGAACGGTGGCAACGTCCAAGGCAAGCCGACGCTGTTGGTTTTCGACATCGCGACGGGTGAGCAAAAGAAAAAAGCGGAACTCGGTGCGAATGGCGATGTCTATGTCACCGACCTCGAATGGCATCCAGAGGGCTGCTGGCTCATCACGACCAGTGGCAATCCCGGCCAAGGGAAGTTCCTCTGCTGGCGAGTCGAAGACGAACAGCCGCTCTCCGAAACGAAGCTCTCGAATTGTCACGCGGTGCGGCAACACCCGTCCGGAAGGTGGATCGCGCTGCTGACGACCAATGCGAATAGCAATGGCAACGGCAAAGTTGTGGACAAGAACGGCGAGTATCGCGGCAACAGTTCGCCGCTGGTTGTCATGACGTTTCCTTCTTGAAGAGTCACTTGTCTGGCTGTCGGCTGAAAGCTGATGGCTGTTATTCCAAAACTTGCACCCGATGGACTTGAGATAGCAGCCGATAGCTTTCAGCCAACAGCCATCAGCCGGGCAAGGAAAGAATTGAACGATGTTGAACCTCACTGACTCCAATCGGATTCACGAACTGTCTCGCCGCCACCTGCTGCAAGTGGGTGGCTTGGGGCTGATGGGGCTGTCGTTGCCGAACTTGTTGTCGGCCCGTGAGCCGTCGCTTGTGGCGAAAGCGGATCACGCCGTGATTCTGTTTTTGAATGGAGGTCCATCACATTTGGACATGTGGGACATGAAGCCTGAAACGGCCGACGGCATTCGTGGCGAGTTCCAACCGATCCCGACTTCGCTCCCCGGTTACTTCGTCAGCGATCAAATGCCGAAGCTGTCCCGGCACATGCACCGCGCGACGGTGGTCCGCTCGATGCACCACGGAGTCAACAACGCTCACGCGGCCGCCGTGTACGCCGCGATGACCGGCCACGATCGCGGCGAGATCGGCGGCGGCACTCGACCGACCGATTACCCTTCGCCGGGTTGCGTCCTCTCGATGGTTCGGCCGCCGGATCGTCCGATCGTCCCGCAAGTTCATCTCCCCTACATTACCGCCGAAGGAGCGGGCGGTCCGCCTCAGCCGGGCTTCTTCGCGGGGATTCTAGGCCGCTCGCGCGATCCGTTGTTTGTGTTGCGCGACCCGAACTCGCCGGAATTCGCGATCCCGGAACTGACGCTGCTGGCAGATGTCTCGACCGAACGGCTCGCCCTGCGCCGCCGCTTATTCGAGACCGTCGATTCACAACTGCGCGAGCAGTCTGGGATCAACGCGGCCGACTCGATGACCGGCTTCCAGCAGCGAGCGTTGCAACTGCTCACCTCCGAAAACACGCAGCGAGCGTTTCGACTCTCGGAAGAACCCGACGCTGTCCGCGACGCCTACGGCCGCAACACCTACGGCCAAAGTACGCTGCTCGCACGACGTTTGATTGAAGCAGGCACGCGGCTCGTCACGCTGTCATGGGCTCCCGATGCGAACGCGACGTGGGACACTCACGGCGGCAACTTCAAGAAGCTGAAGGGGACGCTGCTGCCGCAACTCGACGCTGCCTGTTCGAGCTTGCTGACCGATCTCTCCGATCGCGGGTTGCTCGACCGCACAATCGTCGCGGTGTTCGGCGATTTCGGACGGACTCCGAAGATCAACGCCAACGACGCCGGCCGCGACCACTGGAACTACTGCTACAGCCTGATGCTGCTCGGCGGTGGCTTCAAACAAGGTTTGATCTACGGCAGCAGCGACAAGACCGGAGCCTTCCCTGCCTCCGACCCACTGATCCCCGGCGACATCGTCTCCACGATGTATCGCTGCCTGGGCCTGCGCCACGATCGTGAGATTCACGACGCCACCAACCGCCCGTTCCGCCTCGTGCCGACGGGTGATGTGGTGGATGCGTTGTTGGCGTGACCGCGTGCGGCCGGCTCCAGATCCCGACTCAAATGACCAAGATTGATCGGACTCCGCGGAATGGACACGCAATTTGAATGGGATGACGACAAAGCTCGGAGCAACGAGCAGAAACATGGCGTCACGTTTCAGGAAGCCTCGACGGTCATGGATGATCCACTGGCGGTCATTTTCGACGACCCGGAACATTCGGACGAGGAACTGCGAGAGATCATTGTCGGCTACTCGAATCGCAGTCGACTCTTGATGGTCAGCTTCACTCAACGCGACCCAACCCTCAGAATCATCAGCGCCCGCCGAGCCACTCCACGCGAACGCGAGAAACACGAACGTAACCTCTTTGGAAGATGAACAACATGAGCGAAGAACTCCGCGACGAATACGAATTCGATTACAGCAAAGCCAAGCGGAATCGGTTTGCCAAACCGCTTCCGCCTGGCGGCCGTGTCATCTACCTGGAACCCGAAGTCGCCCAGCGATTCACCGACTCCCAAGAAGTGAACCGACTGCTGAAGGCCATCATGGAAGCAATGCCGGCATCCACGTCGAATAGCGACGTCGCCTCGTAGGTAATCACAGAGGACGGATTACGGTGGCTGACGGCTCGAATCGCGCCTCAGTCGTGGTGAGTGCGATCGACTGGCTGATGGCTGTAAGCCGAAAGCTGTTGGCTGGTATCCTGTCCTTGAATGAGGTTGGGATAACGGCTTTCGGTTATCGGCTCACGGCTTTCGGCCGGGCACTTGCCAACACAAACGTCTTTGTCTGGAGATTGTGATGTCCAACACTCGCCGTGAATTCCTCGAACAATCCTCGACCATGACCGCGGCCGCATCGGCCGCGTGGCTGTTTGCTTCGGAAGCAAATGCTGACGACAAGGTAAAAAGTGATCGTCTGCCGGTCGCAGTCATCGGCCCCGGCGGGATGGGGATGGCTCATACAAACCAGCTCGCGACGAATTCGGCTGTGCAAGTCAAATACGTTTGCGATGTTGATGAGCAGCGCGCGGTTCGTGCGGCGGAGACGATTGCGAAGGGATCGGGGCAGGCTCCGAAGATCGTTAAGGACATGCGGCAGGTGTTCGATGACAAGGAAGTGAAGGCGGTGTGGATCGCGACGCCGGATCACTGGCACGCTCCGGCCGCGATCTTGGCGGCGAACGCGGGCAAGCACGTCTATGTCGAGAAACCTTGCTCGCACAATCTGCGCGAAGGGCGGCTGATGATCGAGGCGGCTCGGAAGAACAAAGTCGTGATGCAGGTCGGCACACAGACACGCAGCACGGCGCACGCGATCAAGGGGATGGAGAAACTGAAGACCGGTGTCATCGGCGAGATCCTGGTCGCGAAGGCGTGGAACAGTCAGCGGCGCGGCACGATCGGCAAGCAGAAACCGTCCGAGCCGCCGTCGCATCTCGATTACGACTTGTGGCTGGGGCCAGTGACGCATCGGCCTTATCAATCAAACTTCCTGCACGGGATTTGGCGGTGGTGGTACGACTTCGGCTGCGGCGACATCGGCAACGACGGCGTGCATGACATCGACGTGGCCCTGTGGGGCTTGGGAATGAAGACGCATCCGAATCGGATCGCTGCGCTCGGCGGTAAAAGCTTCTTCGACGACGACATGCAGCACGCCGACACGCAGTACATCGTTTACGAATACGCCGCTGCGACGAAGACCGGCAAGCCGAAGCAACTGATCTTCGAGCAACGTATCTGGTCTCCCTACGTCCAAGAAGGTTTTGAAAACGGCAATGCTTATTACGGCACCGAAGGGATGATGATCTTCGGCAAGGCGGGTCGGTACGCGATCTATGGTCCGAAGAACAAGCTGATCGAAGAGTCGAGCGGTGGGGCACCGGACCTCGCCGCGCATCACGAGAACTTCTTGGAGTGCATTCGCACGGGAGCCCGGCCGAACGCGGATATCGAGATCAATCATCTCTCCACGGCGCTGTGTCATCTCGGCAACATCGCCACCCGAGCCGGTCGAGTCATTCATTTCGATCCGGCGAAAGAACAGATCACCGGCGACAGCGAAGCGGCCAGGCTGCTGACTCGCGAGTACCGCGACCATTGGGCGAAACCGGTGGGTTAGACTCCGTGCGGTCACGGATGAGATGCTTTTGGTGAGCCGGGCGGCGTCAGCCCCCGGACAGAGCTGGGAATGGATGAGTCCGGGGGCTGACGCCACCCGGCTCACCAAATCGCTCATTAATGCCCGCGCGAGGTATAGCGATGCCTTGGTGTAGCCGCTTTTGCCAGAACGCGGGCTCGGTGCCCCCGCGTTCTGACGAACGCGGCTACAAAGTGCTCCACAGAAATTCATCGAGCTTCGGTTCGCGAAGGATTTTTTGCTCACGTCGCGATGACTTGGCAGACTCTGCCAGCGCAGCCGCCTCTGCCGATTGTGTCTGATTCCGGAATCAGTCAGGGGACTTCCGGGAACATTCGACTTCCAAGGCGTAATCGCGCTCTCCGCGCCTAGGCGGTCACTCATTTTGACCGACCTAATTGGGGGCTAATTGTCTCGTTCAATCGGACTGTGACGGGACTGTTGAGTCGCCGCCATCGGGAAGGTTTGCCTCACCGGAATCT